>Ga0210408_10000487_pt1 | contig 50516 bp, 35 predicted proteins | sample IncBWH4MmetaG_FD_155471 | JGI IMG/M metagenome (GOLD analysis project Ga0210408, IMG submission 155471) | Forest soil microbial communities from Barre Woods Harvard Forest LTER site, Petersham, Massachusetts, United States - Inc-BW-H-4-M | ecosystem: Environmental > Terrestrial > Soil >...
TGATCAACGCGGCCGGCACCTACACCGTCCTTTCGGCTTCCACTATGCCCGATGAGGTGCGGGCGGCCATCGAACTCGCCGCGCGAAGTCCGGTAAATCTCAACGAACTCATCGAAGCGTCAGGTGCGTATCTGGCCAAGCAACTTCGTTGTGAAGCCGCGCTCGTCACTTCCGGCGCTGCCGCTGCGCTCGTGGTGGGAACGGCGGCATGCGTCACCATGGGAAACGAGCAGCCCATTCTGGACATTCCAACGGATATGTCCCACCTTAAAAATGAAGTCATCGTGCAAAAGGGTCATCGCTACGGATATGACCATGCCCTTCGCAATTGCGGGATTCTCTTTGTGGAGGTTGAGACTCTTGAGCAATACGAACAAGCGTTCAGCGAGCGTACGGTGATGGCCCATTTTTTTAACGCCGGCACTGGAAAGATCAGTCGCGAAGATTGGGTGCGAGTCGCCCACAGGCATGGAGTGCGCTGTTTCAACGACGCTGCCGCCGATGTCCCGCCGATTTCCAATCTGTGGAACTACACCCAGATGGGCTTCGATCTTGTGACCTTTTCTGGAGGAAAAGGCCTTCGCGGACCACAGTGTACGGGTCTGTTATTGGGAAGAAAGGACCTGATCGAAGCAGCCAGGAAAAACAACTCGCCCAACTCCAATACCGTCGGGCGCGGGATGAAGGTAGCGAAGGAAGAAATTGTGGGATTAGTCGCGGCCGTGGACTGGTTCCTTAAGCAGGATGATGCCGCTATCGAAGCACAATGCCGGCAGCGGGCTGATCATATTGCCAAGCACCTAAGCGCGATTCCAACAGTGCAGACTCAGATCTTTGTTCCTGAAGTTGCGAATCATGTTCCGCACCTTCTCATCAGCTACGATCAGAGCCGGGTCAAGATCACCGGCGCGGACGTCATGCAAAAGATGCGCGCAGGCAAGCCGCGAGTTGAACTGAATCCATCCACGGGAGGCGCCCCCGCAAGCGCCGGACTGCCGGGCGGACCGAATACGATTGTCGTCGGCGTGTGGATGTTGCAGCCGGGAGAAGAAATGGTGGTTGCAAAGCGGCTACGAGAAGTGCTTCAAGGGGCAATCGCTTCGTAGCGAACGCCTCAGGGTTGCCGTCCCGAAATGTGCTGCGTTTGCAGATGATCATTCCCTTCTTCGACCAGATAGAATTTGTCGGCTTCAACGTCGCGAAAGGTCTGACGGTGGCCGCTCGGCCATGTTATCTCAACCGTTTCCGCACGCTTCGCTTTGGCGATGCCGAAATTGGCGCGCAGGGCGCTCTGTGAAAGATAACTTCCGCCGCTGGCGATCTCACGAATTTGCGAGGTCGTGCCCGTCACAACACGCACGCGGGCGCCCATCGCATCCCGATTACTCTTTTTTCGTGACAGCTTGAAATTCAGGAAGTGATTCCCGTTACCACCGCTGTTATGCAGCACCAGGGTGAATCGCCGTTGTTCGCTATGACGATGTCCATAAACCCGTCGGTTGTCGAAATCGGCAAAAGCTACTCCGCATCCCACGTAGAGCGTTTCAAATCCTGTAGCACTGGACTTGCCCACTTCTACGAACTTTCCGTTTCCTTCGTTGTGGAACAGCGAATTGATCTGCCGATAGTGGGTTCCGGGCGTGGCCTGCTCCACCTCCGGGTACACATGCCCGTTGGCGATGAAAATATCCAACCACCCATCATTGTCGTAGTGTTGAGATGAAGATTGGGCAGATCGACGTCAACGCAAGCATCAGCACTCGAACGAAATTGGCAGGAATCGCCCAAAGCCGAGGCTTACAGCTTCTACTCGAATGCGGGCACATGGTCAGTTGGCCGTCTCGGTTGGCTTCTGTTGCAGCATTCTACATGTATTTCGGATAGATTATTTCGTTCCGGCTTCGGCAGGAACAACACGCCAACAAGTTCAGGAGCACACAGGTGAACAAGGCAGGCCGCTTTTGTATTACTACGGTTCTCAGTGTCTTTTGTTTGGCTGCACTTCCTATGGCGCAACAAGGTCCCCCCGAGATGCCGATGCAGGCGAAGTATGAAGATGGCGCCGAATCCCGATGGCTGAACAAGAAGGTGCTCGATTCGCGCGTACTGGACAGCATGGAAGACCTCAGCAATTGGTCCTTCACCGGCGCGGGAGAGATGACGTTAACCGACGTCCATGTCAAAGATGGCAAGCATTCGCTGCGAATGCGTTCTACTACGAACGTCGCACAGGTTGACGGTAGCGGGGAGTGGGAAGATCTTTTGGCAACCAGAAACTTTCCTGGCGAGGACTGGAGCCGATACAACCGCATCTCGATCTGGGTTTATCCCGACATCATCGGAGCGCCTGCCATCTCCTGCTCTCTGACGCTCCACAATGACGGCTCCCACAAACTGCCGGACCAATACAACGAGGGGCGTCACGAATCCATCATTCTCCAGAACCACGTGTGGAACCATGTCGTGTGGGAAATCGCTCCATTGGATCGCGATCGCGTCACAGCGCTTAATTTTGCCTACATGCTCCCCAAGAAACTTCCCGAGCCTGGCGACCAGACGATTCTGGATATCGATCAATTGGAATTACAGAGCGTGATCGCCGATCACGTGGAGGGATGGGAGGTAGCACCTGGAAGGATTGCGTTCAGCCACAGCGGCTACACGACCGGATCCCCCAAATCCGCTATTGCCAGCGACCTCGCTGCCCACGAGTTTTCTATTGTCGACCAAGAAACCGGCCGCCTCGTTCTGACCAAACCGGTCGAACAAATCGCCACTCCTTTGGGCAACTACCAACTGCTGGATTTTTCTGCAATCCGGGAGCCAGGCACGTACGTGATTAAAGCTGGAGACACACTGACTCGTTCCTTCCGCATTGGAGATGACGCCTGGCTCGACAGTATTTGGAAATCGATCAACTTCATGTACAGCGAGCGATGCGGAACCGACATTCCGGGCATTCACGGCCGCTGTCATCAGGATATCTACACGGTTCATGATGACAAGCGGATTGTCGTCAATGGTGGATATCACGATGCAGGCGACCTTTCTGCCACCGGGAACACGCCTGGAATGGTGTACGCCGTGTTGTCACTCGCGGACAGTCTGAAGCGGCACGGTGAAAACGTGGTTCTCTCCAATCGTCTACTGGAAGAAGCGCGCTGGGGCTTGAATTGGGTGCTCAAGACGCGATTTGGCGACGGGTATCGCAGCACCGGCCAATTAGTGAGTTACTGGACCGATGGAATAATGGGCACGTCCGACGATCGATTCGGACAAGCCGTAAACAATCCAGAATGGAATTTTCGCGTAAGCGGAGTCGAAGCCTTGGCGGCGCGCGTATTGAAGGACAGCGACCCCGAACTGGCTAACCGCAGCCTGATGATTGCAGAGGAAGACTGGAAGTACGCAGTTGAAGGTCTGAAAACCGCGCCTCCACTCGCTGAAGTCTACGGAGCGCAGGACGAGTTGGAGCGAATTTCCTTCGGCGTTGTTGCATCGGTCGAGCTTTATCTGGCGACTGGAGACGATCGTTACGCGCAGGAAGCCATCGTCTTGGGCGATCTCGTGCTCAACTCGCAAGAACGCACTTTGCAACCCTGGACGGTTCCGTTAACCGGCTATTTTTACACCGGCCCCAAGCGTGAGAATCTTTTCCATCGCTTTCACATCGGCCAGGAGCAAGAGCCGATCATGGCTCTCATCCGTCTATGCGAAGCCTTCCCGGAGCACGAGAAGTGGATGAAGTGGTACTCGGCGGTGGTCTTGCACTCACAATACTATTTGAAGGCTGCAGCCGTCGTGGATGAGCCTTATGCAGTTTTGCCAGCGGCTGTATACCGCGAGAGTGAAGCACGGCTGATTCCCGAATCCAAGAATTGGACGCCGCTTCGGGCCGCCGACCGCGATGCGTACGTACAAGAAGTGCGGCGGGGAATTCCGTTGGGTGGCGAGAACTATTTGCGCAGATTCCCAGTCTGGTTTGATTTTCGCGGCAACTCGAGCGTTCTCCTTTCGGAAACAAAAGCACTCTCGGCGGCGGGACAGTTGCGAGGGGATCTGGAAGCCGAAGACCTGGCACAGAAGCAGGCGCAGTGGTTCGTTGGACGGAATCCTTTCGCCGCCAGTGTGATGTATGGCGAGGGCTATGACTGGACGCCGCTGTACAGCGTCCGTTCCGGCCAAATGGTTGGCGCGCTTCCCGTCGGAATTGAAACCAAAGGTTTTGACGACGCTCCTTACTGGCCCAACCAGATTTGCTGGACTTATAAAGAAGTGTGGACTCAACCGGTCGGGCAGTGGATATGGCTGATGGAAGATATCAGTGTGCCTGCCGCCGTGCGGGGAACAACTAATCCCGCGAGCCACGATCCAATCGAATTCCGGGATCAGAGGACCGGTCAGCTCACAACAGCGCCGGTGGGCTCGCGCGACGGCGAATTCAACTTTCGTTTGCCGGAAGGTCACTACGCTGTGCGCCAGGGTTCAGTACACACCAGCGTCACAATCCTGCCGGGCCGGTCTTATGATGTCGATCTGCGTCCTGACCGCGTCCTTGACTTCAAAGTTACCTGTCAGAATCTCGGGAACAACGAACTCGTACTGCGAGTTTCCGCCGAAGGTGCAGGTCATCACACGTTCACGATACGCAACGACAATCTGACGCTGAAAGGACCAGGCCGGCAGGAGATCGATCTGACTTCCGTAAGTGCGCGCGAGATCGTCTGGCATGCCCATGTAGTCTCGCCCAAAATACCTTGGGTGGCGGTGGTAATTCCGGATGGCACGCTAAGTGAACGGCGCGAAATCACGGGCGTAATCAGCGCGCCTGTATCAGACACAACCCAAGGCCGTTCCAAAACTCGTTAACCGGCTGCAGCTTCACTCTTCCCGCTTCACGAGCTTCAGCAAGCCAAATCGTTCTGGAACATGGAAGCTGTCGCTCATAGGCGCCTGCCATGCAATCTGATGCCGAGCCGAGGAAGGCCCCTGGCTGCGAAAGAGATTGATGCGCAGCATGTTCCCTGCCATGGCCGGGCGATTATCAATTGCAGAATATGGGATTCTCATCGCCCCGTACCACAGGTGAGCCGTCTCATCGATCCGGGCTGAAACCGCGAAACCAGAATTCCATTTCCAACCGTCGTCGTTGTGTGGGTTGTGAAGATCGATGGCGAGATCGATCCATTCTCCCTGCGGGGATATTTCAAATTCTTTGTAACGTCGAATGTCGCTGAAATCGGCGCCAATGAAGGCCTCGGCCACGTCCCAGTTCCAAAGCTCATTCGTTTCAGCAGAGGTATTTGGATTGGGTTTGAGATTGAGTCGGTCGTATGGGCACACAAACAAAATGTAGAGATTCCGCTTGGTCCACCGCGTTCGGATTTCCGTCCGATACTTGGGGTCACGATTGCCGTGAGCATCCTCGTCCATATAGACAGGCGGAGAGCCGCGCCAAAACGAAGACATAGCATTCGTGTCAAAAGGCGGATCAGAATCGGCCCAGACGCTCTCGATTGTCTGATCCCTGGCGAAGGCAGTAGCACAAGCTACGAGCAGTAGGCATGGGAGAAATCCGTTTGTCGCGCTTTTGCTCCTCACATTCGCTCCAGACTATGGATTGCTGCCAGAAAGCTCCAGTCGCGTCAGGTGGTAAGTCAACAACTGGTCAGGACGGAAGAAGGCTTCACGAAATTCTTTTTCCGCGCGTTGAGTGTTGCCCACGGCGCGGTCGAGCATCGCGGCATTGTAGAGCAGCCAACCAGTTCTTGGACGCATGTTACCGTCGCGGTTTATGCGATCGAGTATGCGCTGCAATCTTTGCTTTGCCGCACGCTCATCGAAATCGGGCAGCTCTTGCGATGCCCTCCAGGACCAGACTGCATCTTCCGGTCTTGACTGCTCAGCCGCCTGTTTGAAGTTGCTTCGCGCTCGTTCCTGGCGGTTGCAGCTCTTATACACACTTCCCAGAAGATATGTGAATCTGGCAGATCGCAAAAATGGCTCTAGTCCGTCGCGCGTAAACGCCAGATCGGATACCGGCTCTGCCATGTGATCGGCTGTATTGATTGCCTCAGAGCACTGTCCGTGTTGTGCGAACGATAAGGCCCGCTGCATTTGCATTTCCAGCCATACCTGCCGGACATTCGTTCCGCCCTCCACGCGCTGGAAGAAGCGATTGTGGAACAGGGCAGCCGCTTTCTCGAACTCTCCAGCCTCGGTTAGGTTCAAAATGAGTTCATACACGAGAGGAGAGGGCATATTGGCGAGATCGGGATAGTGCTCTAACGCGGCTATACGTTCCTGCGGTGGACGTTGCAAGATGCTCAAGGCCTGATCCATCCCCGTATAAAGTTCGACATTCTGGGGATCGGTGCGAAGACCTTCTTGAAAGGCCAGCAATGCGTGTTCGGCATTTTCTTTCTGGTGCAACAGCGCGCGGCCCAGGCTGGCGTGCAGAACGGGAATCTGGGGATTCAACCGTCGCGCCTGTTCCCACTCGGCAAGAGCTTCTTCAGTCATTCCCTTCGAGAAGTAAAGCGTTCCCAGCAGGTAGTGCGCGCTCGCGTCATGCGAATCCGCGCTCAGCGCTGCAGTTAAGACCTCGAGGTCTTCTGCACGATTGGGAAATACGTAGTTCGCAGAGAGCTTCGAAGCGGCGCTGAAATCTGCAGAACCGGATTGTCCCAACTTTACCCGGCAATATCCGCGATAGTAGGCGACCATCGGATGTTTGTCCGGAGGAGGTATGCCGGGTTCGCGTTCATCAACAACCGCCGCAGGGTACGCGCGAGAGAGGACATCAAGCGCTTGGGAGTACATTCCCAGCCGCATATATTCGGCCGCGACACTCAACACCCGGTCGGCGTCATCCGCGAGGTGATGCAGGTCAGCTCTGCCAACCTGCTCAAGCAGGAAATAGCTCTGAGGAAATCGCGCCAGCCATTGTTCAGCAAGGCTTTGGGATTTTTCTTTCTGCCCTTCCGCTCGCAGGACCGCTGCCAACTCTTCAGCAGTGCGAAGATCGTCTGGAGCTGAATGATTGGCTTCCAGCAAGTAAGACTCTGCCTCTTTCAAATTTCTTTCGCGTGCCAAAAGCTCCGCCAGTCGCAGTCCGGCCGCCGCGCGGAAGGCAGGCAGCCGCGCAGCTGCTTCATAAGATTCTCGCGCCTCGTTACTCTCGCCCAGCCCGTCGTAGGAAATCCCGAGGTAATAGGCAACTCCAGCGTCAGACGTGTTGCGGGCGTAAACGGGCTCGAGAAGGGTCTTGGCTTCTTTGAAACGCAGCAAAGCGGCGGATAAGCGTCCGGCCGCCTTACGGCCCTCAATGCTCTCGGGAAACTTGGCGAGAGCACTGTGATACGTTTGCAACGCCATCAACAGGTTCCCGTCAAGTTCCTGTTCGTTCCCCAGTTGAAGCCAGTCATCCTCCGTGCGATGCTCTGGATCTGGCATCTGATACGAAGCCTGCGGACCGACGTGAACGTGCTCAGCTGGGGTCCAGTCGTATTGACCCTCCGTGTGGCGAAGCAGAACAGTATTGTTCATGTCACGCAGTTCGAATGTATATTTCTGATTTGCGTCGGCATTCGGTACTTCGTGCGACCAGGTACGCTGTGGCTTGAGGCTAGCCGTTTCGCGAAAGACTTCTTGATCTCCGGCCAAGATGCGCAGGATCGCTCCAGAAACATCCTGATTCACATTCAGACCTGCTACCAGCGCATTCTCTTTTCGGCTCAGGTGAACCACGCCGACGAGGTTCGCCCTTGAAATACCACCGATGTCGCGCACCGGCATCCAGAACTCAGAGAAGCGAATGGTTTGGCGGGGCTCGAGAAAGGCATAGGTCTCCTGATTGCGGAAGAGTCCTGCCTGCACTTCCACGTAGGCGCTGTCGTTATCAGAAAGGGTCTTTCTCCAATCGAGTCCGTCGGGATCGGTGCCCCATGACCAGATCTTCTTCGCGGGAAGCTGCGCATAATCCGCATAGTGCACGGTCCCGGTGTTGGTGTGGGGGTGCCAAACGCCCATAAAAGGTTCGCGGCTTCCGTACACAAACGACGAGACTGGCCCCTTGGTCTGATTCTTCACAATGCTGAGATCGTTACCGTCTGCATCGATTGGCCAAGGCTGTATATCTCGAAAGCCGTGACTCGCGATGAACCGCATTGGGTACTGAATGCGCGAATCATCCCACACTTGAACTCCGGCGTTATTCCACCAGTAAAAGCGGTGCCGAACGTCGCTGCGATTGTTCAGCGTTACCCTCTCTTCGAGAACTGTGGAATGAGGACGCAGTACGAGTTCTACCGACCATTGCATTCCATATACCCGGTCGATGTTGCTCACGAAAACGGATGCGCTGCCGTCATCTTTTTGCCCGAACGCAAAATCGACCGGAGAAAGACTGACCCAATTGTGGGAAACCGGGAAGTTAAACTCGATTCCAAAAGCGGCCCATGCGCCCCGATACGAGATATCGGCCTTCTTGATGGATGGATTCTCATAAAACATCGGCTGACCGCTGATCTTGTCTGTGCAGGTATAGACGTGGCCTCCAAGATCAGGCAGGACCGAGCACTTCAGGTACTCATTCTCCAAAAAGATAGCGCGCCACGCATGGTCCCTCCGCTGGTCGGTCAAGCGGTCGCGGAGCGTGTAAGGATAGTTGAAGCGGCTGTTGGCATACTGATCGAACGGCGGATTTGGATCGGGCGCGCCTTCCTCATACGTAGGCAAGGTTAACGTGCCTTGCCAAACCTTCACCTGAGCTGTGGCAGAAGAGAACGATAAGAGCAAGAAAACTGCGGAAATTTTGAGCGGCATCATCAGTTGTCGGGTCTGCCTTCAATGAACTGGCTCCGACATTATGCAGGCCCAACAACACTTCTGCCAAAAGTATCTGAGCCTTACAGCAGCGACAATCGTCGGGCGCAATCCGCCATGATTTCCGCCTCCCATGCGGGCCGCTGTGGATTGCCAGGGTGCGTTCGATCGCTGGGAATCCGTCCGATCAGCTTCAGAAACACCGCGGCAGAATGCTTGTACGCGGGAACGGGCGCACGAAAAGCGACGTTTCCCAAATACTGCAGAGCGTCGGATAGGGCGTAGTACCCGGGATCCCCGGCCTCCCAGAGTTGATCGCGCTCGGCGAATTTCTCAGGCGCAAAGGCGGCCAGCCCCAGCAAGTAGTCCGACCCGTATTCAATCATGTTGATTCCCAGGTCGTTCCCGGTGTAGATACGGAAGTCCGGCCGCTGTGCATCGCGAAGGGCGAGTCGTTCAAGTTCCAGAATACGGTCGAGGGACGAGTGTTTCATCCCCTTAATCTCTGGGATGTCCATTAAGCGCCGCACTGTTTCGTTGTCATAGATCTCGCCGTTTGCAGCAAACATCGAACCTAGTTCGAACGCCAGAACCTGTGGATAGTCGCGACATATGGCTCGATACGCATCCGCTATTTTTTCCGGTGACTTACCGTGCAGGCGAGCTGTCTGGAACAGAATCGGAATGCCGTCAAAGCGAACAATCGTTTCGATCTGGCGTCGATACAGCGTGACTACGTCATTGCCGGCCTGATGTTCGATATACGCGCCGGCTAGAAATGGCATCCCTCGTCCGAGAGCCTGCCGCGTCCAGTTCAGTACTTCCTGTTTTTCGGAATCGCTTAGGTAGTTCACGTAGCCGGTGTCCATGTTGACCGCATTCATCAGCCCGGCTCGATGCGTGTGCGTCAACTGCTTGGCAAATGCATCGACGGCGATCCGGCCATCTGCCTCGTACGGCAGCAAGGCGGCGGCAATACCCTGAACTTTGCGTCGCGGTTTTTGGCGCGCGATCAGATCATCAATCGTCATCGTTTTCCATTTCGTGGGCGCAAGTATGTGCAGCCAATCAATGTCAGCGCTTCTTGGCTTCCTTCAGTTTTTCCGCCAGGTCAGAATCCTTGTAGTACTCGTCCAACGGATAGCAACCGGAAGGTAATCCCTTGCGTGGCGCGGTGGTGCAATCGCTGAAGGTTCTGCAAATACGCTTACGTTGGATCTCGCCGCACTCGGAGGCTTCCCAAAGGAACTCGGGATAAGTGAGCACCATCCTGCCCAGCCCCACGAAGTCAACCCAGCCTTCGCGCACGGCAGCTTGCGCCACATGAGGGAGGAAGTCCTGCAGGTAGGTATACCCCGACCCAACCATGAGCAAATCTGGGAACCGCTGCTTGAGCTGACGAGTCACTGCCATCTGCCGAGCAACTCCTACCAATGGATCTTCCGGTGGCAGATATCCGTCAGAAGGCGGGTACAGCGCGGGACGCTGGATATGCGGATTGTAGTAAGGGCTGCCAGCCGTGATGTTCACCAACTGAATTCCTAGCTCTTCGAGTAAAGACAAGAAGCGCTCCGGCTCACTCAAGTCCGTATCCGTCGGGTCGAGCGGATTCACGCCAAAACCCCAACGGTAGGGGAGCAACTCGGGGCGCGTCTCCGCGACTCCGGTAGAGGGCTTCCCGTTGACACTCCGACTCGAGTCACTACTGAAGGGCACGGTATCGATCGCCGAAAGCCGCACACCAATGTGCAATCCGGGACAGCGCGAACGGATCCCTTGCACCACCTCGCGAAGAAAACGGGTTCGGCCTTCGAAAGTTCCGCCGTAACGTCCTTCGCGCGTGTGCGCGCTGAGAAATTCATGCCCCAGGTAGCCGTGGCAATGCTTGATGTCCACGAAATCAAAGCCTGACTGCCAAGCCAGGAACGCGGCCCGATGAAAGTCTTCGATGATCGACTCGATTTCCCCGTCGCTCAGCAGCGGATAGTCGAGAGGCAACTTCAGGCGCCGGTCGAGGAATGGATGGTGATAGAGAATGCGAGGTTCCGGACGAGAGTGTTCGTTGGGTCGGCAGTACCGCCCGGAGTGCGTCATCTGCAACCCAATGACTAGCCCGTGGTCGCTACCGGTTGTCAGGATATGCTCGCGCCTTAGAACAGTTCGCAGGTTGGCAAGGGCTTCTTGCGTTCTTGGCGCAGCGAGAAGCTGATTCGGGTTCGCCCGTCCTTCGTGGGAAACCGCAACCGCTTCTCCGCCCCAAACCAGCTTGCCACCGCTGCGGCCGAACCGCTGCCATCGCCGAACAGTATTTTCCGAAGGCGCGCCATCCGGCGTCGCGTCCCAACCTTCCATGGGTTGAACGGCAATGCGGTTGGCGATTTTGAATGGACCGCGCGTCAACGGCCAGCGCAGCGGGGATTGGTCTCCCGTCGCGATTTGGAGGTCGCAAGGGATCTGCAGACCGAGGGCCTGCACATGATCTTGGAAGCGGCTGACATGCTTGACGCTGCCCAGGCGAAGGATTGCTGAGGTACTCATCCTGCGCTCCGCCGGCCTGGTAATCCCAAAACAGCGACTCCGCCCAGCAACGCAACCACCACCAGCACAACGCAACTCTCGCGATAGCTTCCGGTAGCGTCTCGTAAATGGCCCATCAACCAGGGCGCAGCAGCTTCCGCGATACCTCCCGCGGTGAGGATTACACCCATCAACCTTCCCAGGATTTCAATCCCAAAGATTTCGGCCGTTATTAAAGGAATGATCATGTAATCGCCGCCCAGACCGATTCCAAAAATCGCAGCGGAAACGTAGAGGATCAGGCGTGAAGTCCCGAAGAACAACAGCGGAATGCCCGCGGCAACGAGCAGGAACGTCAGGAGCATAACGTGTTTTTTTGAAAACCGATCAGCGAGCCAACCCATGAGTAACCGCCCCGCGATACTGAAGGCCAGCACCATCGACAGGATGCTGGCGGCATCCCGCTGCGTGAAGTGGCGGTCGAGACTCAACAGGAGCTTCAGATTCTGCTGCGTGCCACTGATGGCAGCAACTGAGCACATACTGCCCAGAGTGAGCAGATAGAACGATAGTTGCTTGAATGCTGGCTTCGGACTGGGTACGCTCACCGATCCGTTGGTTGTTGTCGCTCGTGGCGTCTCTTTCACCAACCAGGCCAAGGGCAATGAGACGACTACGATGGTGAGGCCCAGAATTTGCAGAGCGGTCTGCCATCCGAAATGCTGAACCAGCACATGCGATATCCACGGGACGGTTGCCCCTCCGATGCCGATTCCGAGGTAGGCGAAGCCCATCGCCTTTCCGCGTGACCGGTCGAACCGCTGCGTCAACAAAACCTGGTTTGGCAGTGGGCCTCCGCAGACATAGCCCAGCGCGTTAAAGAAGTAAAAGAAGTAAAACATGCCGAGGCTTGAGATCGAGCCCAGTCCCACCAGGGCAACCCCCGCCATCAATATGCCGATCATCATCAATCGACGCGGCCCAAAGCGGTCGACAACCCATCCTGCGAGGAAACCGAAGATAGGACCGACGATCAGTTTGCTGAGCGCGTTGCCTGATGTCACTTGAGCACGTGTCCAACCGAATTGTTGGACCATGAAGTCGTAGTAGAAAGGCAGCCCCCAGAGGGCAACACCAACGATGCAGAAGAGCACCACAAAAGCCGTTGCCAATGCCTGATAGGACTCGCGCTGGTTCGCCGGAGACTGAATGACACTTTGTCCGGGTTCTTTCGACACATCGCAGATGGATGCCGCCGAGGCTACGGACTCTTCCCTTCCCGGTTCCATCATGGGGTGTCAGTGTAGCGTACGAGAGTTGATCCGGCGGACATTTTAGTGCCGGCGTGCGTAACCTCTTGTTGACCCTGAAATCGTGAAGGGCGTTATCGTCCGGCCGGGCCGAGGGTTCCTCGAAGTACTGTGACCGAGGCGGCCGGCAGATCGTAGTTCGTGTCTTGCCCAGCTTGGAGCGCTGACGTCTTGGGCGGCCCGTCGGGATCTGCGTGTCCCTTCTTTCGATCCGGATGCCACTGATATTGCTCTCTGCCGAACGTAATCATGGTGACTTGGCCGCCGAACGACACATCGCGGTTATCTTCGGAATCATGAAACACAACGCGTACAGGATGGGAATGATCGTGGTCCTTGTTAATCAGCATCAGGGCCCACTGACCGTCTGGACGATGTAGAGCGTAAGCGGTCACCAGCACGTTTCCGTCAGCGTCACGCACATCACTCACGGCCCGGTAAAGCTGATGTTCGGCGTCCTTCGGCTGCGACCACTCCTGGGTCAGAAGTTGAGCGGCGAAGAACTGTGACGTGGGCTGCACAATCTGGTATTGATCATCGACCATGAACGGGTGATATGTTCCCCAACTGTTGGGGCAAATTGGATGAGGCGGTGAATAGGACAGAGCATGGTAATAATGAGTGGACTGTCCGCCGGCGGTAAGAAATCCGGCGAAGGAATCAGCCAGCCAGAGAGCGCCGAAGATATCCACCGCGGCCTCGCCTCCGTGCGCATTGGTTTCGGTATCAAGCAGAGGCATCCCTGGCGGCAAACCGTCATTTCGCCATACCTTCATAATGTGGGTGATCAGCTCCGGTTCCTGATACAGGTTCTTCCACGGCGTTTCGCATCCGTCATACGGATAGTGCTCAAACGACATGAACGACAGATCCTGTAATCGATTGTGGGCTCGCAGGTAGTCGAGAAATCGGCCCAGCCACGAGGTTCGGCCTTGTGCATCGGGCCACGCCTTGATGTCTTCGGTGACGCCTTGAAAAGCAGGTCCTCCGAGTTTGAATCCCGGGTCAACGCTATGAAGGGCGCTGGCAAATTGTAAGTACAGGGAACCGTAGTCCTCCGGGAGCATGTATTGCCCGTCCGCTTCCTCGCCCATCTCGATGTAGGAAACCGGATAGCCCCGCATCTTGATGTAGGTCATTTGCGCGGCCGCATCGGCCGGCGTGCTGTAGAGCAATGCGACGGGCACGATTGCGGGAAGGCCGCGGGTAATTCCGCTGGTGAAGAAGAGATCGAAGCCCGGTTGATCACCCGATTCCATGCGGTCGGGGGCGACGTACAAGTCAGATGGCTCGTGCCACGGATCGACCGAAGAACACAACGTGAGCGTCTGTTTCTGGTCGGGAGAGTGGTGAAGGAGATCTCTGAATTCGTGTTTCTCGTTGATCGTTCCCAGATAAAGCTCGCGAATCGCATATCCCAAGCAGTTGCGGCGGTCGGAAGAGCCATGAGTGTCGCAGGTATTCGAGGAACGAGTCATCAAGACTCGCACAAACTTTGTCGATATCAGCGATGATGACAAGGGCAAAGTCGAGTCTCCTCCCTTCCCGTCTGTCACCGTTCCTGAAGGAAAATTCTTCCACTCACCTTTGTCCTGCTCGTCCATGGCATCGCCATCTCCGACCCAGTACTGGATCCGGAAATCGCGGGCATAGGGATCCGCCCATTGGATGCGGATTCCATTGACGCTCTCTTTTTTGTCAAGCGCGATGACCACCCACTGCGGGTGAAGAGAATCTTCCTCTCCTGTGAAGCCACTCGTCAGATAGGGATTGCTCTTCCAGTATGTGTTAACGTTCCCATCGTCGATGCGGGAATAGCCGTCGAACTCGCTGCCTCCGTTGCGCGTGAATCCACGGTGGGGTAGTGAGTAGCCGTAGGAGTGCCGGATCATCTCGCGGGTTGGAGTTTTGTCCCCCGTGAAATAACCTTTGCCCGCGGGATCGCTCCAGGTGCCTTTCGGATTCCAGTGCCAGGCCTGCACGAAAAGATCGGTGTTCTGGCGATAGCTGATCGTTCCCCACCCTGCCGAGAGCACGTTCTGGATCTGATCAGGACGAAAGAAGACATCAGTGGCGTTGCTGGGAACACGATCGACGGTGGATCCCAACGCGCGAAGAGGGCTGAACCGGTTTACGACATGGCTGGGGGTTGCGTCGACCGTCACAACTTGGGCGGCGCCGGGCATGTTGCTAAGAAGAACATTGCTAAGAATGAAGACAGGAAGCATCCGGACAGACACTCTCATCGCGAATCTCCAAGGTGGCTTCTGGCTAGAGTGATACAACAGTGCCGATCTCTCTCGTGCTCCGACACAGGCTATTCGTTTTCACGCCGTAAGATTATGGTTCGTATCAGCATTAGCGCCAGCGACTGGATTGTATAATTTGCCGTTTCCATATCTCGATCATCGGATCTTGCCATGCTCGTTAAGTTATTCAATGACAGAATCACGTTGGGCCGCGCAGCTGCCGAGCAGGCGGCCACTGCGATTCGGCGCGCCATCTCAGAGCGCGGAGCGGCACGCATCATCGCCGCTACGGCTGCCTCTCAACTCGAGTTCCTCGATGCGCTGACGAAGGCTCCGGGAATCGATTGGACAAAAGTGGAGGCCTTCCATCTCGACGAATACATCGGCTTGCCGATCACGCACCCTGGCAGCTTTCGCAAAATGCTGATGGAACAACTGATCAGCAAAACTGGAATCCGCCGCTATCATCTGCTTGCCGGAGATGCTGCTGACCCGGCCGCTGTGGCGCGCGAGGCCAGCAAGCAGATTGCCTCGGCGCCCGTTGATATCGCCTTCCTCGGTATCGGGGAGAATGGGCATATCGCATTCAACGATCCCCCGGCAGATTTCAACACCGAAGAACCGTACATCATCGTCAATCTCGACGAGGCGTGCCGTCGGCAGCAGGTCGGCGAAGCCTGGTTCGCAGATATCTCCCAAGTTCCGACGCAAGCGCTTTCGATGTCGGCGAAACAGATTCTAAAAGCCAAGGAAATTCTCGCCGTGGTTCCGGACAAGCGCAAAGCTCAGGCCATAAAAGCGTGCTTCGAAGGAGAGATCAGTCCCATGGCCCCGGCTTCGATCATAAGAAGACATCCCAACGCGACTATCTATCTGGACCGGGATTCGGCCTCGCTGCTAAGGCCGGCTCTACAGTCGGTGCTGGCGAAGAACTCTCAAGCGACGCTGAGCTGAGTGTTTTGGTTGGGTCCACGACCAACCAACTGGCTGCGCCGACCACGCACAAACCGGCTGCGACCAGGAAAGAAGACGTCCATCCGAAACGCGATGCGATCCAGGGGGTCAGCATAGCCGTAAGAAAAGCGCCGAACTGGTTGCCCGTGTTCATGATCCCCGAAACTGTGCCCGACGATCCGCCGGCGATGTCTGCGGTTACGGACCAAAAAGAACTCTGGGACAAATAAAGCGCACCTGCGCCACCCGCGAGGACAACGCTCGCCAGGCGCGCACTCTGCACTTGCGTCCCGCAGGCGATGAAGATGCCGGCAACGCAAATCGAAATGACGGCAATTCCGCACCGCCCGACCCGTGGTCCACGCGATTTCGTCAGGTCGTCGTTGACCAGCCCACCAACCAAGCAGCCCGCGAGCATCGCAAGAAAGGGCAGCATCGAATAGAACGCGCTTGCCTTTAGATCCAGTCCTCTTACTTTCGACAGATATCGGTAGAACCAACTGAAGAACATCCAAGCAACATAGCCGTAACAGAAATAACTGATCGTGAGAGCCCACACTTCTTGGCTTCCCACAACGCGCGACCATGGCATGAGCTCTACCTCTCGGCTCGAAGCTTTCTGGTGTGGTGCTGCCACCGTAAGCTGAGACTCAATGAAGGTGCGCTCAGAGTCGGAGACCGCTGGATGTTCGGCCGGAGTATCGCGAGCCGATGAATACCAGATCGCGCCGGCGATCAATCCGATCACGGCGCATGCCCAAAACGAGGAACGCCATCCGTAGTGGACCATCAAATACGTGATGAACGGTGGCGTGAGACCAGCGCCGGCACCGACTCCGGCGAAGATCCAGCCGTTGGCGATTCCGCGCTCGTCGACAGGAATCCAGCGGGAAAGAAATTGATTCGCGGAAGGATAGATGACCGCTTCGCCCGCTCCGAGAAGGAAGCGTACTGCCATGAATAGAAACAGAGCACCCTTGATATTCGCAGGTACGAGCGCCGTGAGGGCGGTGAAGATTCCCCACCAGATCACTCCACCCGTGAGCACGATTCGTGGGCCAAAACGGTCGGCGAGACGCCCGCCAATCGTTTGCAATAGCATGTAACCCAACAGCATCGCGCTGAAGACTTTGCCCAACTGCACGTCCGTGAGATGGTAGGCATCGACGATCGCCCCGCCTGCGATGGAAATGTTGACGCGATCCAAATACGACACGGCGCTGAGGACGAACAACCAGAAAACCAGAAGCCAGCGCACGCGCGTTATTTTCGCCGGGGGCATGAGCACGGTATCGCGATCTTAGGCGGAGTGTTCCTTCAGGATATGCGCCAACCGTTCGGCGACGATCTTGTCCTCGCCCGGTTGCAGCATGAACGAGCACATGCTGAGCCCAGGCCCGCCTTCACCGCCGCCAATGACAATCACGGGCTTGGACTCCCGCAGTAATTTCGAAACCTGCTTCGGTTCAACAGAAACTCTCGAATCCCATGAGATCCGCATGTGGGGCACGTGATTCGCGATGTCGGGGACGAAGAACGAAGTGCTCACGCCCGGAACCTTGGTGAGTTCGCGCGAGATTCGCTCCAGCCGATCCTGCCATTCCCGTGCCAGCGCGTCGTGGTCTTCCTTCAGATAAAGTTCCAGAGCCTTGACCATCCCGATAATTTCTTCTTTGCCGACTTTCTGACTGCGGCCCAGCGTGTCTTCGTGCGGGCTGTTATTGAGTAGCGCATAAGCCACTAGATCCTTGCGCCCGATCAGCAATCCCGCGCACTGCGGCCCTCGCATGGCCTTGCCACCGCTGAAAGTGACGAGATCGTATCCCATGTTGGTGTAGTCCCAAAGGTGAGACACGGGCGGTGTATCCGCAGCAGCGTCGTTCATGCATGGAACGTTGTACTGCTTGCCGAGCTTCACCCACTCGTCGACTTTGATCTGCCCGGCCGCATTGGCAAAATTCGAGAAGTGCATCATGGCCGTCCGGTCGTTCACAGCCTGGCGGAGTTCATCGTGAGTCTCAACCTCGATCAACTTGATCCCGGTCGATCGCAACTGGTGATCGAATGGGTTGCGATGCGATTTCTGGATGATGACTTCCGACTTCATGCCGGTAAGGTCGGGCAGTTGTTGGATCAGCTTTTCGTTATCGCCGGTGAGAATACCCGCCAGCCCCGATTGAATCGCGGCGGCCGCGCCTGAAGTGACGAGTGCGCCGTAGCCTTCGGGAAGTTTCAGCATTTCCGCGATGCGCTTCCCTGCCGCCACTTCGAGTTCGGGAATGTTCACAAAGTGGCGCCCTGCCATGGCCATCACGGCTTCGAGTTCCGGCCGAAGAACGGAGCCGCCAAGCATGGTCATCGTTCCCTGGCAGTTGATGACGGTGGTCACACCCAGTTCATCATAGGGATTTCCGCTCTGGCCCAAGCCGCTCACAGCGTTGCTTCCCGCCGTTGCGGCAACTTTCGAAAAGAGTTTGCGAGGCGCTAAGATCGACCCCACCATCGCCGCCGCGGTCCCCAGGAATCCCCGGCGGTTCCAAGTCGAGTTCAGTCGCATAAATTCTCCTCGTTTCTACCAGCGCGTCTTACTTGTGAGCCACAGCGGCAATGCAATTGATTTCAACCAGCGAATCTCCCGGCAGTGCAGCGACTGCCACCGTGGTGCGGGCCGGTCCGCCATGAGGGAAATAGGTCGCGAACACTTTGTGCATGCCGTCCCAGTGCTCGATCTTGACGAGAAACACATTGGCCTGAAGGACGGTATCCATCGTTCCTCCGCCGATTTCAACCATCTTCTTCAGCTTGTCCATCACTATGCTGGTGTGAGATTCGATCGTCCATTCTTTCTGATCCCGCGAATCGTGCGCGCCTATTCCGGACACATAGAGCAATCCGTTGTGAACAATCACGGGCATGATGACGTCTTTTTCGCTGCCCGGCTTGCCTTCTCCATTCAGCTTCCGAATGGCGTTCGCATCCTGAGAGCTCTGCGCCATTCCGCGCGTAGCCGCAGCCGCCGTAAGGCCGAGAGCCGAGAGAACTGAACCCATCTTCAGGGCAAATGTCCGTCGGGTCGAAGTGAAATCCATGTTCATCTTCCTTTCGATTTGCGATTTTTAAAATCCGTCATTGGGGGTGCGCCAAGCTGTGTCTTACACAGCCATTCTGGCAAGCTGTAGTGCGGTTTTACCGTCGCGGCTTTCCGCGGACGAACGGGAACGAAGGGCAGCCGGCTGATAGCCCAGTTCTGCCGAAATCTGCAATCCTGCCGTCTGGATAAGCGGTGCCAGCTGGCGAAGGCGCGCTACGGGCATCCGAAGACTCGGCGCTGTGATGCTGACGCTTGATTGCACGCTCCCCGTGTGATCCCAGATGGGAGCGGCGACACAGCGGATGTGCAATTCGTGTTCCTCAAGGTCCGAGGCAAATCCGTTCTTGCGGACGCGGAACAACTCAGCTTTGAGTTCCTGAAGACTGCCGGCGGTGTTCGGCGTCAGGCGTTTCAGTTCGAGTTGCGACAGAATGCGATCCTGTTCGTCAGCCGGCATGTAGGCCAGCATCACTTTTCCCACGGCGGTGCAGTAAAGCGGAACCGACGCGCCAATTCGCGAATGGATACGCAGAGGTTCCGGCGAGTCCAACTTCTCCACGTACACGGCTGACACGCCGTGCCGGACCGTGAGATGTATGGTCTCGCGAGTCTGCTGGTTCAGTTCGCGCAGATGCGGCAGACTTAAGCGGCGAATATCCAATTGCCCTGCGGCGGCCTGCCCAATCGCAAAGCACGCGATCCCGAGGTGGTGTGTGCCTTCCAGATCGCGGTTCAAGAATCCCGCGGTGACTAAGTTGGCCAGAAAACGGTGGACGGTGCTCACTGGCAGTCGCGACGAAGCTGCGACCTGTTTCGCGGTGAGTCCGCGTGGAGATTCACTGAAGAGATTCAGAAGCTTCAGACCACGCTGCAGAGCGGTAATGTCGTAATTGCGTTTCGGTCGCGCTGTCATAGCAAGTAAAAATGAAAACGCTGGATTATCTGATGAAAATCGATTTTATGCAACCTACAGACGCCCTACTTTCTTCACCGCCTGCACTATCGATTTAAATTGCTCGATGAGCGCATACATGGAATGCTCCTTGTAGTCCATCTGTTGAGCCAGGGTGAGCACCGCCTGCGCCTGAGCTTTGGGAACGACGGCGACGCCATCGCTATCCGCGACGACGATATCTCCAGCATTGACGGAAACTCCGTTGCACACTACGGGAATCTGCGATCCCGCAAACCGGTAGTGATGTACCGAAGTGGAGGGAACGACGCCGGTGGCAAAGACTGGGAATGCGATCTTGCGCAGATAGGCCACATCTCGCACACCTCCATCGATCACCGCTCCGGCGTAGCCACGCGCCGCCATGGCCGTGCCCATCAGGCCACCCATTCCGGCAATGTCTTCGCCATCCTCAAGCACCATCACGTACACCGAATCGGTCGATCCCTGATCGATGGCCTCAAGCATTCCCGTGAGCGCCTCGGGATCGCTGTTGCCCTCGTCTTTCTTGAGTTGGACGGTTCTGGCAAACCCCGCAAATTTGGACGTGAAGATCGGCTGCATGCGATGGCTCATGTACATCTTTTTGTGGGTAATCTGCTCCAGCGCGTCGGAAACGGAAGCGACTTCCACATGTCGAAATTGCGCAACCAGTTCGCTGTCAGACGACACGGCCAATGCCGCGGAGCTGGATTGTGCGCGCGCAAGATGGACGTGGGCGGTCGTTGCGAAGATGAACATGAATGCCGCAAAAGCAAATATCAGGACACGTATTCTCGAGAACGGATGATTTAGATGCATGCTTTCCTCCTCAGTTCCTCTTGCCCATCAAATATCGTTGAGAGCATTTTCCATCCAGTGAAAGCGAAAGAGAGTTGCTTTTCGCCTTCGCGTTTTCGATGCGATAGAATGTGGCCGTTTGCTATGGTCCCCATTCGCCAGTCTTTATATCAGGTCGGGCTCTTTTTCGTTCTGTCGGTTCTTTCAATTTCCATTTTGCAGGCAAGGCAAAATCCCTCTTCAGACCATGACTCCAAGGCAGATCCAACGGCGGGTCGAAGTACTTTTAACTCTTCCTGCGCGGGATGTCACGGTCTGGATGGCACCGGCAGCGACAAAGCCGTCAACATTGCAGGAAGTGCCAGAGTGCGGCACCTCTCCGATGCTCAACTGTCGAGCATCATTTCAAACGGTGTGCCCGGAACCGGAATGCCCGCCTTTCGTAGTCTCAGTGCAAGACAGGTTGGCGCAGTCGTCGACTACCTGCGAACTCTTCAGGGTAAGGCGGAGGGGCGCACTCTGCCGGGCGACCCGAACCGTGGCAAGGAAATTTTCTTCGGCAAGGGCGATTGTTCAACTTGCCACACCATTTCCGGCCAAGGTGGATTCCTCGGTCCCGACCTCACGGAACACGGCGCCACTTCATCCGCAGAGGCAATTCGCGACGAAATCGACAGGGCTCCGAGAGTGCCCCCGATAGGCTATCGGGCGGCCGTTCTCACGACAGGCAGTGGTGAGCGCCTGGAGGGACTCGTTCGAAACGAAGACAACTTCTCTGTGCAGTTGCAAACCAGGGATGGGAGTTTCCACTTTTTCAAAAAGACCGACCTGCGGAGCTTCGAGCGTCAGGACAGCTCCCTGATGCCAGCGGATTATCGCAGCCGCCTCAGTGACGCCGAACTCAATGACCTGGCCAGCTACCTAATGACCACCCCATCGCCCAACAAAGCTGCCCCTCCTCGTAAGAAAGTGGACGACGACGAATGAAAACTCGGTTTACTCTATCGCTCGCTTTCCTTCCCATTTTTCTTTTGGCGCCCATGGCTTGGGCGCAGGAAAAACGGAGCTTCAAGCTCGAGCCCCTCTCTCCGAAGTTTGCGGAGCTTATCGGCAGTGACGCGAAACTGGAAACCGTTGCCACCGGCTTCGGCTTCACGGAAGGGCCGATGTGGGATCCGTCGGGGTTCCTCTACGTCAGCGACGAAACACTGAACAAAATTTTCCGTGTTTATCCGGACGGCAGGAAGGAAGAAGTTATCGCGCTCGGCGACCCCGATGGAAATACGTTCGACCGCCGGCACCGCTTGATCGACTGTGCGAGCGTGTTGCGAGCCATCATTGAAGTGACACCGGACGGGAAATACAAAGTGCTCGCCGATCGCTACGAAGGAAAGCGTCTCAATAGCCCGAACGATGTCATCGTCGGGCCGGATGGCGCGCTCTACTTCACCGATCCCACCTTAGATCTGGTTGCAGGAGAAAAACAGGAAATCCCGTTTCAGGGCGTCTATCGATTGGATGACACCGGAAACCTGCGCTTGCTAACACGGGACCTGGGGCAACCCAACGGATTAGTTTTCTCTCCCGATGGCAAGAAGTTCTACGTAGACGATGACGAGAAGCGAAATATTCGTGTCTACGACGTCGCAGCCGAAGGAACGCTTAGCCATGGCCGAGTCTTCGGCGAAGAGCCTGGAGGAAAGGGCGAGGGTGTCCCCGACGGAATCAAGGTGGATGATAAAGGCAATCTCTTCGTGACCGGCCCCAAGGGCATCTGGGTGTGGGACGCGAACGGAAATCACCTGGGCACAATCGTGATGCCCGAACAGCCCGCCAACTTGACTTGGGGCGATCCGCAATACGACACGCTTTACATCACAGCGACGACATCGGTGTACCGGCTCAGAACAAAAACCAAGGGCTTCGTTCCTTACCTTCAGCATTAATCGCGCGCGCTACTCAGTGCGCCAGCGCAAAGCTGAATACATCACTTCCAGCGGCGATCGCCACGTACTGAATTCCTTTGACCGCATAGGTCATGGGAGACGCGCTGAATGACTGGCCAGTGTTGAAGTGCCAGAGAGGATGCCCAGTTTCCGCGTCAACCGCTTCGAAGGACTCGGCATCGTCAGCGAAGAAGACGAGTCCACCCGCTGTGGTGAGCGTTCCTCCCCACGAGTTGCCACGACCGGCTTGCGGATACTGCCAGACCTTTTTTCCATCGGAAGGAGAGAGCGCCAAGAGAACTTTCTTTGAGTCTTCGCCCACAGGATGCTTCGTGCCGGTTCCGTAGAATGTCTCGCCCTGGGTAAACGGCTTCGGATTCGAAAAGTAAAGATTGCAGTTCTCCAGAGCCATCACATAGAAGAGGCCGGTGTTCGGATTGTAGGAAGGCGAAAACCAATTCGTAGCGCCAACAATGCCCGGGCAGATGTGCGTGCCCTCTTTGGTCGGGATGAGACCGGAAAGCACCGGACGACCGGAGGCATCAATCCCAGTAGCCCAGGTCAACTTCTCCAGGAACGGAGTGGCTCGCAGAAACTTACCGTCGGTTCTGTCGAGAACATAAAAGAAACCATTGCGGTCGGCCTGGAGAAGCAGATGACGTAAGGCGCCGTTCTCTTCCCTGTCTACCAGTACAGGCGTTTCGTTTGCATCATAGTCATACACATCATGCGGAGTGAACTGGAAATACCACTTCAACTTGCCGGTATTGGGATCGATGGCAAGGACGCATGCGGTATACAGATCGTCACCCGGCCGCGAGCTTCCATCGAAATCGGGCGCAGCATTGCTGGTGGTCCAGTACAGCGTGTCGAGTTCCGGGTCGTAAGTTCCAGGCATCCAGGTCGTGGCACCGCCATGCAGGTACAAATCGCCGGGCCAGCTCGCCGAGCCAAATTCTCCCGGGCCGGGAATCGTCCACAAACGCCACTTCAGAGTTCCCTTCTTCGCATCGTAGGCCGCGACAAACCCGCGCACGCCTGAGTCTCCACCCGACGTACCCACAATGACTTCGTCTTTGACGACGAGAGGTGCGCTCGTTCCTCCATACTGCTTCACCTTGTCCGCGTACTCCACATCCCACAGCAGGTTTCCCGAGCGAGCGTCGAGGCAGAGCAGGTGGGCATCGTCGGTTTCCGAATAGACAAACTGTTCCCATACCGCAACGCCGCGACTCTTGTGGGCTGCGGCGTCGTCGAGCAGTCCGGAACTGACGGGCCGGGAATAGTGCCACAGAGTTCGACCGGTGCTCGCGTCCAGTGCAAAGACATCGTTGGCCGAAGTCACGTACATGACGCCGCGAATCACTACGGGCGTCACCTCGAGCCTCTGAGTATTGCCAGGGTGGAAGACCCACGCTGCACGTAATTGGGCGATGTTGGCGCGGTGAATTTCACGCAAGCGGCTGTAGCGGCGCCCGGTGTAGTCTCCGTTATACGAAGGCCAGTTCTCACCCACCGGCGTGGTCAGCAGATCTTCTGCAGTCACACGCAGTGCTGAACTGGACGTAGCCCCGTGATCCTGTCCGAACAGCTCTGGCCCCTTACAAACCGCCCACAGAAAAAGAATTAGTGCTACAGCGTGCCGTTTCATCTCAATGATTGTCCTGGCCACTCAATTGAATTTCCTGCAGCGTGCCGCGGTCTATGCCGCCATCGTCCACGAGGTGGAGTGATATCCGCGAAGTTTTTCCGGGCGAAGCAATCTCCGTCGCCAGGGAGACTCGTTCGTTCGGGCTTACCTCGGCAAGAGGAATCACTGCCGCCGCGTGTCCGTGCACATCGTAGAGTCGAGCGACGATGTGCCCGCTATAGAAAACTCCGAACGATCCCGAAAGGTTGATTTTGCCATTCTGTGTAGCCGTCGCTCTCAGTGGCTGAATCAGGATTCCTGCGTCGGTAACGCCGTGGAACTCGTTGCCGGAACGCGTGGGGAACCACTCCGTCTCAAAGCTACAGCTCTCGCCAGGACGCAAACGGCACATGGGGCTATTGAGCTCCGCTTCCAGGTAGTAAGGGCTCGCATCCGGATCTGCACTCATCGACGGATTTCCGTCGCTGTTCAGCCTGATCTCCGGACCGTTGGTCCAGAAGATGACGGAAGCTTTTCCCGGATATGGCTTGCCCGGTTCGTATTGAAAGCGCTCGACCATGGCGAACTGGCTGTTGCCGTCGACGACCGCCAGCCATCCCTCTGTCGAATCGAGCCACAATTCGGCAGCCATGTGAGCATAGTGCACGGTGAAAAGATCGTCGTCTCTCACCCGTACCGCCTGGTTTTCAGCCGGACCGAAGCGGACGTGATAGCGGTTCAGATAACTGCTCGATCGGTTCGCGGGAGTGAACGTCCAGAAATCGTGGTTGATATGTGCAGTCTGATCGGAACCCGCTGCGGCCGGAAGAGAAGTGTCGTATTGCGACACCGACTGCATCGACCACTCGAGAGTGTGTCCCGTAACGTTCTTCATCGATGCGTGAAATGCAATGCGCGGTGAATCCGCATCTATTCGGATCGTGCGGGTAAATTGAATGCCGGTCTGCGGATCGGACGGGCTCGTCAATTCGATTTCGCAGCGTTGTCCTTCCGAAACTTTTCGAAGCGTGAATGGCCCGTCATCGAGCACGTCAGAGTTTCCCACCCAATGTTGTTCATCGTTGTTCCCTTCAGGCAGGAGCCATAGTTTGTCGCCGCCATAGTTGAACCACTGGCTGGAGCTTGGTGGAAAGTATTTGCCGGCCAACTTGGGATTGACGAACAGGTAGGCATGCCCCGCGAACGTGGCCTGCATCAGGCGCCCGCCATTCTGCGGCACAACCATCAACTGCACCCATTTGTTCGAGAGCTGCTGTGCCTGCCATCCCTTGTAGTCCACGGCCTCAACCCGGCAATCGGGATTCTTCGGCGGATTCGATTGCCCGAACGCCAGAGGGATATTCACTGACGCCACCAAGGTGAGGACGGCGAGTACTGCACAGACGAGTCGTATTCGATTCAACGGCGCAGGATGAAATGTCATGATCGTTCGTCCGACGGGACAACGGCTGCAGCGATTGAGAGTAGCACGCAAAACTAAATCCCAGAATTTCAGCGTCACACTAAACGAAATGAATCCTAATAAAACGAAAGATTTCGATTTGCGTCAAGAAGATTCTGTGGTATACCAGCGTTCACGCGCGGTCGCATCGCAACAATGCACAAAACTGTCCTGTTCCTATCGGTTGTGATGTCGGCCAACCTCCTGGCCCAGGACAGGACTGTTGATCCCACGTGGCTGCATCGATACGTGCCAGCTTTGAGTGAGGCGAAAGCAGAAATTTCCTCTTCGACCTGCCACTACAAACCAATTTTTGGCGGCGGCGACGCCGACAATCGAATTCTGAGAAGCGTTTCTCATTTTGGCGAAATTACTCTTGAATCCCAAGGAAACTGCCAAAGTGTTCTTTACCATCGCGAAGAGGAAATCTACTTTGTTCTCGAAGGCACGGGCGTTGTGCAGTCTGGTGACGAGACGCATCCTCTGCGTGCGAACGATTTCACGTATCTGGCCCCAGGGGTAAAGCACGGACTTGCCAACAACTCAGCCCAGCCGCTGCGTGTTCTGGTCATGGGCTTCAAAATTCCGCCTCGGGTTGCACTCAACACACCCCCTCCACCGGCTAGGATTGTGAACTTGGATGACGTGAAGGAAGAACCCGTGCAAGGTCATCCCACCTCAGTTCTGTACAAACTGCTGGCCGGTCCGCGAAACGGAAAGCGCGATGCCATCGATAGCGCGTACGTGATTACGAGCTTTTTCTGGATGGACTTCGCCCCGGGAGGAACGAACTTCCCGCATCATCACGAAACCGCAGAAGAAATCTATCTGGTCGTGGATGGACAAGGAGAAATGGTCGCAGGAAGCGGAATGAATGGACTCGAAGGCCGCTTTCCCGCCAAGGCCGGTGATGCGTATTACTTCCGCCCGAACTGTACCGTCGGTTTCTACAACCAGGACAAGCCGGGTGCGAAAGCCCACATACTCGCTGTGCGATCACAGATTCCTCTCAGCAATGAAGAAGATTAACGCGCCACGCGCGGGCTCGGACACAAGATTGGTGAACGTTTTGCAGAATAGAAACTTTTCCACCAGGAGGCGATGATGGCGATCCGGAATGCTAGCCGCAGATCCTTCGTGAAACTGCTCGCGGCTACGCCGCTGCTAACCCAGATTGCCGCGCGAGATCTGTACGCGCAAGCAGCGTCCGCCGTTGGGCGGGATCCGCGCCAGAATGTCTACACCCGGCTGGGCGTGAAGACGGTGATCAATTGTCGCGGCACATGGACTTATCTGAGCGGCTCGCTCGAATTCCCAGAAGTTCGCCAGGCCCAACTCGAAGCGGCCGAACATTTTGTGAACATGCTGGAGTTGCAGCGCGCAGTGGGCAACCGCCTGTCCGAATTAACTGGCGCTGAATCCGGCATCGTCACATCCGGCTCCGCAGGGGCCATGGCAGCTGCAACCGCCGGATGCATGGCCGGCACCGACGACAAGTACATCTGGCAACTTCCCGACACGACTGGCTTGAAACACGAAGTTGTCATGGTCGGAGGCCGCAGCGCCTTTGATAGCGCCATACGGCTGACTGGGGCCAAACTGGTGCTCGTGTACTCGCCGGAAGAACTCGCCAACGCGATCAACGAAAACACGGCGATGATCTACACCACCGACCTCGGGGAGAACCTCCAGAAGAGCCTTTCGATCGCCAAAGAACACAAGATCCCGATGCTGCTTGACGACGCCGCCGGCATCCCGCCTGTCGATAATGCCAAGCTCTACGCCCGCATGGGAATCGATCTTTACTGCTTCTCGGGTGGAAAGGGACTCCGCGGTCCGCAGTGCAGCGGCCTTCTCCTGGGGCGCAAAGATCTGATCGAAGCGGCGCTGTTGAATTCCGCTCCTCGGGAAGGAGCCGTTTGCCGTCCCATGAAAGTCGGGAAAGAAGAAATCATTGGATGTCTGGTTGCGCTCGAGACTTGGTTGAAGCTTGACGAGAAGAAGCTCTACGCCGAGTGGAACGATCGCATCGACCGCATTCGAAAGCTGGTAGAGACGGTGCCCGGAGTCAAAACCGATACATTCATTCCGGACGACGGCAACCGCTATCCGACGCTGAGGGTCTACTGGGACCAGCAAAGCTGGCAATACAAGATCTCCGACTGCGTGCAGGAACTACGTTCCGGAGATCCCGTCATTGAAGTGCTCGGAGCAGACAATCCCAGCCTGGTCAAGGCGGTTCGCGAGGGTAATCCGAATCCGAAGCCGAATCGGAAGGAACTCAAGCAACCGGATCATATCGAACTTGTTTCGATGACCATCAAGCCGGGAGAAGAGATCATTGTTGGACAAAGACTGCGAGCCATCCTGGGCGCGGCGCAGAAGAAGGCGGCAGCCTAGATACGCGAGATCGTTTTGAGAATTCTCCGCCCCCAACTCGGTTTGCGAATCCTTGCCGCGTTCTGGCTATGCTCGACGCTCACAGCGCAGGACCACATTCGCGCCATTACGGCACAAACGGGCGTTCTCACGAATCGCTTCTACTCGCCGGGTGTGGATGCCGGTGACTATCTCTACGTCTCGGGGCAGGGACCTCGGAAACCGGACGGCAGCTTGCCCAAAGATTTCCACGACCAGGTCAGGCAGACCCTCGACAATGTTCAAGCCATCGTCAAATCTGCCGGGCTCAGTATGGACCACGTGGTTTACATCCAGGTCTACCTGGAGGACATGGCCAAGTACGACGAATTGAAAAAGACTCTTTCCCAATACTTCGGGAAGTCTCAACCCGCGCAAGCCGTGCTGGGCGTGGCGCACACTCCCGACTCGTCGCTTGAGATGAACGCAGTCGCCGTACGCAGCCTTGAAGACAAGAAACCCGTCTGTCCGGAGAATTACAAATCGAATGATCCCGCCCCTCCCGGAATGCTGACGCATGATCGCCTGTTCGTGTCGAGCGTGGCGGGCGCCGATCCTCTGACCGGAAAGATTCCCGATGACCAGGCATCCCAGGTGGATCTCGCGCTCGACCATATGGAGGCCGTCGTCAAGGCCGCGGGCCTCGAACTCAAGAATATGGTTTTCGTGAATCCGTATCTGACTACCGAGATTCCCACGCGCGTCATGAACGAGCGTTATGCGCGACGCTTTGAGTTCGGGAACACTCCCGCGCGCGCGACAATCGAAGTGTCGAGCCTTCCCGGCGGCGCGCACATCGAGTACACGGGAGTCGCCGTGCGCGATCTCGCGCAGCGAAAAGCAGTGCGTCCGAAGAACATGCCTCCCAGCCCCACTGCGAGTCCGTGTGTCTTCGCCGGAGACACTCTGTACTGCTCCGCCAAAGATGGTTTCATCCCAGGAGCGCACGGCGGTGTTTACGCTACGAGCACGCAACATCAACTCCGCCAGACGATGCGCAATCAACTCGACAACCTGGAAGAGGCGGATATGAAATTCGATCAGGTGATAGCGACCACCGTTTATCTCGACAATCTGTCCGACGTATCTGTATTCGACGAGGTGTATGCGCAGTATTTCGGCTCCGTGCCGCCGGCGCGAACGACAGTCCAGCAAATCGCACCGGCCGAACGAAAAGCCGACAAAGATGATCACTTTCCGGGACTGGAACAAGTCTCGCTGATTGCGGTGCGCAATCGAGGCAGCCGTTGAAAATCGATTTCGTAGCACCTGGGATATGACCGATGGACCAGGACTAATTCCGTGCTTGACAGATTTCCATGCAGTGGAATATGTTTTCGCGCCATGGGAGTGGTGTTCGTTGTCGCGCTGAGTCTGCCTCAACGCAGGAAGGGGGCCGCGCGATTCTGTAGATGGGTTCCAGAAAATCTAGCGCACAAGGGAAGACAGTCGAAACAGACTGCCGTCCCGGGAGATGGTGATGCGAAATAGTCACAGGTTCTTCGTCCCGATTTTCGTCGCCGTGTCGATGCTATTGCTCCCCGGTATGTTGCTCGCCGATGTTACCGGCTCCATTCTTGGAGTCGTGCGCGATCCCTCACAGGCAGTGGTCAAGGGAGTGCATATCAGGGTCACGAACACACAGACCAACCTTTCCCAGGAGACGGTTTCGGCCGATGATGGTTCTTATCATTTTCTCTCCCTACCTGTCGGGGCCTACACGCTCGACGCCACAGTAGCCGGCTTCCAGCATTTCAGCGCAACCAACATCGTGCTGCAGGTGAATGACCAATTGCGCATCGATATTTCTCTTAAGGTCGGCAATGTGAACGAACAGATGACCATCTCCGCCGACTCAGTCCAAGTCGAGACCGAAAGCACGCAACTGGGTGACGTGATCGACTCGAAGAAGATGCTGGCCCTACCGCTCAATGGCCGCAGCTATCTAGACCTGCTAGGGCTGCAAGCGGGTGTTGTTCCCGTCACCTCCGGTTCGATTCAGCAGGACCGGCAGGTTTCTGGAGGGTATAACCAGTCGGCTGGAAACCTGTCCGTCAATGGTCAGCGAGAAACTGCCAACGCATTCCTGGTCAACGGCGGCGATGTCAGTGAAGGACGCAATCTAGGCGCCGGCCTGGTTCCCAATCTAGACTCAGTCGAAGAATTTCGACTCATCACCAACAGTTTCGACGCCGAATACGGCAAATTCAGCGGTGCGGTGATGAATTCGATCACAAAGTCGGGCACGAACGGCTTCCATGGGGACGCGTTTTGGTACGTCCGCAATGAAAAATTCGATGCGACGAGATACTTCGACACCAGCAAAGCGGAACTCCGGCGGAATCAGTTTGGCTATGCCATCGGCGGGCCGATCTGGAAGGACAAAATCTTCTGGTTTTCCGATTACCAGGGGACACGCCAGGTACTAGGAGCGAGCACCGGCCAATTGACGTTGCCTACTGCCAACGAGCGCAGCGGCATTTTCGATCCAACTGTGTTCTTCGACAGCAATGGCAATCCAACTGCCGTGAAAGGTGCTTTTTGGGCTCAAACCCTCTCTGCCCGCCTGAACCAGCCGGTAACGAATGGCGAGCTTTATTCCACTCTTTTTCCCAACGGAGTGATCCCCCAGACTGCCTGGGCAAAACCATCCGTTGGAATCCTTCCATTTATTCCGCAGGGCGACCCAGTTACGGGAAGCTATTCGAACAACAGTCAGAAAGATACAGTTCGAGACGACAAAATCGGGGAGCGAATCGATTTCTACAATCGGAAGACAGGGAACTGGTATTTCTACTATGCCTTCGACGACGCGTCCTCGGTAAATGCTTTGCCCGGTGGAAGTAACGCCGTGCCGGGGTTCTCAAGCGCTACCCCGAGCCGCGCGCAAGAGTTTGTGATGAGCAACAACAAGACGTTCGGATCGAACACCGTCAACGAGTGGCGGATCAGCTTCTTCCGGACGGCACTCGTCAAAGACAAGCCCCAATCTGGCTTCGCCAAACTGGCCGATCTGGGATTCGTGACTGGTGTCGGAACTCTTGGAATAATACCCTCTGGCCCAGCCGGATTTCCTGAGACCGTTCCGCCCCTCTATTTTTCGAACTTCACCCTCGGACCTGCCACGCTGACAACCTTTCAACCCAACAACACGTGGCACTTGTCCGAAGGACTATCGAAAATCATCGGACGTCACGCCCTCAAGGTCGGCGGTGAATTCCGCTATCTCCAAATCAACGAGCGCAATACCTGTGCACCGAACGGAGACTTCAATTTCAATTTGGCCTCGAATGGCGAGACCGGCAGCGACTTCGCTGATTTCCTGCTTGGAGCGCCAAGCCAATACAACCAGTGCAGCCAGCAGCTTCTCGACAGCCGCAGCCGCTATGGCGGCGCATACGTGCAGGATACATTCAAGGTCAAGTCGAACCTGACACTAAACCTAGGCTTACGGTGGGAAGTCAGCATGCCGTGGTATGACACTCAGGGCAAGATCGAAACCATTGTGCCGGGATTACAGTCGACTCAATTTCCGACCGCCCCAACGGGTTGGGTCGTGCCCGGAGATCCCGGCATCCCCAGCACTCTTGCTCCCACGCGTTACAAAAACTTCGGACCGCGGTTAGGGTTGGCCTACTCCCCAGATTTCAAGGGAGGGGTCTTGGGAAAGGTATTTGGGGAAGGCAAATCGAGCATCCGCGCGTCGTACGGACTGTATTACACCTCGATTGAGGACTTGAACCTCTTCTACGAAGTCGGCGACGCGCCGTTTGGTCTGTACTGGGTGTCGCCCAACCCGACGACGTTCGATCAACCATTCTTGACCCGATCTGACGGAAGTTCGCAGATACAGCGTTTCCCATTTGTGTTTCCCGTTCCCGGTTCACCCGCAAACAAGACGCTCGACTATTCCCGATACCTCCCGATTTCGTTTTCTCCCGGATATGACATCCACAATCAGTTGCCATACGCGGAGCACTACAACCTGTCTCTGCAGCGAGAGTTGACGAAATCGACGGTTCTTACCCTGTCGTACGTAGGAACGCAAGGGCACCGGCTCATCGCCCAGTACGACGCAAATCCGGGGGACCGGGCACTTTGTCTGTCGCTCAGCCAGACGAGTGAGGTAGCTCCTGGAAGTCCAACCTGTGGGCCGAATGGCGAACAGCAGACATATACTCGCGCCGATGGAACCGTGTTCAATGGCACAAGGGACAAGCTCGGACCAGCATTCAGTCAGAACAATAGCTTCACTGCAAACATCGCCAATTCGAATTACAATGCCGGGGAGATTACGGTGGAGCGTAAAGCATCCGACCTCACATTGTTGGCGGCTTACACCTATTCGAAGGGAATCGATAATTCGTCGGGGTTTGGGCAATGGGTAAATTTCGCAGACTTCCACAGGACTCGCTCACTTTCGGCCTACGATGTCACCCATAACTTTGTCGTGAGTTACATCTGGGCTCTGCCTTTTGACCGACTTTTCGGTGGCGCGCCCAGGCGCCTGACGCAAGGCTGGACTTTCAACGGCATCACTCGCTTTACCGGCGGGTTGCCCGTGGCGCTGAGCGAAAGCGACGATCAATCCTTAACCGGTAGCCCAAACACAGATGTACCGGATGTGGTAGGCAAAGTCGTCAAGTTGAATCCGCGCAAGGCAGATCCGAATTGTCCTTACTCAAACAACCAGGGATGCTTCTTCGTGCCCAGTGCATTTGCACCGGGTCCTTTCGGCCAGTTCGGAAATTCCAGTCGCCAGTTCTTTCACGGCCCAGGATTGGACAACACCGATTTGGGGCTTACCAAGAGAACCAGGATTACCGAGTCCATCGCGTTTGAAATCCGGGCTGAGTTCTTCAATATTTTCAATCACGCCCTGTTCAACAACCCTAACGGCAATATCAATAGCGGTAATTTCGGCCAGATAACCAGTGTGCGACAGGATCTTGGCGCCAGAATCGGCCAGTTGAGCGCGAAGTTCTTCTGGTAGCAAGATAACTTAACCACATGCGGAGAGAACGGTTTTCGATGCCGTTCTCTCTACTATGTTTGGGATAGATTGTATGCATGCGGAGCAATACGCCGATCCGTGATTGTAGAGCCGTCGGACCTCATCGCCGGATGAGTGCCGGTTTGATATCTGTTTGTTTTTTATTACTGATCCTCCCAGCGAAGGCCTCGGCGCAGACTGCGGACACCTATCGCCAACGTGCAACCGAGTTCTCCCAGGCCAAGTCTTGGGATGACGCCATCAGGAACTACCGCAAGGCGCTCGACCTCGAGCCCAACGACGCGGTCACGCACTACGACCTCGCATTGGCACTGAAGTACAGGGGAGACGACCGCGAGGCCCTGAAGGAATTTCAAGCGGCAACAAAGCTCAGGCCGAAATGGGCCGAAGCGCATTACGGATTGGGCGCAACCTGGTACGAGCTGCAAAATCAGTCTGAGGCGCTCAGCGAACTCCACACCGCCGAGTCGCTCGATCCAGCCCATGCCGCTACGCATCGCCTGCTGGCCCGTATTTCTTCGCAACAAAACAATCTTGCAGATGCTGAGCACGAACTGAAGCTGGCACTCCGACTGAAGCCCTCGGCTGATGTCCATCTGGAACTTGGCGTTGTCGAAGGACAGCTGGGCAATCTGACTGAAGCCGCGGCCCAGTTTCGTCGCGCGATCGAACTGGATCCAGGCGTAGCAGCCGCGCACCTCATGCTAGGAATCGTTTTGCGTCGTCAGGCAGACCACAAGGACGCGCTCGATCAATTTCGCAAGGCCGCGGCGCTCAATCCGGACAATGTGGACGCTCAGTACAACCTCGGCCGCGAGTTGAAGGCGAACGGCGACACGGCGGGCGCTATTGCCGCTTTCCGTCGCGCCATCGAACTCAAACCCGATTTCGAGCAAGCACACTACAGTCTCGCCCTCGCTTTGCGCAGTCAGGGGGACGCCGGGAGCGCCACGAAGGAGTTGGATGAACTCTCTGGACTGCATGAATTTCGTTCCCGCCTGGCGCAATCAAAGCTGCTGATCCTGCAGGGCGTAGACGCGTTGAAGAAACAGAAATTCGACGACGCGTTGGCGCTATTCCAAAAGTCCGCCGAGCAATCGCCTGAGATCCCAACCAGCTACTACTATCTGGGCGTGACCTGGGAGGGCAAGAACGAACCTGCACGAGCCAGAGAAGACTACGAAAAGGCGCTTGCCCTCAAGCCGGACTACGCGCAGGCTCACGCGAGCCTTGGATTGCTGCTTTGGAAGTCCGATGATCAAACCAAGGGTCTGGAGGAATTTCAGCACGCCGTGATGTCTGACCCCGATCTGGCCGATGCACACTACAATCTCGGGGTCGCGCTGGCCCAGCTACAGCGCTTGCCAGAAGCCATTCGCGAGTTGACGGACGCTGCCAGCCTCGATCCTCACAACCTCGATGCGCGAGTGCAACTGGGGCTGGCCCTGAGCCAAAACAACGACACCGCGGCAGCGATCAATATTTTTCGCGATCTTGTTCGCCAGAATCCGGAATTTGCGGAAGGGCACAACAATCTCGGGCTTGTGCTGCTGCAGTCAGGGAATGCCCAGAAGGCAGAGACTGAATTCAAAATGGCAACGCGCCTGAAGCCAAGTTACGCCGAAGCGCATTACAATCTCGCCTTGGCCCTTCGTCAGGAAGGTAAGAAAGCAGACTCACAACAGGAACTCGAAAAGGCGTATCAGCTCTCTCCAGGCTTAAGGAATGTTCCACTCCCGTGAGCCGCTTCTACGCGCAGTCCCAGGCGAACTATTCACACTCACCCCGCAAGTGCGCTGGGGAAGCGGGTTTGAAAATCTAACAGCCCCACCCAATCCGGCGTGATAGTAATCCGCACCATCGACGAGATCAGGGTGCGCAATTGTCCCAGCCAGCCTTTGGCCAAGTCCGCATCAAAATATCGTGCGGCGGCAGCCTCGTATTCGGGAACGATTCCTTCCACCGGTTCAAGCCGGGCACTTCCGCGAATCAAAAGCACCTTGTGCGGAAAAGTGTTGTCGTCGATCGTGAGCGAAACTCTCGGATTCTTCGCCAGCGCCTTCAGCTTGGGAGCCTTGGGCGGAGAGGCCATCACAATCTCGCGCCCGTTCCAGTGAAACCAGATAGGAACAACTCGCGGCGTTCCATCAGTCGAGATATAGGCGAGTCGCGCCGGGATTTTCGAATGTAACAGCTCTTGGGCCGCCGGATGCTGCAACAAACTCAGATCACCTTGTTTAACGGCGAGCATGCTATCTCCTCTCCCCACACCGATTTTTGCGAGCCATCGTCGGTCGCATTCTACTCCGGTTCCGTTCGTCCGCAAGCCTCACGCGGCACGTAAGTCCCGGCCTCCCCTTATCGACTCTTCCACACATGACTGCGGTACTCGCACTACGATATGATTCAAAACCGCAGCGCCCCAAGAGGAACTTATGAAGATTCGCTGGAGAATGTTCGCCGTTCTCGCCACGTTCGTCTTAAGCCTTGTTGTGTTGATCGAGCGAAAGCCGGTGACCGCCGCTGCGCAATCTCCGGCGCCGGCGAAGACCGCCGCGCCCTCATTGCCCACAAGCGAATCTCTGACAATTCCCGACACGAACCTGGCGATCAACTCGCCGGTTCCCTTGTCGCAGAGGATTGTCCACTACGAGATCGACGCTAAGTACGACGCCTCGAGCCGTACCGTGGACGCAACCGAGGTCCTCACCTATCACAATCTCACGGGACAGCCGCTCGACCACTTCCCTTTTCATCTTTACCAGAACGCTTTCCAGCCGAACGCCACCTTCGTACGTGATTCCAAACTCATGGGCAGCCGCGATACCGGGTACGAGAAATGGGAAGCGAAGTATTATGGCTCGGAGGACATCAAGAGCATTGAAGTCGGGGGACAGGGCGACCTCACCCGAAACCTGCAGTTCATCGCACCAGACGACGATAATAAGGACGACAAGACCGTAGCCGACTTACACCTCGCCAAGCCCATTCCCGCCGGCGCTTTCGTTCAGTTCAAGATCGTCTTCCAGACGAAATTCCCCGAAACGCAGGCGCGCTCAGGATGGAAGCGCGATTTCGTTCTCGGCGGCCAATGGTTCCCCAAAGTCGGAGTCTGGTGGCACGGAGCCTGGAACGCTCACCAGTATCACAACACGACGGAGTTCTTTGCCGACTTCGGCGTCTACGACGTGAAGCTGACAGTCCCGCAGGATGAAGTCATTGGCGCGAGCGGCATTGAGGTCAGCAATGTGACGAACTCCGACAGAACGAAGACGGTGACCTATCACGGCGATGACATTCACGATTTTGCCTGGACGGCCAGCCCGCGCTTCAAGGTCAAGGAAGCTGACTATCAGGCCCAAATGGGCCCCATTAAACTCCGCTTCCTGATGCAACCCGCGCACTGGGACCAGGTCGATCGACACGAGCGCATCACGCGCGAGACTCTCGACCACTTCGAGAAATGGTACGGGCCGTATCCTTATAAAACACTGACCGTGGTTGATCCGGAGCCCGACTCCGCCGCCGGGGGCATGGAATACCCCACCTTCATCACCGCGGGCACAACCTGGTGGATGCCGGAAGGCCTACACGAGGTCGAAGGCGTCGTCGAGCATGAATTCGGGCACCAGTACTGGTACGGCATGGTTGCCACCAACGAATTCGAAGATGCCTGGTTGGACGAAGGCATCAACAGCTACACCGAAGTGAAGGTCCTGGACTCGATCCTGGGAAAAGACACGTCCGTCCTCAACCTGGCCGGCGCCACCTACGGCGAGCCTGAGCAACAGCGAGATTTCTACATCAGTACTCCCGATCGTGACGCCATGGCACAAAATGCCTACGCATATGTCAACTCATTTTCCTACGGGGGTGTCACCTACGGGAAGACTGCTAGCGTTCTGCTCACCCTCGAAGGCATCATCGGCGAAGACACGATGAACAAGGCGATGCACACGTATTTCATGAACTATCGCTTCACTCACCCCACGAAAGAAGATTTCTTGAAGACGATCGAACAGGTCTCGGGAAAAGACCTGCGCTGGTACTTCAACCAGGCGGTCTATGGGACGCAGGTTCTGGACTACGAAGTCCTCAGCGCAAATTCTTACCCGATCGATTGGTTTGAGGAAAAGAAAAAAGATAAAAAGGGCGGCAAAGATGCGAAAGACAGCGACACCATTTATCAGTCGTACGTGACGGTGCATCGCAAGGGCGACTTCGTGATGCCAATCGAGGTTGAAGTAAAGTTCGACAACAACGAAAAAGTTCGCGAGCACTGGGACGGCCAAAGCCGCTGGACAAGGTTCAGTTATCAGAAGAAGGCGAAAGTAATTTCGGCTGAGATCGACCCCGATCACACCATCCACATCGATCGCGACAATTTCAACAATAGTCTGCTCGTCGAGCCCAATCCCAAGCCGACGCATAAGCTCTCGACCTATTGGCTGTTCCTCACACAATGGATGAGTCAAGCGATGGCCTGGTGGGCCGTGTAGAGTCGCGAGCCAAGACAGATGAGGGCTTTAGCCCTGAGGGCAGCGATCAACCAGGATAAGGAAGACGAATGACCAACAAGAGCTTGTTAAGTACCGGCCTCGGCAAGGTCGCGCACAACAAACGATACATCGTCTGGTTCTGGCTCCTGAACCTGACCCTCGCCGAGTTTGGCACCGCGGCATTCCGTCGAAGCTCTCACGCGATTCTCGACAATACTCTATTGGCTCAACGTCTCGTCAAGGGCTTCGACGCGGGCGTTTTCGGAGAACTGTTGTTCAAGCCAGAATTCGGAAGCCTGAATTTCATGACGTACCCCGCCCTTTACTTCGCGTTCACCTTTTTTCTCGCCACAGCCCTTTTTCTGCCGGGTATTTTCTCCGGATACGCTTCGAACTACCGCCTCCCGCGTGAGGAATTCTTCCGTGCCTGCGGGCGAAACCTCTGGCGTTTCATACGCATCATGATCGTTGCCGGAATTTTGATGGGCATGGTTGCCGGGCTTCTCTTCGCGGCCAACGGGGCCATTGTCAAAAAAGCGGCCGAGAGCACTAACGAGAAGCTTCCCTTCGAATTGCAGGTGACCGGACTTGCAGTGATGTTCCTGATCATGACGACCCTCCGCCTCTGGTTCGATCTGGCTGAGGTCGATACGGTTTTGGATGACAAGCGGGCCGTGCGCAAGTCCATCGCAGCAGCTTTCCGGCACACATTGCGCAGCCTTGCACGTCTCCTCACCAGCTACGTTGTCGTCACCATCGTCGCTGGCATTCTGTTGGTCGGAGGACTTTGGATATGGATGAAGTTCGTGCCCGCTGATAGCGTGGTTGGCGCCTTTCTGATCGCGCAGATTACGCTCTTCCTTTTGCTGATACCCCGCTTCTGGCAACGGGCGATCGCGGTCTCATATTGGCAACAGCGGATGCTGGCACCCGTGGTCGCAGTCCAGCCGATCGAACCCGCTCCGGTACCGGTGGCCACACTTCCGATTGCCCCGGTTCCCGACACTGGTCCCGTGGTTTCCAGTCCCTCAACCCCGCCCACGGAAGCGCCGCAATCGTGATGAAGGATCCCCTGGTGATTCGCTTGGAGTACCACGCCGAAAACTTCCTCGGCATGGTTCGTCGGGGTTGAGTCAAACTGCTCAGCCACATCTTTCGCTGAGCAAGACGCAGCATTAGATTGGCAGCAAGCGACCAATAAGATAAATTCAGCGCATATGATCCGCCAGTTCACGATTTGTTCGGTGGTATTGGTCGTGATGGCTTGGGCATACGAAGCCAAGTTCGCTTTCGTAAATCAGGAACCAACCCATTGCTCCGTGGTTGGCGATTTGGATGTACGCTCGTTCACCAGCCGGGTCTTTCATAACACGCGTATGATCAGGGTTTGGCTCCCTCCCGGCTACGAAAGCGCTGACCAGCGAGGCACGCGCTACCCGGTAATGTATCTGAACGACGGCCAAGACCTATTTGATGCCTGCACCTCGATTTTTAACGCGCAAGAGTGGCGCGTCGATGAGACCGCCACGGCGCTGATTCAGAGCGGCAAGCTTCCGCCACTCATCGTCGTTGGGATTGATAATGCCGGCAAGAGAGACAGGCCGAAGGAGTATCTACCTTTCCCGGACGATACCCTCACGCCACAACTGCCAAGGGTTCACGGCAAGGACTACCCGAAGTTCTTGCTGGATGAGGTAATGCCTTTCATCAATCGTGAGTATCGCACCGATCCCGATCCAGCGAAGACTGGGCTTGGTGGTTCTTCCTACGGAGCTGGCATCGCGCTCTACACGGTCATGAGGCACCCAGGACGGTTTGGGAAATTGCTGCTCGAAAGCCCTTCGCTGTACGCTCATGATAACTACCTCCTTCGAAAAGCCGCCAGGTTCACTCGATGGCCCGAGAAGGTTTTTATCGGCGTCGGTTCGATCAATGAGCCCGTAGACGATGTCCATCGGCTTCAAGATACGCTTCGGCATCAGGGGCTCGGAGTCCCACGGTTATTGGTCGTCGAACAGCAGGGAGCAGCGCATAACGAGGAAGCCTGGGCACAAAGGTTCCCCCGCGCGTTGCAGTTCCTGTACAGCCGGCCGACCGATCAATAGGGCAGTAGGTCGCACTTTCTCCAGAATCTGCAACGCCGCTGGGGAGTCTGAACGATGTATGAGACCCGTCCCAATCTCAAATCCACCGGCACAAAAAAAGGCGCCGCATGTTCACGGCGCCGCTGAATTAGCGAGATGGCTACTGCACGTTCACGCTGATATCGTCCAGGTACATATACGTCAAATCACCAAACCCATCCTGGTGATCGTTGAAGTAGATGCGAATGGTCTGCCCCTTGTACGAGGTCAGATCGAACGTCACCTGTGTCCACGCCTGCGCGTTCGAGCATACTTTCATAATCTGCGCCAGCATCGTGCCCGAAGTGTTTTGCACCTGGGCCTCCTGCCAGTCATAGGTGATGGTGTCGGTGGTGGAAGGCCAGTACCAGAAGGTCAGCGTAGCCTTGGTAGCCGTGCTGGGAATAGTAATGCTCTGATACAGGAAGTCATCACCATTCGGCTCACTGCCGGAACTGGCTCCCGCCAGAGCGCTAAAGCTTCCCGAGTGTTTCTGCACGGTAGAGATAGTCGGCAAAGCGGCACCCCCGGTGGTCCAGTTGGCCAGAGTGCCGGTTTCAAAGCCGCCGTTCTGGATCAACTGGGTCGACGGGGCCGTGATCGTAAGCGCAATTGTTGTTGTATGTGTAATCGTTCCCGAGGTTCCCGTCACCGTCACGGTACTGGTGCCGGTCGTCGCCGTGGAAGAGGCCGTAAACGTCAAGGTTGACGTCGCGCTGCTGTTCGCCGGAGGCGTGACCGGGTTGGTAGAGAACGCCGCCGTCACGCCGCTCGGCAGTCCGGACACACTCAGCGTTGTAGCCGAATTGAATCCGTTCTGACTCGTGACTGTGACCGTGCTGATAGCATTCGTTCCCTGCTGCACGCTCACCGAACTCGGGGACGCCGAGACGCTGAAGCCCGGAGTTCCAGCACCCACGGCGAAAATCAGATCGTCGTGATCGTTGTAAGCTCCCGATGTGCAGGAAGACGCGCTGCCCAGGTACCGGAACTGCGCCCGCACCGCCTGCAGGCTTCCGCTTGGCAGCGTGTAGGTTGCCGAGAGCGTTTGTGCGCCCGCGGCCGGCGGCGTGATGGTTCCGATCAGCGTCCATGACGGGGTGTTCGCATTCGCGGTGTAATAAAGGTCCAGATGATCTGACGTAAATCCGCTGTAAGCCCACACCGTCGCGCTCACCTTAACCGTTTTGCCCGCCGCCAGCGTACTACCGTCGGTCGTACTCACCACGATGCGGTCGTTTGATTCATCGGAGTGGAACGTGCCGGAAGTACCGTCGGCGCACGAGCTGTTGATCGTGTTCGGCTGATTCGGTTCGGCCCCGCCCGAAATCGTGTCGCGGCCGAGCAGCAGGGACGGTCCAGAATCGCAGCCCGAACCCACATTCACGCACTTTGGAGCCTTCAGGGTGTTGTCGAACACCGCCGTCTGCAAGCCGACGGACGAATTCACTGTCAGCGAAATCGTTGTGCTATGGGAAAGCGATCCAGACGTTCCAGTCACAGTCACGGTTGCCGTTCCGGTCGTCGCAGTCGCTGAAGCCGTCAGGGTCAGCGTGGAAGCTGCGCTGCCGTTGGCGGGTGGCGTCACCGGATTGGTCGAGAACGCCGCCGTCACGCCGCTCGGCAATCCCGACGCGCTCAACGTTGTCGCCGAACTGAAGCTGTTCTGACTCGTAATGGTCACTGTGCTCGTCCCATTGCCTCCCTGCGTTACGACCACAGAAGAGGGTGAAGCGCCGATCGTGAAATTCGGCTGTGCGGACGTGTTCACCGTCAGGTTGATGGTCGTGGTGTGCGTGGTTGAGCCCGACGTGCCGGTGATCGTGACTGTCGCCGTCCCGGTTGTCGCGCTGGAAGAAGCGGTCAGCGTCAATGTCGACGTGGCGCTGCCATTCGCCGGGGGCGTCACCGGATTGGTCGCGAACGCTGCCGTTACGCCGCTGGGCAAGCCCGATGCGCTCAGCGTCGTCGCCGAATTAAATCCGTTCAAGCTGGTGATCGTGATCGTGCTGGTCCCGTTCGAACCCTGATTGACGGTCACGGAGCTCGGAGACGCGCCGATGGTGAAGTCCGGCGTACCTGTCGTTCCGCAGCCCGGGAACTTGAAGTTTGCGATCCGCGTATTCCAGTTAAAGCTGCCCGTAGTCTTCATGTACTCTTCCGTGAACCAGAAGGTACAGTCGTCCACCGGATCGATCTGCATTGCGCTGTAGTCACCCCAACGCGACAGGCCGCCGGTCTGCGAACCGCTTCCACTGACGATGTTGACCTCCGACTCGAGCGTGCTCGCAGGATCGGTCGGCACTCGCCCGGCAAATCGCACCGATGGCGATAGAGAACTGCTCGATACGCTGTAACCGACAGCCAGGTCTCCAGCCTGATCCATCGCCACCGACCCCATCCATCGGTAATTGGAATCTGGCGCAAACGTACTTTGCTGGGCGACTACGGGTGTGCCGGAAGGGTTCTGGATTTCGTACCAGCGGATGCCGCCCCCCGAACCCGCGACCACAGAATGATTCACGACTAGAGATTCGTGCGAACCGAAATTGCGATAGGCGAGACGGTACATCAATCGATCTGCGAGGGAATCGAGCTGCTGGGTTGTGCTGGGCTGCGGAACGCACGTGCCGCCTCCGCATAGCGGACTGAATGCCGCCACATTAATGACCGTCGGCCCGGTAAACGTGGAGTTCGAGGGGGTTGTGAAATCCACATGGAACTTAAAGAGGTTGAGATTGTTCGTGCCGAAATACAGCATGTAGTTCGGCGATCCCGCCGGAGGAGCTGTTGCCCCGTCGAGATCGGAAGGCAACAGTCCGCCCACCGAAGTACCCTGCTGGAAGCACACCTGCGTGGCCGCCGTGCCCGCCAGCATCGCACTGCGATTATAGGCGCAGGCGTCGGCTCCGACAAAAGTCGTTCCACCCGCGAACATGTTGAATGTCTCGTAGTAGGCGTCTGGCCATACGGACATCTTCGGATAGTCATCAAAGTTCGAGTACTGAAAGGAGTACCGGTTGTAGGTTCCAGTAGCGTCCGATGTGGTCGACACTGCGATGCACTGCAGATAGGGCGTCGTAGAAACCGAGAACTGGCTGAAGACCCAGCGCTGTGCCAGCTTGTCGTAGAGCACAATCGGGTCGCCATCATTATTAGTTTGGCAGCCCCCTCCAAAGCCCGACCACAGCGTGTTTCCGGCAGTCGGCCCGGCGATCAAGGTGCCGGTTGATTTGTTGAAAACTGCGAACGAAGTATTGACCCATTGAACGTATTGTGTCGCGCCAACTGTGCCTTCGGTATCAGGCGGGGCTCCGGTCACACTGAATCCGTACTGCCCGTTTCCCAACCCTTCAAAGCCTAAAGTGACCGGCGGCGTCGGCGGAGGGACGGTTCCCACCTGGATCACAGGATCTTGCTGCGCTGCTTCAAGTCCGGGAGGAAGAGGAATCCGCCTCATTGGTTCAACCCGGCGTCGGGCAAGCGACGCAGGCGGAGCATGCTTGATCATTTCACTGAGGGGTAGAGAAACATCATGGTGAACATCGTGGCGAATGGTCGTGGGGCCCGACTGCGCGAACAATGGGAGGGCAAGGCACAACATGGCCAGCACGACGTGCTGGACCGTTCGACAGCGTGGGGTCGACATAGATTCTCTCCTGGGCTTCAAAGTCACTGCATGGTTTCAATGCTTGCAACGACGCGAACGCACTTCTGTTCCGCACGTGGCGCGTTCTGGTCACAGGGGCGCTGAGATGTGACTGTCAGTCAAAATGGAGGAATAATAACGGAGGTCAACTGTTTTGTTTAGGATTTTTTTTTGAAGTCACGGAAAACGAACAAGATTCTACGCGAAGAGAAATTCCGGCCGGTCGGTTGGCAATGCATTCGAAACCCGGTGCCCGACAGCCTGTTTCACGCCGATCACCCCGCCAGCAAAAATTCCTGAGTTGCTGATGAAACGATTGAATGGCGACTGCGGGCAAGCACAAACTACAAATCAAGGAGTAGTGAGAACCGCGAGGGTGTCCCCATCCTTGTACCGCCTTTCTTGGGCGGGCAGGGTGGGGATTTTGATTTTCTTAGGAGTTTAAACAGGACCGAGAAGAGAAGTCGACGTACCTGGCAGCCGCGAAGCGGCGAAAGAATACGACACGGCACAAGCTGTGGGTCTTCGGAAAATGATCAGATCGAGATCCGAGGAGCGAAAGCAAGCTTCCGAGAAGGTCGTCGTAGGCCTACGTGCTACGTGAGATCTCCCCGCGCCAACGTGCCGCCGTGCGCGCCGCACCGTCACTTCGGAAAGGGCTTTTGCGTTTCCAACAGACAAGCGAAAGAAGAGTATTCCCTCCCTTCCCCCACTTCCAGTGTACCGCGCACCGGTGGACTTGCGGCAAGGCCCGAGTCGTGCCGCATAATCGCCCCTCGAAGCCAGACCCTACGGAAATGGGAGGCACGAAATGCATGGACTGTTATCGACGCATAAGTCGCGCGACGCCGAAAGGATGGTGGGACTGCAGCTTTGGACACTCGGCGCGGAACTGCTGTCCGCTGTCGGCGTGCCAGTGATCCCAACCGGAGTGTGGCTATGAGGGGGCATGAAGTGGTGATCGCCGGAGGAGGTCCGACGGGGCTGATGTTGGCGGGCGAGTTAGCGTTGGCGAAGGTCGACGTCGCAGTTGTCGAGCGGCGCGCCACCCAGGATCTCGCCGGCTTGCGCGCGGGCGGTCTGCACTCACGCACCATCGAAATCTTCGATCAGCGCGGCATCGCCAATCGCTTCCTCGCTGAAGGGCAGGTGGCACAAGTGGCTCGGTTCGCCGGAACCCTGTTGGACATCAGCGACTTTCCCACCCGGCACAATTACGGGCTCGCGCTGTGGCAAAGCCATATTGAGCGCATACTCGCCGGCTGGGTTAGCGAACTGGCGGTGCCCATCTACTACGGCATTGAGGTGAAGGGCTTCGCGCAGGATGACGCTGGCGTGGACGTCGAGCTCAGCAATGGTCAGTCGCTGCGGGCGAAATATCTCGTCGGGTGCGATGGCGGGCGCAGTCTGATCCGCAAGACCGCCGGCATCGAGTTCCCGGGATCGGACCCGACAACCAGCAACCTGATCGCTGAGGCCGAGTTGACCGAGGAGCCGCCGGAATGGGGTATCCGTCGCGATGCCGTCGGCATTCATTCCCTCAGCAGATTGGAGAATGGGAAGCGGGTCCGCGTCTTGGTGACCGAACCGCACGTCGGAGCTACGACCGAACCCACCCTGCGCGATCTCAGCGAGGCGCTCATTGCCGTATACGGAACCGATTACGGGATCCACAGTCCTACTTCAATCTCCCGGTTCACCGATATGACTCGGCAAGCCGCGGCCTACCGCAAGGGACGGTTGCTGCTGGCGGGCGACGCCGCACACGTGCATCCGCCGGACGGTGGACAGGGCCTCCAGACGGGTGTGCAGGATGCGGTGAATCTGGGATGGAAGATGGCCCAGGTGGTCAAGGGGACGTCGCCGGAAAGCCTTCTCGATACCTACCACGCCGAGCGCCACCCGGTCGCTGCCCGCGTGTTGCGCAACACCATGGCGTCGATCGTTCTTCGCCGCGAAGACGAACGCACGAAGGCACTGCGCGACACAATGTCCGAGCTCCTCGCCATGGACGAGCCGCGCAGACGGTTCGCCGCGATGGTGTCTGGTCTCGACATTCATTACGATCTCGGTGAGGGACATTCGCTGCTGGGACGCCGCGTGCCCGATCTCGACCTAGTCACCGACAAAGGGACGGTGCGGGTCTTCAGCCTGCTGCACGATGCCCGGCCGGTGCTTCTCAACTTCGGTGGGCCCGGCGGCGTCGACATCACTCCATGGGTAGATCGGGTTCAGCTGGTCGACGCCAAGTACATCGGCACGTGGGAGCTTCCGGCGCTCGGGGTAGTCACTGCTCCCACCGCCGTATTAATTCGTCCCGACGGATATGTGACGTGGGTGGGAGACCTTACTCAGCTCGGGCTCGCTGACGCGCTAGCCACTTGGTTCGGTCCACCTACAGCGGCGTAGTGCACTCGCTTTCAGGATCACTCTGTCAGGAGTTCTTAGTGATACGGCCTAGCCGCCGTGCTCAGCTCCGAGCCCTGCCCCGTGCCACCGCTTCTCGTGCTTCCTTATCCGCCGTGCGACGCCGTTCAGTCTCGCGCTTATCCCAAAGCTGCTTGCCTTTCGCCAGCGCCAATTCGACTTTGACTCGGCCATTCTTGAAGTACATGCGAACAGGTATCAAGGTCAGGCCCTTTTGCTGCGTCTTGCCGATCAGCTTGCGGATCTCTTCGCGATGCATCAGCAGCTTGCGCGTCCGCAGCGGAGCGTGATTGTGGATGTTACCGTGCTCGTAAGGACCGATGTGCGCATTGAGCAGCCAGAGCTCCCCGTCCTTGATTAGGCCGTACGAATCCTTGAGATTGGCAAGCCCCCCGCGGACGGACTTCACTTCGGTCCCGGTCAGCGCGACTCCCACCTCAAATTTTTCCAGCAAGAAATAGTTATGGGAAGCGATCCTATTAACAGCGGCATCTCTCTGCCCGCTCGCCGTGGGATCTCGCCGCGGAGACTTCTCCGCATTCGGCTTCGTCTGATGCGTGGATTGGCGGGCCATAGGAGTGAAAGCGAAATTTCATCTTAACCCAGAACGGCGTCGGACCTCAGCAGAGCGGTGGCGAGATCCAAGGTCTGAGGTCTGAGGTCCGCAGTCCGAGGTCCGGTGTTCCCCGTTAGTCCTACGACTAAAGAGTGTAACTCTCGTGCGCGCAAGCACTTCGGGACCATAAAATGGCGATGCTATAATCGCCCTACCGCGAGTTTATTTTGTGAATTCAGTGGTTTCCCCCGCAAGAGCGTCGGTGAGACGGGTGGAAACGCCGGAAACCGCTGTCCGGCGAAGTTTGCATCTTTAAGGAGTATTGGAGTGAGGATCATCGAATGAGACGCCTAATGCGTCCAGCTCTGTTTTTGTGGCTGGTCGCCATAACCCTCCCCGCCGTCGCCGATAAAGCCAAAGACTTGTACGCCAAGGGTCAGGATGCTGAGGCCCGCCAGCAGTATGAGGCTGCCTACGACTTCTACAAGCAGGCTTACGACCTGAAGCCGAAGGACCTCCGCTATCGAGCCGCATTCGAACATGCCCGGTTCGAGGCCGCAGCCTCGATGGTGCATCGCGGCCAGAAGCTGCGGGAAGAAGGCAAGCTCGATGAAGCCATCGCCGAGTTCCAGAAAGCGCTAACCGTCGATCCGTCGCTCTTCATCGCGAAGCAGGAACTGCTCCGCACACAGAAGATGATCAACGACCAGCAGAACCCGCCGCCGCAAGCCGCCGGGCCTCCCTCGAGCCTCGAGCGCCGAATCCACGAAGCAACTGGCCCCGTCGAACTCGCTGCCATTTCCAACATTCCGATTACTATCAAGATGACCGACAAGTCCGACACCGTTTATCGCACCGTCGGACAGTTAGCCGGCATCAATGTGCTGCTCGATCCCGATTACACACCCCGCCCCATCAAAGTCGAGTTGAATGGCGTCAGCCTGGAGGAGGCGCTCCAGATCACTGCACTCGAATCAAAGACTTTCTGGCGCCCGGTCACTTCCAACACGATTTTTGTCGCCGCCGACAACCCTGCCAAACGGAAAGAGCTGGAACAAAGCGTACTCAAAACTTTTTATCTTACGAATCTTTCCCAGCCCACCGAACTCCAGGATGTCGTGAACGCGATCCGCGCCGTGCTCGATGTGCAGCGCGTGCAGCAACTACTCTCACAGAATGCCCTGGTGGTGCGCGGCACGCCCGATCAGATCGCACTCGCCCAGAAGTTGGTCGAGGACCTCGATAAGGCCCGCCCGGAAGTCATCATCGATATCGCCGTCATGCAGGTCAGCAAGGATCGCTCGCGCACGCTGGGCCTGAATCCGCCCACTAGCGCCACCGTTCAACTGCAGAACAACCTAAACACGACGACCACTACGGGTACGACCAATTCGGGCACAGGCGGAACGGTCACCCAGAGTACTGGATCAAACGGCATTAACCTGAACACGCTCGGCAATCTCAACGCCACGAACTTCCAGGTCACCATCCCGGCCGCTAATCTATCGGTGTTGATGAGTAACAGCGACACCAAGTTGATCCAGAATCCCCAAATTCGCGCCCTCGACGGCCAGAAGGCATCGCTCAAGATCGGCGACCGTGTGCCTGTCGCCACCGGATCGTTCCAGCCCGGCATCGGCGGCGTCGGCATCAACCCGCTGGTTAACACCCAGTTCCAGTATCTCGACGTCGGCGTCAATATCGACATCACGCCGCGCGTCCATGCCAACGGCGAGGTTACGCTCAAGATGACGATGGACGTTTCCGCCGTCACCGGCCAGCAGAACATCGGCGGCATCAGCCAGCCCATCATCGGACAGCGCAAGATCGAGCACGAGATCCGTCTGAAAGATGGCGAGGCCAACCTGCTGGGCGGCATTATGGAAGACCAGCAGACCAAGCAGTTAAGCGGAATTCCCGGCCTGGCACAGATTCCCATCCTTAAATATCTCTTCGGCCAAACCACCCAGGATCACTCCGAAAACGAAATCGTTTTTGCTGTCGTTCCTCACATTATCCGCGCCACCGACGTCAACGAAATGAATCAACGCGCCATCGACATCGGAACAGCTACCACGATCGAGTTGCACCATGCGCCCAGGCCCGCCGTCGCGCCGTCGGCCTCGACCGCTCAGCCCGGCCAGAATGGAAATCCATCGATCGTCCCGATAGGTTCGGCACCGAATCAAGCCGCTCGCCCGAATCCCCCGCAGCCGGCCGGTCAGAATAACCCCGGAGGCAATCCCAGCTTCCTGTTCGATCCGCCACAGATTCAAGCGGAAAAGGGCAACACCTTTGCCGTGAACCTGCTGATCTCCGGCGCACAGAATGTCTATTCCGTTCCCGTTCAGCTGAACTATGACCCCAAAATGCTGCAACTGGTGAACGTGTCGAATGGAGGATTCCTCTCGCAAGACGGCCAGGTCGTCACGCTCGTCCATCGCGAAGACGAATCCATGGGCCAGTCGCAAATCACCGCCTCGCGGCCCAGCGGCGCCGGCGGAGTTTCCGGCCAGGGAGCCGTTGTTACAGTAACTTTCGAGGCTAAGGCCTCCGGACAAACTCCTCTTACCATCACACGAGGTGGAGCGCGTGATCCGGGGCTGCAGGCGATCACCGTCAATGGGGCGCAGGCTTCCGTGACGGTGCAATAGTTTTCCGTAGTTTGAAGTGGAGCAAAGTGCAGATGGTAACCAGGGCTCAAAATAGATCGATGGCAAGGAGAGCTCGCGGCTTCACGCTGATCGAGCTGATCGTCGCCGCGACCATCCTTTCTGTTCTCACGCTCATGGCCTTGCCGCTTGCCCGTGTAACGGTCCAGCGCGAAAAGGAGAAGAGGCTTCGCGAAGCGTTGTGGGAGATGCGCGACGGCATCGATCGCTACAAGGAAGCCGCCGACCGGGGAGCGTTTCAGACCAAGGTCGATAGCCAGAACTATCCCCCCGATCTTGACGAACTTGTCAAAGGGGTTGAGGGCCAGGCCGGCAAGAAATACCGTTTCCTGCGTTCCATCCCTACAGACCCCATGACGAATTCCAAAGAGTGGGGCCTGCGATCGATGCAGGATGATGCCGATTCCGATTCCTGGGGCGGACAGAATGTTTTCGACGTCTACACCAAGTCACAAGGCACAGGCCTCGACGGCACGAAATATAAAGACTGGTAAATGAAGCGCAACGCGAACCAATTCGTAGAGACGTTGCTTGCAACGTCTCCCGCCGCAAGCTGCACCCCTGGGAGTGGCGGGAAGAGACGTAGCAAGCTACGTCTGTGCAGCGGCTTCACCCTTCTTGAGCTCATGATCGTCATCAGCATCATGATGATCCTCATGGCCGTCGCAGTACCTCTGTATCAGCAGCACGTCATTCAAGCTCGCGAAGCCGTGCTCAGGCAGAATCTCTTCCAACTGGACAGCCTCATCGAGCAGTACCGACTGGATAAGGGCCAGTCCCCGCAGAGCCTCGACGATCTAGTCACTGCAGGCTATCTTCCGAAGCTGCCCGTCGATCCCATGACTTTGAAAGCCGACTGGACAACCGATCCGGAGGATCCCAATAACGCAGTAGATCCGCAGCAAACCGGAATTGCCCGAGCACACTCTTCCTCGGCCGGAACGGCACTCAATGGCGAAGCATACAGTACCTGGTAAACGGAAGCCTTTCCGCCGGCGCAACTTCCTCGGTTTCACTCTGCTCGAGTTGATGATCGTCTTGAGCATCATCGCGATTCTGCTGGCCGTTGCTATCCCGACCTATAGCCGTTCCATTGTTGCGGCTCGCGAAAGGGCGCTGCGATCAGACCTAACCCAATTGCGGACCGCTATTTGGAGATTTACGTTCGACAAGCAAAGAGCCCCGCAGTCCCTCGATGATCTCAGAGCAGCGGGCTACATCGACAAGATTCCCGACGATCCCATGACCCACGAACCGAACTGGGAGGTCGTTCAGGATGAGGTCCTGCTTTTCGTCGACCAGCAGGAACCCGGCCTAATCGATGTCCACTCCGCGTCCACCAACACCGCCAGCGACGGTACTGCCTACAACACCTGGTAAGCCCGATTCTCATCCGACCGTAGCGCCGGCCTGCGGCAGGCTGTGGCGGGGGCGTCCCGCC
>Ga0210408_10000488_pt1 | contig 50511 bp, 53 predicted proteins | sample IncBWH4MmetaG_FD_155471 | JGI IMG/M metagenome (GOLD analysis project Ga0210408, IMG submission 155471) | Forest soil microbial communities from Barre Woods Harvard Forest LTER site, Petersham, Massachusetts, United States - Inc-BW-H-4-M | ecosystem: Environmental > Terrestrial > Soil >...
CCCCGGCATTCTTGGGAGCCAGATCATAACCCAAGCAGAGAATGGGGCGGACGCCGCAAATGTTGATACGATCGTGACTTCAACTGCCAGCTGTCCTGTAGGTAAAATCCTCCTCGGGGGAGGTGCGAATGTTGAACATACGGGGACGGCAAAAGGTATGTTAGTTGGATCCTATCCCAGCGATGCAACTACGTGGACGGCCGCAGGGATTGTCTTGGAAACTGGAGCTGGCACCGATCACGTAACCGTTACCGCCTACGCGATCTGCTCACAATAAAAATTACCAACAAAACAAAGAGAGTCTCGCGCAGGACTCTGTTTGTTTTGGATGAGAATTTAATTTTTCGGCTTGACGAGCAAGAAAGACAGGAGGAACAAAACCGCGACCACGATGTCGGCAACATGCCATAGATTCGTTGGGAAGTAGAACGGGGCCACGGGGTTAAAAACGACTGCTACCAAGGCGAAGAGCCAGGCGACCCAGGAATTCCGTTGCTTGTACGCTTGCAATGTCGTCATAAGAGCGGCACCGATCACTATCCAATTCATCAGCTGGAAATACGCGTAGTAGGGTATGGGCGCTAAGGCCCCCAGCGCAAGAAGTATTGCAACGACCTTCAGCCAATTGTGTTGTATCCACATGCTCATACGCGCGCACTTTACCTCGCTGGTTTCTTGGTGTCAAAATCTCTAACGTTGCGGACCGCACTTAGTGATGTATTATTTCAGAATGATCGTACGGAGGACATGGCCTCTTGCTTTTGCTGTATTTTTGTTTGGGGCGTCGCTGTTTGCTACGGTTGTGCATGCGCAGAGCGTCCCCACGGCGAGAGATATCACTACCGGTGTTCAGACGAGACTCGCACAATCGTTTGCAAATGGAGATACGGTGCTCGGAGCAGACCTCAATTCGTATGTGCAGCAGAAGCTCGAGGAGCGGTTTGGGGTTCATTTCCAACCACATGTCCCCGTGTGTAGCGATACGGACACCGGCGAAGCTCATTGTGATGCACGCGTCGTGGCCGACAGTGGTCTCAAGCCCCTCGCATCGCCAAAACTTATCTTCGGCTATGGCCCTACGCAGTTTTTGAAAGCGTACGGTCTTACGGGCACGGCCCCGTCGAGTACGTACCCTCCGGTGATCGCGATCGTGGATGCGTATGATGATCCGAATATCCAAAATGATCTCACCACCTACAGCAGCACCTTCGGCATCGCGCCGAAACTCTCTGTGTGCTCCGGCTCGATCGCGAGCTCGACAGCGCCGTGTTTCAAGAAGGTGGATCAACGAGGTGGCACGCGCTATCCGCGCGCCGATGCAGGATGGTCGCTCGAGATCGCGCTCGATGTGGAGGTGGCGCATGCCGTGTGCCAGAGTTGCAGCATTCTTTTGGTTGAGGCCGATTCCTCAAGCTATAGCAGCCTCATGGCCGCCGTTGATCGGGCAGTTCTGCTTGGCGCCACGGTGGTTTCCAATTCCTACGGATCGAGCGAATTCTCCGGCGAGACATCCTACGATAGTCACTTCAACCATCCCGGCGTCGCGTTCACCGTTTCATCCGGTGACAGCGGCTATGGAGCCGAATATCCGGCAGCGTCGCGGTATGTGACAGCGGTCGGCGGGACAAGTCTCTTCATCAATCAGGATGGAAGCTACAACAAAGAATTTGCGTGGGCGGGTGCGGGGAGCGGCTGCAGCGTCTTTGAACAGAAGCAACCCTTGTGGCAGATCGACCCGAATTGTGGGAGGCGTACGGTGGCCGACGTCTCAGCGGATGCGGATCCCAACACGGGCGCGGCAGTGTACGACAGTGTTCGCTACTTCGGCCAATCAGGATGGTGGGAAGTCGGAGGCACGTCGCTCTCGTCGCCTATCATCGCCGGGGTGTATGCGCTCTCGGGCAATACGTCGGGAAATGCAAATCAAATCCCGTATACCTTAGGAAATGCGAGCAATCTCAATGATGTCGTAGGCGGTAGCAACGGTAACTGCGGCGGCTCCTATCTGTGCACCGCACTCAGTGGTTTCGACGGTCCCACGGGGCTGGGATCGCCGAAGGGCACCGGTGCCTTCTAGGAGAGGGCTTTTTCGGGCCCTCCAGTAATCCCCGCGTTATCAACAAGCTCCCTCAGAGTACCCTCATTTCCGACGTGTACTATTGAGAAGACTGCTAGCAAGGAGGACTTGTGGCAGGGGGAAACCAGCCAAACTATGGCTATAGTTCCTTCTCTTATACCCCGCCCACAAACCCCCAAGATAGGTCTCAAGAGTTTTATCATTCCGGCACGTCACCCACGGTCGCACTTTGAGTATGAACGGGCTCGTATATGCGTAATCATACCAACGTACACGCCGAGCACACTCACGCGCAAACTGGTGGACGATATTCTGCGATGGAACCCGAACATATTCGTCTATGTCGTCGATGACTCGACGCCGAAAGAGCACTCGGAAAGCGCCCTGTTCTTCCGGGGGATCGTCTCCATCTCGCCTCGGGTCACCGTGCTGCATACCTCAGTCAATAAACTGAAGGCGGGAGCATTGAATTACGCCCTGCATCACATATATGGAGAGTGGAAGGAATATGTGCCGGAGGTGATCTTGACCGTGGATGACGACGTCGTCATCGATCAAACCACGATCAGAAATCTTGTCATTGAACTCATGAGCCACCATGATCTTGGAGCGGTATGCTCGCAGTGCCGCGTTTTTAATAAGAACAAGAATATACTGACGCGCCTACAGGGGCTTGAGTATCTTGGATTCAACGCGATCCGGCTTGCTGACGAAGGATTTTTGAGGGGGCCGTTGGTCATGCACGGGATGCTCACCGCGTTCCGTGCGAGCGCCCTGCGAGACGTCGGTGGCTTTACCGAAGGGCATCTTATCGAAGATTATGAAGTGACAACACGTCTGAAGGCACGCGGATGGAGCGTCAAATCGGCCCCCAACGCCCGCGCGTGGACCGTCGTTCCCGAAACACTCGCTCAATTTTGGAGACAGCGGACGCGCTGGTCATACGGTGGCGTTACCGTCGTCACCAATGCAACCCATCCTTCCTCGGTGTTTCAGGATCTGCTCGGGCATGCGGTCTTTCTTTCGACCATCGGCATGGTCCTCCTCCTCATGTTCTCCAAAGGCACCGGCGTCGTGCCGTATGAGATCACGCGCTGGATCGTTGTACTGTCGCTCGTGCAGCTCGGTGTATGGTACGCATTTCAGCTCTGGCTCATGCGGTCGTACCGGGAAAAGGATTTGTGGGATTGGATTATTCGCGCGAGCCTCGTCCCCGAATTTATCTATAGTTATGCCATGACGTTCGCACTCATCGGCTCGTACCTCTTTCTCTCGTTCAATCTCTTGGTGAAGAATGTGCTCGCGACGCGGGGCGGCTCGCGTGGAGCGGCATTGGTAAACTTCGGAAGCAGATTTTTCGGGGCATGCGGGTACACAGAAAAGAGATGGGGTACCCGTGCACTACTATGATTAATTTCAATGGAGGAACCGTAGGATTAGGTACGTCGCTCTCGCCCTTGGGAGTGTATGCCGGGTATCTTCTCATGCATTCAGGAAATTACTGGGCCGCCGTCTGCTTCCTTGTTCTCACCGGCATCTATTTCGGCATCGTCGCGGCGACTGTGTGTCGTTACATCATCAATTACCGCCGCAACGCCCACCTCGTGCGTGGTGATGTATAATTTCCTCATATGATGGCACGACACGGGCGCGCACGCCGCTTCGCCCCGGCTCTTTTGCCGCGCCGGAAGCGTGAGCGCCGCCGCATCGAGTATCTCGGGGGAGCCGCCATCTCATTCCTTGGTATCCTCATCGTGTCCGCATTCCTCCTCTCGGGTTCACAGCGCTTTTTTCTTTCCTCTCCACAGGTCGCAGCTGTCGTCTCTGCGGTTCTTGTGGATCTTGCGAACACTGACCGCACATCGAATGACGTTGCCGCTCTCACAACCAATCCTGTTTTGGTCGCTGCGGCCCAGGCAAAGGCTAACGATATGGCAGAGAAAGGCTACTTCGCGCACGTATCACCCGAGGGCGTCGATCCGTGGCAGTGGTTCAAGCAGGCAGGGTACTCATTCCAATATGCGGGCGAGAATCTCGCGGTGGATTTTTCGGATTCGGGCGACGTGAACAGCGCGTGGATGAACTCTCCCGAGCATCGTGCCAATCTTCTTGATCAGCACTATACCGAGATCGGTATTGCCACCGCGCAAGGGATGTATGAAGGACATCCGACCACGTTTGTTGTGGAAGAATTCGGCGCGCCTGCAGGCGCCAGTAGCCAAACGAAGGTAACGGGCACCATTCCAGTGAATCCTTCCGAGATTGCAACTGCGCGATCTACCAGTGGCGCTATTTTGGGTCAGCAAACGCAAAAAGTCGCTTCGGCAAAACAAGTTCCGCTACCCATTCAGAAATCAGCACCTAAAGCTATCGCTACAACGGCTCCTGCCACCGCGGCATCGCTTGCCAAAGAGACCACGGGCAACGTCCCTGCATGGGGTTACATCGTGGGCTTCCCGCGCGAGTCACTGCGGTACGCGTACTACATTCTCGGTTTCCTCATTCTTCTTGCGTTTGGCATCGACACGGGTTTCGAGATTCATCGTCGTCATGCGCGCCGCGCTGTTTTTGCGGGAGGGCTCCTCATGGTCATGTGCGCGCTTTTCGTTCTTGCGAATTTCGCCTTCTTCACGCAGCCGGTCTTGGCGGCCGTAGCTGCATCGCTCTAGGAGCATACGGCGAGAAATGCTCTGATTACTTCGCTTGCCAGGATTCGACGGTCCCGGACCTTGGCTCGTCGAAAGGCGCCGGTGTTTAGAGGATTTTCAGAGCCCCGGTATTATAAAACCTCGCAGGGTTCGAATCCCTGAATTCCCGCCAGATGTCCAAGTTCGAACCTTATTTACTCGCACAAAATAGGGGTGATTTTGAATTGAAAATAGATACTACAAGGTAATAGAGTTTCGACAGCCGTTAGTCTGAAAGTTTGAGCAGCCAATGAAGTTCCTATTCTTCGAGCTCTTTTTAAGGATTAATACTCCTGCACATTCTTCGCATTTCAAAAGACGACCTAGATAACTCTCGAGGGCCTCTCGGAGATGAATTCTAAAGTTTTCTTTCCAGGTTTCTATTCGGTAAACATGAGTGAATTTTGGTCTGATCGGTTTTAAATCAGTTCTTTTTGCAAGAACTATTTTTATTGAGTCCTTACCAACTTCGCGAGAAACGTCTGTATTTCTGTCTACGCTGGAGTAAACCTTCACAACAGCATGCTGGTTGAGCGGGAGCAGGAAGCAGTACTCGTCTATTGTTATCGGCTCTTTTCTCCAATCACCATCTTTAAACAGCCAATCAGACTCGTACGAGGGAAATTCTGAATGGATCCATTGCGCGAGAAAGCCCTTGAATTGGGGTAATTTTATTTTTACGGGAATGCGAGACATTCTAGATCTTTCCCAAATCATGAAGCAAATTTAGGAAAGTAACTGCCACTCCCAACCCTCCCACTACTGCCGCCACCCAAGTCGCTGTTCTGATTGAGCGGGTTAAATTTTCAGACGAAGAAGAAGCTTTCTTTATTGTGTCGGAAAGATCATTAATTGCCTGGTTTGGATTACCAGGGATGTGTTTCTGGTGATGGAACCAGACCATCTTCCAAAGAAACTTATCGATCTTGTCTTCGTAAGACAAAGAGGGCCATTCTTCTCGAAGTTTCTTTATTTCAGAGTCATCACCAAACATGGATTTATTATATCTCGCGCCTGTTAGACAATAATGCGTTACAGACGTATATATTAGGGTATAAAAACTCGATTATCACAAGTCAAAAGCTGGGCTGAATTTGAGGCCCTAGCCACCTCTGTAACTGCCAAGGAACGAGGGGATCTTTTCGAGCTCCTAACAAAGTATTACCTCCTATTGGATCCCACCTACAGCACCGAGCTCGTTGAGGTTTGGATGCTTTCAGAGGTCCCCCAGAAGGTCCGGGCGTTGTTGGGGTTACCGGATAGCGATCAAGGAATCGACATTGTTGCCAAGACCAAGACTGGCAAATACTGGGCCATCCAGTGTAAGTATCGCGGCAACACTGCCGGCTCTCTGACTTGGCGCGAGATCTCTACTTTCACGGGGCTTACTTTCGGTGTCTGTAAGGGTTTTGATTTCGGCCTTATTGCCTACACTCGCGAGCGGTATACCAAGGTTCTTGATTCTGCTGAACATGTCGCCTTTCTCTCGAGTGATACGTGGAGCACTTTAGATGCAGAGTTCTTCAAAAAACTTTCAGAAGCGCTTGCCGGTAAGAAGGATGATCTCAAACCTCGCACGCCTCGCCCACATCAAAAGCGAGCAATAGAAAAAGCGAAAGAATACTTCGCTGACAAGAAAAACACCCGAGGCAAACTCATTATGCCGTGTGGTACCGGCAAGAGTCTTACAGGCTTCTGGATCGCAGAAGAATTAGGAGCAAAGACTGTCATTCTGGCTGTACCTTCTCTGGCTCTCATTCAACAGACCCTACCAGTGTGGCTACGGGAATATGCAGCTCGCGGTGAGAATAAAATGCAGTGGCTCTGCGTATGCTCAGATCAAACTGTCACAGCGAACACTGACAGTGTTGTCGTTCATACTCAAGATTTAGGATACCCTTGCCTCACCAATAAGGAAGAAATAAAAGCTTGGCTAAAAGAGACCTCGAAGGCGTCACCGCGGGTAATCTTTACCACATATCAATCCAGCAAGGTGATCGCCGACGCCCTTCGAGAATCCAAAACTAAAGTGGACCTAGGCATTATGGATGAAGCTCATAAAACCGTAGGCCAAAAAGATAAGTTGTTCTCGCATCTCCTTTTTGACGAGAACGTACCGATCGCTCGTCGCATCTTTATGACTGCTACCGAACGTCGGTACGCGGGTCAGGGGGACGAAGTTATCTCGATGGATGATCCGGAAGTGTACGGTGACACTTTTGAGCTTCTTTCTTTCAAAGAAGCTCTTGAACAAGAGTCGCCCATCCTTGCTGACTACAAAGTAATCACGATGGTGATCTCGCAAAAAGAAGTGGCAAAACTTATTGCCGATAATCGTTATGTGCGACCCACTAATGCTGCATGGAGTGAAGAAGTGGAAGCACAGATGCTTGCCTCATTGATCGCTTATCGCAAGGCTGCGCGGAAGCACCCAATCAAACACGCGGTCTCTTTCCATAGTTCCATCGCTCGAGCTCAAGCATTCAGAAATTTCAACGATACTTATTCTCGAACTAAAGACGAGAAGCTTGAGACGTTCCATGTTACCGGTGATATGCCGTCTGCCGTTCGTAAGCAGATCGTTTCGGATTTTGCTAAGACTGACTGGGCACTTATTACAAACGCTCGGTGTCTTACAGAAGGGGTAGACGTTCCAAACATAGACTGTGTAATTTTTGCTGATCCAAAACAAAGCACCATCGACATTGTGCAAGCCGTTGGCCGCGCCCTGCGCCCCTCAAAAGGCAAAAAATTTGGTTATATTTTGGTCCCAGTCATAGCCCATGATGAGAACCCAGAGGAATTTATAGGTTCGCAGGCTTTTGCCTCTGTTATAACAGTTTTACGGGCTCTGGGAGCTAACGATGAACGCATTATCGAGCATTTCCGAGCTATCCATAATGGTCGCCGCATTAAGGGTGGGACAGTAGAAATCGATATGGATGAAAGAATCAGTCAAGTAATTAGTCTGGAAAATTTTGCAGAGAAGATTGAGGCTCGCGTATGGGGCCGTCTTGCGCAACTTTCGTGGCAACCTTACCAACAAGCAAAAGAATATGTTCGTTCGCTGGGTTTAAGGAGCGGAGCTGAATGGAGCGCATTTTGCAAAGGAGAGATGGCTCTTAAACCTAAACCCGCTGATATTCCCGCAAATCCTAAGCTGGTTTATGGAGACGAATTTGAAGGAATGGGTGAATGGCTGGGAACAGGTTACATAGCTAATCAGTTGCGCGCTTACCGCCCCTACAAGGAAGCACTAGAATTTGTGCATTCCCTTAGACTAAAAAGCGGCAAACGGTGGGATGAATATTGTGATGGAAAATTTCAGAATTTAATAACAAAGCCTTCTGATATTCCTCGCAATCCAACCATATACCCAGAATTTCAAGGTATGGGCGAGTGGGTTGGTACCGGACGTGTGGCAAACCAACTCCGCAAATTTCGCCCATACAACGATGCAGTTGAATTCGTCCGTTCGCTCGGATTGAAAAATGTTGATGAATGGCGAGAATACACCCAAGGCAAGTTCAAGAATCTCCCATCGCTGCCCTCTGACATTCCAGCTTCGCCCCAAGGAGCTTATGGGGATCTCTTCAGCCAAAGGGGTGGAATGGGATCTTGGCTTGGCACTGGCAGAATTGCAAACCAACTAAAGGAATTTCTTCCGTATTACGAAGCCGTTAAATTCACCAGAAAACTTGGTCTCAAAACGCAGAGTGATTGGCCCGGATACTGCAAGGGCAAGCGTCCTGACCTCCCTCAAAAACCCGTAAATATTCCAAATAGTCCTTTGAGTGTGTATGGAGAAGAATTCAGCAAAAATGGCGGCTGGGGCGCTTGGTTAGGAACAGGACGGAGAAAGACGGGTTGGAAAACATACAACGAAGCGGTTAAGTTCGTTCATGCGTTGGGTCTAAAAAGCCAGCACGATTGGCTAGATTATCTGCGTGGAGAACATCCTAATTTACCGGAGAAACCATGGGATATACCGCGTGATCCCGCAAACCTTTATGGTGAGGAATTTAAACGAAATGGAGGTTGGGGCGCTTGGTTAGGAACAGGAAATCGGAAAGGAGGTTGGAAAAAATACGAAGAGGCAATTAAATTCGTACATACTCTGGGTCTAAAAGACGAACCTGATTGGCGTGCCTATACTCGAGGCCTACACCCTGAACTGCCTACTTTACCTGCTGATATACCCAGAGCCCCTTATGGCCGCTACGCGGACTTTACCAAGCGTGGCGGATGGAAGGCTTGGCTTGGGGAAATGCCTTAAGAAAGTTTAGATGGAATAATCGACTTCATTCTTACCCTTAGCGGATTTGGGTTGCGGTACCTCAAACCACTCCGGATGAGCTTTATACATAGCCCTCAATTCCTGTATACTTTTATCAATCGTTCTTCCGGAGATCGTCCCCGCAGCGACAATCTTTTATCGGTAGACCCGAGTGCCTTGTTTTGCGCGCCGGTTATGCATCACTTTTGCAAAAAATCTAGATAGGGCCAAGGGATTCGAACTTCGCATCTCTTTAATCAATCAGCCTCTGGATAATATTCATGGTCGGGCAGGCACGGAGATCTCAGCACCTTACTCCCGATCGTTAATCGTTCCAAGGGTGTTTAGGCTTTGATAGTCACAATCCCTTCCATAATCTTCAGCTTCGATTTAAAGCATCCCATCAATCCGCGTTTCTCCTCGGTTACCATCAAAACGCAAAATGCGCTCCTGGGGTCCCGGACAGTATTCCATCCGTGATTTGGAGCGCAAGTTGCGACTAGTATTTTACATGATCTTTCTTCTTGAAGGTAATTGCTTTGATCGCCATCAACCCCGCTCGTCAGTTCGCGCAAGCGCGCAATTCGCAGCGCGAGTCGAACGTCAACACCATTCTGAATGCGATCGGTCAGGATCTTGCAGACAATAAGGGCGTCTTCACTTGTTCCGGTATTGGAACGGCGATTACGAGTGCTACGACGAGTATCGGCTCCGCGTCTGGTAACTCAGACTTAACCTGTCTTGTCGGAACTTATATCCCTGGTGGAATGCCCATGGATCCAAGTACCGGTACGGTGGGTAACACCGGGTACGCACTCTCAGTGAGTGCGTCTGGTGCAGGTTCTGGACGTTACACAATCTGCGCCGACGGTCACGCTGAGAGCGCGATTCCAGGAAGCACCTCGTATTGTCTCATCCGCTAACTTCTCTCGAACGATCAACGCAAATCCTTCGCGAGGGGTTTTGGTGATGTTTTCGACATCAATCTCCGGCTTTAGCCGGAGTGTACGTTTGAGGGCAACAATGACCGATCAATACCTTTCGTAGGGTCTCGTCCTTTGTGCCCGTCTTCACGCGGACCTTGATGTGCATACGACAATTATAGCCACCAGATATCCAACTCACTATATTCTAATTCGCGCGAATAAGCACATAGTTTGTCCATTTGAGTCTATTCCATTTGAATGGGATGTATAGTACATTACCGCTTTGTATGGGAAAAAAATCCATCGACTTAGTAAAATTCATACTTGATCGTAACAAAGGGCAGAGCAAAGAATTTTGCTCGCCGGGCAGCCAGCTTGGTCGCCGGCTCTATCGCGCGCAACATCCGAGCGAGATCATCGCGCTCAAATGTATGGATGGCCGGCTCAACCTCTCGGTGATGACCTCGACCCCGCCGGGCATCATCAAACCGTATCGCAACATCGGTGGCAAATTTGATCTCGGTTGGCCCTTCTTCGGCCGTCTCATTCTCGACGACATCGAATACGCCGTCTCAAAAGGCCGTCCCGTCATCGTACTCTCTACCTATCATTTTTCGAAAGGGGATCATCACCGCGGCTGTGCCGGTTACGGCTACGACACCGCCGCCGCACGTGGGGGAGCTAAGAAATTGCGCAAACAATTCGAATCGGCCTTCGGTGGCAATCATGTAACCGTCTTTCCCATCGTTGTCGGCATCGAGACGGATGAAGGCGGGCTTGTTTTTCACGGCGAAGGCAAAGATACTTTTGATGTCGCTAATCATGTGGACGCGAGCGCAGAGAATCTCCACAGCCAGCTGCGGCATATGTATGAAGAATTTCCTGAGCACATCGTCGACGACCTCATGCCGCTCGTGATGGGCAACCAAAAATACGTAAAAATGATTCGCGCGCAGAAACGGCCGGTGGTGGATATGGAACACAAGGAGCAAATCATTGCGGTCGGCAGGGGATTCGACTGGTTGCACTTGCCCAATCGCGCACTCATGATCGGACCGTACGACCCTCGGTGGGAAGATGCGGTCGCGGTTGCCGGTACCATTGTCCTCGGCAATATGAAGGCGAAGCGCATTCCTGAAAAAGACGGCGTGCTCCTCCTCGTCTCCGCGCCATTTCGCACGGTGGGTGCCGACCAGGGCGTTGCGGTGGAAAAGGCTCTTTTCTTGGCTCAGGAAGCCGAGCGAGTCCTTAAGGAAAAAGTACCGGCCATAATGAAAAAATTGAAAATTCTTGTCGGGACGGTGGATATGAATACGCGGAATTTCCACGTGTTGAAGAAATAAAAAAACGCCGGGCACAAGGTCCCGGCGCAAGCCGCCGAAATTGGATCTGCAGTGTCCAATCTCAACAATAAAGAGCAGGTTTTTTCTCGCCGCGTTATTATTCCGCGGTTTTTCCGATGCGGTCAGCGTTCCACGCATTCCAGGCGTCTCGGTCGAAGAAATATGAAGTCTTTCGGCCGTTCGCATAGTCCACATGGAAGCAAAGGATGACCGTTGGTTCAAGGCCTTTGCCGCGCAAGAACTTACGCGTCGCATCCTTTGCCTTTATGCAGTACTCGAACGCTTCGTACAGTGATAGGTTCGCTCCGAGCGCAGCGCCGCATGGCCAATGGCCATACAGCACTACGGTCGTCACAGTCTTGAGCTTGTGTCCGGCGTACGCGTGTTCAAGAAGAACGCGACCTTCGCCGAGCCGCGCAACGGGGGACTTTGCTGGGATGAGCAGTGGTCCACCGTTTAGGGAAAGCGTGTGATGGCACGGATGGCCATTGCACGCTCCCCAGTGCGTGGTCAGCAGGTCCGTGAGCCGGTCTCCGTCGGCACACGGAATAACGATAGTGCCCCGCTCTGCGGGAATGAGGTCTCCGTTGAGGTTCTTCAGGACTCCTGCTTCCCGCAGAGCCCTGATTAGCTTGTAGTCGGCCTCGCTTGCATTCATTCCGAATTCCCCGTATTTTCATGGATTGCCGCATTTGAGTCGCGCCACATTTTACAAGAACTTGCGACTCAAGGCACAATCCTATCTCTCGAATCTTTTTTGTCAAAAATTAATGAAACAAGCCCGGCGCAGACGCCGGGCTTGTTCTCGCAACGCGCGTCAGGACCCCAGATTGGCCAGCGGTTCGAAGAGTCGTGGCAACCAGAATTTCACGCAAACCGTCGCGAGCGGTAGAACAACAGCCAGCGTGAGGAAGAATGGCGTTGCTCCCGGATGCTTTTCGCTCGCCCCGATCGCGATCGCGAACGGCATGAGGGCCGCAAGGATCCCGATAAGCACCCATAGGGGGATCAGATCACATCCTGCAGGGACGGGATACGACCTCGAATTGAAAGGATTATTCACGTCATTCACTGTGGCCTCCATATTTGCGCTATTCCACGAGCGCAAGTTGACGATGATATACTCGCCGCATGAAGAAAGCAAAGCTCTCTTCGAAAAAATCCGCGGTTCCCATCAAACACTGGAGTCATTCGTCGCTCATGGCTTTTTTGAGGAACCCACTGGCGTGGTACAAACGCTACGTGGAGATGATACGTGACACGCCGTCCAACCCCTCTTCGGTGGTCGGACGTGCAGCGCATGTGGCGCTGCAGCATTTTTATGGCGGGATAAGGAAGGAGGGCGCGATCGCGTTGGGGCTCGAATATTTGCAGAGCGTTCCGGATTTTGAAATTAATTTCGGCAAAGCAAAAAGTCGTCGTGCACAAAAAGAGAAACGTGCGCAGATGGAGCGTGATTATCTGCAGGCCGCCGGATTTTATCTTGCAAGGCCACCGCGGCATGACGTGATAGGCGTCGAGGTGGTCGCCACCGCGCAAGTCCCCGGCCTTGCGCTCCCGATCAAAGCAATTTCTGATCTTGTGATTCGCTCAAAAGTCGATCCGCGAGCACTCGACATTGTCGATCACAAATTTGTCGACTCTTTCAGCAAAGACGGCGCGCAAAAGACCCTCTTCGTCGTGCAGGCAATTTTCAATTACTACACGGTGCGCGAAAAATACGGCAAGCCCGTGCGGCGCTTTATCGTGTATGAATGCAGAAAGCGGCGCAACGCCGACGGCTCTGCTCAAATGCGGAAATACATGATCGATTTTCGCGATTACAAAGAGGAATTCAAGATCTTCCATCGGCTCATCAACGACGCCACCGCCGAAATTTCCCGACCGCGTTTGTATCTCCCGAATCCTTCGGATATGTTCGAGGGCGAGAATTCGTTCGATATTTATCGCTTAGGATTAATCGAGAATTAATCCACATCTCCTTCAATATCCCGCAAGCTACGTCTTTTCCTCGGCGTTACTTCGGGATATTTGATCATCAACTCTACCAAACCATTGAATACGGGTGCGGGCAGATAATGAACGGGACAGGTGACGTTCGGCTGGCTTCCTTTCAACATCTCGGTCGGCGCCTCCGGATCGCACGCCAGTTTTAAGAGATGATCCTGCGAGTTCAGGGAATCCTCGAAAAGCGTCTGCAGCGGTTTCCAGAAGTAGGAATGGCCTCCAGCAGTATTGATCAAAAGCCGGGTAAGCGCGGCGGATGCATTGAGGTGCATAAGATATCGCACTCTCTTTCTGAGATCGGCATCTGAAGTTGCAAGCTTTCGGAGGTGTGGAATATGAGAAAGTCCATCGCCGAAATTCCTGATCAAGCCCTCGATCTGCGTTTCCGGATCACGCTCGGGATGCTCTGACAATATCGCTGCTTCAAGCTGCGCTACAGGCGCCGATGCAAACGTCTGGTGACATTTTTCTTCGAAAAAATCCTGCAGTGTGTATGGTTTGTCAGGAGATCTTGTATCGCGGCGTTCAAGAAACTCGCGTTCCCATTGTGCTTGGTCGAAGTCGGAGAATATCGAGTCGACGAAATACCGCACAAAAACTCTTCCCATTGTGAATGCCAGCGTGAGATCCTGCTCAGCGGCCGTCTCGGTAAAGGGGATGTGGACCGGGTGAGTGGCGCGATGGGCCTGAAGCCTCGTCTCGAAATGTATGCCGATTTCGTTTGCAATTTCACCATCCATTATTCCTATTGCCGCCTGGAATTCTTCCGTTGTGTGGCATTCCTTGAGTTGGTCGACGTATTGGGTGATGCGCCGCGGATCGAGACCGATATTGATATCGTGCAATATTTTCCCAACGTCCCAACCCTTGATACTCTCGCCGTTTATTTCCGGGTACGACAGAGTATGTCCGCCGCCTTCTTCCTTGATAGCCGTGATTTCGCTCTCCGGAGATATCTTTGACTGTCGGACAAGCCGGCGTTCGAATTTCGTTTCTTCACTCATCGGCGTTTCAACGGCTACGCACTTTCAACTTCGTTTGTCGCTTCTTATTGATCTTCGGCAATCGGATCATTAAAATACCGTGTTTTTCGGAAGCTTCCGCCATGTCCACATCGATTTCTTCGGGTAGAAGAATCGTGCGGGAGAATGAACCCCAATATAATTCGCGCTGGAAATAATTGTCTTCTTCGACTTCGCGTTCATCTTCGCGCTGCCCAGAAATGGTGAGCATTTCGCGAGTCAGCGATATGTCGATCGATGTGGGCTGCACGCCGGCGACGAGCGCCTTCACTACGATCGCATCCGGCGTCTGATAAATATCGACGGCAAGCTCGCCCTGCGGCTCCTCTCCCGACCATTGTTCGTCGCGAGTATTGATATGAGCGTGGCGCTCTCCTCCTTCACCCTCGAATACGGCTGGCACGCTGCGATCGTCGAAGTAGTCTTCGTCGCCACTGCCGGTGAGTCGAGAGAGAAAAGAGGGTTTTTTCATAGATAAGTGTATTTGTGATTATGCAATACGCGGGTTGATCCGTTTGATGAATTCGAGTATCGCCAGAAGGACCACAACACCGATCCACACGAAACTGAAGGTCTTGAGCGTATCGGCTTCCGGTGTGTTCAGTATAAGGAAGTTGAAGACGCTGTGCAAAAGGATGGCGAGGATAACTCCGAAGAATACGTATTTCCGCTTGATCCGTTTGGGTTTGTAGAAAGAAAGCCCCAACGCCGCGCCGATTACCGACGATGAGAGCACATGCAACAGTGTGGCTCCTACAAAGCGTAGATCGCCGGTTTGGATGGTTTGCAAAATGGTGTTGCCTGCGAGTGGTGAGAGGAGAAAGAGTGAGTTTTCTGCTGCCGCAAAGCCAAGCGCAACCGTCACCATATAAATGACGGGATCGATGGGCTCGTCGTCTTCGCGCCTGCGCAAGACGGTGAAGCGTGCAGCGAGATATTTGACGATCTCTTCGATGGCCGACCAGGCGCTAAAGAGGAGCGTCGTTGAAGCGATATAGGGCTGTACCGCTTTTTCGATAGGGATTACGACGGCAACGGCAAGCATCCCTGCAAAAAATGCGAGGGTGATGAGCATGCGCGGTTCGGGATGTTTGGAGTCTTCACGCAGCCAAAACCACAGCCAGGCAAGCGCCGGCAAGATGCCGCCCGCGAGTGCCGCGCCGACGGGAAACAGTGCGTTCATCACCCTATTCTACCGCGGCCAAGGGGCAACCATGAGCAAATCGGTCTCTTTTTGGGGAAGCTGCTGCCAAATCGCTTCGGTCACAAAAGGCATGAAGGGGTGGAGGAGTTTGAGGGAGATCGTGAGGATCTCATAGAGCGCAGCTTGTCGCGATCCTTTAGCCGCTGCATCTTCACCTTTCAGTATCGCTTTCGATTCTTCTAAGATACGAGCCGCGAACTCATCCCAAATATAATGATAGGCAAGGTCGGCTGCGAGGTCCAAACGGAAACCGTCAATAAGTTTCGCGACTTCTTCCGCAATCTGACGCGCCTCGGTGACCTTAAATGCATCTTCATTGGAAAGGTGGCTACTTGGACTGTCGTGATTTTCCAAAACGAATCGTGTAATATTCCAAATTTTGTTTGCAAAATGCTTGTATCCGCGCACGCGATCTTCGGAGAGCTTGACGTCGTTGCCCATCGAAGCGCCGATGATGAGCGAGAGGCGTGCAGCGTCGGCGCCGTACTTTTCGATCATCGTGAGCGGATCAATAATATTGCCGAGCGATTTGCTCATCTTGCGTCCCTGCCCGTCGCGCACCAGGCCGTGGAGGTAAACGTTGCGGAAGGGAACTTCGCCCATCAAAAATGTGCTCATGAGAATCATGCGCGCCACCCAGAAGAACAAAATGTCGTAACCTGTTTCGAGCACGGTGGTCGGATGGTAAGTTTTCAAATCCGCCGTTTCTTCCGGCCAGCCGAGTGTGGAGAATGTCCACAAACCCGAAGAGAACCACGTGTCCAGCGTATCGGGGTCTTGTTCCCAGCCTTTACCCGGAGATTCTACTTGTACTTTCACTTCGTCATCTTTGAACCATGCAGGAATTCGGTGCCCAAACCAAATTTGCCGCGAGATGCACCAATCGCGCAAATTGTCGATCCAGTGGTAATAAATTTTCTCGAACCGCTCCGGCATTATTTTGGTATCGCCCGAAGATACTGCCTCCCGCATGCGTTGCTTGAGCCCCATCGTTTTTCCATCGGGAAATTTTACTTCTTTATTTACATCGATAAACCACTGCCGTTTGATCTGTGGCTCGATGATGCCGCCGCCGCGGCTATTGGTGGCTACATTATGGACGTAATTTTCGTCGACTTTCACCAGCAGTCCTTTCTGTTTCAGTTTCTCGACAATAAGCGGACGCGCTTTCTTGATATGTTGCCCGGCAAATTCTCCGGCGATAGGCAGGAGAATGCCCCGATCGTCGATCACCTGAATAATCGGGAGGTCGTACTTTTGCGCAAGTTCGAAGTCGTGGGCGTCATGCGCTGCAGTAATCGTCATCACGCCAGAGCCAAATTCCATATCTTGGTTCGGGTCGTGAATGACGGTCGCAGTGATTGGGCCGTCGATCCATTTAAGGTCGATTTTCTCTCCGTGCTTGTATTGCTTGTAGCGTTCGTCTGCAGGGTTGATCACGATGCACTTATCGCCGAATTTCGTTTCGGGGCGCACGGTACCCATCACAAACGGTCCGTATTGGAAATAGTAGAAGGGGTCTTTCTGCTCGACGTATTCGATCTCCTCATCCGATACTGTCGTCTGTAGTTTCGGGTCCCAATTCACGATGCGGTCGCCGCGATAAATCAATCCAGCATCGTACATGCGCACAAACGCCTCCATCACCGCCGCATAGCGTTTTTCGTCCATTGTGTAGGCATAGCGTGACCAGTCGAGCGAGCTGCCCATTTTCTTGGTTTGATTGATAATCGTCACCTTGCTTTCCTCGACAAACGCATCGATCCGCTTCATTAATTCCTCGCGCCCAATATCATGACGAGTTTTTTTCTCTTTTTTGTAGATATCCGTTTCCACCTTCGATTGCGTGGCGATCGCAGCACTATCGGTACCGGGGAGCCACAGCGTCCGGTACCCGCGCATGCGGTGGTATCTGATCAAAATGTCTTCAATCGCGAGCATCGCCGCGTGGCCCATGTGCAGGGTGCCGGTGACATTTGGCGGGGGCAATACTATTGAATAGGGCTCCGCATCGGGCTTGGCGATCCCTTTCTCTACGCAGACATCCGGGTTGGCGTAGCCGCTTTTCTCCCACAAATCAAGCATTTCCGGCTCGCGCTGCGCCGGGTCATAGGGCTTCAAAAATGGCTCAGGCGCTTTTGATGGCTCCATTGCGACACTTTAGCACAAAATCACCTCGTTTCAGCGAGCTGTAAATCGCCGTTCGCCCGCAGTGTTGGGGGATCGGCGAACTCTTTTTTGAGCGCATGGAAATATCCCGCAAGCGCGATCATGATCGCGTTGTCGGTCGCGAACTCGGGCGGGGGGATGAGCAGCGTGATCGCGCTTTTTTCGCACGCTGCCGTGAAGTTACTGCGGATATGAGTGTTGGCCGCAACGCCACCGCCGAGGATGATTGTTTGTGCGCCGAATTCTTCCGCCGCGCGCATCGTTTTTCCAAGCAATACATCGCAGACTGCGTCTTCGAATTCGCGCGCGATTTGCAATTTCTTTTCTTCACTCGGTTTTTCCGACTCAATCATTCGCAAGACAGCGGTTTTGAGACCAGAAAACGAAAAATCGAAATTATCTTCATTCATCATCGGCCGGGGAAGTTTGAACTCGGTCGGGACATTTTTTTCACGAGCTTCTTTTGCGAGCCGCGAAATGTGCGGTCCGCCAGGGTAGGGAAGTTCCAGCATGCGTGCGACTTTGTCGAACGCTTCACCGGCAGCATCGTCGCGAGTCTCACCGATCAATTTGTACTGCCCAAAATTTTTCGAAAGCACCAGCTCGGTATGGCCGCCGGAAATAAGGAGTGCGAGTATTGGAAATTCAAAATTAGCCGGGCGATTATTCTCCATCATCGAGAGTATGACGTGTCCTTCCATATGGTCGACGCCAATGATCGGTACATTCCACGCCGCACAGAGCGCTTTTGCAAAATTCACGCCGACCCAGAGGGCCGGTTCGAGCCCCGGCCCGTAGGTAACCGCGATTACGTCGACATCCGGCTTCTTGTAGTTTCCGAAATATTCTACCATTCGCGCGAATAGTTCCGGTTCGCGTTCGAGGATGTTCTCGACATTTGCCGGCATCGGCGTAGAGCCACTCTCCAGAAAGCCCGCACCTCGCAGCGCTTCTTCAAGCATTGGCACGAGATTTTTTGAATGCTCGCGTTTGGCAAGATTGGGAAATACGCCGCCATATTGGGCGTGTAGCACTGCCTGCGATGCAAGCCCGTTGCCGAGAATTTCAAAGCGAAAATCGCCATCCAAAACCTGCCTGCCGGCAGGCAGGTCGCCCGAAGCCTCAATGAGACACACGGCGGTTTCGTCGCACGACGTCTCGATTCCGAGAATCTTCATCGAAACGTTATACCGTATAATGTGGCCTATGTCTTCTATTTCTATGTGGCGCGACGATCTTCCGATGACGAAAAATCCCTTCCGTTTCTTCCTTTTTTCGTCGAAACCGCATTGGCGGGCCGCTGTTTTTGCCATCATATTCGCGTCGCTCGGCAACATCGCTTCGGCAAGCGTTTCGTATATTTTCAAGATCATCGCCAACGCCGCCGCGGCGATCTCTCAGGGCGGATCGTATGAGGCGCTTTTGTGGGCGTGCGCTTCCGCGATCATTCTTTTGGGCTTTGCCAAAGCTTTTTGGCGCATTTCGGGCTTTGCCGGAGCACGTTGGGCAACGGGCGCACAGGCGACTTCACGCTACGCTCTCACTGCATACGTGACGCTCCACAGTCGTGCGTATTTTTCGGATCGCTTTGCCGGCTCGATCATGAACAAAATCCGGCATGCGGCCTCAGGCATGCGCGAAGTCGTCGACGTATTTCTCTGGGAGTTTCTGGAGCTCGGCGTCAATGCAGCTGTCAGCTTTGTGATCGCATATTTCACTAACCCGATGGTCGCATGGATATTTTTTATTTGGATCGTGGTCATCATCGGTGCCAATATGTATCTGGGATATCGGCGGGTGCCGCTTGCAGTGCGCGCACACGATCTTGAAACCTCGCTCAATGGCATGACGGTCGACCTCCTCACCAACGTAAGCGCGATGCAGGAATTTGCACGTCGCGAATTCGAGATCGAACGCCTGAAAGGCACCATCGAAGATCGCCGGATCGCGCACCTCAAAAGCTGGTACTTCGGCGAGTGGACACGCATTCTCAACAGCGTACTCCTGGTGATTTTCGGCGGTGCGATGGTCTACACCACCGTCTCGCTCACGCAGGCGGGGCTCGTTTCATTCGGCGACATCATTCTCGTTATTACGATCATTTTCAGGATCGAGGGCTTGCTGCAATCGCTCGGCTCAAATTTCAACAAATTCGCGGAGACGTGGGGCGAGATACAAGAGAGTCTCGAAGAAATCGTCTCTCCGCATGAAATTCCCGATCACACCGACGCGAGTAAGTTGATAGTCTCGGAAGCGACCATCGATTTCAACGGCGCGACGTTCCGCTACGGCGATGTGCCCGTATTTACGGACCTCATGCTCCACATTCCGGCCGGGCAGCGCGTCGGGCTTGTGGGCAGAAGCGGCGCAGGCAAGAGCACCTTTATCCGACTCCTCCTACACCACCACGACCTCAATGCAGGTACGATCACGATCGGCGGGATCGATATTGCGACGGTCACGCAGGAGAGTCTGCGCAACGCGATTTCGGTGGTGCCGCAGGAGCCGCTGCTTTTTCATCGCACGATTCGCGAGAACATTGCCTACGGCAATCCGGGCGCTTCCGAAGCAGAGGTCGTCGAGGCAGCCCGGCTCGCTCAAGCGCATGAATTTATCGGACGCCTCTCGCAAGGATACGACGCGCTCGTGGGTGAGCGCGGGGTGAAACTCTCCGGCGGCGAGCGTCAGCGCATCGCGATCGCCCGCGCAATCCTCAAAAATGCGCCCATCCTCTTGCTCGATGAAGCGACGAGTTCGCTCGACAGCGAAAGCGAGGTCGAGATACAAAAAGCGTTGCATACCCTCATGAAAGGGAAGACCGTGATCGCCATCGCTCATCGCCTCTCGACACTGCGCGAGATGGATCGCATCATTGTGCTTGAGCGCGGCTAGATCGTCGAAGAGGGCACTCACAGCGAACTCGTCGGCACGGGCGGTATCTACTCGCAGCTGTGGCAGCACCAGGCCGGAGGATTCATCGCAAAAACATAATATGGAATTTAACTATTTTTCGCGCAACGGTGAGATGCTTCCGATAGTCGATGCAGCGGTACCGCTTTCCAACATCGAATATCAGTATGGATTCGGAGTGTACGAGACGATTCGTATTGCAAACGGAACGATATTTTTTCTCGACGACCACCTCGAGCGGCTGATTGAATCCGCACAGATCATCGGATTGGAGCATTCTTTCACATCGACAGTGATCGCGAGCAGCATTCAACAACTTATCGAGAAAAATTCTGCCCATACGTGCAACGTTAAGCTACTTCTCGTCGGTGGCCGAACTGCGGCAGACGCCCCGCTCAATATACTGTGCCTCAACCCGCTCTTTCCCGACAAAAAACTCTACCGTGACGGCGTTGCCTGCATCACCTACGCATACGAGCGCGCTTTTCCGCACGCCAAAACTTTGAATATGCTCCAGAGTTATCTTGCGTATCGGAAGGCAAAAGAGGCGGGAGCATACGATGCATTGCTTATCGATCACGAAGGGAATATTACCGAAGGCACGCGCACGAATTTTTTCTGCATAAAAGATGGGACGATCTTTTCGCCGCCCGAAGAAAAAATTCTCCTTGGCGTCACCAGAAAGGCGGTTTTGAAAGTTGCCGCGGAAAATGGCTTTACCGTTGAACAGAGAAGTATCAAACCCGCTGATCTGGCAAACTACGACGGGGCATTTATTACAAGCACCTCGTCAAAAATACTGCCGATTCAATCGGTGGACCGGATGCAACTCAACGTTGATGCTCAATCTTTTCGCGAACTTATGAATCTTTTTGACACGTTTCTCGATTCTTGTGAAGGGAAATTGTAAGGTAGTATATCGAGATGCCGAAGGAAAGGCTTGAGAGAAAGCCGGAAAAGATCAAACCGCCCAAGATTGAAGAGGAAGAACTTCTCGATGCCGTGCTTCGGGGGGAGGAGACCCAGCCCGACGAGTATGAGATCGAGCGACGCTACCTACCCACCCGACTTCTTTCGATTGAAGAGCTTGAGCGACTTTCAAAAGGAAAAAAACGCGAGATATCACAAGGGTATGTCCAGGCGCAAGATGCTACGGGCGAATTGGAATCGTTCAGACTGCGAGTCACGAATGAGTCCGGCGGTGAAGGTATTCTGTACCGAATCGCGAAAAAGTTGAAAATCGAGCGTTCCCGCGCGCGCATAGAGCGTCAAGTTAATTTCTCCCCGGAAGACTCTGATGCCCAGGAATTCGAACGCCTTTGGAAAGCGCATGTTAATCAGCAACAGATCGTTCATAAGACTCGTTATTACATCGATTGGAAGTTGCCAAACGGAAATATGACTGAAATACATTACGACATCCATCACGGAAGGGATATGGAAGGAGTCGTTCGCATCGAGATTGAGTTTAAAGGAGATCATGCCGATGTCGATGATCGCGAAGTTGGCGACAGTCTCGATCCCAAACTCTTACCGAAGTGGATCGGAGATGAAATAACTAACGATGCTCGTTTTGGCGGCAGGACAATCGCACAGCACGGATTCCCAAATAATGAAGAGAGAATCCTTCGATACCCCGCAAATCACAGTCCGGGCCTCCAGTCAAAATACTGGGATTTTTTAAAGGCCGCTTGAGACACTGCTTGTCTTCGCTCGCATAATGAAATCCTTGATCTCCTGCGCGTCATCGGAATCAAGGATGAGTGTGGCATCGGGGTGCGGATGCGCGGTCGCGGCTCTCGTCCCGACGCTAAATGAAAGTTGATCGGCCGAAGCGGTCCACACGCGCACTTCGGTGAGACCAAAGAGCCACAGCAAGGGGCCACGCTCCAGGTCGATCACCTGAATACGGCCGAAATCAAACGTCTCATATTCGCGAAAGAGTATGCCGGAATTGACCGTCATTGTGTGTTCGGTGAGGAGGTACGAGAACAAAATGTAATAGAGTGTCGGGTAGCTTACGATGAGAATTGCAACGATAGTGACGACAGGACCCACGATCGAAGGCGATAAGAATCCGCATCCAGTGCCTTCACACGAATTTTGCGCGCCGCCGATGAAGAAAATTCCGAGCAGTACGACAAAGACGGCGAGTGCGAGGGCGGGGAGTGTGGTATACCACAGTGCCGCCATCGGCTGCCGGGTCGCCGTATTCAACGGAGGCATGCGAGAATTATAGCAAGGCTTTTGTGCGCGCTGAGGGGATCGAACCCCCGACCCTTGTCACGTCAAGACAATGCTCTACCACTGAGCTAAGCGCGCCTGCGAACAACTGAAGCATCTTTACGCGCGAAACGCCAGTAGGTCGCATCATCCACCGGAGCTAAGCGCGCATATGAAAGTCCGAACGACGCAACTATAGCAGAAACCATGATTTTTCGGTAGGCTCTACTATATGGAAATAGCATCTGCCAACGATTCAACCGCAGCCTCAAAGGCTGCGCAAATACTTCATCTGGGAGGCGTCGTGCTGTACCCTACCGACACGCTCTACGGACTCGGTACCGACGCACTCTCCAATGAGGCAGTCGCAAAAATTTATATGATCAAGGGGCGCGACGAGGGCAAACCGATCCACGCCATCGTGTCTGATCTTGCAATGGCCGAGCGATATGGAGAGATAAACGATACCGTTCGCACGCTCGTGGGTGTGCTTCCCAAAGGCCGCGTCACATTCATCGTCAAAAAAAAATCCCAGATCAACACGGGAATCGCGAAAGACATTACAACATTCGGCTTCCGCATTCCCGACAACGATTTTTGCATCGAAATGATTCGAGCGTTTGCTGCTCCCATCACCGCGACGAGCGCCAACAAAGCCGGAGAAATTCCACAGCGCAGTCTTGGAAAGATACTTTCGCAGCTCGGATCGTCGATAGGCGGGATTGATTGCGCATTTGATGGGGGAGAATTGACCGAATCGAAACCCTCGACAGTCGTTGATTGCACCAACGCAAAACCTACAATTCTGCGCGAGGGTGTTGTTCCTGCCATTGATGTCTGGAAAGTCCTCGATTTGAGGGCTTCATAAGGAGCATCTTTGGGCCATTGACTCTCCGGGGTGCAGGCTTACACTGCTTGTACTAATCATTTATTTCTTTTCGTGTGTATGGATCTGAACACTACAGGCAATCGGGTACTCTCGGTAGTGATCGTCATCGTTCTCATTATTGGCGCATGGTTCCTCGGTCGCATGTCCGTGACCTCGATGTCAGCAAGCATAACTTCTTCGAGTACAACCACCATGGGCACCGCAACGTCCGCGGTACATTCGAATTCAGCAACGACGCAAACGAACGTAACTGTAACGACAGCTCCCGCCACGAGCCAGGAATCCGTTTCGGTTGCCGATCAAGCAGCCGGCATGCAGGTGAGGGTGAAATCGGTCTCGCTTCCGCAAATGGGCTGGGTCGCGATACGCGACAGCAGTGGTCGCGTCCTCGGGGCAGGACTCTTCGCGGCAGGGACGAACTCGGGTGCCGTTCCGTTGTTGCGCGGCACGACAGCGGGAGAGCGCTACCAGGCACTTCTCTACATCGATGACGGCGACAAACAGTTCGACCTGCACAAAGACACGCTCCTCATGAATGCCGACGGCAGCGTCGCGGGCGCCACGTTTACAGCGAACTAGTGCGCGTTTGAAAATCCAACTCAACGCCCGCCGAAAAATTTTCGCGCCGTCGAAACTCGCTCCGCTCGAACAAAGGCATTTCCGTCGCGCAAATTTTTAGCGGTCGGGATTTTCTGCACGCGTTAAGGTTTTTTCAGTTCATCGGCAGCTCGCCAAAGATACCACGATGCGGTGGATGCATGTGCGCGCCAGGGCTTCGCGAGCCGCTCCATCTGCGCCGGGCTCGGCAGCATTTTGAGTCCATAAACGACTTGAAAACCTTTGCGAATACCAAGATCTCCGGTCGGCAATACATCGGGGCGATTCAGGGTGAAAATAAGGATCATATGTACGGTCCACACGCCGACACCTTTCACTTGCACGAGGTGATCGGTGATCTCGGCGCTCGTCATTTTGTGCAGCTGGCGATGCTTGATCGTGCCATCGGAGAATTTTTCGGCGAGGTCTTTGATGTAGGAAACTTTTTGTCCTGAGAGTCCGGCTGCGCGCATTTTCTCGATCGGCATTTTACGCACCATTTCAGGCGTGGGAAATTTTTTGCCGGGGAACAACGCGAGGAAGCGGGAGAATATCGTTGCGGCAGCTTTGCCGGAGAGTTGCTGATAAACAATGGCGCGGCACAGGGCCTGAAAAATTTTGCCTTTGCGCGCTATATCGGGTACTCCATGTTTCTTTATAAGCCGTACAAAGCGCTTATCGCGCTTCAGATTCGCAAGTGCAATGCTCTGGTGTGGTGCGCGTTTCATCACCAGTAGATCCACAGCCCGTGGGCGCGAAGGATCGGCCCCAGGAAATATGAAGCCACGTTGCATACGAGCGATACGAAGATTGCAGTTTTCCAATTCAACCGTAACACCATTTTGTAGAAGAACGCTTCCACCACGAACGCGAATATTTCGGCGAAGATTATTTCCGTCGAAGGCGACCAATTCGTCAGATAAGGAAACACAAACCACACGTAGGAAATGGTCGAGAATGAGGCGTAGAGGCCTGCGAAAATGATGCGACTTGTTTCGATGGCGCGATTACCGGGAAGCACCCGCAAGAGAAAAACCAGGATCGACGTTTCTACCACATCGGTGAAAACGAGCGAAGAAATAAAACGATGGACGAAGGCGATGTTGGCTGCCATACCCGGTATTCCCCCAATAGTATCAGAAAAAACCGCCGGACTCTCGACAAATCGCGAGGTTTGTGGGCATATAAAACCCCGCTAGCCTTCGCCACCCGGTCTCTGTAGAATGTCCGCGATGTTAGCCGAACCGATACGAGGCCTCTTGGCACGCACACAAACGGCTCTGGAGGGTGAGGGTGCAGGGGGTTCAGGAGATGGCGCGATCGAGGTCAATTCGATCATTTCGAAGGCGTCGAGCGCTTATGAAAGAATTCGCTATCTTGTTGACTACCGCGACGAGCACACGATCCGCCGTAACGCGATCGAACGCATCCTGAAGCGCAGAATATTCATTGAACACACTACGGTCGGCGGCAGCGAGCTCTTGTCGGAACTTGCCAACAGTCGCTACCTCCCCAAAGAACAGGCAACCGATGAGCTTACGAGCGTCGTCGATTCGATCATCCGAAAATTTCTCGACCTATGGTCGATCAGCGGCTCCGATCCGGGCGTGGGAAAGTGGCTGATAAGTTTTGCCGCCACAGAGATCGATTCGCGCTTGAGTCCATTCCTCTACACGCTTCAGGAAAATGTTGCTGACGCGTTCCATGCAAGCGTACGCACCCGCATGGCTGCGGCGCATTTACGGCAAGAAGATGTCGATGAGCAGCTCTACTGCGCCGTGTGGCGTTCGCTTTTTGCAGCCGACAACGAGCGCCTCTCTTATGAACTGTGGCTTTTGTGCGCACCGAAATGGCGAGAAGGGGAAGCAAACCTGCAGGAGATTGCTCAGAATCTCGGGATGACCCTACGCCGCATCCGCACTGCAATCGACGATGAATTGCAGTGGCAGATCGCACCGCGCATCAGGAACGAGAGCATTTATTTCAGCGTCATCAGCGAGATTGTGCACGAATACAAAATCAATGCCGGCCGCGTCCTCGACGACAAAAAAGCACTCGATGCATTCGCGCGCTCATTTCTTGCAAAGCGCTACGAGAATGAGAACAAGCGTATTCGGCGCAGTGGCATACGCGCAGTGATTTTTCTTTTCATAACCAAAATGATTGTTGCGCTGAGCCTTGAGGTCCCGTATGACACGATCGTCTTGGGCGCGATCCAATACGGGCCGCTCCTCGTGAATCTCCTTTTCCCACCGGCGCTCCTTTTTGTGCTCACGCGACGAGTGGGCGCACTTGGTGATAAAAATACGGAAAAGATTTTGCACGGACTACACGGCGTCGTCTATGCGGAAAGTCCGCCGATGCGCGCGATACGCATTCGCAACCGCTTCGTGCGTAGTGCGTTCGTCTTTGGCGTCGTCTACCTCGTACTGTTGGTGCTGGTATTCGGCGGTCTCATGGGTTTCCTCGCTGCACTCGGATTCGATCCACTCGCGATCGCGCTCTTTGTATTTTTCCTCGCGCTCGTGAGTTACTTCGCATTTCGCATACGCTATCGCGCGTCGCGCTGGAAAGTGGTGGAAGAAGAGAGCACCTCAGCGCTCCTCACCGGCATTTTCACGTTCCCCATCGTGCGCACCGGACAATGGCTCTCGCGCACATTCTCCTCGATCAACGTGTTCGTGCTCATTCTGGATTTCATCATCGAGGTGCCGTTTAAGCGCCTCTTGGATTTTTCGAATCAATTTATTTTCTACTTGCGCGAAAAGGCGGAGGAGATTCGCTAGCTACCACGTCCCGGTATTTTGCATAGACTGCCAGGGCTCCTGCGGTGGCAGAGCATCTCCGATCTGTAGCAGCTCGATCGAAATACCGTCGGGAGATTTGATGAACGCCATGCGGCCATCGCGTGGTGGGCGGTTGATGAGCACGCCCTTGTCCATCAGGTGCTTGCAATACTCATAAATATTCTCGACCGCATATGCGAGATGTCCGAAATTGCGACCGCGGGTATATGTTTCCTCATCCCAGTTGTAAGTAAGTTCGATAAGGGGAGCACGGCGGCCTTGCATGTCCACTTCGTCGCCTGGCGCCTTGAGAAATACGAGCGTGAATTTTCCCTCTTTATTTTCTCTCCTGCTCACTTCGTGCAACCCCATTTTATTGCAATAAAAATCCAACGCCTCCTCCAAATTTTCGACGCGGACCATGGTGTGGAGGTAGTGCATATTGGGTATTCCGCGATGATCCCATTGGTTGGCTTTCAGAACTAAGCCGCGAGGGCCATTTCGTACAATGAGTATTTCAGGGTTAGAAAGTTGTCTGAGCGGTGCTAAAAATAGCACCTGAGGTGCCGGTGCTATCGCGGAAGTGCGAAGTCGGTCGTCGAGTAGATCGTTGAACCTTGCACGGCAACACCGACGCCCGTGCGCGTGAACGAGGCGTTGAGCATATTGGCCCGATGGCCGGGGCTATTCATCCAGTCGCTTACGATTTTTTGCGCACTGTCCGACGCATTCAGATTATACCCACTCATCATATGAATATTCTCGCCAATGCTCCAATACGAGTACCCGCTTGCAGCGAATCTGCACGAAAGATCGCAACCCGCGAGATCAGTGTGATTGAAATACTGATGAGCAAGCATGTCAGAGGAATGTGTTCGAGCGATTTGCGCAAGCGCAGGATCAGCGACGAGTGGCGCGAGGCCATTTTTTTCACGCTCGGTATTCGTGAGCGAAAATATCATAGCTTCGATTTGTGAGGCAACATCGCTCTGCTCCTGTGTCACTTGCGCAGGAGGTGGCGGCGCAGTCACGACTACCTCTGGTGGCGTCGTCGGTGGCGTGGTGGTCGCAGGGGATGGTACGGCCGCAGTGCGCTCTCGCTGCGTGATTGGAGTTGGCGCACGAACATGCACTGCAAGCACTGTGTTCACCGGGTGCTGAAGGTTCGGCGCATTTGTCTGTTGCAAAGCTGCAGCGGTAGTCGGAGTCGAGCCGAAAAGCGCCACGATCGAAAACAAAAGAAAGAAATTCATGGATGAGCGTACGTTGCTACCAAGCAATAAAGTTGCTGAAATGTTTGCACTTGTCATTGTCTCAAAATTGTTCAGAAATACAAGATAGTGAGATGGGGAGAAAGATTGCGTAACCCCCCGTTTCATGAAGGAAATTCGCGGTAGAACGGAAATTGGCACGGAATGAGGCCCTATAGGGCACAAATCGTTGTGTGCCAAGTTCATCAGGACTTCAGCCGCATGGTTGATTATGGCGCTCCACGCAGTACACTCAATACGATATGTCATCTTCGAAAAACGACACTCGGTTCCTTTCGGTGACATCAATGTGCATTGTGTTCATTCTCTCATTCGTGCTCGCTTCGCTCAGTGTCACCCGTGTATTTGGACAAGCTCGCGATGACCGAGGGGCGCAAGTGCGCACCGACACGCACGCAAGCAGTGGAGTCTCTGCGCAATCTACCGCGCCTGGTGTACCGGCAGATTCACCTGCCTCTCAGAGTGTGAGCACACAGTCGGACCTGAATACGAATGTCGTACACCCAACCCTTCCAAATTTTAGTGATCCGGGATCAGCGCAGGATTCACAATCAGCAGCAGCGCTCGCCTCTTCATCGCGCACGTTCACTTTTAATACTGACCTCGGTGCTCAAATCAAATACTGCATTGTATTTCCTTTCCTCAATAGTCTCGGTTCTCCGATCCCAACGTTCAATGTTCCCACCTGCCGGAATGCGACGAGCACGACGGTGGTTTCCGGTGGTGGTATCACCGCATCGACCTCCACAAGCACCATTCCTGGTACGGTCGGTACGAGCACTGCCGCAACGTCGAGCCCAAGTAGCGGAGGCGGCAGTGCGGGCGGTAACAGCGGGGGTGGGGGTGGTGGAGGAGGAAGTTCCCCGGCCAATTCTGGGTCATCGAGTGGAAGTGGTGGAGGATCAAACGGCCCACCCGTTAGTCCGAGTCTTGGCGCTGGAGGTGGTGGGCCATCCGGACAAGTTCTCGGCGCCGCTACTTCAACACTTCCGGGAAAGTTCAGCGTAAGCAGCGGGGGCAAGGTTCTCGGCATGCCTAACACGGGCGCAGGAGGCGAAGCGCTTTTGAATATTCTCATTCTTTTACTATCGGGTTTTACGGCTTTGCTCGGCAGCATGCTTCTTTATTTTCAGACAAGCGTTGCATCGCGCGGCAGGCATTAAGCACCTACCGTGTCGAAAGTATATGAGTACACAACCATTCTTTGTGAGGATGGTTGCTGTTATAACAGTCCTCGCGATCGCGATTTTTGTGTGGACCGCTCTTCGAGCATTGTTCTATGCACCCGATAGTGAAGCACGTGTACCGACGTGGGCGATGATCGCTATCGCCCCTGACTCGAGCAAACCCGTACGTCTCCAAATACCTTCGCTGCATATCGACGCGAATGTCCAAAATGTCGGACTCAATGCGATGGGCAACGTGCAAGCACCCGATAATTTTACCGATGTGGGTTGGTATAAATACGGCACCGTTCCGGGTTATCTTGGAAGTGCTGTCATTGATGGGCATGTCGACAATGGCTTGGCACTCTCCGGCGTATTCAAGCACCTGGAAGATATTAAAGTGGGAGACCAGGTCTATATCATCACGCAAGGCGGTTCAAAACTCCATTTTGTAGTAACGGACATAGTGCAATACCCATACACCAATGCGCCGATAAACCTCATTTTTGGGCAGAACGATACTCCTCGCCTTAATCTTATTACATGTACCGGAACGTGGGTTGCGGGCAAGGATACGTACAGCGAACGGCTCGTTGTATTTACAAAATTGTCGCCATCATCAAGACTATCTGAGTAGTGTGCACGTTGATTTTTGACCCTACGGGGATGGAATTGGAACCGGATTGTTAAAGATTTAGTCCAATTTAGAGATTTTTCAATGTACGTTCGTCTTTGCGCTCTTGAACGAATGTAAACGGTCCGCAGGTACAAGGCATTCCTCCGCAATTTGGGCACCCTTTTCCATACCTGTCTACAAAAGCTTGTTCCAAATCGATATCCACTTCGTTGCACACCGCAATCGTCCAAGCAAAGGAGTCGGCCAGTTCACTAATGGCTTCCAGTCTAAATCGTTCAATATCTTTCGGAGCGGTCTGCATTTCCATTTGCATCCCTGCGGCGGTCACTTCGTCTATTTCGGAATGTAGTCGGCCGACGATAAATCGCAAACCCTCTTTAGCGTTGTTGGCCCCGTATACTTCCTTGAGATGGGTTTGCCACTCTTTGATAGTCCAATCTTTTTGTTCTTCGGATGATTGCGCGCCTACTTTTTCTTCTGGTCTCATCACACTGCATCCGCAAGGCTTATGACCGCAATAACTACAACCGCTTTCAGGAAATTTCTTCTTGAGCGCTTCTATAATTGCCCCTTTATCTTCAAGGCCCTGTAGCACGGTAAAGACACGCAGAGCAACCTTTGCAGCGACAGTCGGAAGAATTTCCATCATTTTTTCCGCGGGCTTCACGCGCTCAGTTGTGTCGAGCATTTCGCCTCCACCCACATCTAGGTGAGCTATGCGAAGCGTGTTGGTCCGAAGGTATTCGGCGTTGCGCTGACGGGTTAGACGGTCAGAAAAATCCAGAACCCCAGTCATCGGCGTTCCTTCTTTCAAGTCCTGCATCTCAGATGAGTCGACGTTTTCCTTTGGTGAACCATCGTCGTCCGGCTTGGAGCGGAAAATCTCAGGACGGCCGATTTCTCTCATAGGGAAATACTAGCACAACACGAATAAGTGATTTTTGACTCAAGTGGGAGCGAATTGGAACCAGCTGGTCTTAGAAATGCAAAGTTGGTACCGGTTTGGTCGAGAATTTGGTGTGACTATTGTTCCTTGAGTACTTTTTCATCGATAATTTGACATGATATCGTTAGTACATGTTTAAAGAGCGGTTTCAAGGCCCACAGAATCGGATCGTCTCTGCTTCCGCACATTCTCTTGAGAGACTTTCTGATACGGACCTAGCTGAAGAGGTTCGACTGGCCGAAGTGAAAAATAAGACGCTTACAATGATCTCCCGTTTGAGAGATCCGATTATTCAAGAGCAGATGAGAAAAACCGCAGAAAGATACCCGCAACTCTTTCTTAAAAAACCGGACGAGATCCTTGCACAAATGAATGCGGCGATTGATCGAGAATTGGCCGTAACACACATCATGAAAAACAGATCTACGGATAGCTCGTCTTACAATCGGTTAACGGAAAAAGCCAAGATAGGTCTCAAGGGTGATAAATCGAACCTCTATAAAGAGTATGTCGAAGCACATGAAAAAGAGCATGCGATACGGGCGCCGCTTCTTAATGCCGCTTTTGGCCCCAGTATAGAGATGAGGAAAGGCTTCAGTTTCTCGTCATTTGTCCGCGAAAAATTCAAACAATTGCTCATTGCAGGCATATGGTCGTGGAGTATTACGGCCTGGCTTGGCCCCGCTTCGGCTGCGACATATATGGCCCAAAAAGTTTTGACGCCTTCGTACATGCATTCGAGTTGGGAGATATATGCTCGAATGTCGCAACTCAAAAATTACTTTGGTTTTGAAGGCGGTGGGGAATTCACCGGGAAGCATCTAGCGTATGCGAAACAGCATTACATCGAAGACACGGGCGTGGATAATGGTATGACCGCATTTTTGAATGATATAACGTCCCGATCCCAAAAACATTTTCTCTACATGATCAACAATTTCGGCGTCTGATTTTTGACCCTACCGGGAATCGAACCCGGATTAACGGCTTGAAAAGCCGGCGTCCTAACCATTAGACGATAGGGCCAGTTTCACTGGCCATACGATTAGCGCTCGCTCGGAAGAGAAAACGAGCTTTCTCTTCTCTCGGCTCGCTAAATCGGAGGGCCGTGGCCCAAAATATAGCCTATTTTCCGCATTTTATAAAGTGTGCTATTTTGTGCGGAGTCTGATCGTTTGTGGCGCACTCCGATTTGGACTGCGCCTGTCCCGCCAAAGGCGGGGCGAAGGAGAGGTGGCTGAGTGGTCTAAAGCACCGGTTTCGAAAACCGGCGTGGGGAAACCCACCGAGAGTTCGAATCTCTCCCTCTCCGCCCGAAGTATTTAGTATCGGAGATATGCCGAGGGCTGAAATGTTATCATTATGCAATGATTCAAACACCCTCCGTCATAGCCGATTTCTTCCGTTTGAAAAATGAGCAGAACGATGGTGGCCTATGGAAGCTCTTTGCTGATGATGCGGTCGTAGTGGATAGCGGCGAGGGTAAAGAAATGTACGGCGCAGATGAAATCAAAAAATGGATAGCGAAGTCGATATCAGGCCTGAATCTGCAAACCGAAATACGTGGCAGCGAAGAGCGCAATGGCGAATGGGTTATAGACACAGTAATGACCGGAAATTTCAAAGCCAGCCCCGCACACTTCCAGTATTTCATCAAGATCAGTGGCGGGAAGGTATCCTATTTACGCGCCGAATTCCTCGGTTCACTAAAATGACTCCCTGCTGTCGAGACCTCGGTTTCCCGAAGAAAAGGCCACTTGAAAACCCTTGTGGTTCTTGGTCGAGAAAGTTCGAACTGCTGACGGCCCGCAAAAAGATTTCCCCAAAAATTCCGTAAAAGGGTAGACATGCCTCACACAGTTGGTATTCTGTTTGCACATCAGAGATGGCACGCGACAATCTTTCTTTTTACGAACGTCCCGAACGAAACGATTCTGTCGCCGTCGTCGGCGTACCGATCGAAATAGGTTCCGATGAGCGCGGGCTTGCCGCGGCTCCGCGCTACCTGATCGATCACGGACTCGAGAAGGTAATCACCTCCATCGGGCATGAAGTATCGGGCATTGAAATGATCCCGTGTCCGAAACCTACGCGCAGCGTGACTTCAGGTCGTGCAAAATATCTTGAAGAAATCGCCGCGATCTCGAGAGCTTCCTGTTTGGCTGTTGAGAAGGCTGTAAAAAAGGGCACTACAGTGCTCACCCTTGGCGGCGATCATGCGATGGCGATCGGCACGATTTCGGGCGCTGCCGAGGCGCTCAAGAGCGAACAGCGATCGCTCGGCGTGATTTGGATCGACGCGCATCCGGATTGCAACACACACGAAACGAGCATTTCGGGAAATATCCACGGGCAAGTCACCTCCGCCCTGATGGGAGATGGCCATCCATTGCTGACATCGGTCGGTGGCACTGAGCGCAAAGTCGCGCCGGAACATTTTCTCTACATCGGGCTCAAAGACATGGACCCGCTTGAGATCGACTATCTCCGGGAGCATTCTCTCAAAACAGTCACGATGCTCGACATCGCTGATCACGGCCTCTCCCGGGCGATTCTTGCGATCGATGCCTTGTGTCGCAAGGTCGACACGATCTGGGTGAGCATGGATCTCGATTCCATCGACGAGGAATATGCACCGGGCGTCGGACTTGCTACGCAAGGCGGTCTCACGCGGCGCGAAGTGTTGGGTCTTGCGCAGTACATCGGCAAGACGTGCGCACTCACGGGAGTCGATATCGTCGAGATACTTCCTGCAAAAGACAAGGACAAAAAGACTGCAGCCCTCGCACTCGAGCTTGTCGCGCGATTTCTTGGTGGCGAATACAACTGGTATCAGAGCACCTACATGGAAGAATATCGGCAGACCAATGCCGTCGAAATTCGGAACGATCTTTCTGCCTAGGGAGCGTACGAACATGCGGTACACTGATGCCACATGTCGCTGACGAAGAGACCTTCCGCGATCGGCGAATATCTCCTCTATGCGGGGACTATTTTTTTGAGCGCGTTTTTGCTGTTTCTCGTCGAGCCGATTGCAGGTAAGCATTTGCTGCCGTGGTTTGGCGGCTCTTCGTCGGTGTGGGCTACGAGCTTGCTCTTTTTCACGGCGATGCTTTTTACGGGGTATCTGTATGTGTATCTGCTGACCTCGCTCGGAGGCAAACGCCAGGCCGCAATCCATGCATGCGTCGTCGCGATCGTATCGCTCATGGCGCTGATCGCGCTGTTTTTTTGGCACTCGATCTACCCGCCGCTTATGTGGGTCGAAGGCTCGACACAACCTGCGCTCGATGTCTTGATCGCACTTTCAATCGCGATTGGCGGGCCGTATTTCTTGCTCTCGACGACGGGACCGTTGCTGCAGTATTGGTACGGCACTTCCGCACACAAAGAACCCTATAAACTGTACGCGCTCTCGAATGCGGGATCATTTCTCGCGCTTTTGAGTTATCCGCTCGTGATAGAACCATTTTCACCATTGCATGTGCAAGAGGGCGTCTGGATCATATTCTTTTTTCTCTATGTTGCCGTGAGCGCGGTCATTGTCGTCAAACTTTTTCGGGTGCGGCATTTCGCGCAGCGTGCACCCGCGATCGAAGGGGAGGCGCGCTCACCGATAGGGTTGCGGCTCTTTTGGGTTGCCTGCGCCGCACTGCCATCATTTTTGCTCGTTGCGAGCACGACCGAAATCACGCAGGTGATCGCACCCGTGCCGCTTCTCTGGATCATTCCGCTTTCACTATATCTACTCACGTTCATCATCGCGTTTGCAGGAAAGGGCCGATCGATTTTTGTCCCGGTATTTCTGTTGGTAATGGCGATAACGGCGTATTTCTATACTTCGGTGTCGGTTTATTTGATTGTGTGGCAGCTGGCCAGCTACCTTGCATTGCTGTTCTTTTGCGCGCTTATGTGTCATGCGCGCCTCTATCGCCTCCGACCCGCCACCGCGGAGCTCCCACTTTTTTATCTTTTGATATCGTTTGGCGGCATGCTTGGCGCTTTGTGCGCGAGTGTCATCGCCCCGCTCATTTTTCCGGATTTTTGGGAATTCCCGCTCGCAATCGTGCTTGCGGGAGGTTTTGCAACGTCGCTGTTGATCGACTTTTTCTTCGGGCGGATATTGGGACGCACGAGGATCATAGCTGCGAGGATTATCCTTTCGCTCGCGCTCGCCGTTCTTTTCACGCAGTTGATTTTCAAGGATGGCGATTTTCCAACGCTTACCTCTAGGAATTTTTATGGCACTACCAAAGTGGAATTCGAAGGCACCGTGACGGCGCTTGTACACGGAGCCACGCTGCACGGGCTCCAGATCGATGAAAAAGGGTATGAATTTGCTCCGACGACGTACTACACGGTCAATTCCGGTCTTGGGCGCGCGATGCGTTTCGAGGAACAAGCTCGTGGCGCGAAGTCATTGCGCGTGGGCGTGGTGGGACTCGGGACGGGCTCCATCGCGGCGTACTGTCGCCCTCACGACACGTATGTGTTTTACGAAATCGATCCGCGGATCAAGATCTTGGCCACAACGTATTTCAGCTACCTTACGCACTGCGCGGGCTCGCAGGTACGCATCGGCGACGGGAGAATCACCCTCTCCAACGAACTTCGCAACGGCACACCCGGCTCCTACGATCTGATCGCGGTTGATGCGTTCACCGACGACACCATTCCCGTCCACCTCCTCACCGCGCAGGCAGCGGCGATCTACGCGGCACACCTGCGCAGCCCCACGAGCATCATCGCGATCCACACGTCGAATCGGTATCTCGATCTCGTCCCGATCGTATTCCGCCTCGCCTCGCAGATCGGCTTTTCGGCGACCGTCGTGCGCGACGACGGCAGCTCAACCCGGACGGGAGGCGCATCAGTCTGGGTATTGCTGGTGAAAGACAGCAGCGTTTTTCGCTCGCGTATCTTTGCGGGCTCGAATACAGGACTGCCGCAACCGGGTCCTTTGTGGACCGACGATTACACGAGCCTTCTTTCGGTCGTCAATTTTCCACTGCCCTAAAAGACGATTTGCTATAATAAGTCGATGAGTAAACCGATCATTAATATAGAGGAACTTGAGTACCAGGGTTTCCCTGGGGAGATCCCCGCGCAGGCAAAGGAAAAATACGAAGGTACGAAAATGGGTCAGGCTGCTGTAAAGATTGGCGCGCAAAAGTTGGGCTACAGCGTAATCGTGGTCCCGAAGGGAAAAGGAAAGCGCGCGTTTCCTTTTCACAACCATCGCGTGAATGAGGAGGCGTTTTTTATTCTCGAAGGAGAAGGCGAGGTACGTATTGGCGCGGAAACATATCCAATCAAGAAAGGGGATTTTATCGCGAATCCGCCGGGCGGCGCGGAGAGCGCGCATCAGATCGTAAATACCTCCGACGGCGCTGAATTGAAATACATCGGCATCTCGACGAAGCAATCGCCGGAGATCGCCGAGTACCCGGATTCCGGCAAATTCGGCGTTATGCATATTGAGCCAGGTGTGGATGGCAAGCCGAACGTGCTTCGATTCCTCGGCAAGCTCAAAGATTCGCTTGGGTATTGGGATGGGGAATAATTATTCATTAGCAAAATAATCATATGAACAGAGTCGTACATTTTGAGATCCACGCCGTCGATCTCGACAAAATGCAGAAATTTTATTCGGATATTTTCGGTTGGCAGATAAAGGACATGGGGCCGAATATGGGTAATTATCGGATGGTCACAACGGGCGAAAACAAAGCGGGTGAAATGTGGCCTGGCATCAACGGTGGCATCACGCCGCGGCATGGCGCAGCACCTGTGGGAGGGGAACCGGTCAACGCATATGTATGCACGATCGACATCGAAAATATCGACGACATGATGGCGAAGGTCAAAACTGCAGGCGGCACCGAAGCTCTTGCAAAAATGCAGGTGCCCGGTGTGGGCTGGCTCGCGTACATGAAAGATCCGGAAGGCAACATCTTTGGCATGTTGCAGGCTGACAAACCGGCTAAGTAAACTCTCCCCCGTGGCATAATGCCGAGGTGATCTACGAATACCATATCGTTTTGGCCGCGATTGCGGCAGTGATTGGCCTGTTGAGTTTCGTGCCGTATTTTCGGGATATTCTCAACGGCTCGACAAAGCCCCATATATTTTCTTGGTTCGTCTGGTCGCTTTTGGTGGGGATAACATTCCTTATTCAAATTTCGCAAGGCGGCGGGATCGGTGCCTGGGTAACCGGACTCGAATCGATTTGCTGTTTTGCAGTGACGATATTTGCATTCACGCGCGGCGAGAAAAATATCATCTGGACAGATTGGGTGTGTCTCGCGGGTGCGCTCATCGCGATCATTCTCTGGCAGCTTGCACACCAGCCGCTACTCGCTGTCATTTTTCTCGTATTAGCCGATGGGTTTGGATACGTCCCGACGCTCGTAAAATCTTATCGCAGGCCGCAGGAGGAAACTGCTGCGCAGTACGCGTTGAGTTCGGTTCGGTGGTTCTTGGGAACCATGGCGCTTGGATCGTTGACACTCACCACCTGGCTCTATCCCGCATGGGCTGGTACGCTTGATATCTCACTCGTTGCAACGCTCCTCATTCGTCGTAAACAATTGAAAACCGCATGATCTATGACTACAAAACCATCCTCGGCGTCATATCCGTCGTCATCGGGTTTATCGGCTATATTCCGTATTATCGAGACATCTTGCGGCGAAGAACAAAACCGCACCCGTTCTCGTGGATCGGATTTGGGCTCCTGCTTAGCATTTCTTTTTTCGCGCAGCTGGTAACGGGCGCTGGTGCAGGCGCGTGGGTGACGGGGATCAGTGCGGTTGGCGTTTTTGGTATCGCCATTCTTTCGATCTATGAAGGCGAAAAAGATATCACAACCTTTGATTGGATTTGTTTCATCGGAGCGCTTTTAGGCATCGTACTCTGGCGCCTTACCAGCAATCCGCTCACGGCAGTCATTATCGTCACGATCGTGGATGCGATCGCTTTTCTACCTACCTATCGCAAGGGGTATCTGAAGCCGCAGGAAGAAACTGCGAGTCTCTTTGCGATCAGCGTGCTCAAATACGCGATTGGAATCGCCGCGCTCGCGACCTTCAATCTCACAACCGTGCTTTTCCCTCTTTCGCTCGTCATCACCAACGGAGCGTTTGTAAGCCTACTCTTGCTTCGGCGGCGAAAATTGGGTACGCTTTCGCCTTAATACACTTTGTATGAATGTCACTCTGATCGGCATGGCCGGCGCCGGCAAAAGTTACCTGGGCTCGAAGCTCGCCGAAGAGCTTGGGCTCGATTGGATCGACAGTGATGTGCTCCTCTCCGAAGCGCATAGCAATCGGGATATTCAGAGCATCTTGGATCAGCTCGGTGAGGAAAAATATATGGAGACAGAGGGGCGGATTTGCCTCGACCGCATGCGCGGAGAAGACAATCTGCTGCTTTCCCCCGCGGGAAGCATTATCTACAACCACGAGTGGCTACAGCATGTGCGCGACAACTCAACCATCATTTATTTGAAAGTTCCGTTTGAAACGATCGAAGAGCGACTCTCAAAAGTCCCGCCACGCGCGATTATCGGGCTCGGCAGGAAGACGCTTCGCGAGCTCTACGACGAGCGCCACCCCCGCTACGAGGATTGTGCCGATCTTATTATCGACACCCACGGACGTGAGACGAACAAAATCGCAGAGATGATCCTCAATTTTCTTCGTTTGCCGCGCAAAAAGGAGATGTCCATATAACGTTTGACAGATATGCTTGTTTTGGTAGAGTCGAATTACATGCAGCCCGCGCGCTCAGCAATGATGATGCAGATGATGAACCCCCGCGCGGAGGCCTTTTGCCTGCATATCTAAATCAAAGCTAGACATCCAGACAAAAACCCTCCGCCCGGAGGGTTTTTGTTTTTTTAGTTCCTTTCGATCTTTACAGGAAGTCGGGAGCATCAGATTGTCGGAGAACGTTCTTCGATAGTCACAATGTTCCTGACCACGAAAAGGAGGTTAAAAAATGTGGTGCAAATGCGGTAATCTGAGTCCAATCCACATCCGTGCTCGGCACTCGAAGACCAAAAGACTCCGAATCTTTTTCTTTTGCACGCACGAGTGCAAGGAACAGCGGTTCCCAGGGCTCAAAGCAGACGGCTGGGTCGAGGAACCGGGCGAGGGTCTGACCGGACACGACGTGTTTCGTCCGATTCTTCCATATACGGTGCACTGATCTCTGGAATAGCGCCGACGAGTCCCGCAGGACTCGTCGGCTGTATCTTTTTATGCAGGATGATAGTATGTCTGCCAATGAGCCGGAATTTCCGCGAACTTCTCGAAGCGCAGTGGGAGCAGAGCAAATTCCTTTGCATTGGCCTCGACAGTGATTTTGATAAAATTCCGGAATCTATCAGGCAGAACGGGACCCGGGAAACCATCGTCGCATTCAATAGAACGATTATCGACGCGACCCACGATCTCGTGTGCGCCTACAAGCCCAATCCCGCATTTTATGAAGCGCACGGCGACGAAGGCTGGAACGCGCTGCGCGAGACCATTCAATACATCCAAGATTCCGCCCCCGAGGTTGCGATCATCCTCGATGCGAAGCGCGCTGACATCGGAAATACGAACGAAGCGTATGCGCAATCCGCCTTCGATCATTTACATGCAGATGCGATCACGGTGAACCCGTATCTTGGTGGAGAGCCGCTTGCGGCATTTTTCGACCGCAAAGACAAGGGGATTATCGTTTTGTGCCACACTTCGAATCCTGGCGCAGATGAAATTCAGGCTTTAAAAATAGGAGACCAGCCGCTCTACAAAATCGTCGCGCGGCTCGCGAGCGAAAAGTGGAACGGCAACGGCAACTGCTGTGCAATGGTCGGCGCCACATATCCCGAAGAGCTCCGCGAAGTGCGCGCAATCGTCGGCGACATGCCGATCCTGATCGCCGGCATCGGAGCGCAGGATGGAAATCTGGAAAAGACGATCACGTTTGGTCTCGACAGCCGCAAGCGGGGGTTGATTGTCAACGCATCCCGCTCGATTATCTTCGCGTCAGCTGGGGAAGATTTTGCACAGGTCGTGCGAGCCAAAGCGCAGGAGTTGAGCGCCGCGATACAAAAAGCGCTATAATGCCCAGCGTTATGGATGAAGGTCAGGTACTCGAAATCCTTCAAAAAGTCGGCGCATTTCGCACCGGTCACTTCGTGTTCACCTCGGGCCTGCACGCCGACACGTATATCAACAAAGATGCGCTCTATGCGTACACGCATGAAAATGCAGCCCTTTGTCGCGCAATGGCGGAACGTTTTAAAGACTCTGGCGTCGAGGCGGTGATTGGGCCGGCGATCGGCGGAGCCATTCTCTCGCAGTGGGTTGCCTATCACCTCACCGATATGTCGGGAAAAGAAATTCCCGGAGTGTATGCCGACAAAGACGGACAAGGTGGCTTCGTTATCAAACGCGGCTATGATCAGATCATCAAAGGAAAAAAAGTGCTCGTCGTTGAAGACCTCACGACGACCGGCGGCTCAGTCGCCAAGGTCGTCACCGCGACGCGCAATGCCGGTGCGGAAGTCATTGGGGCGATCGTTATCTGCAATCGGGGAGACGTTACGAAAGAGGCGGCGGGGAACCCACCACGCTTCGAATCATTGGTAACCGTCCATCTCGAACAATGGCCGGAAAGCGAGTGCGAATTGTGCAAGAGGGGAATTCCCGTCAATACCGAAGTAGGGCACGGCAAAGAATTTCTGGCACGGAAGAAGGTTGGTGCATGAAAAAAATCTGGATCAGCGTCATCGTTGTTGCCGTTTTGCTCATTGCGGGCAGTCTCTATTATTTTTTCCAGAATACGCCCTACATTACCGCCTACACTCCTCCGCCTCATGAGCCGGCGGGGCATGGCGTGGTTGGTAACGTAAAACTAGACAAAGATTCTTTCGACGTGACCATCACCTACACTGATAGTGGCTTCGATCCGGCCGCAATCACGATAAAACAAGGTCAACGCGTGCGATTTTTGAATAATTCTCACGAGACATTTTGGCCTGCTTCCGGCGTGCACCCCACGCATTCGCTCTATCCGGAAAAAGAATCGACGGATTGCCTCGGCAGTTCTTTCGACGCTTGTCAGGACCTCAAACCGGGCGAATATTTCGACTTCACATTTTATTACCTTGGTACCTGGCCCTTCCACGATCATCTCCACCCCGTAAACACAGGCTCAATCACGGTTCAGCAATGAATTGTGTAGGTTTTCAAGCCCCAAAACGCAATATGATACACTTGGGAACTGTAGTAAAAAGAGGTTATTAGTAGTCAATCTTTTTTGAGTATGCAAAATATATGGATTTGGATCGTGGTTGCGGTAGTTGTTATCGGCGGAGGATTTTGGTGGTGGCAGAGCACGCAGACGCCGGTGGCGAATGTGGCAACTTCCGGTACCGACACAAGCTCGCAGACGGTAGACACGGGCACGCAGAATCAGGGCACTAGTGTCAACACGAGTGGGGGCACGAGTACCGGCGCCCCGATGTCAGCGACAGTTACATATGACGGGTCAAGTTTCTCTCCCGCTTCAGTAACCATTGCCCAAGGAGGCAGCGTGACCTTTACGAGCGCGGGCGGTGGTATGTGGGTCGCTTCCAATCCGCACCCGGTGCACACAGGCTATGACGGCACTTCAATGCAGCAGCACTGCGCAGCTGGCTACACCGGAGCAGCGCCCTTTGATCAGTGCAGCGGGGGAACGAGCTATACCTTCACCTTCAGCAAAGTGGGGAGTTGGGGCTATCACAATCACCTGAATCCGGGCGCTGGTGGCACAGTGATTGTTCAATAAACAGGACATCGTTCCCGGTGGGTAGGTCGCGTTCGCGTGATACTATGGCGGCATGTTCGCGCAGAGGCACATGAACGCAATTCTTGTAGCAGTCTGCATCATCACACTCATGTTCGGTGCATTTCTCCACGGTGCCATTCCGCACCATGACGGCATTATCGACGATCACGGACAAGTGCAGGAATCCCCCATCTGGCAAGATCTTCACAGCGTGCTTCAGCATGAGAAAAAATCTTTTTTTCTTCTGACTGAATCGTTCGCATTGATTGTCTTTTCTTTGTGGGTCGTGGTTGCGGTGCGCACGGTAGTTTTCGACGGTCGCATATTTTTGCGTGATCCCGTTTTAGGTATCGCGCTCCGGCGTGGCACTATTCCTCATCGCGCGTTTCGCTGAAAGCCGTTCCTCGGAGATTATAAATCTTTAGGAACAGCTTCAATGAAAAAAGTTATTACCACCGTTCCGGCGCTCCTGCTTGTGGTACTTCCATTTGCAGCGAGCGCACACGAAGTGGCAACGTACAAGATCAACGGAGCGATGTACCAAGTTGTAATTGGTTCGCTCAACGAACCGGTGGTCGTCGATGATAAGACGGGCATCGATCTCACCGTAAGCAAGTGCGCTACCTCGACGTGCGCGCCAACCATGTCGCCCGATGGAGGCATGGACGGTCCGGCGGGCGCTCCCGTGACGGGCCTCGATCAGACGCTTAAAGTGACGCTTGCAGCAGGCAGCCAGAAAAAGACTCTGGCGCTTGTGCCTCAGTACGGCCAAGACGGAAAATACACCACGCCGTTTTATCCGACGGTCGCAACGACACTCTCGTACGAGTTTACCGGCACGATCGCGGGCACGCCGGTCGATCTCACGTATACGTGTATCCCAGAAGGAACGCCGAATGCGCCGGAGAATATGACACCCGTCAAGCTTTCGAACTCCGTGACCCAAATGTCGACCTCGGGCGGCTTCGGTTGCCCGGTCGAAAAGGCAGACCTCGGATTTCCGGAACGATCGGCTTCGGTCGCGGATCTCTCGTCAGAGGCAGGAACTGCCAACGGCATGGCTGACGTCGGGCTCGGTGTCGGCGTTGTAGCGCTCGTTTTTGGAGGTTTTGCACTCATGCGGAGCAAGAAGTCGTAAGGAATAATGCCACGCCGGGGCTTGGCCCCGGCGTGGCCCTCCGCTATGAAAAAAATATTCAAATGGAGTTATAGTATCGGGCTTTTAATATTGCTTGCGCCATTTGTCGCGAGCGCGCATGCACTACCCGTTTCTTCAAGTCCAGAATCGTCTGCCGTGCTCACCCAAGCGCCATCGCAGGTGACGATCACCTTCAGCGAGAACGTCGATCAAGCGGCGAGTTCGATCGTCGTGACCGGACCAACCGGCGCAATCGTTTCAGAAGGCGATGCGAAAACAGCTGCCGGTAATGCGCATGTCTTTTCGGTACAGATCAAGAGCGATGGCAACGGGACCTATGTTGTTTCGTGGAGTTCCGTTTCCGCCGATGATGGTCATTTCACCAAAGGCGCGTATCCGTTCGCGGTAGGGAAAGGTCAGATGGCCCAGATGTCATCGATGTCGGATGATGTCGAGATCGTGGAACTTTCGACCACTCCTGAAGCGCTCGGCTCTGCCGTCGAACTTTTGGGCCATGGATTCTTGTGGGCAGTGTTGCTGCTCTTTGCGTTCGCCGTGCGTCCGCTCCTCCTCGGTGGAAAATTCGATGAAGATGCGCCAATCGTGCGACGCGTTCTGGCTTGGCTCGTCTACATCGGAGCGCTCTTTGCGTTTTTCGGCGGCGTGGCGCAGCTTGCGGTGAAGACACAGCAGCTTTCTGTGTTGCGCTCGACCGATCTCTTAAACGCCTTCCATATTTATATCGGGACGGATGCCGGCATCGCGACGCTCGTACGCATGGCGGCGGTCGTCCTGTTCGTGCTCATCTTTCTCTTTGGCCACAAGGCAATTCAAACGGCAAAAAGAATCACGCCCTGCGAGATAGCACTTTTTGCAACGCTGTGTTGTTTCGCGTATTTCCGGGCGAAAATCTCGCACGCCGCGTCCAATCCATTCCATCCGGGTTTCTCGATCTTCATCAATTTCTTCCACCTCATCGAGAAAGACGTCTGGGCGGGGATCGTCGGCATACTCGCGACGCTCGCGCTTTTACCGCGCGCGCGGCAATTCCTGATCGCGCTTTTACCGCGCGCCTTCCAGATGCTCGCGGTCGATTTTGCACTCGTATCGGTCACGGCAACCTACATCGTTTGGCTGCATCTCAAGACTTTTGCGAATCTCTTTACGACCGATTGGGGATCGGCATTTCTGGAACTGTTGCTCGTTGCGGTTTTTCTCGTCGGCATGCGCCTCTACCACGTGCTCGCGCGGCTCTATCGGCCTCGAATGTTCGCGCGGCTGCTCCCCGTTTCGCTGGCTGCTGAATTTGCTTTTGCGGTTCTGGTCGTCTATTGCTCCAGCGTCGTCATCATCACATCCCCACCGCTTTCGCAGCCGGTGACCAAGATTTTTAGCGCGTACGATCAGGGTATCGCAATCACGCTCGAGCGCGACAATGCGGAAGACGGTATGCTTTTGCTTTCGGATTCCGGCGGCAAAGGCGCAGGCGTACCTGTGATCACTGTTCAAGGTGGTAGTGCAAGCCCGCTTTCGATCAACCTCAGTCAGCGCTTCCTTGGCGGATACGTTTTTCCGGAGGCACTGCTCCCGACCCAAGGCTCCTATCAGGTAGCGATAACCGTTCCTCAAAGCGGTGCATATGACGCGCATGCCAACTTTGCCATTCAGGCGGGGGATTTCGACCCGAAGCCCGGGTGGGAAGCACAACGTCCGCTCGATTCGTTCAGCATTATCATGATGGTGATCGCGCTTGCCGCTTTTGCCTTTGCGATACCGCTCTATCTGCTTTCCGGCAAAGAGACGCCGTCCGAACCTCCCGCGCGAAGGCGCGTGCCGGAAGTGCTCGCAATCGGCGCGTTTGTGCTCGTCGCATTTCTCGGAGCCGATACCATTGCTGCTTTCCACGGATCGTGGCTTGAGAATCCCTATGCGGCCGAATGCAATGGCGACGGCAACATGTGGCACACTATGCTGCCGTCGATGGCTGGGCAGCCGACCTCGCAAACGCCCGCCGAAGGCTGCATGTGGGGAATGGGCAATTACATGTACATGTTTCCCGATCAGCGTGAGTACGATTACTACAAGAATTTGGGCGCCGCCACGGTAACCTTGGATACGGCGCCTCAGGGCTTGATTGCTGGAGTGCCGACGACGCTCACCGTTTCGCTCAAAAATCCCGACGGCTCACCCGCGACGCTCTTCGTTGATATGGATAAACTCATTCACGTGATCATCATTAGCAAAGACGAATCCGTCTTCGCGCATATCCACCCCGATGACACGCGTCCATTAACGCAACAAGAAATCAATTCATCGACCTTCACCGTGAATTACACGTTTCCGAAAGCGGGCGACTATCTCGTCGCGTTTGATTACGCGCACGGCGTTGTGCTCGAATCCAAACAATTTCAAGTGCACGTTGCTGGTTCACCGCAGCAAAGCGACACAGTCAAAGAGTATCCGACCGAAGGAATGTTCGACGGCTACAATGTTTCGCTCAAATATTCTCTACCGATCGCGGGCCAAGTGGAGACAATCTTCTACACAGTCACCAAGAATGGCCAGCCGGTCGAATTTGTGCCGTATCTCGACGCCGCGATGCATGTCGCAGTCGTGAAAAACGATTTTTCGTGGTATCTGCACGTGCACGGCGAAGTGCATCCGCCGGGAGTCCCGCTGCCGCCGATCATCATCAAGAACGGACAGGTCGTGCATTCTATGGCGATGATGACCGTGCCCGACCACTTCACGCTCCCGATCGAAGCGCACCTCATTTTCCCGACGCCGGGCCTCTACACGGTGTGGGGCCAGTTCAAGACTACAAGCGGCGACCTTGTTGCGAGCGCATTTACGATTCGGGTCGAACAGTAAATCTTTTGGAACGCGTTCCAAAAGGTTTTTTGCGTCTTCACTCGGATGAAATGCAAGCAAGCTTTCATTTCAAATCCTCGCTAGCCGCAATAGCAAGAATGCGTTAAAGTATCCGCATGACAGATGCGGAATTTCCCGATGAGCTGATCCTGAGATTGAAACGCGCCGAGATCCTCCGCTACGGCGAAAATCCGCACCAAGAGGCTGCGCTCTACCTTGATCCTGAAAATCCCCGACCAGGAGCGGCGAGCGCACGCTGTGTGCAGGGGAAAGAGTTGAGTTACAACAATTTGCAGGATGCCGACGCAGCATTTGAGTGTGTTGCCGAATTCGATGAGCCGGCAGTCGTTATCGTGAAGCACATGAATCCGTGCGGCGTGGCGCTCGGCGAGAATGTGCGCGAGGCATACCTGCGTGCGCTTGCGTGCGATCCAGTCTCAGCTTTCGGTGGCATCGTCGCGGTTAATTCAAAAGTTACCGCCGAGCTCGCGACCGAACTGGTGAAGATATTTCTTGAAGTCGTTATCGCGCCGTCGGTCGAAGATGATGCGCTCGCAATTCTTGCAGCAAAACCCAACGTCCGAGTACTTCTCACCGGTGAGATGCCCGATCCGTCGGCTCGCTCACTCATGGTTCGCAACATCGCCGGCGGCTTTCTTGTGCAAACTCGCGATAGTAAAGTTTTCGATGGAGAACTCACAACGGCGACGAAACGCGTGCCTACCGCTGCCGAACTCTCCGATCTCATGTTTGCGTTCATCGTATGCAAACACGTGAAATCCAACGCCATCGTCTACGCGAAAAATGGTGCAACTATCGGCATTGGCGCAGGGCAGATGAGTCGCATCTACAGTGCAAAAATCGCTGCCATCAAGGCCAACGATGCGAATCTTTCGCTCGACGGCGCGGTACTGGCATCAGATGCCTTCATGCCGTTTCCCGATGTCGTAGCGGCCGCAGCGGAGGCGGGCGCTACCGCCATCATTCAACCAGGAGGCTCAAAAAACGACCAAGAATCTATCGACGTGGCCGACAAAGCCGATATCGCGATGGTCTTCACCGGCATTCGGCATTTCAGGCATTAAATTGACTTTTACATTTCTGATGGTACAATCTTTTGGACGCTAAGAAAGCGTTGCGCTAGTCATGGGAGAGCACAAATGAAGCGCCGCGAAGCGAAGTACATCGTAGCCGCTGGGTCAATCGGCGACCTGGATGCCATTTTTAGCGGAACGGAGTTCGAGGCAAAGCGGATCCAGATCGGAACGCCGAGCAGGCAGAACCCCGCTCTCGGCGGACTGGAAGGCGTCGGCCCGTTCTACGTCGACGACGAGCTCGACAGGGCGCTTGAGCAGGTCCAGCGCGTCTGGGGGCGTGGGACGATCTCCGTTCTCACCCTGGAGGAAGTCGAGGTCTGAGGGGCTCATTTCCCCTGTTGCTGGTCTGGCGGCATCGAGCGAAGGAGGCGCGCGAAACCTGAGGGGATTAGCGCGCCTTCTTAATTTCTACGAAGACTCATGTAAATATCCTCGAGCGCCTTGACCGCATCGCCGGCAGCGATATTGTTTTGGTGGTAGAGGACGTTGGTGCAGTCGCCTGCAGCCCAGATGCGTAGGTGCGATGTTTTTTGCGTGAGCGGATCGACTTTGATCTGTTTGACCTCTGTCATCTCCAGCGTGCTGCCGATCCACTCAGTATTCGGGATGAGGCCGATCTCGACGAAGATCCCTTCGACCGGAAGCAGGCTTTCGGTTTTTGTATTTGAATCTTTCCAGCGAAGCCCAGTCACGAACTGCGCGCCTTCGACAGCGACGATCTCCGAATTTTTCACGACGCGCATGTTGGGGTGCGCGAGCGCTGCATCAATGCTTATCTTATCCGCCCTGAAACTATCGCCGCGATTAAAAAGCGTGACGGTCTTGCAGTAGGCGAGGAGCTGCAGCGCGGTTTCAAATGCTGCATTGCCACCACCGATGACAGCTACGTCTTTGTCGGCAAACAGCGGTCCGTCGCAACTGGCACAGTAGGTGAGGCCTTTCTGATCGTATTGTGCCGCGCCGGGAACCTCAAGCTTGCGCCTGTTGGCACCACTGGTGATGAGGAGTGCCTGCACTTCGTATGTTTCGCCCTTATTTGTCTTGACCTCCACATGATCGTCGAATGTCTTCAGCTCTGTGGCGAGCGCCGGAGATTTGATAGTGAGCCATTCGCCGGCGTAACTTTCGACGTGTTTTTTCAAATTTGCGGCGAGCTCGGTACCAGAAATCGATGGTGTCCCAATCCAATTTTGCACATCGGTCGAGACAGTGCTCTGCCCGCCCCATTCCGAGGTGATGAATATCGTCTTGATGCGCTTACGCGCTGCATAGACGGCTGCGGCGGCCCCTGCGGGGCCGCCGCCGATGATTGCGAGTTCGAATGGCATAGGTATTAGGGTATAGGGTTTAGCCAATAGTGGAAACAAGACAGATGAAGCTGTATTTTACTACACCCTACACCCTATTGGCTAATTACTTCCGCCTCAGAAACGAGGGTAATCCACCCCAGCTATCATCTTCGTGTTCTTCTACTTTCGGAGCAGGTTTTGGCATTTCCTGTCTGGGCGATTCTTTTGCTGCGTGCTTCTCGTTTTTCTCTTGCATCGCCTCCAGCGTTTTCTTCATGTCTTCGCGGGTGCGAGCATTAACCGGTGGCACGTCGGCATCTTTTTTGGTCGCCGCGAGCCGTCCGGCTGAAGCAAACAAGGTGTTGCGCTGCGTCGCTTCGGGGAAGCCTGTGGCGATCACGGTCACGCGCACCTGACCCTTCTTGAGGCTGTCGTCGGTAACGGCGCCGAAGATAACCTTAGCATCTGCATCGATGGCTTCGGTGATCACATTGGCTGCGTCCTGTACTTCGAGCATACCCAAGTCCTCGCCACCGGCGACCGAGAAGAGCACTCCTTTGGCGCCATGAATCGAGACTTCGAGAAGGGGCGAATTAATCGCGGCACGAGCAGCCACCTCTGCGCGGTGCTCGCCGATTGCGGTGCCGATACCCATGAGCGCGCTTCCTGCGTTGTGCATAATCGTGCGCACGTCGGCGAAGTCGACATTGATGATGCCGGTTGTGGTGATCAAGTCGGAAATACCCTCGACGGCCTGTTTGAGGATATCATCGCACATTGCAAACGCGTTCTTAATGCCCGTCTCGCGCGAGACGATCGCAAGAAGTTTATCATTCGGGATGATGATGAGTGCGTCGACTGCTTTACGTAATTCCGAGAGGCCCGCTTCGGCGAGCCGCATGCGCTGCTGGCCCTCGAATGCAAACGGACGCGTCACGACACCTACCGTGAGTGCACCGAGTTCGCGCGCAATTTTTGCGACGACGGGTGCTGCGCCGGTCCCGGTGCCACCACCCATTCCGCAGGTGATGAAAACCATGTCGGAACCTTTTATCGCTTCCTGAATGTCCTCACGTGTTTCTTCCGCAGCCTGCTTACCGAGCTCCGCGTTCATTCCGGCGCCCAATCCGCGCGTGAGATTTTTGCCGATGTGTATTTTTCGTTTTGCTTTTGATTTGTGGAGGTCCTGACCGTCGGTGTTGATGGCGATGAAATCCACTCCCATCACGTGCGTGGCGACCATGTGATTGACCGCATTGCCACCCGATCCTCCTACTCCAATAACTCTGATCCGTGCGAACGACTCAACATCCGATTTTACTTGTTTTGTCATAGTCAGCGCATAATAACACTTTCGGAAAAAGGGCAAACTTGACCCCGATCGTCATGCGTGCCACAGTTATCGGGTTCAAATGGGTCTCGTTTCGAAAGGTTTTCTGATGAGCAGCTCTCGTCTAGTTCTTTCCGGAGATGTTGGGTCGCCTGAGAAGGGCCCCGAAACACCGCTGTCTCCCGGACTCGAGCTCATCCTTCGTTTAGCCCAGGAGGAGCTCAAGCACGGGGAACTCGGCCCCTTCGCCTCAGCCATCATCGTAATGGCACGAGGTGAAAATGCGGAAAAAAAATAGGCATCACAACCGCCGGCTAACCAAAAGGTGCGGAAAAGCGCTTTCGGTCGAGGCGGTTTTCTGTTTAAAATTTTACGGCAATAAACCTCGCACACCTTTTTTTAATGATTCCCATCCGCCGCCGATGACTTCGCCGAGCGTGTGCGTGCGGCCCGATGCGTCCTCGGCGAATGCCCACCGACACAAACCATAGGCGACCGCCCAGGTGGCGTCGACCGACGAGCTGCGCGGTAGATAGCCGATCTGTGCGATCTGTGAGGGGAGTTTTAAAACAGCGCGCGCGATCTCGGTGCTACTTGCAAGCCCCGAGCCGCCACCGGTAATCACGATCCCTGCGGGCAAGAGTCGCTGCCGCCCGATCGATTTCAAATGCGCGTTTACCAGCAGATACATTTCTTTGAGCTGCCCCGCTATGATCGTGTGCATTTTTTTTGCCGGAATATCGCTGCCAGTGACACCGCCGCGCTTCAAGCTCTCCGCTTCGGGCAAAGGAATTTGAAATGAGAGTGCGATCGATTCGGTAAT
>Ga0210408_10000490_pt1 | contig 50453 bp, 41 predicted proteins | sample IncBWH4MmetaG_FD_155471 | JGI IMG/M metagenome (GOLD analysis project Ga0210408, IMG submission 155471) | Forest soil microbial communities from Barre Woods Harvard Forest LTER site, Petersham, Massachusetts, United States - Inc-BW-H-4-M | ecosystem: Environmental > Terrestrial > Soil >...
CGAGCACGAGGTAGATGAGCACGGGGTAGAAAGGCCCGAGTTCGATCGTGTAGTCGATGACGCGCAGGCGCAGCTCCGGCGCGAGGTGGGCCTCGTGGGCGGCGACGAACCACAGCCCGAGCGAGATGGCGATCGTGATCGCGAGCTTGGTGCGGGCGCGCAGGCCCAGGGAGCGGCGACGCACGAGTTTGGTGTAGTCGTCGGCGAAGCCGAGCAGCGCGCAGGCGATCATCGCGCCGAACACTCCGATCGAGCGCCAGTCGTAGTCGGTCAGGATCAGGAACGGGATCGCGACGGCGAGCATCACGACGATGCCGCCCATCGTCGGCGTACCGGCCTTCTGATGGTGACCCTCGGGTCCGTCCTCGCGGATGTGTTGGCCGAACTCGCGCCGGCGCAGGAACTCGATGAACTTGGGGCTCAGGAAGATGCAGATGAGCGCCGCGGCGGTGCCGCCGAAGAGAATGCGCCCCATTCAGCGCCCGTCCGCCTGGGCGGCGTCCGGCCTTGACCGCACGCCGTCGGGAGCCTCGCGCGCGAGCAGCGCCTGACCGACGCGCTCCAGGCCGACGCCGCGCGAGCCCTTCACGAGCACCGTGTCGCCGGGAGCGAGCAGCCGCGTGAGCAGCTCGGCGGCGGCGGGGGCATCGGCGACGGAGTGAGCGCGGGCGCGGGCGAACGCGGGCGCCATCTCGGCCGCGAGCGGACCGACGGTCACGAGCACGTCGACCTCGCGCGCGGCCGCGTGGGCGCCGATCTCGCGGTGAAAGCGCAGCTCCTCGGGCCCCAGCTCGAGCATGTCGCCGAGCACGGCCACGCGCCGTCCGGTGGCGGTCTCGGCGAGGTCGTCGATCGCGGAGCGCATCGACATCGGGTTGGCGTTGTAGCAGTCGTCGATCAGCACGATTTCCTCAGACAGTCGGATGCGCTCGCCGCGCAGCGCGGAGAACCGCACAGTAACCTCGCCGCCGGGCGTAACGCCGAGCGCGCGGGCGGCCGCGACGGCCGCGAGCAGGTTGCTCAGGTTGTGGGCCTGCGCGAAGGAGGGCCGCAGGAGGATGCTGGCGGCGGCGGCCGGGAGAGCGTTTGCACGATCGCCCTCGCGGGACGGCGAGCTGTCGTATGCATCGATCGGAGCACGTGGGCTCTGCGCTTCACCGGTAGACGTCCAGTCCACGATCCGGACGCGCCCGTCGGGGTGGCGATCGTAGAGTTGGACATCGCCCCCGGGGCCGAAGGTGACCGTGGGGACCTCGTCCCGCAGGTGCTCCTCCAGCAGCGGCTCGCCGGCGGGCACGACCGCGGTTGCGCCTGGCGCCAAACCGGCGATCAGCTCGGCCTTGGCGGCGGCGACCGCCTCCAGCGAGCCGAGCAGCTGCAGGTGGACGGGTCCGACGTTGACGATCACGCCGACGTCGGGCTCGGCGATCGCCGTCAGCTCCGCTATTTGACCGGGGCCGCGCATCGCCATCTCGAGCACGAGCGCCTCGGTGCCCGCAGGCGCGGCGAGGATCGCGAGCGGCAGACCGATCTCGGTGTTGAAGTTGGCGGGGCTGCAGACCGTGCGCCGGTGCGGGGCGAGCAGCGCCGTGAGGATGTCCTTCGTCGAGGTCTTGCCGGTCGAGCCGGTGATCGCCACGACACGCGCACCGGCGGAGCGCAGCTCGGCCAGCCAGGCGCGGGCGAGCGCCTGCAGGCCCGCGATCGGGTTGGGGTCCGCGAGCACGACGCCCTGGTAGCCGAGATTCGCCCCCGCCGCCTCGGCCATCGCGGCGACGGCGAGCGCGTGCTCGGGCGCCACGAGCACGCCCCAGGCGCCTGCCTGCAGCGCCTGGGCTGCATACTCGCCCCCGTCGGAACGCTCGCCGCGCAGGCCGACGAACAGGTCGCCGGGGGCGACGGTGCGCGAGTCGATGCTGACGCGCACGGGTCCGGGCGGCGCGGCGTCCCGCGCGCCGCCGGGCGCGGCGCCGTCGTGCGGGCGGAATACCAGCCGCGCGCCGGCGGCGCGCGCGAGGCGATTCGCGTCCCAGCCCTTCACTCCCCCACCTCCGCCTTCGCGGCGACACGGGCGGTGAGGAGCTCCCGCGCGACGGTGACGTCGTCGAACGGCAGCTTGCGGCCGTCGGCGAGCTCCTGGCCCTGCTCGTGGCCCTTGCCGGCGATCACCACCACATCGTCGGTCATCGCGAGTGACAGCGCCTGCTCGATCGCCGCGCGGCGATCGAGCTCGACGTGCACCGACCCGTTGGCGGCGGCGTCGGCAGGGATGCCCGCGAGGATCTCGGCGACGATCGCCTCGGGCGCCTCCGAGCGGGGGTTGTCGGACGTGACGAGCGTGACGTCCGCCAAACGCGCGGAGATCTCCCCCATCAACGGCCGCTTGCCGCGATCGCGATCCCCCCCCGCCCCGAACACGCAGAGCACGCGCCCGCGGGCGATGTCGCGCGCGGAGCGCAGGACGTGCTCGAGCGAGTCGGGGGTGTGGGCGTAGTCGACGAGCACGGCGAAGCCCTGGCCGGCGTCGACGGGCTCGAAGCGCCCGGGCACCCTCACGCCGCGTTGCAAAGCGGCGACGAGCGTATCGAGGTCGCGCCCGAGCGCGTGCACGGCCGCGAGCGCCCCCAGGGCGTTGGCGACGTTGAAACGCCCGGGCATGGGCAGCATGACCTCGCGCTCGCCGACGGGCGTGTGCAGGGCGAAGCGACAGCCGTCGCAATCGCAGTGCAGATCCGTGGCGCGGTAGTCGACCGGATCCTCGCCGGGATACGTCGCGCGGCGACCCTCAGCATCGTCAGCGCCCGCGTCCTCCACCGCGAACGTGACCGCCCCCACACCGATCTCACTCGCCAGCCGCCTGCCATACGGGTCGCCGACGTTGACGACGCTCACGCCCGGCGCGGGACCATCCTTGGGCAGGAACAGCAGGCGCTTGGCCAGGAAGTAGTCCTCCATGCTCGCATGGAAGTCCAGATGGTCCTGGGTCAGGTTCGTGAACACGGCCGCGGCGAAGCGAATGCCGCCGGCGCGCCCGAGCGAGAGCGCATGCGAGGAGACCTCCATCGCGCAGGCGCGATCCCCGGCGTCGAGCATCGCGCGAAAGCCGGCGTGCAGGTCGATCGCCTCGGGGGTCGTGCGCTCCACCGGGCGCTCCCGCCCGCCCACGATCGACGTGACCGTGCCCAGCAGCCCGGTCGGCTCGCCCGCCGCCTGCAGCAGCGCGCGCACGAGGAAGGCGGTCGTCGTCTTGCCGTTCGTGCCGGTGATCCCGACGACTTTCAGCGACGCGCTCGGATCGCCGTAGAAGCGGCTCGCCACGAGCCCCATCGCGGAGCGCACCGACGGGACGAGGACCTCGGGCGCACCCAGACCCAAAGGTCGCTCCACCACCAGTGCGACGGCGCCGTCCGCGACCGCCTGCGCGGCGAAGTCGTGCCCGTCGTGGCGAAAGCCCGGAACGCAGAAGAACAGCGCGCCGGACCGCACCGCGCGACTGTCATACGCGAGCCCCGAGATCTCGACCGCCGCGGCCGCATCATCCACCGGACCGACGCCCGCGAATAGCTCGCCAAGCGTCATCGGTCCATTCCCAACCTCAGCACGCTCCTAGTCTAGTTTTCCCGCTCCCGGAGCCGCCATCCACCGATCGGATGACACAGCGGACGATACTCCTCATCCGATCGGCCGCGCCATGACGACGACGCTATTCCCTGCTTCGCTTTCTTCGCCTGCTCAACCCATATACGAGTCAGGGGTTGAGCAACTCCGGATAGATGTCGAGCAGCGTCGCCACGGGCAGGCCGACGACGTTCTCGACCTCGCCGTCGATCTCCCGCGCCAGCTCTTTGCCGGCGCCCTGGATCGCATAGCCACCCGAGCGCCCGCGCCACTCCTCGGTACCCACGTACCATTCGAGCAGCTCCTCGTCGATCGTCCGAAACGTTACCTGCGTACGCGCCACGGCCGAGCGCTCGGCGAGGAGCGACCGCCCGTCCGCGAGCAGCAGCGCAATTCCACTGATCACCTCGTGCGCGCGCCCGCCGAGCGCCGTGAGCGTCGCGCGCGCCGCCGGCGCATCGCGCGGCTTGCCGTAGATCACGCCGTCGAGCACGACGATCGTGTCGCAGCCGAGCACCGCCTCGGCCGCCCCTGGGCGCAGCGCCGCCCGGGCCTTGCGCAGCGCGTTCTCGCGCGCGATAACCGCCGGGTCGCCGTCGGTCAGCTCGGGCACGTCGGTGGCGCGCACTGTGAACGCGACCCCCAGCCGCTCCAGGATCGCGCGGCGTTGCGGCGAGCCGGAAGCTAGGACGAGGGGAAGAACAGCTCTGCCTCGCGGGCGGCCGACTCGGGCGAGTCCGAGCCGTGGACCATGTTCTGACCCATCTCGATCGCGAAGTCGCCACGGATCGAGCCGGTCGCGGCCTCCAGCGGGTTGGTCGCGCCGATCACCTGGCGCGCCGCCCCGACGGCGTCCACGCCCTCCAGGACCATCGCCACGATCGGCCCCGACGTGATGAAGTCGACCAGCTCGCCGAAGAACGGCCGTTCGGAGTGCTCGGCGTAATGGCGCTCGGCCAGCTCGCGGGTCACGGTCATGTGCCGCAGGGCGACGAGCGCAAGGCCCTTGCGCTCGAAGCGGGCGATTATCTCGCCGGTCAATCCCCGCGCGAACGCGTCGGGCTTTACCAGGATCAGGGTTCGCATCACGATAGATGGTGGGTTGAGGTGGTCGGGCCGTGGATGGCAGACGCCGCACCCGAGCGCAGGCGTGCTGGTTGTACGTCGAGCATCGGGGGTGGCGTATGACGCCGCGGAACGGCCGCATCAATCCCGGCAGATATCGGGTTGTGGGCCCTATTAGTGCGGTCCATGTGGTGCAGGGTCCTTTACGTGTGGTCGTTTACTGAAAGCTCGGCCGCGTCGGCGCGCAGCCGTCAGGAGGTCGGCCGGGGACGGCGTGCGCGGCCGGTGCTTCTGGGCCGCGAGGCGGCCGGCTCGGGCGCCGCGACGGGTTTCGCCCTTGCTTCCTCCTCCGGAGCGCCGCCCGCGGGCGTGACGGCTCCCAGCGCGTCCTCCGGCGGGAGATCCTCGGCGCTGAGCGAGATATCGCGCGTCAGCGCGGGCTCGCTCTCGATCAGGGAATCCTCGTCGGTCGCGCCGCGGCGACTGCTACTACGACGTGTACGCCGCGTGGGGGCCACGACGCCGGGAACCTCAGTCTCGCAGTAGGGGCAGATCGTCCACGCCTGGTCGAGCGGGCGCCGGCAGCTGACGCAGCGCTCCTTGAGCTTGCGCAGACAGCTGGGGCAGCGGACGAAGTCGCGCTCGATGCGATAGTCGCAGTACGGACACAGCCCGCTGTCCAGCTCGTGCAGGCGCGCCTCGGCGGCCTGCATCTCCAGTTCGCGCTCGCGCACGTCCTCCAGGTACTCCGGCGGGCGCAGGATCACGTAGACGATCGTGCCGACGAACGGGAACAGCGACGCCGCCGTGGCGCAGCCGACGAGCATCGGATCGACGATGCGCCGCCGCGCGTCGGCGTAGGTCCAGTAGATCAGCGAGAAGTACAGGACGACGACGAACAGGATCAGCAGATCGATGACCAGGTTCAGGCCGCTGCTTTCGATTCCAAAATATGCGAGCGGTGGCATCGGGCGGCTGAGTTTAGAGAAACAGGCGGCCGAAACCGTAGCCAGCAGCAAAAAACACAAGGATGATCAGCGCCACGATCAGCGCGACGGCGCCGATCATCGTGAGCACGGAGGGGCCGTCGTCGTTCATCGGGGTTCGTCCTGCGAGGCGGCTTTCGCAAGGAGGGTAACGGAGGCGTGGTCCAGCCGGCTCAGCAGATCGCCGACGAGATAGATCGAGCCCGTGACGAGCACTGCGCGCCGGTCCTCCTGCCCCCCGGCCCAGCGGCGCGCCTGCTCGAGCGCGCGCTCCGGATGGGGCTCGCACTCCACGGCGTCGAACCCGAGCTGGCGCGCGAGCGACTGCAGCGCCGCCGGCGAGAGCGCGCGTGGGCTGGGCGGCGCGGTGAACCAGGCGCGCTCGCACACTCGGGCACCCGACCCGGAGGGTTGGATCAGCGCCGCGAGCATGCTCGCGGCGTCCTTGTCCTCGAGCACGCCCATCACGAGCGCCACGCCACGGCCCTCCAGCACCTCGGGCAGCGCCCGCACCAGCTCCCCGACCGCATCGGGGTTGTGCGCGCCGTCGAGCACCGTCAGCGGGCGCTCGTCCACGACCTGCAGCCGGCCCGGCACCTCGGTCGCGGTCGCGGCCGCGCGGACCGCCCGCTCGTCGAGCTCGCTCCTTGCGCCGCGCAGATACGCCTGCGCGGCGGCCCGCGCGAGCGCGAAGTTGCGCCGCTGAAACGGGCCCCTCGCCGCGAGCGCCACCCGCGCGCAGGCGTCGTCGTCCACGCGCACGATCCGCGCCTCGCGCTCGCGCGCGACGCGCTCGGCCACAGCCAGCGCCTCCCCGGCGAGCCACGATCCGAGCACGAGCGTCCCCCCCGGGCGCACGACCGCGAGCTTCTCCTCGGCGATGTCCGTCACCGTCGGCCCCAGCCAGCGGGTGTGCTCCAGCCCGACGTTCGTCAGCACCGTCACGGGGGCGTCGATCACGCTCGTGGCGTCGTAGCGCCCGCCGAGACCGGCCTCGACCACCGCGACCCGCACGTCGCGTGCGGCCATCTCCGCCAGCGCCGCCGCCGTCAGCAGTTCGAACTGGGTCACGTGGTCGTCCTCAGCCAGCGTGCGGTTGACCAGCTCCGCCGCGCGCGCGCCGCGCGCGAGCGCCGCCGCGAACTCGCCCTCCTTCAGATCCCGCTCGCCGATTCGCACCCGTTCGCCGTAGGAAACCAGGTGCGGGGAGGTGTACACGCCCGTGCGCAGGCCGTGGCGCTCCAGGATCGCCGCGGTCATCAGCGTGGTCGAGGTCTTCCCGTTGGTCCCCAGCACGTGGATCGCATCTAAGCGCCGCTCCGGGGAGCCCAGCGCGGTCATCATCCGCCGCATCCGGTCCAACCCGAAGCGCATCCCAAACAGCTCCAGCGAGCGCAGATGGCGCTCGGCCTGCGCCGGTGTCCAGCTCGCGGAGGCGTGTCCTCCGGGGTGTCCCACGCCCACGTGCCCCGCGCCGATACGAGTCGCGCTTGGTGGTTTCTTCATGCCCACGGGCGGCGCGCCGGAGAGCTACGCGTCCGGGTGCTTGCGCAGGTAGTCCAGGAACACCGGCCGCAGCGCCTCGCCCAGCTCCCCGTCGCCACTGTGGACCGCGTCTTTGATCAGGCCTTTGGAGGACTCGATGTCGAAGTCGGCCTCGCCCACGTCCCCCCTGGCCGTCTCCGCCGCGGGGATGATCTCCAGCAGCGACCAGAAGAACTTCACGTCGAAGTGCTTCTCCGCGCGGTGCACGGCGCGGTCGTGCAGTTCGTGCGTGGACAGCCGTTCGAGATCGTCGCTCATCGGCGGCGCCTGCGCCCGCGCCTATGGCGCCGGCGCAGCACGAGCGGCGCCAGATCGCGGCCCATGCCCCTGACGTCGAGCTTGTGCGCGAGCTTGCGCAGCTCCAGCCGCTCCTTCATGCTGAGGTTGCGCACACGCCCGCGCGAGCGGCGCACGAGCTCGGCGAACCGCGCGCGCTCCTTCTCCGACAGCGCGGCCCAGCGCCGGCCGACGATCAGCGTGCCCTGCAACAGCGCCGCCCAGGGCACCGCCTTGACGGTGCGCTTGAGCTTGGAGTCCGGCTTGGGCTGATGAGACTTGACGAGCTTGCTCACAGCGCGATGGTAGCGGTCGGGGGTTCCCGTTGGCCATCAAGCCGCGCCGGCGCCGGGCGGATCGCGCCGACACGGGGCCTGCGCGGCGCTCCGCGGCCTACGCGGACTCTTCCCGCAGCTCCTGCCCCGACGACGCCTCCTCCGGCGCGGCTTCGGTCACGAGCGTGGGCGTCAGGCCGCGTTCGACCGTCTCCTTGGTGACGACGCACTTCTTGACGTCTCTGCGCGAGGGCAGCTCAAACTGGACCTCCAGCAGGATCTCCTCGATGATCGAGCGCAACCCGCGCGCGCCCGTTTCCCGCTGCAACCCGCGCTCGGCCATAGCGGTCAGCGAGTCCTCGGAGAACACCAGCTCGATCCCGTCGAACGAGAAGAAGCGCTGGAACTGCTTGACCAGCGCGTTGCGCGGCTCGGTCAGGATCGACACGAGATCCGAGCACGTGAGCTGGTGCACCGCGCTCATCACCGGCAGGCGGCCGATGAACTCCGGGATCAGCCCGTACTCGATCAGGTCCTCCGGCAGGCATTGCTCGAACACTTCGCCGGTGTCCTTCTCGGCCTTGGCTTCGATCGCCGCGGCGAACCCGATCCCCTTGTTGCCGATCCGCCGCTCGATCACCTTGTCGAGGTTGGCGAACGCCCCGCCGCAGATGAACAGCACGTTGGTCGTGTCGATCGTCAGAAACTCCTGATGCGGATGCTTGCGCCCGCCCTGGGGCGGCACCGAGGCCTGGGTGCCCTCCAGGATCTTCAAGAGCGCCTGCTGCACGCCCTCGCCGGAGACGTCGCGCGTGATCGACGGGTTGTCGGCCTTGCGCGCGATCTTGTCGACCTCGTCGATGTAGATGATCCCCGTCTCCGCCTTCTTGACGTCGTAGTCGGCGGCCTGGATCAGCTTCAGCAGGATGTTCTCGACGTCCTCGCCGACATACCCCGCCTCCGTCAGCGCGGTCGCGTCGGCGATCGCGAACGGCACGTTCAGGATCCGCGCGAGCGTCTGCGCGAGCAGCGTCTTGCCGCAGCCGGTCGGTCCGAGCAGCAGGATGTTCGACTTCTGCAGCTCGATCTCCTCGTCGCCCGCGGTCATCATCTGCACGCGCTTGTAGTGGTTGTAGACGGCCACCGACAGCGTGCGCTTGGAGGCCTCCTGGCCGACGACGTACTCGTCGAGGACCTCGTAGATTGCACGCGGCTTGGGCAGATTCTCCAGGTCGAACGCGGGCGGCGCGGACAGCTCCTCGTCGATGATCTCGTTGCACAGGTCGATGCACTCGTCGCAGATGTACACGCCCGGCCCGGCGATCAGCTTCTTGACCTGTCGCTGGGACTTGCCGCAGAAGCTGCACAGCAGCTGCTCGTTGGTGTCGGTCGGTCTGGCCATGTTTTAGATATTCATCTTTTGATCTATTCGTCTAAAGACGGTCGCTGGGCAAGCAGGTCAAGGACGCAGGGAGCGTGGTGTGCTCTGCACACGAGCGACTGAGGACGCCGAGATGCGCCGCCCAGCGGCCGTCTCTCAGTGTTCGGTGATCACCCGGTCGATAATGCCGTATGCCTTGGCCTCCTCGGAGCTCATGAAGTAGTCGCGCTCGGTGTCTTTGCGCACGTCGCCCAACTCCTTGTGCGTGTGCTTGGCGATGATCTCGTCCAACCGCCGGCGCACGTCGATGATCTCCTTCGCATGGATCTCGATGTCCGTCGCCTGCCCCTGGAAGCTGGAGCTCACCTGGTGGATCAGGATCTTGGCGTTGGGCAGCGCCATGCGCTTGCCCTCCGCGCCCCCCGCCAGCAAGAGCGCCCCCATCGACATCGCGATGCCGACGCAGATCGTCTGCACGTCGGGCTTGATGAACTGCATCGTGTCGTAGATCGCCAGCCCCGCATACACCGAGCCGCCGGGCGAGTTGATGTACAGCGACACGTCCTTCTCGGGATCCTCTGACTCCAGGTGCAGCAGCTGGGCGACGATCAGGTTCGCGACCTGATCGTCCACGGGCGTGCCGAGAAAGATGATCCGCTCGTTGAGCAGACGGCTGTAGATGTCGAACGCGCGCTCGCCTCGCGAGGTCTGCTCGACTACCATTGGCACTAGTGGGCTCATCGTCCTCGCTTTAGTTTCTCTTCCCCGACTTGATTCCTTCAGAGGCCGAGTCGGCAGCCGGGCGATCCCCGTTGTGATCCCCGAAGCGTTCGGCATCTCCCGCAACCCCCGCCATCGTTACTGCCACACTAGCGCTCCGGCGTCCACAGTCCGCCGGCGCCCGCGCCCGCGCCGCCCGCTGCTGCGACGCCCATGCCGGCCCGCTCGCCCGCGGCCTCCTTCGCGGGCGTCCACAGCTGCTCGCGCGCCGCCGCCTGTTGGCCGATCGGAGATCCCGTCGATCTCCGATCGGTGGCGATCGGCTTGGCGCGCTGCACGATCAGCTCCACCGCCTGGCGCGCCGCCAGATCCTCGCGCAGCTCCTCCACCCGCCCGGCCTCGCGCAGCCGCGTGAGCACCTGCTCGGGCGCGATCCCCTCGCGCTCGGCGGTCGCCGCGACGGCCTGCAGCAGATCCTGCTCGGAGGGCTCGATCCCCTCCGCCGCGACGACCGCCGTGAGCACCGCCTCGCGGCGCAGTCCCTGTTCGGCGTCGGGAACCATCTCCGCGAGGATCTCCTCCTCGGTGCGCCCCACGATCTGCAGGTAGGCCTCGCGCGTGATCCCGCGGTGGGAGAGCGTGTGCAGCATCCGCTCCCACATCTCCTGGGCGCGCGAGCGCGCCAGCTCCTCCGTCACGGGCACGCGCGCGCCGGCCACCGCCGCGTCGAGCGCCGCCTCGCGGAACTCCTCCGCCACGCGCTGCTCCTCGGCCTGCAGGATGCGCCGGCCGATGTCCTCGCGCAGCTCCTGCACGTCGTCGAATCCGGCGTCCACGGCGAGGTCCTCGTCCACGTCGGGCAGCTGCTTGCCCTTGACCTCCTTGACGGCGATCTCGAACGACGCCTCCCGGCCCGCCAGCTCCGCGTTGGGGTAGTCCGCGGGGAACTTCAGCTCCACCGTGCGATGCGTCTCACCCGCGCTGGCGCCGAGCAGACCCTCCTCGAAGCCCGGAATCAGCTTGCCGGCGCCCAGCTCGATCAGCTGGTCGCGGCCCTCGCCGCCCTCGAACGCGACCATCGTCGTCTCGCCCGTGTCGTCGTCCACGGTCGGCAGGCGCCCGACGTAGTCGACGACGACGTAGTCGCCCTCGCCCGCGGGGCGCGCGGCCGTCTCCAGGCGCGCGAGGCGCTCGCGCATCGCCTCGATCTCGCGCTCGATCTGCTCCTCGGTCACCTGTGGCTCGCGGCGTCCGACCTCCAGCCCGGAGTACTCCCCCAGCTCCGCCACGGGCAGCACCCCGATCTCGAAGGAGAACTCGAGCGCCGCCCCCCGCGCCGGCAGCTCGCCGAGGTCGATCTTCGGGTCTCCCACCGGCACGATCCCCGTCGCCCGCACCGCCTCGGCGTACCAGCCCCCCAGGCCCTCGCGCACCGCGTCCTCGAGCACCGCCTCGCGGCCGAGGCGCTGCAGCACCAGCGGCGCGGGCACCTTGCCCTTGCGAAAACCCGGCAGCTTCAGCTCACGCCCGAGCTGCCCCGCCCTGCGCTGCACCCGCGCCTCGATCTCCGCCGCCACCACCTGCGCGTCCACGCGCACGCGCGACTCCGGCAGGTCTGTGACGGTCGCCTGGACGGGCTCACCCATTGCCGCCACGATACCGTCCGGTCGATGAGGATCGCGCGACCACGTCGCACCGCGCCCGCCCTGGCCACCCCCGCCCCTGGTCCCATCCGGCGCCTGGAGACGTGGCTGTGGACCGGCCCGCTCGGACATCTGCTCGGCGGGGGCCTGGACTTCGCCCGTGCGCTCGCGCGCTACCTGCTCGCGCGCGCTCGCGGCCGCACCGTGCGCTGAGCAGCCCTGGGCGTGACGCCCGGCAGGCCACCGACCCCCAGGCCCCGACGTACCCTGCCCGACCGATCGGAGATCGACCGGGATCTCCGATCGGCCAGCGAGCGCTCCCTCTCGCGCACGCGCCCCGCGCGGGCGCCCCCTCTCCGAGACGCCACGCGCGAGGGCTCGCCCAAAAATACTAGGCGGCGGCAGCCGCGGGCGCTCCACCGAACTGGAGCGACGCCCCGCTCGGGAGCACCAGCACGGGGCACATCGCGATCTCGATCAGGTGCGATGCCGAGGAGCTGATCGACACCCGGCCGCGCTCGGCGTCCGGGCGCGAGTCGAACACCAGCAGGTCGGCCTCGTCGTCGGCCACCGGCACCACCTCCGCGCCGAGCGCGCCCGCGAGCGCGCGCGCGGTCGTCTGTGCGCCGCCCGCGCCGCCGGCCTCGCCGACCGCCACGATCCTGCGCACGTCCCCGCGCGACTCGGCCAATCCGACCGGGGCGATCCCGACGGCGACGCTGCCGCCTTCGAGCAGACGCTCGGCGGAGTTACCGATCGTGACGTGCCCGTGCGCGGTGTGGGAGTCCGAGCAGAACACGATCGCCTGGGCGCCGATCTGGGCGGCGAGCTTCTGCAGACCCTCGGGGGTCGAGCGATCGGTCACCGCGTGGCGGCTGGCGAACGCGCCATCGAACAGCGCGGCGCCGCGGTCGAGCACTTCCTGGGCCTCCTCGTCGCTGACGGCCTCGTCGGTGTGGCGAACGTAGCCGAGGGACACCTCGGCGCCGGCGCGGTGCAGCAGCGAGCCGAACGCGATCGCGTCGTCCTCGTTGGCGGTTCCGTCGTAGGAGACGATCACCTTGGTTGCCATTTCCTTCTCCTGTCTGTGGACTGTGGCCTTTTGTTCAAGTTCTGGCTTCGGCTCATGGTGACACGGTCCTGCCATCAGTTCCAGTGCAATAGATGATCGATACAATAAGTTTTGCTTATGCTTAACGTGAACCGGCTGCGTATCCTCAGGGAGGTCGCCCACCGCGGCTCGTTCTCGGCCGCCGCCGACGCCCTCTCCTATAGCCAGTCGGCCGTCTCCCAGCAGATCGCCGCGCTGGAGGCCGAGACCGGGATGACGCTCTTGGAGCGCCGCCCGCGTGGGGTCAGCCTCACCGCGGCCGGCCAGACGCTCGTCGGTCACGCCGAGAGCGTGCTCGCCGATCTGGACGCCGCCGAAGCGGCCCTCGCCGCGATCGCCGGCCTGCGCGGCGGCCGGCTGCGGATGGCCTCGTTTCCCACCGCCGGCGCGACGCTGATGCCGCTGGCGATCGCCACCTTCCGCGCCCGCCACCCCGGCGTCGAGCTGACGCTCGCCGAGGGCGAGCCCGAGCAGATCGCGCCGCGACTGCGCACCGGTGAGCTGGACCTCGCGCTGCTGTTCGAGTTCGACGCCTCGCCCGCCGACGGGGACGGCGCGGGCGAGACGGAGGGGACGGGGACGGGGACGGGGACGGGCGGGCGCCTGACGCGCGTCGAGCTGCTCCAGGACCCCCTGTACCTCGCGCTGCCCCGCGAGCACCGTCTCGCCGAGCGCCGGCGTCTGCGCCTGGAGGACCTGCGCGGCGAAGCCTGGATCCAGACCTCCCAGTCAAGCTCCTGCGCGCGCCACGTCGTGCGCTGCTGCCACGCCGCCGGCTTCGAGCCGAGCGTCTCCTTCGAGAGCGACGACTACCAGACCGTCCAGGGCCTCGTCGGCGCCGGCGTCGGCGTCGCCCTGATTCCGGAGCTCGCGCTGTCGATCGTGCGCGAGGACATCGTCATCCGCGCCCTCTCCCCCCGGCCCCCCGCGCGCCGGGTGATCGCCGCCACGGCCGCGGGCGCGCGCCTCTTGCCCGCGGCGCCGGCGATGCTCAGCGTGCTCCAGCAGATCGCCTCTGAGTACGAGGCCCTCGACACCGCGCGCCTGGCGGCGTAGGGCCGGAATCCCACCGCCGTCAGCCCGGCTCAGGGCGCCCGCACAACAGACGGGCGCCCCATGCCATGCGTCCCGCATGGGGCATGCCTCAGGGAGTCATCAGCGGGCCGGGTTAGCCAGGTACGCCCGGTTGACGAGCCTGCCCAGCACTTCATATCCGAGCGGCGACGGGTGGATGTCGCCATTGTCCGAGCTCCCGCCGGGGACTTCGGGGTTGCACATTTCGGTGTACTTGCAGATCGACGCCTGCTCCTTCGCCGGCTTGTTGCCCTTGTTGAACACCGGGAACGGGTTCGCGAACGTCACGTTCGCGAAGTGCGGCAGGATGTCGGCTTCGACGGCCGCGTTGAGTGCCTCCTGCAGCGCGTCGCTGCCGGGGAGGATCAGCGCGTCCGGGTTGTAGAACCCAAGCAGCACGATCGGCCCGGAGTAGTGGCCCCCGCCCGGCGCGGTGCTGTCCAGCACGCCCAGGATGTCAGCGATGTTCGCGAGGATGTGCGGGACGGTGATGGTTTCCGAGCTCACCGCGATGCAGCCGATCACGGCCGCTGCGGGCGTGGCGCCGTACTTGCTTTTGCCCGTGTGGGTGAATTCTTCGGTGACTACGTTCTTGCACTGCGCGATCGCCGCGAGCTCGTCGTTGGAGCCGATGTTCAGCGTGATCGCCCGCACCGGGTGCGCCGGGTGGCCTTCTTTGAGGATGCTCAGCGCGTCTTCGAGCTGTGAGATCGACTGCCCGCCGACGCTCAGCGAGTTATGCAGCGGCAGGCCGTCGACGTTGAGATACGCGCAGGGGTGATAATCGCCGAGCCCCTGCGGGTTGTGTCCCGCCGGTTCGGTCGACGTTTTCCCGCCGAGCGCTTCCTTTTCGCCGATCAGCCCATTCGAGGTCTCACCTGGGCAGGCGTCGTTGACAAGCGTCAGACCCCGACCGACCTCGGACGGTCGCGCGAGGTCCTGGGCGAAGTCGTTCGTGAACCCTTCTTCGAAGAACGACGGCGACTCGTTCGGGAAATTTTCGTCGAACACCTGCTCGCTGTAGCCGAAGCTGATCGAGTCCCCGAGCGCGAGGTAGGCGCTGACGGGGGCCGCGGGCCTGGCGTCGGCGACAGGCGCGAACGCCAGGGCCGCGAGCGCGACGAGCACGATCGCCGGCGCCGGCGGGCGCCCGATCGAACGAGCACGGGTACGGATCAGGGCGGGAAAGCCTGCTGTGGCTGACATCTCACATCCTCCTGGGGTGTGGCGTGCCCCGCGGACCCCTCCTGCTCCCTCCGCGATGGCACAGACCATCTGACGGAATCAATCGACGCTACTCCTCCGGTTGGCACCTGTCAAACGGTAGGCGGGCTGGTGGGAGCCGAGACCGGGCGGGCGGGGAGTCGGCGCGCGGTGTCCGCGGCGGCTCGCGCGCGCGTTCATCGAGCGATCGCAATATGCGTCTCATCCCCGCTGACAAGCGCGCGGGCAGGCCCGGCGGCTACTTCTTCTTGCGTCCTCTCTTGGTGTTCCTGGCCTTCTTCTTCGCGGGCTTGGTCTTGGCGCAGCCGGTGACGCTCACCGGTGTATTCTGGTGGATTTCGGCGCCGTTCTGAGCGACGAATTCGGTGGGCATCGCAAGCGTCGCCGGCTGGGTCTCCTTGACCTTGCGCATGAGGGTGCGCTTGCGGCCCGTGGTCTTGACCGTCACCTTCTTCTTGACCGTGACGGTCTTCGTCAGCGAGCACAGGTTGCCGTTCGCCGTGAGTGCGGAGTAGGGGCCCTCGGGCAACGTCAGTTCGAAGCTGCTAAACGGCTGGTCGGGGACGGTCTTGAACGTTGTGCTGGTGACCCCTGATTTGCTGATGAACGTCGTGCCGACGAGGTCGATCGTGATGCCGTAGCCCTGCAACACCATCGTCAGCGACGGGAACGCTTCGCCACCGTGGCTGACGAAGATCGCGGGGCCCTGCAGCGGCACCGGGATCAATGGGGTGTGCACGGTCGCGTAGCCGATCTTCGATTCCGAGGGGCACGCGGCGGGGTTCGCGTTGAACACCTTGGCAAGGCACGCCTTTTGCAGCGTCGATAGTCTTGAGGGCAGCTGCAGGGGCAGTTCGACTTTGACCTTCGCGATGTCCGCGTCGGTGCCTTGGGGCACGCTCGGGTACGTGACCTTCGCGGTCAGGCTCGCCCCGTTCGCTTTGCTCGTTTTCCCCGACGTCGAGACCGAGAATTTCGGTTCGAACTTCAACGCGGCGCAGTTCGTGACCTGGAACGGCGTTGAGATCATGCTCGTGCCGCCTTCGCTGAGCTGCAACGTGCCGGTGAGCGCCATCTTCGAGCAGTTCGTCGGGTTGAACTGGAACTGCCCCCGCGTGGTCGTGGCGTTGACATGCTGGATTTCCAGGGGGATCCCTTCGATGCTCGTCGGGATCGAGTCCGGGGTGCCGGGCGGGTTCGACGTGATCGTGATCGCCGCCGTCAACGGATCCAATTCGATCTTGCCCCTGACCAGCACGCAGTCGCAAGCCGGATGGTTGTTCTTCGTGTTCGCGAGATCGAACGGGCCGGCCTTCGCGGGCACCTCGAACGTCAGGCCGAACGGCGCGCACCCCGCTTCACCGACCGTGCAGCTGCCGTGGCCGTTGTAGGGGCCGGTGAGATAGAACTTCCCGCCCGTGACCGTAAACGGCTGGTTGCCGACACCAACACCGATCGTCGCTTCCCCGACCAGACTGTTCGCGCCACACAACCCTTCATTGGCCCGCGGTTCGGGGCACAGTTCGACACCCGTCAGCACACCTGAGAGGCCCGGCGGGAGTTTTGCTTCGATCGACTTCAAGTTCTGTTCCCCGTCTTTGCGGTTCATCGTCACCGTCAAGGGGGAGAACGCTCCCGCCTGAATGTTCGTCGCGCCCGCGTTCACAGTCGGGTTGAACGGCAGGACCGCACCCGGGCACGGGCCGCCGCCCGGACCGTGATCGATCGTGAACGACGACGTCGGTTCGGCCGCCCCATTGCCGTCCCACGGCACGAACACAGCCTTCGTCGTGTACGTCCCGCAACGCGACGGTGTCGCCAGCGGCGCGCGTTCGCCACCGAAGAAATGCAGTTCGAGGTTTTCAAACGGCACGTCGGGCGTGTTCTTGAACGTCGTCACGATCTGCCCCGTCTGCGGGTTCAACGACACTTCGCCCGCGAGCTTGACCAAGCTCCCCGAAAACGGGTCTTCCGCGACAATGTACATCGCTATCAAGCTCCCGAACGGGTTTGATTCCTGCGCCGCCAAATACACCGAGCCTTCCAGTTCGTGTTCCAGCAACGGCGTCTTGATCTTCACAGTGCCGACCTTCGACCCATTCGGACAGAAATTTGACCCCGGCGCAAGCGGATTCGCGACTTCCGACGTGAACGTGTTCCACTTCACCCCCGGTTCGTATTCCTTGTTCAGTTCTTCCTGGCCCTTGTAGCCGATCTGATCACCCGGGCTACCGAGCGCACCCGCGACAAGCGCACCCGGATCCGAGGTGCACGCTTCAAGGCCGCCGCCACCCGACGGGTTGATCACAACGCCCTGGGGCAGCGTCACCGTCGTGTCCCTGAGCGCCGACTCCGCCAGGCCGGTGGGGTTCAGCGCCGCGGTCTGCGGGACGTGGACGTTCACCGTCAGCCCCGAGGACGTGCTCGCATTCGTGGTGTCCGGTTTGACGCTGATTTCCGCCGGGAACTTGAGCTTCGAGCAGCCCGTCAACGCGACGGGCGTGCCCGCGGAGTCGTGCGTGACCGTGCTCTTCTTCGCCCAATGGCCCGGTTCTTCCCACGACTCGGCTTCGATCGTCGAGCCCAGGGGACCGTGGCAGCCAGTCGGCATCGTCAAGAAGGCTGTGCTGGGGCCCGTCCCCCTTTCGAATTCACCACCTATCGAGCCGGTGACTGCTTCTTGGCACCCGGATTCGTACCTACCGCGAGTCCCCCCCACAACCGCGCAGGGGAAAAGAACACCGGAGAGCACCGCCTTGCTCCTGATGACGGCCGCCGACGCCGGCGCTTCCGTCACCGACACCTGCACGGGGTAATTGCCGCCGGCGAGCACCCCATTGTTGATATACAGCAGGGGTATGAAGAAATTGGTGCCGAGCTGCAAAGCCACACCGCGCACGGGCGCCATGGCGAAGAGGTTGTCGCTCCAACCCTGCGTACGCGACGCGTTTTGTGACCAGTCCAGGTTCAGTTTGCCCACATTCGCCCCGGGACAGGGAACAGTCACAATCTGAACCTGAAGTTGCTGTCCGGTGCAGTGTTCGGAGGGCGCATTGGGGTTGCCGACGAATCCGGGGGGCAGATCGATCTTGACATTCCGCAAGACGCCGTCGGGCAGGCGAATATACGGTGAGTCGGCGTTCGATTCCATGCGCTTGAAGTGCGAGTTCAGTTCGAAGCTGTTGACGAACCTATACGGGTGCGAGCCCGCCTGCGTGTCGAGCGAGCCGTCTTCGTTTTGGAAGCTGATTTCATAGCTCTTAACGCCGAAGCCGACGCCCCGCATCGCGAGCATACCGCCGGACTCGCCCGCGCCGTTGGCGTTTGTCACGATCAGACGGAAATGGTAGAGTTCGCCGGCCTTGAGGCCTTCGAGCTGCGCGGAGACCGCCACCGGACCGCTTCCCGCTCCGATCTCGCCCGGCGTCTGCTTGCAGGGAACGCTGTGGTCGTAGGGGCCGTTGCCCAGTTCGTCGGTGAGACCGTACTCGAACTTGCATTCGCTGACGGGGACGCCGCGCGGATCGACCATGCCACTCAGGCTCGCGGCCCCGGTGGTCACGCCCGCCGGTTCGCCGGCTGTCACGGCCGGGGCATCGCTGCCGAAGACGTAGACCTTGCCGTTTACAGGGTTTGAGACGTAGATCTCCCCGGTCTTGCCGTCGACCGCGATCCCGCCCTGGCCCGAAGTCCCCGAAAGTTCGGGCGAGCCGAAGCGCGCGACGAGCGTGCCAGAGGCCTTTCCCGCGGTGTTGCGGTTCATCGCGCCCGTGTCCCACTCGGCCACGGAGGACTGATCGTCCGCGTAGAGGTGGCCGGTCGCGGGGTCGACGGCCACCGCGACGTCGCCCGCTCCCGCTCCTGCTTCGCCGTCCACCCGGCCGAGCGGGGAGAGCTGCTGTCCGAACTTGACCGTACACGAGCACGACGGTTCGTAGATCGGGTAGTCATCGCCCGTGGCGGAGACGGCGAAGCCGTGGGCGGGAGGTTCGCTGGGCAAGCCGGGGTGCGGTGCGTTCCATGATGCAAAGACCTGGGAAGCGATGAGATGATTCACGGCCGCGCCGTCGAACTCCTCGAGCAGGAACTTGCCGATTGAATTGTTCGGGGAGGCGACGTGCACGGTGCCGCTACCGTCGACGCCCAGCCCCAGCAGTTCGCCTTCGGCGGGGGAACCGGTGGATGGCGTGAAGCCGCCGATCTGGCTCAGGTAGGAGCCGTCGGGGCTGAACTTGTCGATCACGCCGTTACCAGCGTCCATCACGTAAAGGTCTCCGGCGGAGGGGTCGAATTCTTCACAGGCCTTGCCGGTGAGCGCCGGGGTGTGCTGTACGCAAGCGTTATCGACCGCGATCGCCGCGGGGCTGCCGTAAACCGAGGGGAACGAGAACGATGCGGCAGGCGTGCTTTTCCCGGCGAGCTGGCCGTTGGGATTGGGTGTCGTGTCGCCGAAGGAGCTGATCGGGTTGCCGCTCGCGTCGAACTTGGAAACCGACTGGGAGACCGTGCCGCCACCCAAGTCAGCGACGTACACATCACCGGTGGATTCGTCGACCGCGATGCCGTTCGGGTTCGTGAATGAGCCGAATTCCTTTATGCATGGGTGCGGGCCGCCGGGCGATGGGGGAACGCATTCCGCGAACGCTGGGGAGGAGTTCGCGGCCATCGCGACGATCACACCGGCGAGGAGCGCGGCTGCTGTTGGGATTCTTCTCGAGAGCATGATCACTTACCTGTCCTGTTGGCGTGGGCGGAGCGGCTGGCCTTCCGGGCTTTGTTCCTCACGCATACCGTCTTGCGTTTGATCTTTCTCTTGACGAACCCGTTCCTGCATTTCAGGGTCTTCGGTTTTGGTTTCACTACGGGTTTCGCGGGCGGAGGCTGTGTGAGGTTGCCAACGCCGGAGAAGGTCTGGCTCGCCGGCGCGCCGTAGATCGAGGGCTGTGGCGAGACCGGCGTGCGGCACGCGTCGGCCGTGGTACACGCAGGCGGCGAGGCCACGACCGGGAAGCCACCCGCGACGCGCGCATCGTAGGTGACGAACTGTCCTTCCTGGTTGTCCTGCGGCACGAGCGCCTGGGTCGAGCGGAAGAACACGTCGTTTCCGCTTTCGCTCACGCTCTCTAGTGCCGTTTCGAAGGAGCTCGTGCCGCTCGAGATCAGGTGCGCGCCGGCGCCCTGGAACTCGTAGACGTCGCGCTGACCGTTCGTATCGGAGGGCACGAGCGCTTCCGTCGTTTCGAAGAACACCTGGCCGGCGTCCGTGAGCACGCCCCGGGTCGGGAAGACTCCGTAGACTTCTCCAAGGGCTTCTGCACGCCGCGCCACACCTCCTCCTGCGATCGCAGGTTCGCCCGTGGGGTTGCACGAGGCGCACGCGAGCTGCCCTGTGGCGGCGCTGTACAGGAAGAGCTCCGGGCAAGCGGCCCCCCCGCCGCCGCATTCGTTGCCACTTGCGAGCGCACTGTTGTAGCCGGTCAGGCTCTTTTCCGATTCGAACGCGAGCCACTTGCCGTCGGGCGAGGCCTGCTCGATGCCGAACCGGCTGTGTTCGACGCCGGTGGCGATGAACGTCGTCTTGCTGCCGTCCCAGAGATACAGGTTCTGCTCCCCGGCTTGCGCGCCTTCGACGACGGTCTTACCTTCGCTGTTCGTGAACTGCCTCGTGTTGGACGCCAGCACACCCTTGGCGACGAAGTAGATGTACGAGCTGTCGTGGCGGCCGAGCGGCATGACGCGGACCACGTCGGCGTGTCCGCCGCCGGCAGCGACCGTGAGGTCGGTCAATTCGCATTTGCTCGCGCCTTCTCCCAGCGCGCACTCGTACAGGTCAGGTTCGCCCGCTTCTGCGGTCGAGCCGGCCGTGAGCTTGCTTTCGTCGAGGAAGAAAACCTTCGAGCCGTCGGGGGTGGCGGCCTTGAAGGAGCCGCCACCTCCGGGGCCCGACCCACCCTGCTTTTCGTCAACCTGGACGGTGCGCCGCCCGCCGATGCGGTCATACAGGGCGCCGCCGTAGGTGAAGAGGACGTGCGAGCCATCGCTGGCAACGACACCTTTGACGGGCGTGTGTTGCACATGCTGTATTGGTACTTGTTCCTCCGGAAGCGATCCGGGGACCGCCGTGCCGTCCGGCAGCACGCTCAGGAGCCGCAGCGCGCCTTCATCCCATTCGTACAGGTTTTCGACGCCGTACCTCGCGCCTTGCGCCAGGGGCGAGGTCTCCGTGAAGATCACGTGGCTGAGGTCCGCAGAGGCGGCCTTGAAGTGCGCGTCGGCCGGCGTCACCCTCGCCGGCACGACGTTGACAAGCTGGTAGGTGCCGGTCGCGTTCTCGCGCACCAGCAGGTTTTCATAGCCCACCGGTTCACCGCTCACGACCTGACGGCCTTCGGGGTTACACGATTCCGGGTCTTCCAGGCCGTTTTCGGACGCGGAAGCGCGTGACCCTCCGCCAACCAGCATCACGTCCCTGGTGACCTGTGTCGAGAAGGCGTACGCGCGTTGGTAGTTCGTGCAGCCCGCCCCGTCATAGGATTCGAACGGCATGATGTCTTCCGTGGTCCAGCCGCCCGCGCCACGCCTCGCCACGTATGCTTCGCCGGCGGTGGGCGCGCCCGGCCGCGGTTCCGCGGTGGTGAGCGTGAGCGCTTCGCCATCCGCGGCCGCCTTGCTCGCGTACGCCATACTCAGATCAGCATCGAACTGGGAGCCGCTCGTGACCGGCGGCGTCACGAGCTCGTAGGCGCGACAGTCCGGCAACCTCTGAGAGAAGCCGCCGCGCAGCTGTTCGTTGGGGCACGCGGCTTGCGCCGCCGTCTCGGTCGTGAACGTCTGATCGGGACCGTAGGCCGGGCCAAGTTCGTTCGTCGCGACGACCCGGTAGTGGTAAGTCGTCCCGAGCGCGAGGCCGTTTGCGGACGCCCACACCGCGCGCGACTGCACTCCTTCACCGACGCTTCCTTCCGGGAACGGCGTCGAGCTGCCGTATTCAGTCGTCGTGCCATATTCGAAGCGGTAGCTCGTCTGGATCCCGCCGGGGTTCACGAGCGCGCCGAGCTTCGCTTCGGAGGCGCCGACTTCGGCGGTGAGCTCCCTGTCAACAACAGGCGCGACGGGGGGCCCGAACACCCAGACGGTGTCTCTGTTGCCGTCGGTCACGTATACACGTCCGCTCGCTTGATTCACCGCGACCATGCTGAAGATGCGGTCATCTCCGCCACCAACCTGGCCCAAGCCGAAGGCGCCGGCCCCCACATCGGCGAGCTGCCTGCCTTCCGAGCTGTACTCGACGAGATGGAGGCAGGGCGAGCCCCTTTCGCCGCAGGGGTCCGCGCTGTTGTCGACGACCGCGAACACGTCCCCATGCCCGTCGAGTGCCACGGAGAAACCGCCTTCGCTCTCGATTTCCACGGGCTTGCCGTTCACTTCCACAGGCGCACCGCTGGAATCGAGCTCCACGATCCTGTTGTTGCCGGAGTCGACCACCCTGAGGTTGCCGGAGGAGTCGAGCGCGACCCCGGTCGGTTCCTTGAGCGCACCGGCACCGGAGCCCGTAAACGTCTTCAGCAGCGTCCCGGTCGGGCTGTACTCCAGCACCTTGTTTTCCGACACCACCGGCACGTACACGTTGCCGGCCGAGTCGGCCGCAATCTGTACGTCTGTGAAGACGCCGAGGAAATTGAGTGACGCCGGCACTTCAAACGACGACAGCAACGCGCCCGTGCTGGGGTCGTAGACGAAGATCGTCGTGGGCGTGAGCGGCGCGAAGATGCCTCCTGTGTCTTCGCCGAGCACATACACGTCGCCGTTCGTCGGGTTCACCGCAACACCCGAGTAGTACCCAGACCCAAACGGCGACGGCGGCGAGAGCAACTTGCCTGAGGGATCGAGCTTGACCACCTCCGAGGGGGCATAATTCTTGAAAGAAAAGAAACCTGACACGAACAGGTCTCCAGAGCCTTCCACGGCGACGCCAACCCCGTTCCGCTCGTTCGTGCTGAACGAGCCGTAGGGGACGAGCTTGGGAGGTTCAGCGCGCGCAATACCGGCCGAGAGCGCGAGCAGGGCGCACAGCGTTGCCAGCGGGATAGCAAGGAGGGCACGCCAGGGCACACCACTCCCTCCGGCGTGCACGAGCCCACGAAGCGTCGCGAACAGACCGGTCCTCGATGTGGAAGCGAGCTTCGCGATGCGTTCTGTGGGTTTCATCTGTTCTCCCGGGTTGTGGTGCGGTTGTGCGACCGATCGGAGATCGGCCAGCAGCTGGTTGGGTTGAAGGACGCATGCGCGCCAAACTTTGGGAGCAGACGCCCCGTAAACACGGGCGATTGAGCATCGGGCGGCACTCCGCTCGAAACTTTCATCCCAAGCCGCGCGTAGCGTTCTCGATGTGCCCCTCCCTGCCACCATCCGCATTCTCTGCGAGGCCAACCCCTCGTTCGGGACCGTCGTGGTCAACGGCCTGCTCGCCTGGGCGACCGTCCTGGGCGGCTGTACCGTGCTCTTCTCAGGACTGCCCGCGGCCGTGGCGCTGTTCATCCCGAGCAAGCCCGACTCGCTGGCGCGACGGATCAACCAAGGGCTGGGGTACGGCTTTCTGCTGGGGATGGCCGGCGGACTGTTGCTGTTCTTTGTCTTCGTTGCTAAGGTGGTCTCATGACCGGTTTTGACATCTTCGACCGCTACGACTTCGCGATGTCCCTCACGATGGGCGCCCTGATGGCGGGCGCTCTCGTTCTTGGCGCGCCCCTGTGGGCGCTGGTGCTGATCATGTTCGTCTGCTGCGTAATCGGCTTCATTCGCCACTTCGACGAGATCATGGGGCCGTAGAGCGGGGCAGGAATGAGACCCATGGAGCCCTCCACCGCGGCCCCTGCCAGTTGATTGACGCATCACGCGACCGTCCTCTCATCGCGGGTGTTCGTACCCAGGCGCTGCGCGACCTGATGACCGAGCGCTGTGAGCGTCCACGCGTTCGGTTCACCCTTGGCGTGACCCGCGCCCGCGTTGGCGATCAAACCCAGACGCTGCAGACGCGCGAGCAGCTTTGAGATCTGACCCTGGTCTGAGACATCAGCCAGGTCCGCCACGACGCGATTGCTCACCCCGGGCCGCTTGGCGATCGCCTCCAGCACGAGCGCGGTGCGATACGTCAAACGCATCGGCACGCCCGCCAGCGGATCCTCCAGCGCTAATTCAGGCAAGCGGGTCGGACTTTTCAGGCCGGCCGGCATTTTCCGGCCGGATGAAAACGTCCGAGTCCCGCGCTGCTCGCGCCGCGCCGCCGCCGGACCGAGATAGGGCAGCACGATCATCCCCATCAGTTCCCCGAAAAGCTCACCCAACGGCCCGCGCTCACCCCGCGTCAAACGCGTATGCACGATCGAGAGCGTCGCGCCGACGAGACCCTCCGCGGTCAACGACGGACACTCCCGCGCCCGCGCGTTCTCCACGCGACCCTCGTCCACGGCGCTGGCCAGGCGCGCGAGGATCTCCTCGCGCCGCGCGAGCACGCGCGGACCGCCCCGCAGCGCCTGCGCCACGCACACCCGCGCGAGCGCCGGCTCACGATCGAAGAAACAGAGAATCGTCCACAGTCCCGCGCGCACGCGCTCACGCCAGGGCAGCGCGGCGGGGTCCGCGGCCGCGATCTCGTCCTCGATCTGCGCGACGACGTCCTCCAAGATCGCGAGCAGACAATCCTCACGATTGTCGAACAGCTCATAGAACGTGCGCCGCGAGACACGCGCGCGCGCGGTGATGTGCGCGACGGACGCGCTCGACCAACCCAACTCCTCGACCGTCGCGGCTGCCGCGGAGAGCAGGCGCGAGCGCTGCATCTCCGAGACCTGCACGCGCGGCGACGAGGAAGACGCAACGCGGCCGCGAACCCCGCGCCTCGCGCTCGTCTGCACCTTCACGCGGGAGGCCATCACGCGACCCTCCCCGCGAGGGGGTCGATGGCCCGGAGTTTTTGGCCGGTTAGACCAGGGGTGCTAAGCGGACAAGAGAGAGAGAGAGAGAGAGAGATGTGTCAGCGCTGCTGACGCATCTACCTACGGGCCCAAACGAGCGCGCAGCAACCCTCGTCGTGTCGAACAAACTCGAACCCACGTGAAAACAACCCCTCATCATGCGATCTGGTGAACCCTCTCCCAAAGGTCTTTCCTGCAAAAGCGCTTGAAGTCGATCCAGGCGACCGATACCCAAACCCGATCTATCGGTGCCCGGCACTCCACCCTGGAATGCCATGAACACATATGAACATAGCGTCAATCCCCTGGCTTGTCAAGAGCAAACCACACATGCGCCCCCAGAACACCCGCACGACCCGCCACACGCGGCTCTGCGAAGCGAAAATCACGGTGTGCGCGTCGGGACGCTCACCCGACTCAAACTGCGCATTGGGAGCGCGAGCGCTTCGCGCCGAGGACGCCCGGCGCCGAATGACCTACAGCGCGTAGGTACGTCGCATGAAGCGGTCGAACTGCGGCACGGTGAAAGCGGCGAGGCCGTGTCCCGGCGTGTAGAGCAGTCCCTTGTCGATCAGACGCGATCGGGTCGGCCCCATCTGCTCCGATGTTCGTACCAGCAGGGCGGCTACATCCCTTGCCTGCTGGGCATCGGGCCCCAGCTCAGCCATCGCTCGCATGTAGCGCAACTCCAGCTCGGTGGTGCGCTCGGCGCGGACGCGGAAGAAGCCGCCGTCGAGCTTGGCCTCCACCGCCTCGCGCGCATTTCCAACGTCCTCCACGGCGATCGGCGAGGCTTCGGCGAAATCCCACAGCACGTTTCCGTACTCCTGCAGGAAGTAGGGATAGCCCTCCGTGTAGTCGAGGATCGCCTCCAGCGCCGGTTGCTCATAGGCCACCCCGAGCCGTTCAGCGGGGTCTACGAGCGCCTGCTCCGCCTCGGCGGGGGAGAGCTGGCCGATGCGCGGAAACTTGAACAGCCGCTCGGCATAGGACTTCGCCTCCCCGGCGAGCCGCGGCAGCTGCGGCAGGCCGGCGCCGACCAGCGTGATCGGAAGCTGACGTTGGACCGTCTTGTGCAGCGCTGCGATCAGCGCCTCCAGCTCAGGCGTGGTGAGGAAATGCACCTCGTCGATCAAGAAGACCACGCCACTGCCGTGCTCGCGCGCGGCCTCCCCCAGCGCGACCAGCAGGTCTGTCAGGTCCTCGCCGAGCTCGCCGCTGTCGGCAAAGCCCTCGGCCGCCTCCACATCGAGTCCCGCGACGAGCGTCCCGTCGGTCGCCACCGTCACCTGGAAAGACTTCAGCACCCCCGCCGCACGGACGGCCCGCTCCTTCCACCTGGCCTTCGGCGCGAGCTGAAAGAGGGCCCTGCGCACGAGCTGGGCCATCCGTGCGCCAAACGCGGTGCTCTTGGTGATCTCGGCCTCGACCGTGGTCCAGCCACGCTCCCGCGCCCGCTCCTCAAAGCTCGTCAACAGCACGGTCTTGCCGACACCGCGAAGGCCGGTGATCAGCATCGACTGCTCGGTGTAGCCGCGGCGCAGCCGCTCGAGCAGAACCTCGAAGGACTCCAACTGGTCGTCGCGTCCGACCAGCACCGGCGGGCGCGCCCCCGCGTTCGGCGTATAAGGGTTGTCGTGAGGCCTCATCCCCGCGATCTTAGCAACTTTATCGAGCTTTAGCGTAATTTGATAAATATCGAAAATCCTGATAAGGGTCTGAGACCCATCCCAGACCAGGCTCCTACCCGCAGCCCTCGGGCCGCCACCGAAAACGCCCGGCAATGCATACGACTGCGGTGAGCGGCGCCGGCGGCAAACCGACGAAGGAACTGGCTATGGCTCACCCACCAATCAATCCGCCGCCGTCCGCAGCGACTGTCATCGTTATTTGGCCAATGAACGTCCTGTTGCTGATAGTCGGACTGCTGCTCGGCGCCGCGTGCGCCATCGCGCTGGGGCGCCGTGGCGCCCGTGCGCGCGACGAGGCGCAGCGCGCCCAGGAGCGAGAGCGCCTGCGCGACGAGCTGAAGGCGATCTCCCTCGACGTGCTGGCGCAGACCGGCGAGACGCTCGCGCAGCGGATGGGCGAGGCGCGTCGCGCCGAGGAGGAGCGCGCCTCCGGCGAGATGGCCCGCCGCGCGGAGGAGCTCAAGGGGCTCGTGCGGCCCGTCCACGAGAAGCTCGGCAAGGTCGAGTCAGAGCTCTCCCGCCTGGAGCGCGAGCGCCGCGACTCCCACGTGCAGCTCTCAGAGATGGTGCGCGCGCTGAGCGCCGGCACCGACACGCTGCGCAAGGAGACGGGCGAGCTCGTCTCCGCGCTCAAGCGCCCGGAGACGCGCGGCTCCTGGGGCGAGATTCAGCTGCGCCGCGTCGTCGAGCTCGCGGGCATGGTCGCCCACTGCGACTTCGTCGAGCAGTCCACGATCCATACCGGCGACGGGCGTCTGCGCCCCGACCTGCTCGTGCGCCTGCCCGGGGGCAAGACGATCGTGGTCGACTCCAAGGTCCCGCTCGACGCCTACCTCGCCGCGGTGCAGGTCAGCGCCGAGGATCGGCCTCAGCGCGAGCTGGACCTCGCGCGCCACGCCCGCCAGACGCGCGAGCACATCTCAAAACTCGCCTCCAAGGGCTACCAGCGCCAGTTCGACTCCACGCCCGAGCTCGTCGTGATGTTCGTCCCCTCCGACGGCATCTACCAGGCGGCGCTCGCCGAGGATCCCGCGCTGATCGAATACGGCGTCTCCCAGCAGGTGCTGATGGCCACCCCCACGACCCTGATCGGGCTGCTGCGGGCCGTGCACTACGGCTGGAGTCAGGAGCAGATCGCGGAGTCCGCGCGGGAGATAGCCGAGTCCGCGCGCGAGCTGCACCGCCGCCTGGGCCCCTTCGCCGAGCATCTGGCCAAGACCGGCCGCCAGCTGGACTCGGCCGTGAACGCCTACAACCGCGCGGTCGGCTCCTTCGACCACAAGCTCATCCCGCAGATACGCCACATCGAGCGGGCCGGCATCGCCTCCGAGCGCCAGATCGAGACGCCGCCAGCGATCGAGACCGTGGCGCGGCCGCTCACCGCCCGGCTGGAGCCCGTGGCGGAGGAGTTCGCGCTCGGCCAGGCTCCGAGCGCTCCAGGCGTCCATCCCCGGCCGAACCGAATCGTGCCCCCGGCGCAGGCGACCCCGATCCCTTCGGACTCCGCGCCAGACCAGCCCGACGCGCCATCAGAACAAGCAGCGTGAGCGCGACCGGCACGGTCGCGGGCAGCTCGTCCACGAAGAAGAACAGCAGGTCGAACGCAAGCGCCAGCAACACCGTGAGCGCGGCGCCACGCAACTGCCGGCGCCGGCCCATCGCGCTCGCCAGCAGCCCGCCGAGGACGCCCGCCACGAACAGGTCGCCGTAGCCCATCGCCGCCGAGCCGAACACCGCCGTTTGCAGCCGCGGCAGCCCCGCTGCCGGGTGCGCGGCGTTCAGCGCGCTGTTCGGTTTCTGCAGCAGATTCGCGACGACCAGCGCCGTGTCCGCCGTGGCCATCGCCACGATCCCCGCCCCCAGCCAGCGCGGCGGCGTCACCGCTGCCAGCAACGCCCCGAGCGCCGCGCAGCTGAGCGCCGACAATCCCAGCGCCGCCGCCTCCCCAGCCACCCCGCCGCGATCCGCCCACGCCAGCGCGAACAACGGCACGACGAGCAGCGCCCGGCGCCGGCGCGGCTCCTCGGCATACCACGCAAGCCAGCCCAGCGCGAGCGCCGCGAGCGCCGGCACCGCGATCAGCGCCACGTAGGTCAGAGCGTCCGCGCTCGCGCGTTCGGCCGCGCGCGCGATCAGCACGAACGCGAGAACCGATACGGGCGGGATCAACGCCCAGCGGCGACCGCGCAGCCGCGCCAGCCGCCCCGGCCCCCATGCGCGGGGAACGGCCACCACCGCGCCCTGCACGAGTGATAGCGCCGCGATCGAAATCGAGAACGGAATCATGGCTCCGCGAACATTAGGGTCCACTGTCCCAAGCTGGGTCCACACGCGGAGCGCGTTCCGATAAATGGTCAATCGACAGAATGCGGCCCGGGGCTCTCCGGCGGAGCGCAGCGCTGAGGGTGGCCCTACACTCTCCGCGATGGCCGCTCGCCAGCCGCCGCCCAGCCGCCAGCAGGAGCACGACGAGCACGTATACCGGCGCCGCCGCGTGCTCGCGGGGATTCTCGCCCTGGCGCTCATCGCGCTGCTGCTCGCGGCGCTGAGCTCGCACGGGGGCAGCGCGCATACGGCTGCCAAAGCCGACCCGCACGCCAAGGCGACCGTCAGACGAACACCGGCCGAAGCACAGGCGCTGACCCTGGCAGCCGAAGAAAAGGCGATCGACCACGTCCTCTCCTACACCCCGGCGATTCGCGCGGGCGGCGCCAGGGGCAACGAGGTCGCGCTCACGTTCGACGACGGCCCCGGCCCCTACACCCAGCAGCTCGTGATCGAGCTGGGCAAGCTGGGCGTGCACGCCACCTTCTTCGCGATCGGCAACGAGGAGCGCTACTTCTCGCCCGGCACCCAGCTGGAGCTGCGCTCCGGCGACGTCGTCGGCGACCACACCGAGTCGCACCCGATGATGGCGTCGCTGTCGGCCCACGACCAGTACGAACAGCTGTTTGAACAGATCGCGCGCATCGAACTGCTCGACGGACCGCGACCGCGCCTGTTCCGTCCTCCCTACGGCTCATTCAACGCGACCACGTTCAAGCAACTGCACAAGCTGCGCCTGCTGATGGTGCTGTGGTCGACCGACACAGAGGACTATCGGCTGCCGGGCGTCGCTGCGATCGTGCACAACGCGCTCGCGGGCGCCCATCCGGGCGCGGTCATCCTCATGCACGACGGCGGCGGCGACCGCTCGCAGACGATCGCCGCGCTGCCCGCGATCGTCGCCGGCCTGCGCAGGAAAGGCCTGCGACCCGTCACGATCCCCCGGCTGATGCTCGACGACCCGCCGCCGCCGGGCCAGCCGCTGCCCACCAGCCTGGCCGGCGACTGAGCGACTGAGCCGCCCACGGCCCCGCACGGCTCTCAATCGACCCGCTCCACGAGCCCCTACGATGAGCGATATATGAATGTGCCAGCCACGCAGGCGCCGCCGATCCTGCACCTGTCCACCGTGATTGGCAGCCCGCTGCTCGACTCCGACAGCGAGCGCCTGGGCAAGGTGCGCGACGTGATCGTGCGCCTCGGCGGCATCGGCTATCCCCCGATCACAGGCTTTCTGGTGACGGTCGCCGGACGGACCTCCTATCTCGGAGTCGAGCGGGTCTCGGACATCGGCCCCGACGGAGTCGTCCTGCGCAAGGCCAAGCTCGACCTGCGCCGCTTCGACCGTCGCCCCGAGGAGGTGCTGCTGGGGCGCGACGTGCTCGACCGCCAGCTGATCAACGTGCAGGGCGCGCGCCTGGTGCGCGCCAACGAGATCGAGCTGGCGCTGATCGCCGGGTCATGGCGCGTGGTCGGCGTCGACACCGGCCCACGCGGCGGGCTGCGGCGACTGCTGCCCAAGCCACTGGGCGCGCGCATCGCCACCGGCGAGTTCCTGGACTGGGCCGGCGTGGAGCCGTTCGTCGGACACGTCCCGACCGTGCGCCTGCGCGTCCCCCACCCTAAGCTCGCCAAGCTCCATCCCGCCCAGATCGCCGACCTCGTCGAGGCCGCCTCCCGCCGCGAGGGTGAGGAGATCATCCAGGCCGTCGGCGAGGACGACCGCGATCTCGAGGCCGACGTGTACGAGGAGCTCGACGACCAGCACCAGCGCGAGTTCCTCGAGAACCGCCCCGACGAGCAGGTCGCCGAGATCCTCTCGCGCATGGCGCCCGATGACGCCGCCGACATCCTCGGCGAGCTCGACGAGGATCGGCGCGAGCCACTGCTCGCGCTCTTGCCCGTCGGCCATCGCGTCAAGGTCCGCGCTTTGCTCGGCTACGACCCCGCCGAGGCGGGCGGCCTGATGAGCCCCGACTTCGTCCTTTTGCGCGACACGACCGCGGCGGGCGACGCGCTGGAAGCGGTCCGGCACAGCCCGATCGCCCCCGAGCTGCTGACCGCCGTGTTCGTCAGCGCCCCCGACGGGACGCTGCAGGGCAGCATCCCCGTGGCCGCCCTCTTGCGCGCCGAGCCCGGGCAGCGCCTGGAGGGCCTCGTCAAGCACGAGAGCCCATGCCTGCGCACCGATGCGTCCTTCGAGGAGCTCGCCCGTTTGATGGCCGACTACAACCTCACGGCGATTCCGGTGGTGGACGAGCACGAGCGCATGGTCGGGGTCATCACCGTCGACGACGTGCTCGAGGCGATGCTCCCCCGCGGCTGGCGCCGGCGCTTCGGCCTGCTCGGCGAGGACTGAGCCTCCGCGCAAGAACCCGCCCGGCACAGCCCTCGCGGACCATCCGCGAATAGACTGCCGGGCGTGAACGTCCCCACAGGACAGTTCGATGGCGGTCCGAGTACCGCCCGTCATGCGTCGCGCCCGCTCGGCCATCAGCGGCCGGCCGCGCCTGCCTGCTCGCCTGCACCCTAGACGCACCCGAGGCTTGTTCATCTTCCTGGGGCTGCTCGGCCCCGGCCTGATCGCCGCCAACGCCGGCAACGACGCGGGCGGAGTCGCCACCTACGCATCCGTAGGCGCCAAGTACGGCTACGGCCTCTTGTGGACGATCCTGCTGATCACGATCTCGCTCGCGATCGTGCAGATGCTCGCGGCGCGCATGGGTGTCGTCACCGGCAAGGGCCTGGCCGAGCTGATTCGCGAGGAGTACGGCATCCGCTGGTCGGTGATCGCCACGACCGCGGTCCTGATCGCGAACCTCGGCATCTGCATCTCCGACTTCGTCGGGGTCGGCGCCGCCCTCGGCCTGGCGGGCGTGCCCGCGCAGATCTCCGTGCCGATCGCCGGGCTCGCCATCTGGACGATCATCGTGCGCGGCTCCTACCGCTCGGCCGAGCGGATCTTCATCTGGCTGACGATCCCCTTCTTCGCCTATCCGCTCGCGGCGATCCTCGCCCACCCCGACTGGCACGCCGTCGGCCACGGCTTCGTCACCCCCCAGATCCACGTTGAACCGGCGTTCCTGCTGCTGCTGATCGCCACGGCCGGGACGACGATCACGCCATACATGCAGCTCTACCTGCAGTCGGCCGTCGTCGAGCGCGGCGTGCGCGAGGACGGACTCGCCCACGAGCAGCGCGAGGCGGTCGCCGGCTCGATCTTCGCCAACCTGATCGCGGCCTCGATCATCATCGCCACCGGCGCGACGCTGTACACCCACGGGATCCACAACATCGACTCGGCCGCCGAAGCCGCGCGCGCGCTCAGCCCGTTCGCCGGCAGCTACGCCGAGACGCTGTTCGCCGTCGGGCTGTTCGGCGCGAGCCTACTCGCCTGCGCGATCCTGCCGATCGCCACCTCGTATGTGATCTCCGAGTCCCTCGGCTACGAGAAGGGCATCGGTCGCCGCCGCGAGGAGGCGCCCGTGTTCGTCGGCATCATCACCGCGATGATCGCGATCTCCACGGTCGTGGCGATCATCCCCGGGGTCCCGGTCATCTCCCTGCTCGTGGGGGTTCAGGTCGTCAACGGCCTGCTGCTGCCGATCAACCTGTTCTTCATCTGGCGGCTCTCGCGCTCGGCCGCCGTGATGGGCAAGATGCGCAGCGGGCGCCTGCTGGGCGCCGCCTCGGGCATCACGGTCGTTGTCACCTCAACGCTGTCGGTGATCCTCGTGATCGCAACGATCGGCGGGTTCTGACAGCGAGGTTCCAACGAGGAGTCGCAGGAGTGGCTGTCCGTTCGGCGCATGCGCCGAACGGCGGGGCCGCGCATGCGCGGCCCCGAGACGCGCCGCATGCGGCGCGTCTGCCGGATGGTGCATGCACCATCCGGGGAGCCCGCACATGTGCGGGCTCCAGGCGGCTGCGCCGCCTCCCCTACGCCGGCTCTACCAGCAGCGCCGCACCGATTGCCCCGCCGAGGTCGCCAAGCGCGGCCACGTGGACGTTCGGGGGACGGGTGTCGGCGAACAGGTGCGGATGCATCGCCTTGGCGATGCGCTTGGCGTACGGATCGCCGAGGCGCACCCCCAGGCCCCCGCCGATGACGACGGCCTCGACGTCGAGCAGGTTCACCGCCGAGGCGATCCCCGCCCCCAGCGCGCGCACGGCGCGATCGACGATCTCGGTGGCGAGCTTGTCGCCACGGTCCAGCGCGCGCGCCCAGATCCCGCTCGTCAGCCGCTCGCGCTCGTGCTCGCGCATCAGCTTGAACAGGTCGGTCTTATGACCCTTCTCCTCGTGCAGCTTGCGCGCGTGCAGTTCCATCGCCGCGCGCCCGGCGTAGGCCTCCATGCAGCCCTGGCGACCGCACGTGCAGCGCGCGCCGTCGATCTCGACGACCATGTGGCCGATCTCCCCGGCGCCCCCGCGCCCGGTCCAGGGCCCGCCGTCGAGGATCAGCCCCCCGCCGACACCGGTGCCCCAGAAGACCCCGAGCAGCGAGGAGTACGGCTGTCCCGCGCCGAGTCGCAGCTCCGCGTCGGTGGCGACCTGCACGTCGTTGCCGACCCGCGCCTCGGGGCCGAGCGCGGCGCTGAGCGTCGCCGCGAGCGGAAACGTGCCTTCCCAGCCGGGCAGGTTGCGCGCGCTCGTCACCGCTCCGTCTTCGATCGTCCCGGGCGAGCCGACCCCGATCCCGTCCAGCCGCGCGGGCTCGATCCCCGCGGCCGCGGCCGCGTCGCGCAGCGCCATCTCCATCTCGCTCGCCACGTCCTCGGGGCCGCCGCTGGTCGGCGTGGGACGGCGCGCGGACCCGAGCACCCTGTGCTCGTCGTCGACGATCACTGCCTGGATCTTCGTCCCGCCGAGGTCGATCCCGCCGTAGGAGGGCATCGCGGCCATCATCACACATAAGGTCCCCGCTCCTCAACCCACTGTCTCTGCGGGCGCGAACCTCGAGCTGGGCAGCTCGACAGTTAGGCAAATTCAGGCGTCCTCGCAGGGCTCCTTCGCACTCTCTCACATAGAGCGAGAGCCATCATGATTCCGGCTGCCGCCGTGCAACGCGGGCCGGTGGCGTCACCCGCCGGAGGATCCGCCGCCGGCGCCGCCCGGCGCGGCCTGCGATTTGCCGGCGGGACCCTGGCCGTCGGGGATCGCGGCCGAGCTGGGCTTGACCGCGACGGTCGGTACGGGCAGCGCCGCGATGCGTCCGATCAGCTGTTCCCACTGCGCCACGCTCAGCTCACCCACGATCGCCACCGGCGCGGGCTGACCAGCGCCCGCGGGGTGGGCGACCGCGGCCGTCGTGGAAGGCTTCAGGCCCGCTGCATGCGGCGCCGGGGGGAACGCGATCTCGACATAGTCGCCGTGGTCGGCGCGCGCGAGCGTGCTCGGCGCGCCGGGATAGCGCATCAGGCTGACGATGCGAGCAGGCGTGAAATCGCCCTGGAGCGTCAGCAGCGTGCGGATCGTCGTGTCGGTGATCGAGCCCGCGCCCTGGTGCCCGGCGATCGGCACACCGTTGATCGCGACGATCGCGATCGCATCGCCGGCGTGGCCGGGGGACACGTAACCTGCGGCGTCGTAGGACCCACAGCGCAACGTGCCGACGGTCGGCTTCAGGCCGCTGCGCGACAGGAACGCGAGCGCCGCCAGCGCCCGCTTGTCGATCGCCCCCATGGCCACTTCGTGACGGGAGCATGCGGACAGCGCTACACCCGGGTCGGACAGGATCTCGCGCTCGAGCTGGCTCTTGGACAGCAGGAACACGTCGCTGGCGGTCGCGCCGAGCAGATTCGGATGGCCCTTGGCGCCTTGCGGGTGCAGCGCCGCGTCGAGCTGGGTCCAGTTGGAGAGGATCGCGCGCGGATCGATCGTGCTCGTGTCGCCGGCCGGCTGGATCGCGAATCGCAGATGGCCGTCTCTGGCGCCCGGGGGAGCGCTCACCTGGCCGAGGACGGCGCCCTCCGCGACGACGGACCCGGCGCGCAGAGGCAACCGTCCGCTCGACATCCCCGAGAGCTTGACGCCGGCGACGGCCGCCTGGGCGTCCGGGTTGCGGTATGGGCGGGCGAACACGCGCACCTTGCCGATCGGCTGGGACCCGGCCGCGGAGGCGCCGGTGGGCGACGCGGAGGCCGGCCGCGCGGATACGCCCGTGCTCTGCGCGGGGGCGCTCGCGGCGGACTCCGACTTGGGCAGCTCATAGCTGTGGGCGACCGCGCCGAGACCGGCGTAGGTGAACATGTCTCCGTAGACGTCCCGCAGGATCACGTACCGCCCTAGCTTGCGCGAGTATCCGAGCTTGACCACGCGTCCGTCCTGCACGGCCACGGCCCGCGCGTTCGGTTCGCTGCGAACGTCCACCGATCGCAGACCCGTCGCGCTCGTGCTCGCCCCCGTCGCGGCGGTCGTCGGAGGCTGTGCGGTCGCGGAGCCGGGTGTGGTGGGGGAGCCGATGGGCGCCGCCGCGGAGGTGGCGGTCGCGCCGGCGGTCGCGCTGGAGGCCTGCGGTAGCTGGACGGCGGTGGGCGGGGTCGCAGGCGCTCCCCAGCCGATGCGCTTGCCGGTAACCGGAGGGCGCCCGTCGACGAGGCCGGTCAGCGTGGCGATCACCTGGTCGGGATAAGCGGCGATCAGCTTGGCGCGCAGCAGCACTGAGCTGACATATGCTTCGGAGTGGTTGTAAGCGAAGATCGCTGCGCTCAGATTGTGGGCGACGCCCGCCGCGTTCAGATAGCGCGCCGCGGCATAGATCGCGTCGATCGGGTTGTAGGGATCTGCGTAGCCCGCGTTCAGCGCATCCACGCCGTACTGCAGCCAGGTCGAGGGCTCGAACTGCATCCAGCCCTCGGCGCCGGCGGAGGACACCGACAGGTCGGCCCCGTAGTTGGTCTCGATTTCGTTGATCGCCGCGAGGATCGGCCAGGGTACGTCGTACTGGATTGCCGCGGCCCGATAGATCGGCAGCAGGAACAGGGGAATGCGGTAGAAGTCGAGCGCCTGCACCGACGCCGCGTTGGCCGAGCCGCTCAGCAGCGCCGCCAGGGCGCCGGCCTGACCGGCCACGAGCTGCGGGGGCAGCGCCACGTTGTTGGGAGCGCCGGGCGCCGCGTTCGCGCCCGGCGTCGCGAGTTTGCCGCCGTTCGCGGACTGCCCATTCTGGGGCGTGGCTTTGGTCTGGGTGACGGCGCCGCCGGCCCGTTTGCTCGGGGTGGCAGGCTGCTGGCGCCGCACCACGACTGTCGGACCTTCGCCCGCCGGCGCATTGGCCGGAGCCGGCGTGGTCGTGGTCGGCGTTGAGGGTTGGGTGGTGGCGGTAGTAGTAGTAGTAGTAGTAGTAGTAGCAGTCGATGTGGTGGACGGTTCCCGGGGAGCTTCCCGGGTCGGTTCGCCACTGGTGGTCTGCGGCGTGGTGGCGGTCGGTGGCGGCGCGCCGTCGGTCGTGGTCGAACCGGTTCCTTCCGCGCCCAGAGCGCCGCCGGCGAGCGGTCCACTGAGACTCGCCGCCGTGAGGCCGCCGCCCGCGAGCACCGAGAGCGCCATGCGCCACGGCGCTCGCCGCGTGCCCACGCCGCGCAAGCCGCTCGCCGGCGGCCTGTCGATGGGCTTGTCTTCGTGCGGTCCCTTATTCATTGCGGATCGGTGGTCGGCGCCGCTGACCCAAGATCGCGGGCACGCCACCGGTATTCATATCGGCAGACAAGCAGGATCCCGTAAAGGATTCGTTAAACGCGCCCAGCGGCGCTCCGACAGCGGACCGTAGCGATGTTCGCGGCGGAACGTCGCAGTTTGCGCTGCACCGCTCTATTCTTGGTGCGCAAGGGTTACTGGTAAAGCCGGCGACGGGTCCAGCGGGTAGGGTCAATACACCACACACGGGAGCGGGAGGATTGATGCACAAGACGCCGAGAGCACGGATCATCGCCACAACCATCGTCGGCTGCGCGCTCATGTTTGGCCTCGCCGCGACCGCGGCGCAGGCGGAAGAGACCGTGACAATCACCAAGGCCGGCTTCTCGCCCGACGCGTTCGGAGTGCCGACCAACGTGTTCGGCGCCGCGACGATCGGCTCGACGAACCTGCCGGTGCCCTCGCCGATCACCCATATCAACGTGATGGGCCCGGCCGGCATGACCCTGAACCTCGAAGGCACCGGCACCTGTACTGCGGCGATCCTCGAAAACACCGGCCCCCAAGGCTGTCCCGCGAACTCCAAGGCCGGGTTCGGCGGCGGTGTGGGCGCATACGAAATCGCTCATGAAGTCATCCACGAGAGCTTCACGGTCGACTTCTTCCTCGGCGATAACCGACCGGGCCATACGGTGCTGCTGATCTACCTGAACGGCGCCACGCCGGTTTCGATCCAACTCGTGTTCACCGCGCCCGTGATCAAGGAGCCCAAGCCCTACGGGCTCGGCTTCAGCCTCAACGTGCCGCTCATCAAAGTGCTGCCCGAAGCCTCCGACGCCTCCGCGATCAGCGCCTTCTTCACGGCCGGCGCGAAAAACGTCGCCTACTACAGGAAGATCCACGGCAAGCGCAAGCTGTTCCACGTCAAGGGCATCATCACCCCCAAAACATGTCCTCTCGGGTACTGGCCGGGCGCCGCGGAAATCAGCTTCGAGGACGGCTCGACCGTCAAATCCACGACCAAGATTCGCTGCCCGAAGAAATAGGCGCGGGCTCGGAGATGCGATACGTGGGTCCCGGGACAGACGACGGGATCGGTCCGCCTCGACGCCGCGCCTCGGCGAGAGCGGAGCGAGCGCGCGTAAGCCGGGGGCGCGCGAGCACGGTCGTGGCCACGCTGAGCGCATGCTGCGCATGCGCCGCGGCGACGTCGGCGGTGGCCCAGACGGAAACAAACGCGAGCATGCGCCCCTCGCTGCTGCCCGATCGGCTCGGCGCGAGCAGCGCGCTCACGCTCGCGTTCCGGTTCGCCGGAGGCGCCGAAGGCGTCCCGGCGCCGTTGCGCGGGATGGTCGTGCACCTGCCCGCGGGGCTGACCGTCAGCCTGCGCGGCGTGAAGACGTGCGCGAAGTCGCGCCTGCAACGCAGAGGCCCGTCGGGTTGCCCGGCGGGGTCGCTCGTCGGCCGCGGCCAAGCGCTGATGAAGGTGCACGCCGGCTCGCAGGCGGTCCCCGAGGAAGCCGCCATCTCGATCTTTCGCAGTCCCAGCGGGAGCGGGCGCCCGACGTTCGAGATATACGGCCACGGCGAAACCCCGCTGGATCAGAGCTCGATCAGCACGGCCGTGCTCCAGCCGGACGCCGCGCCGTACGGCCTGAAGGTATCGGTGTCGGTTCCTCCGATCCCAACGCTGGTGCTCGAGCCGGACGCATCGGTCGTCTCCCTGTCAGTGACGGTAGGCGGGACGGGGCGCACCCCCCGGGCACACGCCGCCGCCGGCTCGATCCGCGTGCCGCGCAGCTGTCCCGCCGAAGGGTTTCCGTTCGCCGCCGACTTCACGTTCGCCGACGGGTCCACCGCGAGCACGTCCGCCACGGTCGCCTGTCCGTAGTCGCGTAGCTCATTGCGGAGGGTCGCGAAAGCGATAATCTGAGCGCATGACGACGATCCTGTCCATCATCCAGCTCGCAATCTGCCTGGCTCTGATCTTCCTCGTGCTGATGCACTCCGGCAAGGACTCAGGCCTGTCCGGCGCGTTCGGGGTCGGCAGCGGTCAGGGCCCGCTCGGCGGCGGCTCGATGGTCGAGCGCAACCTCAACCGCTGGACGGTCGTCTTCGCGGTCCTGTTCTTCCTGAACGCCATCATCCTGCTCAAGTCCTAGGACGCCGCTGGGACGGCGCGAGGCTGTGTCCTTACCGATCGAAGATCGACGGGATCTTCGATCGGGGGCACACAGCCCGAAAGGGCTGGGTCACGCGTACGTAGTACGCCACGCTCCCTGCGTCCTTGCCGATCGGGGATCGAAGGGATCTTCGATCGGCCAGCATGCCCATCGACGCCCTGGGAAGCGAGTTCTTCAATCAGGTCCTAGCGAGCACCCGCCGCTCGGGCTCCTCGACCGGCTCGGCGGGCGGCTCCAGCTGGTCGAGGATCGCGATGGCTTCTGCGCGCAGCGTCGCATCGACGGCTTCGTAGTCCGCACGCGAGAGCTTGCCGATGCGGTAGTCGAGCTCGGCCTCGCGGATCTCGCGGTACTTCGCGTCGCGCTCGAGCTCCAGCGCCGACAGGCCCGCTACGCGAACGCGGCGGCGCACGGAATCGGTGGCCCCTCCACCCGTCGGCCAGATCGCGATCAGGCCGCCGCCGAACACGATCAGGCCGCCGATCCAGATCCACATCACGAGCGGCGAGACGATGAAGTGGAACTGCGCGGGCGGCGGGTGCTGCAGATAGGTGCGCGCGAGCACCGCGACGGCGATGAGGGCCTCTTCGGGGTGCACGAACGGGATCGTGCGGTTGCCGATTTCGACGACCCGCTTCAGCTGCGCGGTTTCGATGTTCGGCGCGATCGCGCTCCACACGTCGCGCGTGACCCCCGCGCTCATCGCGACATGGCTGACGGGCTGGCCGCCGATCAGGCTGCCGACCGATCCCTGCGACGGTTCGCCGGAGGCGTAGTAGCCCTCGCTCGGATACAGCGTGGCGACGTGCCGACCGTGCTTGCTCACGTTCAGGACCGCCCCGAGGCTGAGCGTCGCGCCGGTGTGGGCCGCGTCGTTGCTCGGCGTGACCGTCGCCGTGGGGCGGACGTAGTGGACGGTGTAGGCGCCGACACGGCTGGACTGCCCGACCGACAGCGTCGGCTCGAGGGCGTGCTGGAACGAGGAGGACGCGGCCACCCCCACGAACAGCACGGCGATGCCGACGTGCACGACGTAGCCGCCGTAGCGGCGGCGATTGCGCCGCACGAGCGCCGCCAGCGCGACGGGGATCGCCTCGCCCGCCATCGCCCGGCGCGCGCGCGCGCCGCGGACGAACTCCTGACCGACGCACGCGAGCACGAACGCGGCGCAGCCGAACATCGCCAGCGCGAACGGCCTGCCGGAGACACCCGCGAGCAGCAGCGCCGCGACCGTGCTCAGCGCGATGCCCACGGGCGCGAGGAGGCTGCGCCGCGCGCCCGCGAGCGTCGCCCGGCGCCAGGAGATCACGGGCCCGATGCCGCTGAGCAGCACGAGGATCAGCGCGAGCGGCACCGTATAGCGGTCGAACCAGGGCGGCCCGACCGACGCCGCCCGGCCGGTCAGCGCTTCGGAGATCAGCGGGAAGTAGGTGCCCCAGAAGATCACGAAGCACAGGGCGACGAGCACGACGTTGTTGGCGAGGAACACCGACTCGCGCGAGAGCAGCGAGTCGAGGCGGTGCTCGGATGCCAGCATCTCGCGGCGCGTGACGACGAGGTAGATGGAACCGGCGATCAGCGCGGCGATCAGGCACACGAACGGCACGCCCAGCGTCTGCCCGCCGAAGGCGTGGATCGAGCTCAGCACGCCACTGCGCACCAGGAACGTTCCCATGATCGCCAGCGTGCCGGTGGCGAGCACGAGCGAGGCGTTCCACACCTTCAGCATCCCGCGCTTCTCCTGGATCATCAGCGAGTGCAGGAACGCCGTGCCCGTCAGCCAGGGCATCAGCGAGGCGTTCTCGACCGCGTCCCAGCCCCAGTAGCCGCCCCAGCCGAGCTCGGCGTAGGACCAGCGCGCGCCGAGCAGGATGCCGATGCCCAGGAAGAACCAGGCGGCGAACGCGAAGCGACGGATCGCCCGGATCCACTCCGCGTCCACCCGCCGCGCGAGCAGCGCGCCCATCCCGAACGCGAGCGGGATCGTGCACAGCGTGTAGCCGGAGTAGAGCATCGGCGGGTGGATCATCATCGTCGGGAAGCGCAGCAGCGGATCGAGGCCCGCGCCTTCCACGGGCGCCGGGCGGGTTGTCTGAAACGGGTTCGCGTAGAAGATCATCAGCGAGACGAAGAATCCGCCGAACCCGAGCAGGATCGCGGTCGCATAGGCCGCCACCTCGCGCATGCGCCGGCCAGTTAGGAACAGCACCAGGCTCGACCACATCGACAAGAGCCACGCCCACAGCAGCAGCGAGCCTTCCTGCGAGGACCACACAGCGGCGGCCTTGTAGAACGTCGGCGTGGTCGCGCTGGAGGTGTCTGCGACCGTGTTGAACGCGAAGTCGTCGCGCAGGAACGCGAGCTCCAGCACGGCGAACGCGACCGTCAGGACGCCCGCCAGCGCATACACCGCGCGTCGCCCCGAGTCAGACCACTCCGGGCGAGCGCGTCGCACGCCGTACAGCGAGGCGCCGATCCCGTACACGCAGACGGCGAGCGCGAGCAGCAGGCAGGCGCTGCCGAGACTGGCCATCAGCGGCTAGCGTCCGCGCGCGCCGAAGCGGAGCGCTGGGGGGCATGACGATGTGCGACGCAACGGACCACTCAGTAGCTCTGCTTACCGCTGGGCGGCGCGGCCTTGTACTTGGACGGACACTTCGTGATCAACGAGTCGCGTTCGCCGACGTAGGAGCCGCCCTGCCTGCGCACGGTCACGATGACCTCGCGCCCTTCGCGGAACGGGTCCGGGACCGTGCCGGTGTAGGCGACGGGAACGACGGTCCCCCCCGCGCGGTCCTCGACGCTGAAGTCGAGCGTGCCGCCGTTGCGCCGGACAGAGCCGGCCACGACCTTACCCGTGACCTGATAGCTGCGCCCGGGCTGGGCCTGGTGCACGAGCTGGCTCGGCGTGAGCGCGGGCGAGGCGGCGCTGAAGCTGGTGTAGACCAGCGCTCCGGCCAGCGCCACGGCCGCACTGAGGGCCAGTGTCAGCCGCACAGTTCGCTTGCGCGCGGGGTTCATCGCGGTGAAGTATTTCACGCGCCGCCGGCCCCGGCGTGGGTCGATCGAGACCAACGGGCGCCGCCGTCGCAGGAAGCGCCCAGGAAATCGCGCGTGCACAGCGAAACCTTTGGGAGTGCGGGGAGTCTTTACAGGTAGAGCATCATGAGAGCCGCCGCGCTACTGCAACGCCTCCCCCACGCCGCCGACACCGAGCGCCGCCGCCGGCCGCGTCGGCACAGGCACGTCCCGCGCACGCCCGCCGCCGGCGTGGCGAACCTCCACCTCGCGGCGCCCGCCTCCGGGCCGGACGCATCGATCGCCCGCGTGCGCCTCGCCGGCGGTCCGATCGACAACGCCTCCTATACGTGCGGCTGCGGGTTCGTGTTCGCCGCGTCGGTCTCGACCACAGTGCGATGTCCGCACTGTGGCGCCGACCAGGCCTGGTAGAGACCGAGAAGCGGTCGCTATGCGACCCGTCTGTCCAGCGCCGTAGAGTGTCGCGGTGCCAAGGATCGCGAGCTTCGAGGGGATCGTCATCATGCTCTGCTTCGGTGACCATCCGCCGCCACACGTGCATGTGCGCGTAGGTCGCCCCGGTCATCGGGGCGTGGCCGAGGCGCGCTTTGCGATCGACACGGGCGAACAGATCGACGGTGTGCTTCCGGCAGTCAAGGCAACTCGGGTCGCGAGGTGGTGCCGGCGCCATAGCCAGACGCTGCGGGCCGATTGGGAGCGCGCCCAGCGTGATCGGCATCCGATTGGGCGCTACGATTGATCGTGATGGAGCCCGCAATCGCCCCCGAGATGATCGCCGCGACTCCGCGGCCGGATTATGTCGTCCGCGTGATGTTCGCCGACGGTGAGGTTCGCGACGTCGACATCACGCCGCTGTTGAACACACAGGCATTCGCGCCGCTGCGCAACCCGTCGGTGTTCGAGCAGGTCACGGTGGATCAGGAGATCGGCACGATCGCGTGGCCGGGCGGGGTCGACCTGGATCGAGACGTGATCTATGCCGCCCTGGACCTCGGCCCAGCGAAGGCACAAGTCAAGATCCTTGCTCCCAGCATCGCCGCCTGAGGCCGCTGCAAGCACCAAGGCTCCCTAGGCCCAGCCACCGACGCGGATCGCGCGCATGACTGACGCGAGCGACCGAACGTCTACCTGATCTGCATCCCCGAGATCGCGCGCGAGATCACGAGCTGCTGGACCTCGGCGGTGCCCTCGAAGATGTCGTAGATCAGTCGGTGATGGCTCTACAGAGCCGTTCTGGCTTACCTATGCGGAATCGACCCCGACGGAATCCGGTGGAATCCGGCCGAATCAGGACACGACTGGCGCGAGACTGGCGCGCAGTATCCGGGGAGGTATGTCCTTGCGCCGACCCGGCCCCACGCGGGAACGCCCGATGCGGTCGTCGCACCACAGCGCACCATAAGGCCAGTCGCCCAGCTCAGCCCACGGGCACCTACTCAAGCAGCAGGGCGAGCACCGGCGCCGGCAACGCCCACGCAGGGTTCGACAGATCGAGGACCGTCCGCGTAGCCACCACGCCCGCAGAGAACTTTCCCTCGATCACCCTCGCCTCAGCACGCCATCCGGAGGACACCCACTTCGACTCGATCGGCACGGTGTGCGCCGTCCCCGAGGGAGTCGGCACGGCGAGTGCAGCGAAGTCGAGCTCCTTCCCTCCGCCCGTCCGCAGGTACCCGATGGAGTCGTCGTCTTCCCATCGCCCAGGCTCGAGATCGTCGATGGCTCGGGCCAGCACAAGGCCGAGACACGCCTCGGTGAGACGAGTGAAGTCCGGGTGTGGGAGTCCAGCCCGCAGCCGCGCACCAAGCCATGCGAGCACCGGGTCGCAGAGGTAGAGCTTTGATTGGGCCCCAGCCACCCTCCGCCCGTCCTCGTCGACCTGGTGGCACCAGATCGCCGCGTAGGTACGGACGAGACGCATGAGACGCAGGTCGGCCGTCTGGCGGCTCCCATAGCTGAGGTCCTCGGCAAGCGCTCGACGGTTGAGCGGCGAGGTACAGCGGCCCTCGAGCGCGGACAGGAGCTTCGGCACCGAGTCCTCCGCCGCCTCCGGGTCCACGTCTCGATGCAGCCACGCCGTCAGGTCCCGCAAGAACGCCTCGCTAACCTCGCCGGTCTTGTGGTACTCCGCGACCGCGCGCGGAAAGCCACCCGAAGTGAGGTACGCCTGCCAGGCCAGATCGAGCTCGTCCACAAAGAGCTCGAGTGACTCCGCGAGGACCCGGGCGGCCTCGTCCTGGAGCGCCCACGGCGAGAGTCGGGCGGGCAGGGGAATCTCCCTGCCCGCAGCGGCGAGCACGTCCCGGAAGCTCATCGGATGAAGGATCCGGGATCTTCTTCTCGCGGAGGTCCCGGCCCTGCCGGCGAGGAGGTCCCGCTCCACCTCGGCCTCCCGATCCCAAGAGGAGCCGGTGCACACCACCGTGTCGGCGCCGAGCTCAGTGTTGTCGCGGAGGTACTTCAGTGCCTGCGTCCAACCCCGGAGCCCGGTCACCTCGTCGAGGAGCCAGACGCGACGCGTCTGTCCCACGGATCGGGTTAGCTCCCGGCCCAGCTTCGCCACGCGAGACAGGTCAGACGCACGCATCCCGTCGGTCGGCACGTAGAGGAGCTGACGCGGATCCACGTCCCCGCGTCCGCAGAGGCGCGCCGCCGTATCCTTCAGCAGCACGGACTTGCCGATCCGCCGAGCGCCACGCAGCACGACGAGCTTGTCGTCGAGGAGGCCGTCAGCGACATCATCGAGCAGGCCCGAGCGGTAGCCCAAGTCATAAGCGGCCCTGGCGTGAAGCATCTGGTCGCTCGCCACCCAGGCGAGGGCATCTCCCCCCGTTGTTGCCGCACGCCACCATGGGTTGCAATCACGAAGCCGCTCGCGCAGTTCGTCATCCCTCATATGAAGAGCCTACCAGAACAGCCCCGGTTTTGGTAAGGATACATGTCGCGAATCCCCCCGGTCTTGGTAAGGATTTGACCTACACCGCCTCATCCCAGCGCCAGCGCAAACGCGAGCGCTACACCATCGGCGGTCCCAGCACTGCCCCCCTGCGCGACCTACGCTTCACCGTCCGCGCCCCCCAGGTAGGCGTCGAGCTGCGCGGCCGCCTCGCTCTCGTTTTCGAGCGCCGCTGCTCTGGGCCTCAGCGATCCCCCAGCACGACCAGCACCCACCCCGGAAAGCCAGTCCCAGAGCTACTTGATCTGCATACCGCTGATCGCCCGCGAAATCACGAGCTGCTGGATCTCGGCGGTGCCCTCGAAGATGTCGTAGATCTTGGCGTCGCGGTGCCAGCGCTCGACGGGGAACTCGCGCGTGTAGCCGTTGCCGCCGAGGATCTGGATCGCGCGCTCGGTCACCCATACGGCGACCTCGCCGGCCTTGAGCTTGGACATCGAGCCCTCGGCGTTCTCGAAGGGGACCTGGTTGCGTCCCATCCAGGAGGCGCGCCAGACGAGCAGGCGGGCCGCGTCGATCTCCATCTTCATTCGCGCCAACGTGAACGCGATCGACTGGTTCTCGATGATCTTCTTGCCGAACTGCTCGCGCTCCTTGGCGTACTCCAGTGAGTACTCGTAGGCGGCGCGAGCGATCCCCAGCGCCTGGGAGCCGACCGTCGGGCGGGAGGCCTCGAACGTCTGCATCGCGGCCTGCGACTTGTTTTTCTTGCCCTCGCGCACGCGCGCGATGCGCTCGTCGAGCTTGTCCTTGCCGCCGAGCACGTGGCCGGCGGGGACGCGGCAGTCATCGAGGAACACGTCCGCCGTGTGCGAGGCGCGCAGACCATGCTTGGAGACCTTCGTGCCCTGGGAGATGCCCGTGGCCTCGCTCATCGGCACGATGAACGCGGCATGTCCTTTCGAGCCCAGCTCGGGGTCGACGGTGGCGATCACGACGTGCACGTCGGAGATGCCGCCGTTCGTGGCCCACGCCTTCTGGCCGTTGATCACCCACTCGTTCGTCGCCTCGTCGAACTTCGCCCGCGTGCGCACGCCGGAGACGTCCGAGCCGGCGTTGGGCTCCGAAGCGCAGAATGCGGCCACCTTCAGGTCATCGGCTGTGCCGAAGCAGCGGGGGATCCACTCGCCGATCTGCTCGCCGGAGCCCTGGCCGAAGATCGCGGCCACGGCCAGCGCGGTGCCCATGATCGACATGCCGATGCCGGCGTCGCCCCAGAACAGCTCCTCGTTGACGATCGGCAGCGTCAGGCCGGTGGGATCAGCGAAGAACTGCGCCAGCCCTTCAAAGCCGTAGAGCCCGATCTTGGCGGCCTCCTCGATGATCGGCCAGGGGGTCTGCTCCTGCTCGTCCCACTCGTGCGCGGCGGGGCGCATCACGTCGGCGGCAAAGCCGTGGACCCACTCACGAATGTCCTTCTGGTCCTGGGTCAGCGCCATCGAGAACACCGCCTCCTGGTTGGCCGAGCTCGTGATCGCCTCGACGGCGGCCTCGGCGGCCTCGGTATTGCGCTCCTGCGGGGGTGTGGCGACGGTGGGCGTGGCTGACATCTGGCGGGATCTCCTTCGGATGGGGCGCACGGAGCGCCGGGCGGCTGCGGGAAGGCCTCGGACGAGGCGGTGGGTCGTTAAGCGTAACCCAAAACGAGGATAACCTCAAATCTGGTAACCCAGAATGAGGACATCCTCAAATCTAACTAATCTGGATGCGTTTTATGGTATTAGTGACCTTTGAACATTCATCATGTCGTCGATGCAGAAAGTGGTTATGTCCATACGCACTCCCTCCTGCGCCGTCCGTTCGCCGTCGAATGTCGGGCGCCGCGTAGCGATCTACAACAACGTCGTCGGTGCGCGGGCGCACCATGCGCGGGCACACGGGCGCGCGTTTGCGGCCGTCTTGTCGCTGCTCCCAGCCGCCCTCGGCCTCGCGGCCTGCGGCAGCAGCTCCTCGGGCGCGAGCTCAAACGGCTCGCACGTGACGCTCGTCGCCTACTCCACGCCGCAGGGCGCCTACGAAAAGCTGATTCCGGCGTTTCAGGCCACGCCCGCGGGCAGGGGCGTCTCGTTCAGCCAGTCCTACGGGCCGTCGGGCGAACAGAGCCGCGCGGTCGCCAACGGGCTGCACGCCGACGCGGTCAACTTCTCGCTGGAACCGGACGTGACGCGGCTCGTCAAGGCGGGGCTGGTGTCGCAGAGCTGGAACCACAACGCGACGCACGGGTTCGTGACGGAGTCGGTCGCGGTGATCATCGTGCGCAAGGGCAACCCCAAGCACATCACCGGCTGGGCGGACCTGACCAAGCCGGGCGTGGGCGTGCTGACGCCAAACCCGTTCACCTCGGGGAGCGCGCGCTGGAACATCATGGCCGCGTACGGCGCGCAGATCAAGGAAGGCAAGTCGCCCGCTGAAGCGGAAGCGTATTTGCGGGCGCTGTTTCACAACGTCGTCAGTCAGGACAGCTCGGCGCGCAATGCGCTGCAAACGTTTCTGGCCGGCCGCGGCGACGCGCTGATCGACTACGAGAGCGAGGCGATCGCCGATCGGAAGAAGGGCGCGGCGATAGAATACGTGATCCCGCCGCACACGATCCTGATCCAGAACCCGGTCGCGGTCGTCGGCTCGAACGCCGGCGCGAGCAAGTTCGTGAGCTACCTGATCTCACCCGCCGGGCAGAAGATCTGGGCTGAAAAGGGCTACCGGCCGGTGATCCCGGGCGTGGCCGCGTCCGGCCAGTTCCCGACGCCGACGGGGCAGTTCACGATCGACGACCTCGGCGGCTGGACCGCCGTGAACAAGCAGTTCTTCGAACCGGAAACGGGGATCGTGACGAAGATCGAGCAGTCGCTGGGAGTGTCCACCTCGAAATGAGCACGCCCGCCGCCCCCGCCGCAGCGCCCGCGCGCCCGACGCGCCTGAAGATCCCCGCCGTCCTCGGCCGGGGGCGCGCGGCAGGGACGCTCGGCAAGGGCATGATCGGCGTCTACCTGTCGGTGCTCGTGCTGCTGCCGGTGGCGGCATTGCTGGCGAAGGCGGGCAGCGGCGGGCTGGACGCGTTCTGGCGCGAGGTGACGGGACCGCAGGCCCAGGCCGCGATCAAGCTGACGCTCGTGATGTCGGCGATCGTGGTCGTCATCAACGCGATCTTCGGCACGCTGATCGCCTGGGTGCTGGTGCGCGACGAGTTCCCGGGCAAGCGCACGGTCAACGCCCTGATCGACCTGCCGTTCGCGCTGCCGACGATCGTCGCCGGGGTGGTGCTGCTGGCGCTGTATGGCACCAACAGCCCGCTCGGCGTCAATGTGGCGTTCACGCGCACGTCGATCGCGCTCGCGCTGCTGTTCGTGACGCTGCCGTTCGTCGTGCGCTCGGTGCAGCCGGTGCTGATCGAGATGGACCGCTCGATGGAGGAAGCCGCCGCGTCGCTCGGCGCCGGGCCGGTGACGGTGCTGCGCCGGATCGTGCTGCCGACGCTGACGCCCGCGATCGTCTCGGGCGTCGCCCTCAGCTTCGCGCGGGCGGTCGGCGAGTTCGGCTCGCTGGTGCTGATCACGGGCAACCTGCCGTTCAAGACGGAGGTGGGCTCGGTGTACGTGTTCGGGCAGATCCAGAACGAAAACCTGCCGGCGGCCGCCGCCGTGTCGGTCGTGCTGCTGGGGGCGGCGCTGATCGTGCTGGGCGCCCTGACGCTGGTGTCGCGCCGGAGATCTCGCCATGTCCTTTAGCAAGCTGGGCGTGCGCACGCTCGCGCTCGGGTATCTCGCGCTGCTGCTGGCGGCGCCGGTGGCGATGATCTTCTACCGCACATTCGAACACGGCATCGCGCCGGTGTGGGACGCGGTGAGCGCTCCCAATGCGGTGCGTGCATTCTGGCTGTCGATCGAGATCGTCGCGATCGCGGTGCCGCTGAACACGGCGTTTGGGGTCGGCGTGGCGCTGCTGTTGGAGCGGGGCTCGTTCCGGGGCAAGGCGCTGCTGGGGATGCTCGTGGACCTGCCGTTCGCGATCTCGCCGGTCGTGGTGGGGCTGGCGCTCGTGCTGGTGTACGGCAAGACCGGCTGGTTCGGCGACTGGCTGATCGGGCACGGCATCCAGGTGATCTTCTCGGTGCCCGGCATGGTGCTCGCCACGGCGGTCGTGTCGCTGCCGTTCGTCGTGCGCGAGACCGCGCCGGTGCTGCGCGAGCTGAGTACAGACGCCGAGCAGGCCGCGGCGACGCTCGGGGCGGGCGCGTGGCAGACGTTCCGGCGGATCACGCTGCCGGCGATCAGGTGGGGCGTGGTGTATGGGGTCGTGCTGACGACCGCCCGCGCACTGGGCGAGTTCGGCGCCGTGAGCGTCGTGTCCGGGCGCATCGAAGGTCAGACGCAGACGCTGCCGCTGTATGTGCAGGGGCAATTCGAGAACTTCAACATCACGGGCGCGTACGCGAGCGCGGTGGTGTTGGCGCTGCTGGCGCTCGCGACGCTGGTGGCAATGAACCTGTTGACGCGTCGAACTCGCAGACGGGAGGCGATCTGATGGCTATCGAGGTGAGGAACGTGAGCAGGCGCTTCGGCGAGTTCGTCGCGCTGGACGACGTCTGCATCCGCGTGAACGACGGCGCGCTGACGGCGCTGCTGGGCCCGAGCGGAAGCGGCAAGTCGACGCTGCTGCGCATCATCGCCGGGCTGGAGACGCCCGACTCCGGCGAGGTGCGGATCGGCGAGCGGGTCGTGACGGACGCGCCCGCGCGCACGCGCGATGTGGGCTTCGTGTTCCAGCACTACGCCCCGTTCAAGCACATGACGGTGCACGACAACGTCGCGTTCGGGTTGAAGGTGCGCAGGCGCCCGAAGACCGAGATCAGGGCGCGCGTGCATGAGCTGCTGGGGCTGGTGCGGCTGGAGGGGTTGGCCGACCGCTACCCGTCACAGCTGTCGGGGGGCCAGCTGCAGCGCATGGCGCTCGCGCGGGCGCTGGCGGTGGCACCGCGGGTGCTGCTGCTGGACGAGCCGTTCGGAGCGCTGGACGCGCTGGTGCGGGCGGAGCTGCGCGAATGGCTGCGCAGGCTGCACGAGGAGATTCACGTGACGACGATCTTCGTGACGCACGACCAGGAGGAGGCGATGGCGCTCGCAGAGCAGATCGTGGTCATGAACCGTGGCCGGATCGAGCAGGCGGGGACGCCGCGCGAGCTGTATGAGAGCCCGCGCAACGAGTTCGTGATGTCGTTCATCGGACCGGTCAATCGCCTCGGCGAGGCGTCATTCCTGCGCCCGCATGACATCCAGATCATGCCGTACGCAACGGGCGAAGGGACGGAGGCGCTGATCGAGCGCGTCGTGCACCTCGGGTTCGAGGTGCGGGTCGAGCTGAAGCTGGGCGACGGGCGCGACGTGTGGGCGCAGGTGACGCGCGAGTCGGCGCAGGAGTTGGAGTTGCACGAGGGGCAGATCCTCGCGGTGAGGTTGCCCGAGCCGCGGGTGTTCGCCTAGCGAGTGGTGTCACAGCTACGCCGCGGGTGTTCCCTAGCGAGTGGTGTCACAGCTACGCCGCGGGTGCTCCCTAGCGAGTGGTGTCACAGCTACGCCGCGGGTGTTCCCTAGCGAGTGGTGTCACAGCTACGCCGCGGGTGTTCCCTAGCGAGTGGTGTCACAGCTACGCCGCGGGTGCTCCCTAGCGAGTGGTGTCACAGCTACGCCGCGGGTGCTCCCTAGCGAGTGGTGTCACAGCTACGCCGCGAGTGC
>Ga0210408_10000491_pt1 | contig 50404 bp, 40 predicted proteins | sample IncBWH4MmetaG_FD_155471 | JGI IMG/M metagenome (GOLD analysis project Ga0210408, IMG submission 155471) | Forest soil microbial communities from Barre Woods Harvard Forest LTER site, Petersham, Massachusetts, United States - Inc-BW-H-4-M | ecosystem: Environmental > Terrestrial > Soil >...
TTGCCCATTCCGATGCGCAGCGCGACCAATATCGCCGGCGCGGCAACGCCATGCAGCTCAACGGCATCGACGCGGTGTGGCTCGATCGCGCCGAACTCGCGCGAAGAGTGCCGCTGCTCGATTGCTCCGATGACGCGCGCTATCCGATCGTCGGCGGCCTGCTGCAGCCGCGCGGCGGCACCGCGCGCCACGATGCGGTCGCCTGGGGTTACGCGCGCGCGGCGGATCAACGCGGCGTCGACATCATTGAGAACTGCGAGGTCACCGGCTTCCGCATCGAGAACGGGCGCGTGCGCGGCGTCGAGACCACGCGCGGCTTCATCGCCGCCGACAAGATAGGCCTCGCCGTCGCCGGTCACACCGGCCAGGTCGCGGCGATGGCCGGGCTGCGCCTGCCGATCGAGACCCACGTGCTGCAGGCGTTCGTAAGCGAGCCGCTCAAGCCCATGCTCGACACCGTCGTTACCTTCGGCGCCGGGCACTTTTACGTCAGCCAGTCCGACAAGGGCGAACTGGTGATGGGCGGCGATCTCGACTTCTACAATTCCTACGCCCAGCGGGGAAACCTGCCGGCGGTGCAGCACGCGGTCGAATGCGGGCTCGCAATGTTTCCGAGCTTCTCGCGCTTGCGCATGATGCGCAGCTGGGCCGGCGTCATGGACATGACCATGGACGGCAGCCCGATCATCGGCAAAACACCGATCGAAAGTTTCTACATCGACGGCGGCTGGTGCTACGGCGGCTTCAAGGCGACGCCGGGCTCCGGCTGGGTGTTCGCCTGGACCGTCGCCAAGGACGAGCCGCACGCGCTCAACGCCGCCTTCGCGCTCGACCGCTTCGGCCGCGGCGCCGTGATCGACGAGAAGGGCGCCGGCCCGGATCCGAAGGCGCATTAGAAATGCTGCTGATCCCTTGCCCGCACTGCGGCCCGCGCAGCCACGTCGAATTCACTTACGCGGGCGACGCGACCTTGCGCCGACCTGCGGACGACGCGCCGCTCGCCGACTGGGTCGATTATGTTTATTTGCGCGACAATCCGCGTGGGCCGCATCGCGAATATTGGCATCACGTGCACGGCTGCCGCGCCTACGTGACGGTCGAGCGCGACACGGCCACGCACGCGATTGTTTCACCCGGCGGAGACGATTCGTGACGGTGGGGCCGTTCCGTCTGCCGTCGGGCGGTGCGATCGACCGCGCGCGCGCGCTCGCCTTCACCTTCGACGGCAGCAGCTATACCGGCTACCCCGGCGACACGCTCGCGTCGGCCTTGCTGGCGAACGGCGTGCGCGTGGTCGGGCGCAGCTTCAAATATCACCGACCGCGCGGCGTCTTCACCGCCGGGCCCGAGGAGCCGAATGCGTTGGTCCGCGTTGGCGAAGGCGCGCGCGCCGAGCCCAATACGCGCGCCACCATGGTGGAGCTTTACGACGGGCTTATCGCCACGAGCCAGAATTGCTGGCCGTCGCTCGGCTTCGACCTGTGGGCGCTCAACGATCTATTCGCGCCGCTGTTTCCTGCCGGCTTCTATTACAAGACCTTCATGGCGCCGGCGCGCGCGTGGCCGGCCTACGAGCGCGTCATCCGCCGCGCCGCCGGCATCGGCACCCACGTGCCGCATCCCGACCCCGACCGTTACGACCGGCGCTTTGCCCATTGCGACGTGCTGGTGGTGGGCGGCGGCGCTGCCGGCGTCATGGCGGCGAGCGTAGCGGCGAGCGCCGGCGCCGACGTGATGCTGGTGGACGAGCGCGACGCGCTCGGCGGCCACCTGCGCGCCGAGCGCACGGACGCCGAAATTTTGTTGCCCTACCTGCGAGAGCTTGAGGCCGACAAGCACATCCGGCTGCTGTCGCGCACCACCGCGTTCGGGGTTTACGATCACGGCACCGTGGCCCTCGCGGAGCGTGTGACCGATCACCTGGGCCCTGCAGCGCCGCCGTCGCTGCCGCGCCAGCGCCTGTGGATGGTGCGCACGCGCGAGATCATCATCGCGGCCGGCGCGATCGAGCGGCCGCTGGTGTTTGCCGGCAACGACCGGCCTGGCGTGATGCTGGCGTCGGCCGCCCGCACCTACATCAACCGCTTCGCGGTTGTGCCTGGCGGCCGCGCCGTGGTCTTCACAAACAACTCCGAGGCCCACCGCACGGCCCTCGATCTCACGGCGGCCGGCATCGAGGTAGCCGCCGTTGTTGATGCGCGCGCCGGCCACGCGGTCGTCGCGACGAAAGGCGGCCGGACGCTGCGCGCTGTTGGTATTGCGCCGATCGATGAGGAGGGACGCCCGAGCGGCGCCCCCACCTGGATCGACTGCGATCTGCTCGCCGTCTCCGGCGGCCTGACGCCGAGCGTGCATCTGCATTCGCACACCGGCGGCAAGCTCGCCTGGGACGAGACCATTGCCGCCTTCGTGCCCGGCGCCGGCGCGGCACACATGCGCGTGTGCGGTGCCGCGCGCGGCGTGTTTGCGCTCGCCGATTGCCTTGCGGACGGCGCGCGCGCCGGTGCCGCTGCCGTGCAAACACTTGGGTTCAAAGTCGCCGCGTTGGAGTTGCCCGCGTGCCCGCCGGAGGAATCGTTCTCGATTCGGCCACTGTGGGAGGTGAAGCCCGCGGGGAAGATACGCGGCAAGCGCTTCGTCGATCTGCAGGACGACGTGACCGCCGACGATCTCTCGCTCGCCGTGCGCGAGAACTATCGCTCGATCGAGCACGTCAAGCGCTACACCACGCTCGGCATGGGTACTGACCAGGGCAAGACCGCGAATCTCAACGGGCTGGCGATCGTGGCGGCGCGCCGCGCCGAGGCGATCGCGACGGTCGGCACGACCACGTTCCGTCCGCCCTACACGCCGGTCGCCTTCGGCGCGCTCGCGGGGCCGGAGATCGGCAAACATTTCGAGCCGATCCGCCGCACGCCGTTGCACGACTGGCACGCCGCGCATGGCGCGACATTCGTCGAGGCGGGCCAGTGGCTGCGCCCGCGTGCCTACCCGCGGCCTAGCGAAAGTTTCGACGCCGCATGGCGGCGCGAGGTGCAAAACGTGCGCGGCGCCGCCGGCATTTGCGATGTCTCGACCCTCGGCAAGATCGACCTGCAGGGACCGGACGCGACCGCGTTCCTCCAGCGCGTCTACTGCAATGGCTTCGCCAGCCTCGCGGTCGGCCGCTGCCGCTACGGCCTGATGCTGCGGGAGGACGGCATCGTGCTCGACGACGGCACCGTGACGCGCCTCGGGGAGCGGCATTATTTTTTGACCACGACCACGGCGAATGCAGGCCGGGTGTTGGCGCATTTGGAATATTTGCTGCAGACCGTGTGGCCCGAGCTGAAGGTGGGCGTCGCCTCGGTCACCGATCAATTCGGCCAGATCGCGCTTGCCGGCCCGCGCAGCCGCGATGTGCTCGCGCGTGTTGTCGACACCGACGTCAGCAACACCGCCCTGCCCTTCCTGGGATCTGCCGCGACGAGGATCGCCGGCGCGCGCGTGCGTTTATTCCGCATCAGCTATTCAGGCGAGCTGGCCTATGAGATCGCGGTACCGGCCGGTCACACGATCACGGTGTGGGAGGCGCTGCTGGACGCCGGCCGCGAAGCTGGCCTCGCGCCTTACGGCACCGAGGCCATGGCGGCAATGCGCATCGAAAAGGGCCATGTCGCCGGCGCCGAGATCAACGGGCAGACCACGCCGGCCGACCTCGGCTTGACGCGGCTCGTCTCCGCGAAGAAATCTTTCGTCGGGCGGCGGCTATTGCAGCGGCCGGCGATCGTTGACAAAGCACGGCCAATGCTCGTCGGGCTCGAGCCGGTCGACGGCGTCACAGCGATTCCGGCGGGCGCGCAGCTCATCGCCGACGTACGCGCGCGGCCGCCGGTGAAAATGTTCGGCCGCGTGACCTCGGCGACCTTCAGCCCCACACTGGGCCGGCCGATCGCGCTCGCGTTGCTCACAAACGGCCTGGCGCGCCAGGGCGACACCGTCGTGGCGGCGGCGCCGCTCGACGGCATCACGGTTGCCGCGCGGGTGGTTCATCCGGTGTTCTACGATCGGGCGGGAGAGCGGCTGCATGGCTGACGCGCCCGTCCGCATCACCGCACGCGGTCCGCTCGACATTGTGCAGGTCGCGGCCTTCGACGACGCGGCCGCGACAGCCGAGCTTCTGTCCAAACATTTCGGCCTTACGATCACAACAATACCCAACCGCGCGACCGCGGGCGGCCATCTAAGAGTGCTGTGGCATCGCCCAGGCCAGTGGCTGATCGTTAGCGTGCCGACGGCTACGCCACTCGCAGCGGAGCTTGCCCGCTCGTGCGGAGATGACGCCGCCGTGGTCGATCTCGGCCATGCCCGCACCGCGCTGCGCTTCGAGGGCGATGGCGCGCGCGACCTGCTCGCCAAGGGCACCAGTATCGATCTGCGCCCGACACACTTCGCCCCGGGCGCGTGCGCGCTGACGGCGCTCGGCAAGATCGGCGCGCTCCTCCACGCCGTCGCGCCAGCGATGATCGACGTCTACGTGGCGCGCAGCTACGCACAGGCTCTAGCCGAGTGGCTCCAGCACGCGGCCGCCGACGCCAGTCTCCAATTTGCCCCTCCCGAATCGTAGGATGGGCGGCCACCCTTCGCGCTCCGCAATAATCGATTGGACGCGCATAACACATTGAATCAATGAGTTATTTTACCTATCCTCACTATTTTTTGGGTGCAATGCACAAAAAGTCTTGACTCAGTGCAGCATTCAGATTGAATCGATTCTCATGAACGGCCGCACCGCTTCCTACCTGCCGAGCTTCATCCTGCCGTGCCCCTATTGCGGCCGGCGGATGTCGGTGAAGACGGCCGAGCCGACCCGCTTCGCGGCCGAGTTCGAGGATGTGACCCACGCCTGCGGCCAATGCGGCACCGAACTCGTGCGCACGGTCCAGCGCGAGCCGGGCGCACCCAAGGCGGCGTAAGTCGCCTCCCCCACTGGCCGTCATTGCCCGCGAAAGCGGGCAATCCAGTAAACGCTGACATCTCGAAAAATTGTGGTGTCTGTGTTTACTGGGTGCCCCGCTTTCGCGGGGCACGACGAGTAAGGAGGGTGGCCGGGCGCTACTTTCCTTCGAACACCTGCTTGGCGACCAGCGCCGCGGTCATGGCCGCCGGCCAGCCGGCATAGAACGCGAGATGAGTGATGACCTCGCTCAGCTCGCTTTGTTTGAGCCCGTTGTCGAGCGCGCGTTGCAAGTGGCCGACCAGTTGCTTCTCGCGGCCGAGCGCGATCAGCGTGGCGCAAGTAATCAGGCTGCGATCGCGCTTGGAGAGGCCCGGGCGCTCCCACACCTCCCCGAACAGCACCCGCTCGCTGAGCTCGATGAGGGCGGGGACGACGTTGCGGACTTGGTCACGTGCTGATGCAGGTTGCTGCGCCATGGCTTATCCCTTTCTCGGTTGCGGAGTTGACGTGGACTTCGGTTCGTAGAGCATAACCCAAGCGCCGGTCGACCGGAGCCGTCGCGATCACCCGCGCTTGCGCAAGTCGCGCACCCGCACCGCCTTGCCTTCCGAGCGCGGCACTTCGCCGGGCGATTTGACCGCGACCTCGCAGGTCACGCCGATCAGCGATTTGATGTGCTGTATGACGTCGCGCGCCTTGCGCTCGCGCGCCGCCGCGTCTGAAGGCGTGTCGGGGGCCAGCTCCACTTCGAGCGTGACCGCGTCGAGCACGCCCTCGCGCGTGAGCACGATCTGATAGTGCGGCGCCAGCCCGGGAAACCCGACCAGGACCGCCTCGAGCTGCGAGGGATAAACGTTGACCCCGCGGATGATCAGCATGTCGTCGTCGCGCCCGGTCACGCGCATGATGCGCACGTGGGTGCGCCCGCACGGGCACGGACTGCGGTCGAGCCGCGTGATGTCGCGGGTGCGGTAACGGATCATCGGCAGCGCCTGCTTGGTGAGAGTCGTGATCACCAGCTCGCCGGTTTCGCCGGCGGGCAGCGGGCGCAAGGTCTTCGGGTCGACGACCTCGAACAGAAAGTGGTCCTCCCAGCCGTGCAGGCCCGCCTGCGCCACGTCGCACTCGCCGCCGACGCCGGGGCCCTGCACCTCGGAGAGGCCGTAATGGTCGATCGCCTTGACGCCGAGCCGCTCCTGCAGGCTCTTGCGCATCGCCTCGCTCCACGGCTCGGCGCCGAACACGCCGATGCGCAAGGCGTCGCTGCGCAACTCGACCCCCATGCCGGCCGCGACTTCGGCGATGTTGAGCGCGTAGGAAGGCGTCGCGCAGATGACGTTGGCGCGGAAATCCTTGAGCAGAAGCACCTGGCGTTCGGTGCCGCCGCCGGACATGGGGACCACGGTGCAGCCGAGGCGTTCGGCGCCGCAGTGCACCCCGAGACCGCCGGTGAAAAGGCCGTAGCCGTAGGCGTTATGAATGATGTCGCCGGGCCGCGCGCCGGCGCAGGCGAGCGAGCGCGCCATCAGGTCCGCCCAGGCGTCGAGGTCGCGCCGCGTGTAGCCCACGACAGTCGGTTTGCCGGTGGTGCCGGACGAAGCGTGCACGCGCACCACCTCCTCACGCGGCACCGCGAACATGCCGAAGGGATAATTCTCGCGCAGGTCCGCCTTCTCGGTGAACGGGAAGCGCTCGATGTCGGCGAGGTCCTTGCAGTCGGACGGCTTCACCCCGGCCGCGTCGAATTTCTTTTGGTGCTGCGCCACGTTGGCGTAGGCATATTCGAGTGTCTGGCGCAGCCGCACGCTCTGCAGCTCGGCCAGTGCCGCGCGCGGCATGGTCTCGACGTCGCGGTCGAACATGAAGACGTCGGAATCCATGTCGGTCTCCGCGCCGTTGTGAGGTTATGAAAGCAGCCTCAGCCCTTGCGGGCGGCGTCGCGCCGCTCGGCCTTGGCTTTGAGCCGCGCGTAGGTTTTGCTCACGTCGACGACGAAGCGCGCGTGGTTGCCGCCGCTGATCGGCTCGAGTTCGTCCTTGGCGGTGACCTCGAAGGAGACCTTGCGGCCATCGACCGCCGTCACTTTCGCGGTGATCTCGACCGTCATGCCGAGCAGGGTCGGCGCGAGGTGGCGCAGCGAAATGTCCATGCCGACCGAGTCCTCGCCCGGGTCGGCGTGTTCGAGCAGCAGGCCGCGGCAGGTCTGCTCGATGTCGCGCACCAGCATGGGCGTGGCGTAGACGCGCCCCTCTTCGCCCATGAAATCGATGGTGCGGTCGAGACCGATCTCGATGCGGGCAGTCTTGGACATCCCCGGCTGCAGGCTCTGCTTCATTGCTTTCCCCGTTCGTATTGGCTGACTTGCTTAGCATTCCCGCCGGATCGCCTCCACCGACCCCGCGGGCGGTCTCGTCTTCGCGGGAGGTGGGCACGGCCTCTGGGTTCCCCTCCCCCCATTCGCGAAGCGAATGGCGGGGAGGGGTCAGGGGTGGGGGGAATCCAGAACCAGGAACCAGAAATCAGAGACTCCGTCGGCTGATCTCTGATTGCTGAGTCTGGTCCCCCCACCCGGCTCGCTTCGCTCGCCACCCTCCCCGCGCTCGCTTCGCTCGCGGGGGAGGGATCAGAACGTCACGATCTGGCGGACGGCGGCGACGTCGGCGAGGCGGTCGAAGCCGGCGTTGATGTCGGCAAGCGGCAACGTACCGCTGCGCAGGCGATCGATCGGCAGCCGCCCCTGTTTGTAAAGTTCGATGAACGCGGGCACGTCGCGCTCGGGCACGCATGAGCCCATGTAGCTGCCGCGGATCGCCTTCTCATCGCCGACCAGGTTCGAATGGTTGAGCGCGTAGGTCGCCGCGGTGGGCGGAAGGCCGGCGGTGACGACGGAACCGCCGCGGGTGAGAAGCTCGAGACTCAGCGCCAGCGCCTTGATCGAGCCCGCCATCTCGAAGGCGAAGTCGACGCCGCCGCCGGTTGCCTCGCGAATGTCCTTGGCGCAGGCGGGGTCGCCGGCGTTGAAGGTTTCGGTCGCGCCGAGTTGGCGCGCCAGCCCGAGCTTCTCGTCGGACAGATCGACCGCGATGATGCGTTGCGCGCCGGCGACGCGCGCGCCAAGCATGCAACTCAAGCCGACGCCGCCGAGCCCGACCACGGCGACCACGTCGCCCGGTCGTACGCCCGCCGTGTTCACCGCCGCGCCGACGCCGGTCTGCACCGCGCAGCCGAACATCGCCGCGTCGGCCAGAGGCACGGCCGCATCGATCTTCACCAGCGACGAGCGCGCCATCACCGCATATTCGGCAAAGCAGGAAATGCCGGAGTAATGAGCGATGAACTTGCCGTCGCGGGAGAGCCGCCGGCCGCCGGTCATCAGCTCGCCGCGCGCGCGCAGTTGCGGCCAGCGCGTGCAAACGTTGGGCCGGCCGCGGCGGCAGTTGCGGCACTCGCCGCAACTCGGCACGAACACGAACACCACGTGGTCGCCGGCTTTAAGATCGCGCACGCCCGCCCCGACCTCGGCGACGATACCGGCGCCCTCGTGGCCGGGGATGGTCGGCAGGGTGCGCGGCCGGCTGTTGTCGATCGTCGACAGATCCGAGTGGCACAGGCCGGCGCCCTTGACCTGCACCAGCACTTCGCCTTCCCCAGGCCCTTCGAGATCGACGGTTTCGATACGCAGCGGCCGGCTCTCCGCGTAGGGACGCGGCAGGCCCTGCTCGTAGAGAACCGCAGCGGTCATTTTCATGATGTCCCCCCATGGGTCCGAACCGACGACCATACTATCATCTGCCCGCTCGCCGGCGGCGAGTTGGGAGGATTAGATGAAACTCGGCAAGCTCGGCATTTGGATAGGATTGGACAGCGTATCGGCCGCAAGGGCGCTCGAGATCGCCAAGCGCGTCGAGGGGCGCGGCTATGCCGCGCTGTGGATTCCGGAGAGCCGCGGGCGCAACGTGTTGGTGAATTCCGCTTGGCTGCTCGCCGGTACGACGAAGCTGATCGTGGCGCCGGGCATCGCCAACATCTACGCGCGTGACGCGATGGCGATGGCTGCCGGCCAGCGCGGGCTCAACGAGCAGTCGGGCGGCCGGTTTCTGCTCGGCCTCGGGGTCTCGCACGTGCCGACCGTGAACACCTTGCGCGGCCACGTCTACGGCAAGCCAGTCGCGACCATGCGGGCTTATCTCGAGGCGATGCGCGCTGCGCCCTACATCGCGCCGCCTCCGCCCGAGCCTTGCCTGACCATCCTCGCCGCGCTCGGTCCGCGCATGCTCGCGCTTTCCGCCGAGCACGCCGACGGCGCGCACCCTTACAACGTGCCGCCCGAGCACACGGCCGAGGCGCGGCGCATCCTCGGTCCCGGCAAACTGCTGTGCCCCGAGCAGATGGTGGTGCTGGAGAAGAATCCGTCGGAGGCGCGCCGCATCGGCCGCGCCGCGCTCGAGCGTTACATGAAGCTCGACAACTATGTGAACAACTGGCGCCGCCTCGGCTTTACCGACGACGACTTCGCCGGGGGCGGCTCCGACCGCTTCATCGACGCCAACGTCGGCTGGGGCGACGAGGCGGCGATCCGCAAGCGCGTGCAGCAACACTGGGACGCAGGCGCCGACCACGTCTGCATCCAGCCGATCCGGCTCGACGGCGCTGCGCAGGTCCTCGACGAGCGTATCGTCGATTTGCTGGCGCCGGGCTCGTAGGGCGCAATAGCCCGAAGGGCGTATTGCGCCGATAAGAGGCGCAATACGCGGCCCATCCGCCTTCGCGCTCTGCGCTTCGGCGGACCTCCAAACCCGCCGTAGCTCGCGCAGTGTCGGCCGTGAACGTCCATTCATGAACACGCCAGTCCGATCCGGCGGAACCAATCCGAAAGTTCGCAGTTAGAAATTACCGGGCGCGCAGAGCGTCATCTGCGGCTCCGCGAGTGCGTGCGTTAACGAACCAAACATCCAAGGAGACGCAGATGAACAAAGTCCTCGGCATAGTAGGCGCGGTTTCAGGTCTGGCGGCCCTCGACAGCGCCCAAGCCGCCGGTCTCGAGACCCCGAACACGACGGGGTTGACTGCCGCCAAGTCCTACGCCGAGCTGCTCGAGCCGATCCCGAACGCGCTCGCGGTGCTCCGGGCCGTGGACGCGGCCGAGGCCGCGCGGGGCGCGCAGGCAACCGCGACGGATGCGGACGTGACGCTGGTGCAGTATCATGACCATCATCATCACCGTGTCCGGCACCATCATCACCATAATCGCTGGTGGCGCCGTCATCACCATCATCATCATAACCGGTGGCGCCGTCATCATCATCACTCCCAATATCTCGGACAAAATACGCGGGACGTGTAGATTACGGCAGGACGGATGGCCTGACGCGTCGACGCTTCTTTGAGCCGCGGTCCCACGCGCTAGAGTAATACGCACGCGGGCCTGCGGTGGTCATTGCGAGGAGCCGCGCAGCGGCGACGAAGCAATCCAGAGCCCTGGATTGCTTCGCTTTGCTCGCAATGACTTTTAAGTCGTCTCTTGTTTGCGCGCCTTGTCTCTCGCAGCGCGGTGAAGGTGCCGGTAAGTCCCGTCGAAGACCGTGTCGGTCGTTGAGAGCCAGTGCGTGTCGGCGCCCAGCGTCTGGCGGCTGGCGTGGATGCGCCGGCTCTGCAGTTCGCGCTCGGCGGATTCTTCTTCGCTCATCTCCACAATTTCGAACACGGACTCGGCTGGAATGACCAGCACTTGCGCGAACGGCTCGCCGGGCCGGAAGATATGCGTGCGTCCCTCGGCCGGCGATTTGAACACCATAAAATTCACCATCGGCCACCAGTTGCGCAGCAAGGCCGGCACCGCGATGGGAACGCTATCCGTCGGGTCGGTATAGAAGCGCGGATGCGGCTCGAACCGCATCGCGAAGCCGTCCTCGGGCTTGAGGTCGATCAATATCTGATAAGTATAGAATTGCTCACCGAAGGTCCGGAACGGCGGCCAGTCGATGCCGGTGCCGGGATTGGGGCCGAAATCTCCGTCGAGCACGAGCTTCCCGTCGCGAGTCGTCACGCGCAATTCGTTGTCGAACGGATAAAACAGCTCGATGCCGTAGGTTGCGCTTTCGGTAAACGGAACACAATGCCAGGCAAATTCATGCGAGCCGTCCCGCCGCGGCATCGGCTGGCCCGACCACCCGGGGATTTCCATCTTCGTGCGCCGGGGCGCCAAGCGCTTCTCGTAGAGCCGACATTTGACGGTATGCATGTCGCGTTTCCTCACGCTGTTAGGCGATTGCGAATATATAGTTCGGCGGCGGTGCCATGGCGAGGTTAGCCAAATGAATGAAGCGGAGCGTGGCCGTGACGACAGGCTGGGCGCAGCCCGAGCCACGCTCGCCGCGGCGCGCGCCCGGTTGGCATCGGCCCCGGACGATAGCCCCGCGCGCGTCGCACTGGCGCAGGCGCTCGAAGGTTTCGGCGATCTCCTTAAATCCGTGGGAGACCTCGACGGAGCATTGGCCACCTATCGCGAAGGGATGAACGTCCAGCGCGACGCCGCTGCGCTCGGCGAGAAAATAGGCGCGGTGCTGGTCATGAAGAGCGCGCTCGCGGCCCACCGGACCCAAGCGGAGCCGCAGGTAGCCCACGGCGAGGCCGCGGCCGCACCCCGCCGCGACGCGGCGTGGAATCTCGCGCGCGCCGGCGACTTGCTCGCGGCTCGCGGCGACCCCGGCAGCGCGCTTGCGCTCTACCGCGAAGCGATCCGGCAGCGGCGCGTGCTTGCCGCGCAACATCCGGAAAACCCGACGCTGCTCGAAGACGTGGCGTGGCGCCTCGGAACACTTGGCGATGTGCTCGCCGCGCAGGGGGACGCCGACGGCGCGCTCGATGCCCATCGCGAAGCCGTCGAGATGCGGCGTGCACTCCTCGCGCGCGCGCCTGAGAAACCGGGAGCGCTGCGCGATTTGTCCTGGAGTCTGGGTCGGCTCGGGGACGTCATCGCAAGCAAACAAGACGTCGACGGGGCGCTCGCCGCCTACCGCGATGATTTGGAGATCACCCGGCGCCTGCAGCTCATAGACGCGGCGAGCGAGCATCTGCCGTCGTATCTCGCCATTACCCTCGGCAAGATCGGCGATCTCTTCGCCGCACGAGGGCTTTTGGCCGACGCGCTCGCCGCCTATCGCGAGTGCCTTGCCGTGCGACGCGAGCTGCTGACGACGCAGGCCGACAACGAGGCTCTGCGGAACGATATCTGCATTACGCTCGGTAAGATCGGACAGACGCTCACCGCGGCAGGCGACCTCACCGCTGCCCTCGACCATCATCGCAAGGCGCTCGAAATGCGGCGCGCGCTCGCGGCCGGCAACCCCGGCAACGCGGGTTGGGAGAGCGACGTGGCGTGGAGCGAGGAGCGGATCGCGGAACTGCTGAAGAGATTGCGAGCGACAAACTCGGCGCTTTGAGGAATAGAAAGCCGGGCCGCACTACAGCGGAGTCGAATTCTCGATTTCGCTCAGCACGGCCTCCATATCCTCATCTTGTTCGACGAGCCAGTGTACGATCGAAACCGCCAACTCGCCAATCGTCGGGGTTTCAAAGATTTGCCGCACCGGCAGCTCGACGTCGAACTCCCCACGGATGCGTGACATGACGCGCGTCGCCAGCAAGGAGTGCCCACCCAACTCGAAGAAGTTGTCATGAATGCCGACGCGTTCGACCTGCAGCAATTCCTGCCAGATGTTCACCAGCGTCTGTTCGACGGGCGTCCGCGGCGGCTCGAACGGGGCATTCCGGTCCACCGACAGGCTGGCTGCATCCGGCAAGGCTTTCCGATCCAGTTTGCCGCTCGGGGTCAACGGAATCTTTTCAACAACCGCAATTAATGTCGGGATCATGTGATCGGGCAACCAAGCCTGTAGATGGCGGCGCAGTTCCTGCATGTCCGCCTTCTGGTCGGGATGCCATTCGACATAGGCGATCAGGCGCAGCCCACCGGCTCCGTCCGTGCCCGCAACAGCCGCGGCTGCACGAACTGCCGGATGCCGCTGCAGCGTCCGCTCGACTTCCTCCGGCTCGACGCGAAACCCCCGGATCTTCAGCTGGGTGTCGGCGCGACCGAGAAACTCGACGGTGCCGTCATTCCGATAGCGTCCACGGTCGCCGGTTTGATACAGGCGCTCGTCTGCTGAACTGGCGAACCCGGTGAGAAAACGGGCCGCAGTCATGTCCGGCCTGTTCAGATAGCCGCGCGCAAGCGGCACACCGCCGATGTGAATCTCGCCGGCGACACCGATCGGAACCGGCTGTCGTTTTGTATCGAGAATGTGGATGGACGCATTGGCAATCGGCTTTCCAATTGGAGGCAACCCAGGCCAGGTCGAGGGCGCACCTTCCAGCTTGAACTCCGTCACGACATGGCTTTCGGTCGGTCCGTATTGATTGTACAGGTCGAAGCCCACCCGCTCGGCAAAACGCACGATTGCGGGCGTAATTTTCAGCTGCTCGCCCGCGGTTATCACTTCGCGCAGGCACGACGCAACACGCGGGCGCCGCGTGACCGCCTGCGCCAACTGCTGCAGCGCCGGGAACGGCATAAATGCCCTGCGGATGGAGCCGTGTTCAATTCTATCCCACACCGCGTCGGGATCGATGCGCTCGTCCTCGCTGAGGAGATGCAGGGTTCCGCCGCCGGTGAGGGTCGAAAAGATCTCCTGGAAGGAGACATCGAAGCTCAACGATGCAAATTGGAGAGTGCCCGCGCCCGGCGGCAAGTTCGAACGGCCGTTTTGCCACTGCAGCAGATTCGCCAGCGGCCGGCGGGGCATCGCCACACCCTTCGGCCGACCGGTCGAGCCGGACGTATAGATGACATATGCCAGATGCTCGAGGGAGGTCGGCACGGGGGGAGCGTCCGGTCGCGGATTCGGAACGTCGTCCGCATCGAACAGAATTATCCGCGCGTCAGCCGCCGCAATTTCAGACGCCAGCGCCCGTTCCGACAATATGACCGGCGCGCGCGCATCTTCGATCATGAAGGCGATACGCGCCGCCGGATATTTCGGATCCAACGGCAGGTAGGCCCCGCCTGCCTTCAGCACGGCCAGGACCGCCGCGATCATCGCTGGGGATCGACCCATATAGATGCCGACGCAGACATCCGGTGCCACGCCGAACGAACGCAGCCGATGTGCCCAGGCGTTGGCGATTTCGTTGAGTTCGCGATAGGTGAGGCCTTCGGCCGCAGTGCCGGCCGTGACAGCGAGCGCATCAGGGACGAGCGCAGCCTGCGCCTCGAACATTTTTTCGATCGTGGACTCCGCTATCGGTGCCGCTACGGTGCTCGAGGTTTCCAGATCGAGAATTTCCCGCCGGCTGAGCATCGGCAACGTTGCCACGCTTCGATCCGCATCGTCGGCCGCCGCGGACAAGAGTAGGGCGTAATGCTCGCTCATTCGCTCCAGCGTTTCGGAATCGAATAGGCCGGAGTTGTACTCAAAGCCGGCTTCGATGCCGTTCGAGGTCTCGCTGAGGAACACGGTGAGATCAAACTTGGCGATGCCTGTTCCGAGCGCGGGTGCGCCCGCGTTCGCGGCTCCGCCGGCGATGGCAACTCGGCCGATGTTCTGCAGCGCGAACATCACCTGGAACAACGGGTTGTAGGCGAGGTTCCGTTCCGGCGCGAGTTCCTCCACGAGCCGCTCGAACGGCATGTCCTGATTGGCATAGGCGTCGAGGGCGGTCTTCCGGATCTCCCGAAGCAGTTCGCGAAAACTCATTTCAGCCGAGAGCCTGGTTCGCAAAACGAGCGTGTTGGCAAAGAATCCGACGACGCTCTCGAGTTCGGGGCGAACGCGGTTCGCGACCGGCGTGCCGACGACAAGGTCCGTCTGGCCGGTGTAACGGTAGAGCAGCGCCTTGAACCCGCCGAGCAGCACCATGAAAAGCGTGATCTGTTCCGATTCGCACAGTGCCCGCAGGCGCATGAGCAGAGACAGCGGCAAGCGGAACGTGTGCATGCCGCCGCGAAACATCTGGATCCTCGGGCGCGGCCGGTCGGTCGGAAGTTCTAGAACCGGAGGAGCGCCCGCTAGCTGCCGCTTCCAGTATTCGAGTTGCGACATCAGCACCGGACCCGCCAGCCACTCCCGCTGCCAGCAGGCGAAGTCGGCGTACTGAACCGATAGATCCGGCAACACGGGATCCTGTCCCATACTGAGAGCCGAATAGGCCGCGCCGAGCTCCCGGTACAGGACGTCCATGGACCAGCCGTCGGCAATGATGTGATGCAGTGTCACGAGAAGAATGTGATCTTCCTCGGCAAGCTTCAGTATTTCTGCGCGGATCAGCGGACCGGCAGCAAGGTCGAACGCGCATTGCGCGTGTTCGTCGGCAATCCTTTGCGCTTCGGCTTCCCGCGCCAAGGGCGGAAGGCCGCGAAGGTCGCGAACCGGAACCTCCAGGACAAGCGACTGGTGAACGACTTGCGAGGGCTCGCCGCCATTCGCGGCAAATGTCGTGCGTAGCGATTCGTGCCGCCTGATCAGCGCGTTGATCCCGTCGCGAAGCGCGTCGACATCAACGGGACCGCGCATCCGCGTGGCATTCGGCATGTTATAAAAGGCGCTATTCGGTTCATATCGGTCGAGGAACCAGAGCCTCTGTTGAGCGAACGACAGCGGGATTGGGCGATCGCGCGGGACTGGCGAAATCGCGCGGTCTGCGGCGACGGTGCGCAGGGGATCTTCGATTGCCAGATCCGCCGCCATTTCAGCAATGGTCGGCTTCTCGAACAGGCGTCGCAGCGGAATGTCTATCCCAAAGTGGTCCCGCATCCGCGCAACGAGTTGCGTTGCCGACAATGAATGCCCGCCGCGGCTGAAAAAGTTGTCGTGCACCCCGATGCGTTCCTGACGCAGCGTCTGTGCCCACAGCCACGCCATCTGTTCTTCGGTCGGATTTCGCGGCGCGACGTAGCCGACTTCCGCCGCGCCGGAGCGCCCGCCCACAAGCCCCGCCCGCAAAGCGAGGCGATCGATCGCGCCGTCGCCGGTAAGCGCAATCTCCTTCACGGTGTGGATCGATGCCGGAATCAATTCAGGAGGGAGCCATTGAGCAAGGAAGCGCTGCACCTCCATCCTGCTTGGGCTATTGGAATTACGTGGCACCACGAATGCAACCAGGCCCGCCTGTCCGTCCGGCCGATCGACCACGGCGGCGGTGGCTATTCCCTCGTGTCGGGCCAACGCCGCCTCGACCTCGGCTGCTTCCGCGCGCACGCCGCCGATCGCGACGCGACCGTCGCGGCGGCCGTGCGAGTCCAGGTAGCCGTCGGACCGGCGCACGGCAAAATTCCCGGAGCGGCGGCCGTCAATCGTGATTTCGCCGACAATTCCGGTCGGCACCAGTTTCCCGTCGTCGTCGAGCACGTCCAGATCGGGACCGAGAAGAGAAAACCCGATGGGAACCCTGGGCGCCGGATCGGACAGATCCGCCAACGGTAGGAACGCACAGGCGCCGCCAGCCTCCGTCCATCCCCACAGCGCGAAGACGCGCGGCAGGATGCCCGGGCCCAGGGCTGCGCACAGATCCCCGATTCCCGCCAGGCTTTCCCCCACAGTGAAAATCAGCCGGATCCGGCGCAGCGACCACGGAAACTCCTCGCCCAGCCGCTTTAGCAAATCAGAGCCGACAAACAGAACCGTAATCTCACGGTCACGCAGCGCGCGGGCAAACTGAAGCGGCGTGTGCCGCGGGTCAAATCCGGCGATCGTGGCACCGACACCAAGAGAGCCGAAAAGCTCGTTCAGACAGGCGTCCAGCGCGACGCACGAGTGCCACGCCACTCGGTCCGACGGCTCGATGCGAATAGCCCCGGCCAAGGCGGACCGGACCAGCCTGCGGTGGGAAAGCGGCACGCCAACCGGACGGCCGTGCGGGCCGGACCGATAGACGATGCATGCGACGTCGTCGTCGAACGCGTCGATGGGCGCGATGGCGTCCGCATCTGCGTCCGTTGGCGCAGCGATCGCAACCGTCGCCGTCAATGCGGCGCCGGCGTCTGATAGCATGCTCTCCAACCGGCGAGGTGGTTCGCCGGCATCGATCAGAACCGGGATCGCGCCCAGCCGCTGAGCGCCGACAATCATCGCCGCCTGCTCGGCAGCCGATTGCATGGATCTTTCCAGGACAACGGCAACGCGGTCGCCGCGCCGGATGCCTCGCGACACCAGATATGTCGCATGCCGTTGCGCCGCGCGGTCGAATTGGGCCCAGGTCGTCTCGACTTCGCCGCACGCAAAGGCGATCGCATGCGGACGCTCGCTGGCATGCGTGGCAACCAAAGACGGAATGGGCACAACGCCGCCCACTCTTGGCTCACCCGTTTCGGCTTCCGCCTCCGGCGCAAGGCGGAGGCTGCGCAGGTCCGTGTCCGGATTCTGCACTATCGACCCGAGCAGGGTGAGAAAACGCTCGATCATCACGATGACCGTCTGCCTGCTCAACAAATCGCTGTTGTATTCGAGGAAACCCTGCGCGCTTTTTCCCGTCTCGACGATCACGGCGGTGAGGTCGAATTTGGCCGTTCCGTTGGAAATCAGAGCGCCCGCCGGCCCGGCCGTGCTCCGGGCGCCCGCGTGATGAACCGTGAGCATCACCTGGAACAGAGGATTGTGCGACGTATCGCGGGCAGGCCGTAGCTCCTCAACCAGTTTCTCGAAGGGCAAATCCTGGTACTCATACGCTTCTAGCGTTGTTTGCCGGACGCGTTGCAGAAATTCGCGGAACGTCATCCGCGGCGTCAGCGTCGCCCTCAGCACGATGGTATTGACGAAAAAGCCGATCAGCCCTGCCATCTCGGGCCGGGGACGATTTGCGACCGGCGAACCGACGGCGAAATCGGTCTCGCACGTATAGCGATAGAGGAGCGTCTGAAATGCGGCCAGAAGGGTCATGAACAGCGTGGCACCTTCCCGCTGGCCAAGCCCGGTCAACGCCGTGAGCAGCGTCCGTTCGATCTCGAATTGTTCGGTGGCGCCGCGATGCGTCTGCATGGGCGGGCGCGGCCGATCCAACGGCAACTCCAGCCGCGGCTTGAGCCCGGCGAGCGCGGAGCGCCAGTAAGCCAGCTGACGCTCGAGCATGTCGCCGCTCAGCCATTCCGCCTGCCACTTCGCGTAATCGGCATATTGAATCGGAAGTTCCGGAAGCGGTGAGGCCTGATTGAGCGCGAGCGCGGCGTACAGCGTGGAGACTTCGCGCAGGAAAACGTCGACCGACCAGCCGTCGGAAACGATATGATGCATCACGACAAGCAGAATATGACTGGCCGAGCCGAGCCGCAGGATGGTGGCACGGATCAACGGTCCCTTTGCCAGATCGAACGGCCGACGGCCTTCCTGAAAGGCCAGGCTGTTCGCTTGCGTGGCCGGCGCCTCTGTGGAACTCAGATCGATCAGCGGAATGTCGATTTCGAGCGCGGGCGCGATGACCTGCGCCGGCTCTCCATCCACCAGCCGAATCGTCGTGCGCAACGCCTCGTGCCGGCGAATGATTTCGTTGACGCTGCGCCGCAGCGCATCGATGTCGACGAAGCCGTTGAGGGGAATTGGAATGGGAATGTTGTAGACGCCCTCACCAGGCTGGAGTTGGTCGAGAAACCACAAACGCGATTGCGAGTATGAGACGCGTCGCACCTTGGCCCTGCCCGCGCGTTCCGCGAGCAGCTTTCCGAGGAGGTTCCGCTTTTCCTCGGGCGTAAGGTTTGTTGCGACGACAGAAGTGCTCATGGGGTGCCCGACCGAAGACCCGACTGCTCGGCCAACAGCGCCGCCAGCATCGCGTCGACTTCGTCGTCGCCGAGTTGTGCGACGTCGGGCGTTTGATCCGCACCTCCGTTGCTAATTTCCACGATCGCAGGCGCAGCCGGCTTGTGCGATCCCGATTGGTTCCGCACGACGATCGCCGCCAAGCTCTCTATCATGGGCGATGAAAAAAACTCGCGCAGCGACAGCACGACGCCATGGTCTTCGGCGATTTGTGCGACGATGCGGGCGGCCAAAAGAGAATGCCCGCCGATCTGGAAGAAATTGTCGCGAATCCCGATCCGCGGCGCGCCAAGGCTCGCCGCCCATAGTGCGGCGAGGCTTCTTTCGACGTCGTCGCGCGGCGCTGCATACTCCGGCCGCACGTCGCCGGATTGCTCGTCGCTTTCCTCCTTGCGCTGCAGACTTGCGATATCGATGTGTCCTGCCGGCGTGCGCGGAAGGCTTTCGACGATTCGCAAGGCGACCGGCGCCGAGACATACGAATAGCGCAGAAGCGCGGCCACTTCTGATTCCGACGGCGCATCGCCTTCCACGACCACGTAGGCGGCAAGTTCGCGGCTAGCCCGCACGACGGCAGCGGCCTTGATGGATGGGTGCCGGAAAAGCGCGGTTTCGACCGTTTCCGGCTCGACCCTGACGCCGCGAATGCGCGCTCTTCGATCACGCCGCCCGCAAGCGGTCCAAACGCCGCGCGGGCCGCGGCGCGCAAGCTGTCCGCTGCGATAGCGCGAGCCGACAAAGCACTCCGCCGTGGCAGCCGGATTTTCCCGGTATCCTCTCGCCACGAACGGACTTTCGAAAACGACCTCTCCGACCGCCCCCTCCGGCACCGGTCGCATTGCGCCATCGAGCAAGTGTACCGCGACGCCCGCTGCAGGCGCGCCCAATTCCAAGGCCGTGCTGTCCCAGGCGCGTCTAACAAATCCGTAGCCGCCCGCTTCGGCCGCCCCATCCACCACAAACAGCTTTTGCCGGAGCGGCTCCGCCAAGTCGGAGGCATCCACCCGTTCGGCGTGCGACACGGCGGCTCGGAGATTCGTGAGGGCCCACGGGAAATCGCGGCCTAACCGATCGAGCAAATCCACGGCCGCGACCACGACAGTCGCCCGCCAATCGCGAAGCAGCGCGGCAAGCCGACGCGGCGCCGGCGCGGGATCGGCCGAGAGCAGCACCAGGCGAGCCCCCGCCGCCAGCGCGGCGAAAATCTCGAACACCGCGAATTCATCTGCGCAGTGTGCGCACACAACCACCGTGTCGGACTCGACGATCCGCAGACCATATCCGAAATTCGTCCGGGTCAGCGCGGCGTACGGGACCTGCACGTCTTTGATGTGGCCATCGATCCCCGGGACGCGGAGGATGCACGCCACGTCGTCACTATCGCGACGGCGTACGCCCGACGGGACGCTGGCGGTCATCTCGGGTGCGACGGGCACGAATGCCGTGCCGACCCTGATCGCCGCCAGCATCGTGACCACCATGTCAATCGAGAAATCAATGCGAACGGGCGCGAGACCCGCGTCGGGAATGCCCTGAGCCAGGAGTTCGCGCGCCCGCTCGCCCACGCGGTTCGCCAAGTCGCGCCAACTGATTACTTCATCTCCCGATACGATCGCGATCTCATCGGGTCGCGCGGCGCTCGCATGCGCGATCAACTCGCAGAACATGCCTGGCTCGGCCAGCGCACCGGCTGGGCCCACCGCCGGCTCCAGCGCACGCAGCTCGGCTGCGCCGCAAAACAGGAGATTCGAGAGCGGCGCGGTGGGATCGCCAACGGCCGATTCGACCAAAGTGACAAACCGGTCGGTCAACCGTTTAACGGTGTCATCGTCGAACAGTTCGGCGTTGTACTCCACGGTCACATTCGCCGCCCGCCCGGTCTCCACGACTGACAAGGTGAGGTCGAACTTCGCCGCGGTCGTCGCGATATCCACGGCCCGCACGCTGCCCGTGTCTTCCTGCCTCGCGGGCGATCGATCGATGCTCTGCAGCAGGAACATTACCTGAAACAGCGGGTTATGATTGAGGCTGCGAGCCGGCTGCAGTTCCTCCACAAGCAATTCGAACGGCATGTCCTGATGAGCAAAGGCGCCCAAGGCGGCTTCGCGCACGCGCGCCAGCAATTCCAGGAAGGAAGGGTCGCCCGAAAGGTCCGTCCGGATCACAAGAGTGTTGACAAACAGACCGATCAGATCTTCCAGCTGCGGTTTCGTCCGATTGGCGATCGGCGTTCCCACGACCAGATCCGTGCCGCCGGTATGGCGGAACAGCAAAGTCAAAAACGCCGCCAGCAGGACCATAAAGGGTGTTGCGTTTTCCCGCTGTGCGAGCGAGCGAACCGCACGATAAAGCGACTCGCTGATCATCGTTCCGTGCGCACCGCCGCGGCCGCTTGGAACGTCCGGTCGCGCGCGGTCGGAGGGCAGATCGATGACTTCCGGAGCTCCCGCGAGCTGCCGCTTCCAGTACGCGAGCAGTCTCTCGAGCGCCGCCCCCTTCAGGCTTTGCGACTGCCAATGCGCGAAATCCGCATACTGAACGGGCAAATCGCGCAGCGGCGACGGTCGGCCGGTGCTAAACGCGGTGTAAAGGACATTCAGTTCGCGAAACAGCACGCCGACCGACCACCCATCCGAAACGATGTGATGCATCGAGATCAGCAGGAGATAATCCGCTTCGCCCAGCCGGTGCAGTCCCACGCGGATCAACGGACCCTGGCTCAGCGAGAAGGGGCATTGCGCGTCGAGAAAGGCCAGATTCGCCGCGGCAGCATCCATCTGATCCGGTGGCGTCGAACGCAAATCGCTGTGCGCGACCGTAAGGGTCAATGCCGGTGCCACCACCTGCATCGGCTCGCCGTTTATAGTGGCGAAGGTGGTGCGCAGGATTTCGTGTCGCCGAACCAGTTCGTTGACCGCGCGTTCCAGCACCGATCGGTTGAACGGGCTACGAATTCGCATCGCGATCGGAATGTTGTACGCCGGACTGGTCGGATCGAATCGATGGAGGAACCAGAGCCGGCGCTGTCCGAACGAGAGCGGAAACACGAAAGCTTCTCTGGCCGCGTCGGCGGCCGACGCCGCCGCGGGGGAAGCCTTGGCGCTGGTCGCTGTCTTTGCAGCAGCCTCAGCGGACATCGGTCGGAACCATCGTCAATTGCCGCGACCGGGCGACCAGTTCGACCTCTTCGCCTGGCGGCCGCGTTGATCTCAGCTTCTCCACCTCACGTGCCAATTCGGCGACAGTGGGGAACTCGAAAATGGCGCGCAGCGGCAAATCGATCGCAAACGCCTCGCTCAGCCGGGACGTTACCCGCGTCGCCAGAAGCGAGTGCCCACCGAGGTCAAAGAACCCCTGATGAATGCCGATCCGGTCCACCGCGAGAACCGATGCCCAGATTTGCGCGATTGTCTCTTCCGTCTCGTTTGTCGGTGCAACCCAGTTCTTGTTGAGGCCGCCGTCGGCATGTGCTTGAAGCCGCTGCAGGGCATGACGGTCCAGCTTGCCGCTGCTGTTAAGAGGCAACGTCTCCAGACGCACGAAGCCGGCGGGAACCATGTATTTGGGCAACTTGCGGCGCAGCATCTCGCGCAGTTCGGCCGGGTCGACGCGCGAACCGGGCCGCTCGACCAAGTAGCCCGTCAGGACCGGATTGCCGCTCGGCCCGCCCGCCACATCGGCCGCGGCGGCGATCACGCCGGGATGCTGCAGCATTTCATGCTCGATCTCGCCCAACTCGATGCGATAACCGCGCAACTTCAGTTGCCGATCGACGCGACCCAAATATTGCAGCTGTCCATCGGCCCGCCAGCGCACGCGATCTCCGGTCCGGTACATCCGGGCTTCCGGCACGTTTACAAACGGATCAGGCAGAAACCGCTCCGCTGTCAGTTCGGCACGCCCAAGGTAGCCGCGCGCGACGCCGGGACCCCCGACGTACAATTCTCCGGGAACGCCGACCGGCACCGGTTGAAGGGAGTGATCCAGAACGTAGGCCCTGGCATTGAGGATCGGCTTGCCGATCGGCGGCGGGAGGCCGTCGTCCTCGCATTGCGCGGCGGCGCACCAGATCGATATTTCCGTCGGGCCGTACGCATTGAACATCCTGCGTCCCGAAGCCCAGCGCGACACCAAGGTAGCCGGACAGGCTTCGCCGGCGGCGACCAGGACGCGCAGATCGGGCAGCGGCGTCGCCGGGACGACCTCCAACGCGGACGGTGGAATCACCATCAGGCTGATCCGCTGTTCCCGCAGGAAGCGGGCCAGCGGATTGCCCGGCATCAGTTCCGGCTGCGGTGCAAGGCAGAGCGTGGCGCCGCAATGCCAGGCCATAATCATTTCGAATATGGACGCATCGAAATTGAGCGAGGCGAACTGCAGGACGCGATGGCTTTCGTCGAGCTGAAAAAACCGTTCCTGCGCTTCGATCGAGTTGCACAGGCCCGCGTGGGCCACCATCACGCCCTTGGGCCGGCCAGTCGAACCGGACGTATAGATGACATAGGCAAGCTCGGGCGGCGGATCGAGAGTGACCTTCTCAGCGGAGACGTCCGCCGACACCCCCCAATCGCCGATCAGACAGACGGCATCGCGTGACCGGATCGGAAGGCAGCTGCGCAGCTCCTCTCGCGTCAAGATCAGCTTCGTTTGGCTTTCATCGAGCATGTATTCCAGGCGATCGGGCGGATAGGCCGGATCGAGCGGGAGATACGCTCCGCCGGCCTTCAACACGGCCAGGACAGCCACGATCATCTCGAACGACCGCTCCACGCAGATCCCCACCACATCTCCGGTCAGCAACCCCCGCTGCCGCAGGGTGCGCGCAACGCGGTTGGCGCGGCGGTCCAATTCGTCATAGGTCAAACTTTCACCCATGGACTCGACCGCAGTATTGTTTGGCGTCCGCTTGGCCTGCGCTTCGAACATCTCGTGCACGAGTGAGTACTTCGGCCGCACCGATTGCGTCGCCTCGCCCCCGAGCTGGCGCCGCCGGCTCTCTTCGAGGATCAGCACGGCGGTTATCTCACGGCCGGGCTCTGAACTAACCTCGTCGAGCAGTGCGCAGAAGTTACCCGCCAATTGGGCTATGGTCGGCTGATCGAACAGCCGCGAGTCATATTCGAACAGTGCCGTCACGCCGTCCGTCGTCTCGGTCGCACTCAAGGTGAGATCGAACTTGGACGTGCCGAGGCGGAACTGAGGCGAGTCGTTGCCCGGACCCGCGGCGGCGTCCTTTTCGATGTTTTGCAACACGAACGCGACTTGAAACAGCGGGTTGTGGCTGAGGCTGCGTTCGGGCTGAATCTCCTCCACCAGACGTTCGAACGGCAGCTCCTGGTGGGCATAGGCTTCGAGCGTCACCTCCCGCACCCGGCCGAGTACTTCAAGGAAAGAGGGATTTCCCGACAGATCTGTTCGCAGCACCAACGGATTGACAAAAAAACCGATCAAGTCCTCAAGCTCGACCCGGGTGCGGTTCGCCGTCGGCGACCCGACGACGAGATCGGTCACGCCGGTGTAACGGAAGAGCAGCGTCTTGAACGCCGCTAGCAGCGCCATGAAGAGCGTCGCATCGGCCTCGCGCGCCACTCGCTTCGCGGCATCGACGATCCGTTTGGGGATGTTCACCGCATAGGCGGCGCCGCGAAAATCCTGGATTTCCGGACGCGGGCGGTCGGACGGCAATGCGAGAACTGCGGGGGCTCCGGCAAGCCGAGAGAGCCAGTATTTGAGCAGCTTTTCGAGGCGGGCGCCTTGCAGGCGGCTCCGCTGCCAGACGGCAAAATCCGCGTATTGGATTGCGAGCGGCGGGAGAGGAGACGGCATGCCCCTGCTGAAGGCTTCATAGAGTGCCGTTAGCTCACGAAAGAAGACCCCCAACGACCAGCCGTCCGAAGCGATGTGATGCATTGTTACAAGCATCACGTGGCGCGTCTCGCCGAGTTTAAGGAGGCTCGCCCGCACCATCGCGTCGGTGCGCAAATCAAACGGCGTCGCGGCCTCGAGCGCGGCGAGCCGAGCCGCCTCCGTTTCGCGGTCTTCTGGACGCTGATCGGTGAGATCGATCACCGGCAGGGCAATTCGCATCTCGGGATGCACCACCTGTATCGGCCGCCCGACCTCGGTCGAGAACGTGGTTCGCAGCACTTCGTGCCGGCGCACGATCTCGTTGAAGCAACGCTCAAGCACCGGAACGGAAATTCGCCCGTTGAGCGGAAACGCGAACGGAAGATTGTAGAGGCTGAGGCCCGGCTCGAGCTGATCGAGGAACCAAAGCCTTTGCTGTGCGAAAGAGAGCGGAGCCGCATTTTCCGGGCGGACGCGGGGTTGAATTCGCTCGTCGGCAGGGGCGTTCTTCTTCGCCCCGAGGCGCCGCTCGAGAAGCTCGCGTTTGTCAGGCGGGAGAGACGCGATGCGCTCACTGAGCGTGTTCATGGCGGTGCAACCGGATGACCATCACGCTCTTTGCCGCGGCTTTCACGGCAGCGTTCAGTGGAGGCGAACTCTACGCGCCGAAAGAAACGTTCGATGAGATCGGCCACCAGCGCGGGCCGATCGTAAAGGCAGTAGTGCGTGGCACCGCGAATCTCCACGTACTCCGTGTCAGCCAGAAGGTCGCGGGTGGCCGCGGCCATCGCGGGCGAGGCAACCCGATCGAATTCGGACGCAAAAACCAGCACAGGGGCACAGGCGCCCGCGGTCAGCTCCGCCGGGTCACGCGCCCAGAAATCCAGCAACTGACCGCAGTATGAAACCGTGGTCGCTTCGGTGCGGAATGGATCGAGAATGTGTTCGACCAATGCCGCGTTCGTTGCAGAAACAGCAACGGCCGGGAAGCGAGATTCATCTTCTTCCGGTTTTGCGCCGATGATGTCGCGCAACGCGGTTTTCAAGAACGTCGCCATCCCGGGACGACGGCTGACCAGTTCGCAGAGCTGCTCCAAACTTCGCTCATAGTCGCTATCGAGATCGCGCGAGAGGCCCGGGCCCTTCAGGGAGGGATTGAGAAACACCATCGACTCAACGACTCGCGGGCGTCGTCGGCAAAGCTCGAGCGCAACCTTTGCTCCGGTACACCAGCCGACCAGGCGGCAGCGGGAAGCCGCTTCGCAGTCGAGAATTCGTTCGATGTCGGCGGCATGGTCCTCCAGCGTGACAGGCGAGGAGGAAGGCACGCCGCGGGGCTTCCAGATAATGACGCGTTGGCTGTGGGCCAGGGTCTGGAACAGGCGACTCCAGTAAGCGAGGCCTTGACCCAGCGCATTTATCAAGATGACGGGCGTATCGCCTGCTCCCGCCGCAAAGTAAGCGAGCTCCGGACACTGTTCGACCGTGCGTGGAGTCAAGCTGGCGAACAGCGCCGCGCACCGGCTCGTGCGGGCTGCGCGCGCGTCATCGAGGGTTTGACGCAAGCGGGCCATGGCGGCAACCCGCGCTGCACGGTCCAAGCGGATCGCATGGGCCGGGAGCAGATCGTAGGAGCCGGTCGAGCTGGAAGTAACGATCGCCCGCGCCATTTCATCGATCCGCTCCTGGAATAATCGATCTACCGGATTGAGCAATTCGGCGCGATCGACGGGAAGCAGGCCGATGTCGAATGCTTCACCGGCCTGTTCGCAAAACTCCGCGAAACTGCACTCCTCGGGATCCGCCGCGAGGAAACGGCGATTTGCGGTACCGGACGCCGCGGCCGCGTCGACCACCGCGCGGGCGGTTTGCTCCGCCCCCGCAAGAAACGGACCCCGGCCACGAAGGCTCAGGCAGCGTAGCGCGTGGAAATCGAAATAACCGGGAACCCGCTCCTCGATCTCGGACTTGAATGCATGAAGTTCGGCCAGAAATTGCTCGACCGGATTGAGCTGCGCACCGAAGGCGCCATCTTCAGCCAGAGACCATCCCGTACGGAAAATACGAAAGGCGATCATGCGTTCGGTGCAGAGCGTGACCGCTTCCTCGCCAAGCGACTCCTCGCCGGGGTCGCAGATCAGGTTGGCCTCCTTCACATCCAGCCGCCGCAACAGCGCGGCTGCCGTGCTCGGCTGAACGCCGCCGTCCATGAGCCACAACTCGTCGTACGAGCGAGACCGCGGCGCCGCGCCGTCGCTCATCGTGAGACGGTCAAGCGCCCGCCGCGCGTCGTGCGCGATAAAACTGCTCGCCGCTACCGCCTGTCGTGCAACGGCGGCAACTCGATCAGGGATCGCCCATTCGACAACGTTCGATCCGAACCCGAGCAGACGGGCGACCGTATGAACGGCACCGGCGCCCGCCCCGGCCACCAATATGGTTCTCGACACTGACGCAAGTCCGACGCGAGAATGCCCGCGTCAGGTGGGCTTGGCGGGCGGCGCCATTTGCGCGGCCTGTTGGGCCAAGCAGGCAATCATGGATAAGCTCTGTCCGATCGCCGACAGCGCCGCGGGATCCAGAGTTGCGAGGTCCGCCTCGTTCAAAGCGGCTTTGATCGCGGTCTTGTACTGCGTGAATGCCGCACCGATCGCTTCCTGCACCGCGGGATCACTCGGCGGTCCCCCCATCATCTGCTGAACGCCGTCCTGCGCCTGCCTGAATTCTTCTTGCGTAGTCGCCCGGTTAAGTCGGGCCGCGCGTTGCTGGAACTCCAGATGATAGTCCAGGCACTGACGTTGAACGTGGTTCCAAGCCTCGTCCAGCGCCCTGATGTAGGCCTCGTGCGCCTCGTGGAACGGCAGATGCGTGGGTCCCGCCGGCTGCGCGGGCGGGGGGGATGCTTCTCGAGCGCTTTTTGCGGCCATTTTGTTCTCCTGATGGAGTGATCGTCTTCCAGCTGAGGTAGTACCTGATGGTGAACTCTCACTGGCGCGGCCGGAGAGCTGCCACTTTCAATCTAGCATAATTTTCCATTGTAATCATCTGTTTTTTCTGCTAACGTTGCCTGAGGCGATGATCGTGGACTGCGAGCGAAGACGATCGAATGGCCTGCTCGGAGGCGTGGCGGGCGCGTGTGACGCGAAGGATTCGACAGTTTCGTGCAGGAATATTTTCCGATTAGTTCCGAATCGAGCGTCCGCTATTATTGCCGGGCATTTCCGGTCGTTTTCAGTCGGGCTCTAGGCGCCGAAATCTTCGACACCAGCGGCGCGCGCTATATCGATTTCCTCTCCGGCTCGGGCGCGCTCAACTACGGGCACAATCACCCGCGCCTGAAGGAAGCGATAGTCAATTATTTGGGCTGTAACGGGATCCTTCAGTCGCTCGATCTGCACACCGCGGCGAAGGCCGCCTTCATCGCGCGTTTTGACGAGGTGATCCTGCGGCCCCGCAATATGGAATACAAACTGCAATTCACCGGGCCGACGGGCACCAACGCGGTGGAAGCAGCGCTCAAACTCGCGCGCAAGGTCACGAACCGGTCGCGCGTCGTTGCATTCACCGGAGCGTTTCACGGCGTGAGCATGGGCTCGCTCGCGCTGACCTCCTCGCGCGACCATCGCTCGGCCGCCGGCATGCCGCTCAACGGCACCATCCGCATGCCGTTCGAGGGCTTCATCGGATCGAATAGCGAACTGACTTACATCGAGCGAATGCTGATGACGCCCGGCGGAGGTGAGGAGCCGCCGGCGGCCTTTGTGGTGGAGACTGTGCAAGGCGAAGGGCTGGCATGCGCGTCCGGGGCGTGGCTGAGGGAAATCGAGCGCATCGCCCGGTCCCTCGGTTCCCTCTTGATCGTCGATGACATCTTCGCGGGTTGCGGCAGAACCGGCACCTTCTTCAGCTTCGAGCAGTTTGGCATCGAGCCCGACCTCGTCTGTCTGTCTAAATCAATCGGCGGCATCGGCCTCCCGATGGCACTGGTGCTGATCCGGCCGGACCGCGATGTCTGGAAACCCGGCGAACACAACGGAACCTTCCGCGGCAACAATCTGGCTTTCGTGGCTGCCACGGAGGCGCTGGAATTTTGGCGCGACGCGCCGTTCCTCGCCGGCGTGCAGACGCTGGTCCGGACGCTCGATTCCCAGTTGGCCGACATCGTGGCGGAGTTTGGCGAATACGGCGTGAGAGCCGTGGGTCGCGGCGCCCTTCGCGGCCTCGACGTCGAGGAGCCGGCCGCCGCTGCATCGCTGCAGGCCGCCGCATTTCGCAACGGGCTGATATTCGAGCGATGCGGCGCCACCGATTCAGTGCTGAAATTCCTTCCCCCGTTGAACATACCGATCGATCTGCTGCGCGAGGCCATGGGCATCCTGAGAGATGCATTCCGCTCGACCTTCAACACCGCCCTGACCGGCGACAAGGTCTATGACACAGTTCATTCGTGAACTTCACGGAGTGCCTGCGCCGGCAGCCGCGCTCGTGGGCGACGCCGCTCTGCAAGCGTTCGTCGGACGCAGTATCTACGCGGAATCGAAGGATCTCATTCATCCCGACAACCCATTCCGCCGCCCTCTCCTCAACGATGCCTTTACCGGATGGGACTGCGAGGAATACACCCTCGACGATCTGTGCTCCAACGGCAGCCTGGTCGCCAACCGAGTTCTTCTGTCGATCTACGAGCAGGATTTCGTGTTCCTGCCGCGCGCAAGCTTTGATGCGGGCAAACGTAGCGCTTTCGCCGAGTTCTACGACCGCAACGCGCGGGTCACGGGAGAAATTCTCAGTTGTCGCCTGGAGAAACTTCTCTTTTCCTGCGTATCGAAAGCGGTGCATGTGTCCGGCGACTGGGACGTGAAATCCTTCGAAGCTTACTTCGAGGATTTCAAGCAGAGGTTCCGCGCCGAGAAACTTTCCCATCTCATGGACTCCATCGCATCGATGCGCGATCCGGTCGGCGGCGCCAGGATGTTCCTCGTTCAGATGGCGGGCGACTTCCTGGTGGAATCGTCGGCAATGACGCGCAACGTCGTCGGCAACTACGGTCCGGTTCAATCCGAGCTGTTCAAAGTCGTGATCGACGAGTGCGGTTACGGAGTCTTCAAGACCAAACACAGCACGCTTTTCGAGAATGTATTGCAGTCGCAGGGCCTCGACCCCATTCCGCACACCTATTGGCAGCTCTACCTACCGACGTCGATGTACCTGAATAATTATTACAACTGCATATGCCGCGACCACGCCAGCGTCTTCCGCTATTTCGGCGCCATCCTGCAGGTGGAGACGGCATTTCGGCTGACCTGCGAGATCATGGCGCGCATGATGAAAAACGTGTTCGGGCCGAGCGCGCACATCGAATATTTCCGCGAACACACTCACATCGACGACCATCACAGCCGCATGGTCATGGACAAGATCGTCGTTCCTATTGTCGAGTCGCACGGCGAATTCGCGTTGCGCGAGATCGTCCGCGGCTTCGAGGAAAGCCTCGTCGTGGGCGACCAATTCACCGCCGGGATACAGCATCAAATCGACTGGATCGATCGCGTCGACCGCGATGACGCGATCCGGCGGCTGCCCGCATGTGCGCAGCCGCGACCGATGCGCGCCGGTAGCGGCGAATTGTGCGGCACCAAGATGGCGGACGCGGAGATCGGTTATCAGGTCATGTCGGGTCGCCTCGACTTCGTGTTCGGGGTCGACAAGCATCTCACCCTTGCCGCCGGTGATTGCATCACCATTCCGCCCAACGTGCTCTACGGGGTGAAGGCGGTGGAGGACTGCGAGTATCGGGTCTACCCAGCCGAGGAGAAGGAAGCTTGAAAATCATCCATTTTCAAGCGCACGAGGCCAATCTTATCGAACTGGCGAGCCGATCGTTTTTTTTACATCGCACCCGCGACGGCGCGTATGTCTTAATTCGCGCGCGCTGCCCGCATCGCGGCGGGCCGTTGTTTCTGGGACGTGTTATCGATGAGCCGGTCGAGTCGATCCGTTGCCCATGGCACGACTCGGTCGTGCCCGTGCACGCCATGCAGAAAAAGACTCCCGCAATGGTCGTAAACCGCACGGACTGCCGAGTGATCGTCGACGACGCCAACGGCGAAGGCCGCGTCCGTTGGGTCAGAAGCTTGCTGAACGAGAGTGCGAACGGGGCGCCCTGTCATGCGGCGCGGACCTAATCGACCGCCACAAAACGAACGCTTCCGCAGCCTCATTTCCATCCAGGACCTGCGCCCTGAACAACTGCGCAGCCTGGTCGATGAAGGTTGCGCGCTGCCGGGCGACGGCGCCGAATACGCCGGCGCGCTGCGTGGCAAAGTCGTCGGTCTGTATTTTCGCCAACCCTCTACCCGCACGCGGACTTCGTTCTTTCTTGCCGTTCACCGCATGGGGGGCGTGTCGATTCAATACGGGCCCGGCGACCTGCAGCTGGAAAATGGCGAGTCGATCGGAGATACTGCCATGATCTTCGATCAGGTTCTCGAAGCGCTGGTGGCCCGGACCAACGGGCCGGAGTCCGAGTTGCGCGCGCTCGCGGACGGGAGCCGCAATCTCGCCGTCATCAACGCGCTGAGTCAGGAAGAACACCCCACCCAGGCGATCGCCGATCTCATCACTATTCAACAGGAGTTCGGCGCCCTCGAGGGTCGTCACATCTTATACATCGGCGCGGCAAACAACACCTCCGGATCACTGCTGCTTGCGCTCTCTCGAATTCCCGCTGTGCGAATTACCATGGCGGAACCTCCCCTGTTTCGCACGCCCGCCCATCTTGCCGAACTGGCCATGGCCAACGCCCGCGAAAGCGGTGCCGTCGTGTCCTTCGTCGATGCGCCGGAGCGCCTGCCCGCGCCCGTTGACGTGGTTTACACCGCGCGCTGGCAGAGCATGGGAAAGGAGCCAAGCGTTCCACATTGGCGATCGTTCCTCTCCGACTGGCGCGTGGATATGCGCCTGATGCAACGGGTCGGATCATCCGACACGATCTTCATGCACGATCTTCCCGCCAGTCGGGGAGACGAAGTGACGGACGAGGTCATGGATGGGCCGCGCAGCCGCATTCGGCAGCAGGCCAACAACAAGACCATCTCGGCGATGGTGGTCCTGAAGAACATGATTCCGGCCACCGAACATTGACAGAAGGAGATGCGCGATGTCCAAGCGAGTTGATCTGCAGGCAACTCGAGGCGATCAGGAAGCCGCCGAGAGCAATTCGCGAAATACCTATGCCGCGATGCTCAGACCGGAATTCCGCGCGCGTTGCGAAGCGCTCCTCGACGACCTCGTGGCCGATTTCTACCGCAGCTATCCACCGGCGCGAAAACTCCTCGACCCGCAATTCTTCAGTCGCGATTTCTTCATCAGATCCACCATCGAGAACGTCCTGCGCATCGACCTCATGCGTGGCGTCAATCCGCTGGTATGCACCAAGGTCGCTGCCAGCGATCCCGTACTGTGCAAACAGTGGGGGCTTTACGCCGCCGACGAGGGGCTGCACGGCCGCATGTTCGCCCGCGACCTGCACACCATCGGCGTGTCCGACGAGGAGATCTACGCCACCCCGCCGCTGTTCTCGACCGAACTGCTGAGCGGCTGGCTCTACCACACGCTGGAGCAGGGCGACCCGTTGGCGGTATTGGCAAGCGCCTATTATGTCGAGAGCGTATCCGACAAGACCCAGCCCGCCTGGCTGGAAAATATCGAGCGGCACATCGGTGAGAAGGCGACGCGGGGCTCGCGCGCGCACCTGAGCCTCGACGAAAAGGAGAGTCACGTCGATCTCGCCTGGAACATGTGCATGCGTCTGGTCAAGACGCCGGAAGACGAGAAGCGCTTCCTTGATCACGTGTTGAAACTGCACAGCCTATTGTCGGCTTACGTGGTGGAGATCCTGGAGCTGACCGTCGTGCAGAAGGACGCTGCCGCCGCCCAGTCCGCCGCGGCCCGGCAATCGGTGCTGGCGAACAGCGCAGGCGCGGCGATAGCGCAACGGCCCGCCGTCGCCGGGGCATAGTTGCCGCCATGCAAGCGCCCCTGACGGTCCCCCGCGACCTCACCTTCGAGTGGCCGGAACGCTTTACCGACCGCGACGTCGAGGAATGCGTGGCGCTGCTCAATGCCGTGGTCCGGACGTCCGGGACCAACGGCTATTCGAAGGAACTCACCATCGGCGACGGCAGGTCCCTGATGTCCGGCCTCGAATTTGCCATCGGCCGCGGCGAGGCTTCGCAGCTGCTGGTGCGGGACGCGAATGGTTGTATCGTCGGGATAGCGACGCTGCAGCGCTACAAACAGCCCGATCGCAAGCACGTCGTCGAGGCTTCGCGGGTCGCTATTACGCCGGAGCGGCGGGGCGAGTTCCTGCTGGCCGGCTGGCGCGCGGTGCTCAATCGCGCGCAAGCAATGGGCGCGGAGGTGATCGCCATCGATGTGAGTGAGGACGGTCCGGTGGCTCTGTGGGAGCGACTCGGCTTCAGGACATGGGGCGTCATGAAGGATTACGCCCGCGTCGGCAGCCGGAGCCTGGACGGCCACTATATGACGATCTCCGTGAGCGATGCGTGGGCGGCCCTCGCCGCCAATCGGGCAGAGCGAAAGTAGCATGCGGCTCACCGGGCTATCAGAAAGGCTCGATGCTCACCCAGACCGCACGCTGGTGGAGTATCTCGGCGGAGACGGCCGCACCAGGACTTTCGCCGAACTCAAACGCGATGTTGACGCTCTGGCGGAGCGCCTTCGCACCGTCGGCGTCGAGCCCGGAATGAGGATCGGCATTCTGTCCAAGAATTGCTATCGGTGGATTGTCTACGAACTCGCAATCATTGATCTTCGCGCCGTCACTGTAGCCCTGACGGACGCCGTCGTAACCCGCGGTCTCATCGCTGCCGCCGAGGCTTTTTCTCTTCACCTGATCGTCACGGACCGTGAATTGCCGGCCCGCCCGCCCTGGATCGTGCCGATACAGGAGATCAATCCTGTCGGCTCGGTACGCCCGAACGTCCCATCTATCCATGACCCCGACTACGAAGTTTCCGCCTGGGTGTTTTCCTCGGGCAGTTCGGGACGCCACAAGGCTATCCAGACCTGCCGCGCCGGGGTGGAGCAGCTCGTGGCCAACCTGCCTCGTGCTTTCGAGCTGAAACCCGACGACTGCTTTGTCGTTTTCCTGCCCATGGAGAGTTTCCAGCAGCGCTTTCTCATCTATGGATGTCTTTGGAACGGGTTGAATATGGTGATTACCGAGCCCCGGTTCCTGTTCGAGACGCTGAAAAAGCATCCCCCTACTATCATGCTGGCACCGCCCGCGTTCTTCGAGGCGATTGCCTCGCGATTCCGCAACATGCCGGCGCCGACCCGGACTTTGCTCGCCCTATTGCATGCGTGCCGCAAACGAATTCCGCTCGCGCGGTTGCGGACGATGCTCGCCGGCGTGACCTCGCGCCGACTGCGTGACGCTTTGGGAGGACGGGTCCGGCTGATGATCACGGGCATGGCTCCGATCAGCCGCGCCACGCTGCAACTGTTCGATCGAATCGGCGCGCCGATCTACGAAGTCTACGGCATGACCGAATGCGGCATGATTGCCTGGAACACGCCGCGCGCGCGTAAGCTCGGCTCGGTCGGAAAGCCGTTGGACGACGCTCAGGTGCGGATCGCCGCGGACGGCGAGGTGCTGGTGACGCGCGCCGTGCAGCCCACCTCCAGCTATCTGTTCGAAGAATCCCGCGACGAGGAACTATCGACCTATCTCGGCGGCGGCACGATAGCGACGGGCGACATCGGACATTTCGACTCGGACGGCTTTCTCTACCTGGAGGGCCGCAAGAAGAACATCATCGTGACCGCCGGTGGAATGAAATTGCACCCCGAAGCGATCGAAGGCCGCCTCAACGTTAACGACGACATTGCTCAATCGGTTGTCTTCGCGCAAGGCGGGCGGTTGACGGCGTTGGTGGTGCCGCGCACCGACACGCCGGAAACGCGCGAGCGCATCCGCGACTCGGTTGCGGACGTCAATCGCAATCTCGATTCCGAACTGAGGATCGCGCGCATCGTATTCTCGCATCCGCTGACCGCTGAGGACGGCTCGCTCACCGCAAACCTCAAGCTGAACCGCAAGGTCATCGAAGCACGCTTCGAGTCGGCCCAGGCAGTGGACGCGGCGTGAGTCTGTTCCGGCCAGAGCGCAGGACGACGGCGGATCGGCTGCGCGAACTGCTTCGGGAAAACCTGCCCCGGTCGGCGTCGCGTCGCGATCTGCAGCCGGCGACCTCGCTGCGCGAGTTGGGGGTGGACTCGCTCGCTCTGATCCTGATTGTCACGCGCTTTTGCGAGGAATTCGGCGTTCGAATGGAGACGCTCGACACCAGCCTCGGCAAGCTCCGCACGATCGGCGATTTGATTGCTGCCGGCGAGCAAATCGTCGAACGTCGCGGCAAAGCGGACGACAAGGGATCCAGCGCCCATGGATAGGCCGCGAGTCGTTGACGCACACTGTCACGTGCCGTCGGAACGATTTACTCCGCGCTCGTTCATCCGCGGCGCGGCCAGCAATACCCATGCCATGATGGCCGCCTCCGGCGTGGGTGTGTCGCTCGCAAGCGTGCTCGATCGCTTCCTCGCGGAGATGCAGGATCACCGCGCGGAAAACCTGGTGGCGGAGATGGATGCGGCCGGCATTGACCGGACAATACTGCTTTGTCCGGATTTTAGTTACGCGTTGCGGGATTGCGCCCTGACGGCCGAGGAAGTGCTGCTGGAACACGTCGAGATTCTCCAGCGTCACCGCGGCCGTTTCGAAGCCTTTGCCGGGGTCGACCCGCGGTGGGGCGCCGACGGCGTGGCGCTGTTCGAGCGGGCCGTCTCGGAGTGGGGTTTCTCGGGTTTTAAAATCTATCCGCCGTGCGGCTACACTGCGAGCGACCCAGGGCTCTTTCCGTTCTATGAGATCTGCGCCGCCCGCAGCTTGCCAGTGACGGTCCATACCGGTCCCACGTCGCCTGCGCTGTCCTTTCACGAGTCCAGGCCGTTCAGTTGCGACGTTGCGGCCAGGCTGTTCCCCGGCGTTACCTTCATACTCGCCCACGCGTCGATTGCGTTTCCCGAGGAATGCCTGATGATGGCCGCCTTCCGCCCCAATGTTTATCTGGATATTTCCGGATTTCAGAAAAACCTGTATTCGGAAATCGGAATGGGCGATCTGCGGCGCGTACTGTCGGGCGGCGTCGCGCACAAGATTCTCTTTGGAACGGACTGGCCGGTGTTTCGCGAGTTCGGGTCGCTTGCGGACGCGGTTGCCGCCGCGCTCAAAGAGGACAACGCGCTATCGGATCTTTCACCGGCCCAATCGAGAATGATCCTTTCCGCGAATATCGAACGGATACTCGCGCAAGCTCGCGCCGGCGACGCGGACGCACTCCCCCGCCCCAGTCGAGCGCAAGTAGGCTAGGCTATTCGGCCCATTGCACCCGGTCCGTCCGGCAAACGGGCAGGAAGACCAATGCCGGCGGCTCCGAATCTGCCCCATCACGCCAACGACGAAGTTCGCGTTTACGCCACCGAAATCCGGGCGCCCTCGCCAGCATCGATATTGCGGCTCGCTGCGTGTTTGAGCATGGACGAGCGCATGCGCGCCGACCGGTTCATGTTTGATCGTGACAGGCATGTTTTCATCGCGGCGCACGCATTGCTCCGTCACGTTCTGGGCATAGCGCTCGGAGATCATGCGCTGCGCTTTCGCATCGAGCGATATGGTAAACCGGAGCTCGACGGCATGTTCGATGGTGCCGTTCGTTTCAATCTGTCCCACACGCACGGCATGGCGGTCTGTGCCGTCTGTCGTCACTACCCGGTCGGCATCGACGTCGAAGCGATCGACCGCAATGTCGATGTGGAGGCGCTTGCTCGACGATTTTTCGCCCCTGCGGAGTACGATCGCATTGCCGCCGCTGCCCCGGCGGCACGCAGCGAGATTTTCTTTCGGCTTTGGACCCTCAAGGAAGCGATTATCAAGGCTATCGGCGACGGACTTTCGCTGCCGCTCAAGGATTTCGCGTTCACGCTCGATCCTCTGTCCCTGACGATCGCTCCCCAGCACGGAGAGGATGCGTCGTCCTGGCACGTGGCCGAGTACGCGCCCACCGCCACGCACCGGATGGCGCTCGCCTTGCGTCGCCCGCCCGGCGCGAAGGTGAACGTCATCTTTCAACCGCTTGAGCTTGATCGTCTGGCGGAAAAAGACCCACGGCAGAATGGCGGTTGAAACCCTCCGGACGTACGCCGGTCGAAGCAACGACCGCGAGTCCGCTTGGTTGCCTCTAACCTACGCTTCGCCAAGATGTGCATCGTTCATGATGCTGCTTTCCGATCGGCCGAAATCCGTATAACCAAGCTGCGGCAACCAACGTCCATAGCCCGACGGTCGCGAAGGGATCAGTGCCCATGGAAAAGTCGTTCCGCTTCTCGAACAGCCATGCGGATTATCAGGCGCGCGACGCTAAGTCGGTGTTCGGGTGGCGCTATTCGCCGCGCATCGTCTTCAAGGCCGGCAAGGGCACCAAGCTGATCGATCTCGACGGCAACGAATACTTCGACCTCACCTCCGGCATGATGTGCATGGTACTCGGCCACTCGCACCCGGAGCTTGCCGAGGTCATCCGCGAGATGGCCGGCACCATGGTGCACGAGTCGTCCTGGTATTCGAACCCATGGGCGATCGAGTTCGCCGAACGGTTGGGGGAAGTTACCCCCGGCGACCTGAAGGTCGTCAACTTCGCCGTGACCGGGTCCGAGGCGAACGAGATCGCCATGCGCATGGCGCTCGCGGCGACCGGCAAATACGACATCGTCTCCATGATCCGCGGCCTGCATGGCGGCAGCCTTGCGGTCGAGGCGCTCACCAGCGTCGGGGGGAACCGGCGCAAGAGCCTCGGTCCGCTGATGTTCCCGGCCAAGGCGAACGCGCTGCTGCCGCCCTACTGCTACCGGTGCCCGATCAACCGCACCTACCCCGAGTGCGACATCGCCTGCCTCAAGTCGAGCGAGGAGATGCTCGAGTTCGTGACCAGCCAGAACATCGCGGCCATCATGGTGGAGACGATCCCGGTGCCGGGCGGGATGATCGTTCCGCCCAAGGAGTGGCTGCCGCGGCTCGCCGACCTCGCCAAGCGCTGGGGCGCGCTGCTCATCCTCGACGAGTGCCAGCTCGCACCGGCGCGCACCGGCAAGATGTGGGCGATGGAGCATTACGGCGTCACGCCGGACATCGTCACTTTCGGCAAGGGACTTTCCGCCGGGCTCGCCATCTGCGGGACGATCACCACGCCCGAGATCGCCGAGCGCACCCGCGGCAACGCCGGGCTGCCCTGGGCCGGCACCTATTCGAGCGACCCGATGCCGGCCGCGGTCGCGCTCAAGCAGCTCGACATTGTGCTGCGGGACAAGCTCGACGAACGCGCCGAGCGCCTCGGGCAGTTCGCCGAGGCGCGGCTCAAGAAGCTTGCGGACAAATACGAGTGCATCGGCGAGGTGCGGGGCAAAGGCCTTTATCGGATGCTCGACGTGGTCAAGGACCGCACGAGCAAGGTGCCGGATCCGGTGATGGCGGAGCGCATCCGCTACAATGCGGCGCTTGAGGGCATCGTGGCGATCGCGGTGAAGCATTATTTCCGCTTCGCGCCCCCGCTGATCATCACCGAGGCCGAGATCGAGGACGTGGTCGGACGGCTCGATGCGGCGATCCAGCGGGCGGTCGACGGCTTCCCGCGCGACGTGGACGTGCGTGAGTCAAGCTCGCTCTCGATCGGCGACCGGCCGATCGCCGCGGAGTAAGTAGCCCGCATGGAGCGAAGCGAAATGCGGGAGCGGGTGTTCCCGGATTGCGCTTCGCTTCATCCGGGCTACGAACAACAGGAGGGGATCTCATGAGCTCGCGACGCGAATTCATCAGCAAGGCTTCGGGAGCCATGGCGGGCGCTGGCTTGGTGCTGGCGCAAGCGCAGCCGGCAGCCGCGCAGCAGCCGGCGGCGGCCGGCCGCTCCAAGCTCGACGAGGTGCGTGCGCGCGGCAAGCTTATCGTCGGCGTCACCAGCGAAGCGCCGCCGTTCGGCTTCATCGACGACAAGGGCGAGCTTGTCGGCTTCGACATCGATGTCGCGAAAATGATCGCCAAGGCGACGTTCGGCGACGAGAGCAAGATCGAGCTGTTCAAGCAGGGCTTTGCCGCGCGCTGGCCCAACACCCAGAACGGCACGATCGACTTCGGCATCATGGTGACGACGGTCTATGCCGACCGCGCCCAGCAGGTCGCCTTCGCCCGCCCCTATATCGACAGCGGCATCGTTGTGGTGGTGAAGAAGGACAGCCCGGTCAAGACCATCGCCGATCTCAACAAGCCGGAATACACCGTCGCGCATCTCACCGCGCCGGTGCAGGAGGAACGCGGCAAGCGTCTTTACCCCAACGCCAAGTTTCTCACCTTCGATGCCATCTCCTCGCAGTTCAACGCGGTCAAGCTCGGCCGCGCCACCGCGGCGCAGCTCGACGCGCCGGTCGCGCTTTATTATTTGAAAGACAATCCCGACTACCGCATGCTCGATGAATGGCTCACCGACGTGACCGGCAACGCCGTATTTCTGCGGGCGGACGATTTCAAATGGTGGCTCTATCTCGACACCGTAATCGCCGAGATCCTGGGCGGCAGCCTGTGGACGCCTTACAAGACCTCCTACCAGAAATGGTTCGGCACCGAGCCGCGCCACGCCCGCGCCGCGCCGGGGACGAACAAAGGCTGACGCTGGCGCGAGACCCTCGATAGCCGTGACGGATTATCTCGCGCAAACCGCGGTGCTGCTGGGCTCGCTGTGGCCGAAGCTCGTTGACGGATTTCTCATCACGGTCGCGATCGCGGCGGCCGCCGCGCCCCTCGCCCTCGTGTTCGGGCTCGTGCTGCTCGCGCCGCGCATGGACGCCCGCGCCTTCATTTCCGGGCCGACCGTGGCTTTCATTGAGCTGATGCGCAACACGCCGCTGCTGGTGCAGATTTATCTCATTTACTTCGGACTGCCGGTGCTCGGGTTATATCCTTCCGAGTTCGCCTGCGGCGTCGCCGGCATCGCCCTGCAGCACGGCGCGTTTTTGGTCGAGACCTACCGCGGCGCAATCGAGTCGGTGGGCGCGCGCCAATGGGACGCCGCGCGCGCCATCGGCATGGGCCGGTTCACGGCGTTCCGCACCGTGATCATGCCGCAGGCGCTGATAAAAATCCTCGGGCCGCTCGGCAATCAGCTCATCGTGTTGGCCAAGGATACCTCGCTCGTCTCCGCCATCGGCGTGATGGAGCTGACCATGACCGGCAAGCTCGCGATCGAGCGCAGCGCCGCGTCGGCCGAAGTGTTCGTGACAATCGCACTGTTCTATCTCGCGATGACGACGGCCATCGGCGGCGCGATGCGCCTGATCGAGTACCGCGTCGCGGGGCGCTCCTGACATGGTCAACGTGCTCGTCACCAATCTGCCCTATCTGTTGCGCGGCGCGCTGGTGACGCTGTGGCTCGCGGTTATCGTAGTGACGGTAGGGACCTTGCTCGGAACCGGCCTCGGCGTCCTCGCGACCGGCCGGAGTCGCATCCTGCGCATGGCGATCACCGTCTATATCTTCGTCCTGCGCGGCATCCCGGTGCTGGTCGTCATGTTCCTCGGCTACTACGCGTTTCCGGCGCTGGGCGTGCGGGTCAACGCTTATGTGGCGGTCGGCGTCGCGCAAATCGTCTATGTCGGCGCGTTCACGGCCGAGATCGTGCGTAGCGCCATCCTCTCGGTACACCCGGGCCAGGTCGCGGCCGCAAAGAGCCTCGGCATGCGGCGCGCGGCGATCCTGCGCGAGGTGCTGCTGCCGCAGGCGACGCGCATCGCCATCCCGCCGCTCGTCAACAACGCGCTCACCGCGGTCAAGCAGACCTCTTACGCCTCGGTGGTGGGCGCCTGGGAACTCACCTACGCGGCGCGGGAAATCGTCGAGCGCACGCTCGCCTCGTTCCAGATTTTCCTCGGCGTGATGGCGATCTATTTCATCATCTGCTATCCGCTGGCGCTGCTGGCACGCTGGTACGAGAAGCGACTGGCGGTTTCCCATTGAGCCGATGACCCGTGCCATGGCGATGATCGAGATCACCGACTTGCGCAAATCGTTCGGCGCGAACGAAGTGCTCAAAGGCGTGAGCTTCGCGGTCGAGCGCGGCGAAGTGGTGGTGGTGCTCGGGCCGAGCGGCTCGGGCAAATCGACCTTGCTCCGCTGCATCAACCTGCTCGAGGACTGGCAGGCGGGCGACATCCGCATCGACAGCGAGACCGTCGGGTATTTCGACGGCGGCGGGCGGCGCCGCGCCTGGCCGGAGGCCAGGGCCGCGAAGGTACGGGAACAGGTCGGAATCGTGTTCCAGAGCTTCAACCTGTTTCCTCATCGCACGGCGCTCGAGAACGTGATGATGGGGCCGCTCCACGTGCGCCGCATCGCAAAGCCGCAGGCGCGCGCGCTTGCCGCCGGTCTGTTGGAAAAGGTCGGGCTTGGCGACAAGGCCGACCAATATCCGGCGACGCTCTCGGGCGGCCAGCAGCAGCGCGTCGCCATCGCCCGCGCGCTCGCCATGCAACCGAAGGTGATGCTGTTCGACGAGGTGACGAGCGCGCTCGACCCGGAGCTGGTCGGCGAAGTCTTGATCGTGATGCGGCGGCTTGCCGAAGAAGGCATGACCATGGTCATCGTCACCCACGAGATTCCGTTCGCCCGCGACGTGGGCGACCGCATCATCTTCATGGACGCCGGCGCCATCGTCGAACAGGGACCGCCGGCCCAGGTGCTCGCCTCGCCCTCCTCGGCGCGGCTCAAGCTGTTTCTGCGCCGGTATCAGGGGGATTATCTCGCGGTGTGAACCCTTCGGTCACTTTGCCCCCGTAGGCTATCGACAATGACCGGTATGTGATCGCCGGCGTGCATCATTTTTTGGACACACGGCCATGCTGGGGATAGTTTCCGCACAAGGAGCGCGGACATGCGGCACGGATTCATATGGTTTATCGAACTATTCAAGCTCTTTAGCGGCCGACGGCTTCACCCCCTGAGCACGGAATGCCCCATCTGCCCGCAGATGGTGCGCCTCCACGTCAACAAAGGCGGCCGGCGGCACATGTACGCGCACGCGCGCTCGCTCTACGACGGCTCGCGGTTCTACGCCCACTCGGTCGCCAAGATGGAATGCCCGGGTTCACGGACGCCTGCGGTATTTGATCCGCGCCCGAACGAACGCCAGCGTTTCAAGCTGCCCGAGACGCTGCGCTGAAACCGTAGACGGCCGGGGGATCAAAGCGGACTAGTCGCCGTTTCCAACCACGCGGCGTCCTCGCCGGCGAGGCGCGGTCCAACCAGCGCCCGAACGCGTGCATGGTAATCATTGAGCCATTTGAGCTCGTGTGCCGTCAGCAGTGCGGTATCGATGAGCTGCCGATCGAATGGCGCGAGCGACAGGGTTTCAAATTCAAGGAATGCGCCGCTCGTTTCGTTGTCCGACGGGTCGACGACGATCACGCTGTTCTCCAGCCGGATGCCGAAATCGCCGGGCAGATAGGCGCCCGGTTCATTCGAGAACAGCATGTTCGGTTCAATCGGCAGGCTTCCTCCCGGCGCGATCCGCACGGGTCCTTCGTGCACCCCGAGAAACGCACCGATCCCGTGGCCGGTACCATGATCATAGTTGATACCGCGCTGCCATAACGGCGCGCGGGCAATCGCGTCGAGCTGGGCACCGACCGTTCCCCGCGGGAAGCGCGCCAAGGCGAGCGCAATATGCGCCTTGAGCACGCTCGTATAGATCTGCCGCTGCCGCGCGCTTGGCTCGCTGTGGATGAGCGTCCGGGTGATGTCGGTCGTGCCGGTCAGGAACTGGCCGCCGCTGTCCACGAGGACCAGCGCGCCCGGCTCGAGGCGCCGGTTGGTCGCGGGCGTGGAGTGATAATGGACGATGGCGCCGTTGCCGCCGATCCCGACAATCGAGGGAAAGCTCGGCCCCCGGTACATGGGATCTTCGCCGCGAAAGGTCTCGAGCGCGGCGACGAGCTCGAGTTCATCCGGCAAGGCGCCGGCAGGACGCGACTCAAACCAGCGGAGGAAGCGGGCAAGGCAGGCGCCATCGCGGACCATGGCGTCCTTCAGGTTCTCGATTTCACCTTTGTTTTTGTGCAGTCGCTCGGACAGCGTGGGATCGCCGAGGCGCTGGACCGTGCCGCCCGCCGCGCTCAGCGTCTCGCTCATCCATGCGGCCGTGCTTTCGGGATCCACCCCGGTCGTCAGACGGCGCTGGCCCAACTCGACCAGCGCTTGCTCGAACTCCGCAATCGGCCGGATCGACACCTGATTGCCAAAATGCCTCGTCACGTCGGGCGTGAGCTTTTGCCGTTCAACAAACAATTCCGCACGACCGTCCGCAAATACGACGGAAAAGGCGTCGGCAACCGGCGTGTTGGCAACGTCGCCGCCGCGGATATTGTAGAGCCAGGCGATCGATTCCAGCTGGCCGAAGAGGAGCGCGTCGAGCTTCTCCGAGTTCAGGGCCGCGATGACGGCGCCGAGCTTGTCGCGCATCGGCCGGCCGGCCAGCGAGTCGGGGCGGACGACGATGGGCGAAAACGCCTCGGCGGGCCGGTCGGTCCACAAAGAATCGATAGGGTTGCGGTGGACCGGGGCCAACCCGACGCCGGTCTTGGCGAGCTCTTTTTGAATACGTTCGAGCTCCACGACCGAGTGGAGGCGCGGGTCGTAGCCGAGCTTGCTGCCCGGCGTCACGGCGCCGGCCATGAACTTCCATATTGGCGGCGTCCGAAAATGCCGCAGTTCAATGCAGGACGCGTCGACTTCCGCCTTGGCTTGTTCGGTGTAACGGCCGTCGACGAACAGCCACGCCTTGTCACGCGTGACCACGGCCGTGCCGGCAGATCCGGTGAATCCGGTGAGCCAGGCCAAGCGGCGGTCGCGCGGCTGGAGGTATTCGCTCAGATGCTGATCGGCTTGCGGCACGATGAAGCCGTCGAGCGACGCCTCCGCGATGAAGCGCCGCAGCGCTTCCAGACGCTCGCGCACATCGCCGTGCAGCTCGTCGGGGCGCGGCGGTTCGATGGCGGCGCGAAGCAGGGCGCGGTCGTGCTCCGAAATGCCGGGGAATAGTTCCGCGATCCAATCGATCCGCCAGCGGTTGGCGGGGGTTTCGATCAGACGCCGCAGGCACTCCTCGACCTCAGCCGCGTTTCGTGAAAACGCGGCCAAGGCGCTAAGTCGCTCGATCAGGTCGCCGGGAAGCATGGCCGGCTTTTCCATGTTTGCGTGCTCCGTGCAACCCGAATGGCCGGACCCCGTACCGGCCGGTTGTGCGGCGACCCGGTTTCTGGACGCATCCCCGTACTTCGTCGGCGTCAAAATAACCGACGCCGTCGTGATCGGCGACAGCGTCTGGGACGCGCTCGCGGTACGCTGCGCCCACGGAATTGGAACGCGCGGGCGCCTACCGCGTCTACGAAGACCCGGCCGATCTCCTTGGACACATCGGCGAGGTCGGCGGCCGGCGGTGACGCACCTGGAACATGATTCCGAAAAGTGGAAACCGGTTTCCCGCCTGCGCCAAGTTCTTGGTACGCTTAGTCGTTTGGCTTGGCTCTTCCGGAGAAGCCAGAAGATCACGCTCCAATAAAAAGTTAGAGCGTGATGACGATTCGAAGAAAAGTCATCACGCTCTAACTCATTTCAGACGTCGTCTTCTGTTTGCATCAACGCAATTGCTTCGAACGTGCCAAGCCGATCTTCGGTTTTGAAGACTGCCGCCTCGTTGAGCGGAACCTGGGCGCGCTGAATTCCCAAAGCTTCCTGCATCAGCGCGATCGCCGGATGAATGGCTCCTTTCGCGGCCGTCGTTTCGGCAAGGGCGGTCATCGTGTCCGCGAGCCGCGGATCATCGCTGCCGAGGACGCGCCGCTGGATCGCGAGCGCCTCACACAGCACAACTTGCGCCCGTTCGATGTCGCGACTGATTTGATGATGGAAAATGCCGAGCCAATAGAACCCGTCGGCGAGTGGAAAATCGTCCTCTTTCACGACCGCGCGTGCTTGCGCAAAAAATTCGTTCGCCTGCTCGGCGTCGTTTTCGATGGCGTCGTAAAAAAGCCCGAGATTTTGGAGCGCGACCGCATAGGCCCAATGGTGCGTGCCGAGCGAATTAGCCGCCATGTCGCGAGCCCGTTGCGCAACTTTCAGGAATGCCCCCTCGGCGGCAGGATCACGCTTGAGAATGCGGGCGCGTACCCATTCGTTCTCGCTGCGCGCGGCTTCTTCGATTTCTGCCGTATCGTCGGGCATCGCCCCTATGCTCTTTTGATTTGCGGCGAGCGTCCGCACCGCGCGGTTCCATCATACGCGGACGCGCGCGGCCGCCCTGGCCCGCTCGGCACTGTTGAACCCCTACTGAACGGTGACGGCGATCGTCGTGTGAATGATCGTCCCGTTGCCATCGGAGTCGTAGCCAAGCGTATCGCTGCCGTGGAAGCCGGGCTTCGAGCGATACATGATCTTCTTGCCGTTGATGCTCTTGCCGGCGCATTTCCCGGTGTCGCCCGAGCCGGGTGTGCTCGGCGGCAGGACTTCGTCGGCTTCGACCGACCAGGCAGTCCCGTTCTCCGGCTGGCGGGTAAAGGTGATCTTGACCGGCTGCGAATTGCAATTGCGATCCCATCGGCCGGAATAGGCGGGGCGGGAATCGGCCCCGGACTTCGCATTGCGCGAGAGATTCATGGTTTTTTCCGCCGCCATAGCGCTGCCTGTTGCAGCAAGAATGGCAGCAAATCCGACCATCGCTGTGAACAGCTTGTGCATGTCGCCCCTCCGATCCGCGTTCCACACGGATGATCGATAGTGATAGAGCATGCGCCGATACGACGCTACGTATTTACCCCACGTATATTTCAAGCCATTGCGCAAAGCCCCCAGCTGACGGAAGATCGGCGCGCCGGCTTGGGAGTGACACAGGAGGGAGCGGCATATGGATCGCAGGGCATTTCTAAAATCGGCCGCCGCGGGCGTTCTTGGCGCGAGCGGCCTAGCAATGCCGGCCATCTCGCAGCGGGCGGACGCCCGCGTGGTCCGCCTCGTGCCGCACGCAGACCTCGCCAATTTCGATCCGATCTGGACGACCGCGTATATCGCCCGCAACGCCGGCCTGCTGGTGTGGGACACGCTTTACGGCGTCGATGCCAAGCTTGAGCCGCAGCGCCAGATGGTGGAGGCCGAAGAGATATCGAGCGACGGCCTGACCTGGACTTTCCGGCTGCGGCCGGGTCTTAAATTCCATGACGGCGAACCGGTGCTGGCCAAGGACGCGGTCGCCAGCATCAATCGCTGGGCGGCGCGCGATCCCATGGGCCAGATGCTCAAGGCGATCGAAAACGAGCTCGCCGCGGTCGACGACCGCACCTTCCGCTGGGCCCTGAAAAAGCCCTTCCCCAAGATGCTGCTGGCGCTCGGCAAACTCGGCACGCCGTGTTGCTTCGTCATGCCGGCGCGGATCGCGGCCACCGACCCGTTCAAACAAATCAACGAATATGTCGGCAGTGGGCCGATGCGCTTCGTGCGCAGCGACTGGGTGCCGGGAGTCAAATCCGCGTTCGAAAGATTTGACGGCTATGTTCCGCGCCAGGAAGACGTGTCGTGGATGGCGGGCGGGAAGCACATCACGGCGCAGCGCATCGAGTGGATCGTGATGCCCGACGCATCCACCGCCGCCGCCGCGCTGCAGACCGGCGAGATCGACTGGTGGGAACTGCCGCCGCCCGATCTGTTGCCATTGCTGAGGCGGAATCGCAACGTCACCGTGGACATTGCCGATCGCCTGGGTCAGATCGGCTGCCTTGCGATAAACCACCTTTTTCCGCCGTTCGACGACGTGCGCGCGCGTCGCGCCATTCTGATGGCGATGAGTCAGGAAGACTACATGCGCGCCTACATCGGCGACGACGCGAGCCTGTGGAAGCCGCTGCCCAGCTATTTCACGCCCGGTACGGCGCTCTACAGCGAGGACGGCGGCGACATCCTCACGGGTCCGCGCAAGCTCGACGCCGCCAAGCGACTGCTTGGCGAAAGCGGCTATGCCGGCGAGCCGATCGTGTGCATGGCGGCGCAGGACCTTCCCCACCACAAGGCCTGGGGCGACGTCACGGTCGATCTCTTGCAGCGGCTGGGCGTCAATGTCGACTTTGCCGCCGTCGACTGGGGCACGGTGGTTGCCCGTCGCGCACAGAAGAAACCCCCGAGTCAAGGCGGCTGGCACTTGTACCACACCGCCTTCTACGGCGTGGACTGCGCCGCTCCGATCAACACGTTCCTCCGTGCCAATGGCACCGTCGCCGTGAACGGATGGTCGAACAGCCCGGAGGTCGAGGCCGAGATTGCAACTTGGTTCGACGCGACGAGGCTCGAGGATGAGAAAGCCGCCGCGCAACGGCTCAACAAGGCCTTCTTCGACTACGTGGTCTACGTGCCGGTCGGCTGGTATTTGCGCCATTACGCCTGGCGCAAGAGCCTCACCGGAGTGACCCAGGGACCGATGCCGTTCTTCTGGGGCGTGAGCAAGACGGTTTAAAACGGGCAGCCTTTCTTCGCCCTACGGGCTACGGCGGGGCAACCTTCGATCGCTTCGCGAGCGGAGGCTGGTGGTGCACGCATAGTCGGCTGAACAGCGAAAATTAGAGCCTCTCCAGCGAATTTCAGGAGTCGAGCAGGGAAGCCGTGCGAACCTGGCCCGCTCTCTAAGGGCTCGAGCCGGCTGGTCCGGTGATCGAAGTATCCGGATCACGGTCCATGCAGGCGGCGAGCCAGATCTCCTCGCTCCTCCGGTTGATTCCGAGCACCGGCCGGCGAAGACGGTACGAGATTGATCTTTGAGCGTTGAAGAATATACAATCTATGATCGTCAAGGATACAGCAGCCTTGTGCTTGTCATCAACGCCCCGCAAATCCATGGTTTTCGACTCCGAGTTTGCGGCGCGCAACGGGCGCCCCTCGCAGGGATGCGTCGATTCGAATTAGTTTGTCGCAGAGAGCGTCTCGAATGACATCATTTTGCCGTGCAAACCAATCATCGAGTCGGCAATATAAGAGACGAATGCATGTTCTCGCCACGCGCTCCAAAGATGACCTGAATCGTCCGGTAATCAAAATGCGGAACGATGCTGATGCGACGTTTGCTGCGGCGCTTGCCGCGCTAAGCCCCTCGGGCGTCCTAATCGGGTTTCGCCGCATCGCCAAGGGCGATGAAGACGCTCTCCTGGCCGACGAGGCGGTCCCGCTCGCCTCAAGCGTCGTGAAAGTGCGCCGTCAAAGCGGGGCGGCACGCATCGTCGCGCGCAAGCTGCTGGCTTCGCTGGGAGCGCCCGGGGCTGCCTTGCCGCGGTCGGGTTCGGGTGCCCCTGCGTGGCCCCCCGGTATCATCGGCTCTCTAGCGCACGATGATGAAATGGCAGTCGCCGCCGTCATGAGATCGGGTCTTATCCGAAGTCTCGGTATCGATATCGAGCCAGCCATCGCGCTGCCTGCCGAGATCGTCCAAATAGTGACGACGCCGGGCGAGCGTGCAACATATGGTAATTCGATACTTGAAAGTCGCCTTCTGTTCTGCATAAAGGAAGCGGTGTTCAAGGCCTCCCATCCAGTGTCCGGGGTTCTCCTCGATTTCCATCACATCGAGGTCTCTCTCGAGACCCGCTCGGCTCGCGTGTGTACGGGACACGTCGCGCGCATCTCGTTCATGAGCGCGCCGCGGGTCGTGGCACTGGCGTGTCTATAACCGATCGGCTGAGGGACTTTTCCGCAGAAGGGTACCCGGGGCACGCCGGGAGGCAGCACGCTTCAATTCTTTCGTAAAGTGGGAAACTTGTCGCGAGAAAAAGCTACACGCGTTGCCCGCGACTCGAACTTCCGAAATTTTTTGCCGCCTTACCTTTAGCAATCGTGTCGATCATCAACCGCAGACGCCGCTGGTCCAGCATGGCGGCATCCACCATGCTCGCGAGAACCTCCTCAATGGATCCGTCGCAGAACCGCTCGGCAATGCTCTGGATAGCCTCAGCCGCGACCCGCCCGCGGGCGACCGCCGCCCTGTAGATGTACGTTCGCCGAACGATGGTATGAGTTACGTAGCCCTTTTGCTCCAGTCGACGCAGTACTGTTCGTACGGTCGATTCCTTGGAGCGCCGCATGAGTTGTTCGCGCACCACTTCAGCGGTTGATCCGCCGTTCGCCCAAACCACCTGCATTACTTCGCGCTCAAGAGCTCCTAAAGGTGGCATCATGGAACCCACCTACCACGAGCACAAATGGTCTAGCGTCAAACTCGTTCAACCATAATAACACCACGTCGAGTATCAGCAAAGTTGCGGCTGTCGTGGCGGTGCGCGCGTTTGGCGCGACCTTTCCGAACTGTCAATATAGGGCGAGGCGGCGGTCGATGTCCGATGGCATCAGTAGGTAACCACTTCGCGTCTTGCTCGCTGAGCCGGAAGATTTCGCGACTGCTTTACAGCATCAGCGAGGTCCTCTAGGTATTCATTTACGCTGGATTCATGAGCGATGTTGACCATCTGATGAATTGCCCGCGGCTCGGACAGACGGCTCATGTACCACCCCTTCGTCGCCAATCTATCGGCCGCGCAGAAAATATCGATGACCTCGGACGCGTATGAAAGGATCGCCAGATGCGGTGAGCCGATCACGAAAAGCTCGGGAATCGCCGCGACCCCGGCCAAGTATTTCCGCCACGTCTGCATTACGCGCGAGGTTCGCGCCAGATAGCCGGATTCGCCGAGATAGTTTACCACCGCCCATGCCGCGGCGATTGCACCACCGGGTCGCGTACCCGCGAGGGTAGGAGTGAAATATTTGCCTTTCGGCCAATCGGCAAATTCCGTCGACTGAAATCGATGGAATTCCCGATGCGAATAGAGAATGAGCGACGCGCCTTTGGCTGCATAGCCGTATTTATGCAGGTCCGCAGAGATGGAACGGACGCCTGGCACGGAAAAATCGAAGTCCGGAATGTCATAGCCAAGCTTCTTTGCGAACGGTGCGAGATAACCCCCGATACAGGCATCCACATGAAGCCAGACATCCCGATTGCGGGCTAGGTTCGCCACTTCGGGAACAGGATCAATCACTCCGTAAGGGAAGGCGGGGGCGGAGACCACGAGCATGATCGTTCGGTCCGTGAGCGCCGCGGCGAGCTCGCCCGGATCGGCCCGATAATCCCCTCCTGTCGGAACACGCACCGTTCTTACGCCGAGCAGTTGCCCCGCCTTGTCGAACGCGGGGTGTGCCGTACGTGGGATGACGATTTCGGCCGGCCCGTTCAGTTTCTTTCGCTGAGCATGCCAGTCGCGTGCGGCCTTGACTGCCAGGACTATGCTTTCCGTGCCGCCCGACGTGAAGCTGCCGGACGCTTCGGGAGGAGCGTGAAACAGATCAAGCGCGCCTTCGATCAGATCCCGTTCCATGGCGGCCAAGCTGGGAAAAGCTGCCGGAGCCAGCGCATTCTCCGTGATGAACATCGAATATGCATCGCGGGCGACCGCCAGCACATCGTCACCGGCGTAATAAACCAGTAGCGCTGCCTTTCCGCGGCGCCAATCGACATCTCGTTTCCGCATGTCGGTCAGACGTTGCTTCAACTCCTCCCAACACGTGCCGGAGCTCGGGAAGGAGTTCATTGCTCGCTCTCCACTCATT
>Ga0210408_10000492_pt1 | contig 50383 bp, 30 predicted proteins | sample IncBWH4MmetaG_FD_155471 | JGI IMG/M metagenome (GOLD analysis project Ga0210408, IMG submission 155471) | Forest soil microbial communities from Barre Woods Harvard Forest LTER site, Petersham, Massachusetts, United States - Inc-BW-H-4-M | ecosystem: Environmental > Terrestrial > Soil >...
GCGTGTAATCCCTGCGCGATCGACCACGCGATCGAGCGCTTGTTGGCGACTCCGAAGACAACGGCATTCCGTCCTTGTAGGTTAGCGGACATGACTCTCCTTGGGAAATGAAAAGAATACCAGTCGAGGGCAATTCTTTACCACGGCGAGGCCGATCCGGCTTTGGCTGCCAGATTCTCGGCGTCCTCTGCGGATTTTCTCCGCGCACTCGGCGGCTAAAGCCTTTGCCCACGAAGTTCGCAGAGAACAGCCGCGGAGGTCGCAGAGACTGAGATTCCCTGAAACCTGAGAATCATTAGTCCGCGGCCATTTCCTCGCGGACGGGATCTGGGACGGGCCAGCTGGATGCCACGAACGACATGGCGTAAACGGATGCCAGGATTGCGAAGGCGACAACCAGACTGACCTTTTGCGCCACTGTCCCCACGCAAATCGCCAGCACAAGTTGCAGGAAGGTTCCGCTGAAATAGAAAGCGTTCTGGACGCGTCCCATCAGATGCTTGGGGACCATTTCCATGAGGCTGGTATTCATGGCCACGCCGCCAACTCCGCGCGCCGATCCCATCACGAAGTATGTGATGATCGCGAGAAGGAAAAATCCGGAGATGGGCGCGAACGCGACGCACACCGCTAGCAGCGCCATGGAGAACGCGATGGCCCGCCGTCCGCCAATCCGGGCGATGATCTGCGGAGCGTACAACGCGCTGACAAACGCCCCAGTGCCCCATCCCGCGTTGAGCCAGCCATAACCTTTGGCTCCGGCATGAAACACGCGGTCGCTTAGCGATGGCGTCACGACGACACCGGTCACCATGGCGCCCAGGAACAACGCCCAACTGATGCCGAGCATGACCACGGCGCGATGATCGCGCAGAAAGTGCAAGCCTTCTTTCATCTCACGCCAGAAGCGGGCCAACTGGGTCTCGGCGGCGGCGAGGTCAGCTTTAATTTCCTCAGGCCGCATGACAATGTGTCTTCCCTTACGCACGGCGAAATAGCACAGGAACGAAACCACGTAAGTCGACACGTCGAGTGTCAGGACCCCACCCAGTCCGATGTGGTCGTAGATGAATCCCACGATCGCGCCGGCGATCAGGAATCCTCCCTGCACACCAGCGAGCAAAAATGTATTGGACTGGACGAACTGCCCCTCAGGTGTGAGTTCTTGAATCAGCGCGGTGATCGTCGGCCAGAACATCCAGAAGCCGGCGGCGACCAGGGTGTTCATCAGGTAAAGCTGCCAGACTTTGACCTGCCCGCGGAAGGCGAGGATGGCGACGGCCACGATGATCACTGCGCGGAGTGCATCGAGCCACATGACGAGCCGGCGCCGGTCCTCGCGGTCGATAACTACGCCGGTGAAGGGAAGCATCAGCATGGCTGGAAGAGTCTGCAGGACGGCGAACGTGCCCAGCGCCATCTCGGAGTGCGTGGCTTTGAGGATGTACCAGGCGACGGCGGACGAGTTCATCCCGCTGCCCACCATGGAAATCAGGTTGGCCGCAAAAACGAAGCGCAGGGAACGTTGGCCGAAGCTCGCACGCATCTTCCTACTTTAGCGGACGGGGCGGGAATTCACCACGGAGGGCGGCAAGAACTTAATTGTCGATTGTTGATTTTTGATTGTTGATTGAAAACCAAAAGCGTTTGCGATTGGGTCTTAGTCAACAATCAGCCATCAGAAAATAAGCCCCCCAGTCTTCCGGTGAGATTTTCTTGTTCGGGCCGTGATGCTAGCCCTTGCGTACGGCCGCGTTCAGCGCTAGGATTCGCTGCTGATCCGAAGTTCATCCATCTCTCGCGTATACCGGAGGCTCGCCATGAAGCGCTGCATCGGGCTGCTGCTGGCCACACTTCTTGTCATTGCATTCTCGATTCCCCAGGCACGAGGCCAGGTGGAGCGGATCGTGATCGCCGCGGGAACTGACGAAGATCACGATCTGCAGGCCATCAACAATGAGCAGGATGCTTCCAAAAGACTGGCCATGTATGAAGACTTTGTGAAAAAGTTTTCTTCCAATCCGCAGGCCATGGCCTACGGAAACTGGCAACTGGCGCAGGCGTACCAGAGTAGTGGAGATCTTCAAAAATCGCTCGACTACGGCGACAAGGCGCTGGCCGGATCGCCGCGTAATCTCGATATCCTGGTCTCGCAGGCCAGCACGGCCACGCAAGCCAAGAACAATCTCAAAGTGATGGACTATGCCGCCAAAGGCGGCGAGGTTTGCCACAGCATCGCCAAGCAGGCCAGGCCGGAAGGCATGAGCGACGAGGACTTCGCGCGCAAGGTTTCGGAAGAGAAGAATGCGAGCCAGAACAACTGCGAATTTTTAGAGACTAGCGGCTTCAATGTCATTACGGCCGAGACTGATCCCAAGAGCCGCATGACGGAGATTGAAAAGTTCACGGCCGCTTATCCTGACTCGAAGTTCGGTGATCAGGTTTCGAACTATGCCATGTACACGCTCGGGCCCGGCCAGTTAAACGATCAGACACGCCTGGTTGCGTTTGGCGAGAAGATGCTGGCGAGCAATCCCAATTCGATGGTGGCGCTGCTGCTGCTGGCGACCTATTACGGGGACTCCGGCAACTCGGCGAAGGCCATCAGCTATGCGCAGAAGGCGATCGAAGTCGCCAAGCCGGATGCGCCAGATGCCGACAAGTCACACAAGCTCTCGGCGGGCGCGGCGCACAACACGATCGGATGGGCTTATCTGAAGCAAGAGAAGACGACGGCCGCGATTCCGGAACTCAAGGCTGCGGCTGCCCTGGTCAAGGGGCAAGACGATCAGCAGTATGCCCGCGCTTTGTACGGGCTGGGCTTCGCTTACGGCAAGCTGAACAAACTCACCGAGGCGCGCGAAGTCCTGACTGAGGCGGTGAAGATTCAGGGACCGATGCAATCGATGTCGCAAGAACTGCTGACGAAGGTGAATGCCGCGCGGGCAAAAGGAAAGTAGGAACCGGAACGTTCCGGGTGGGTTTTTTGACTTTAGGTGGCTAAGGCTTTTGCGGCAGCGCGGAAGGGGCGGCTCACTTCGTCTCGCCCGACAGCCGAAGGCGGCTGTCGCCACATTTACTTCTTGGGGTCGATCAAGTCCTCGGAAAGCAGTTTTGCCTTCCATGCCAGGGTTTGAGCGCGTTCCAGATTGCCCGCTGTCAGCGCCGTTCTGGATTGGTCAACGAACTGGCGGATCTGTAACACTGAGTCCCGTTCGGCGTTGCTCAACTGGCGACCTGTCAGCTTATATAGATTCTGCTCAGTTGCCGCAATCATTTGATTGGCGGCATCGCGCTTCTGTGCCTGATCGCCGGTGGAACCTCCAGCCAACTGGATGCTCTGCTCTGTGATTCCTCCCTTGCGGACAATGGTTTTTTCCGGTGGGCAATTCTTCTGGGCGTCAGTGGCGGGAGACGGCGGTGCACCGCCAGATTGCGGAGATGTTGTCGCAGGATTCGATCCCGCGGAGTTCGAATTCGCAGGCGCTGGATCACATGCGGCGGCGGGAACCACTTTCTTTTGGGGGTGCACTTTTTTCGCGGCGTTCGCTTTAGGGTTGCTTGCGGGCGCTGGCGCGCTAGGCGACTGGCCCGCGGAAGATTTTGTTGTTTCGGGGGGCGTTGGATGCTGCGCAGTCTGCTCCTGCGCGACTGGCGCATTCGCGGACGAAGCCGACTGCTGCGCGGACTGCGCAACCAGCCCTGCATCAACCGACGTGAGCGAAGAAATACCGAAAAACAGGATGGCAGCGGCCAGAGTCATTCTTGGTCCCGTACAGCGAAACGCGGATCTCCACTCATAGTACGCTCTGAAGTGATGCTAGGCCACCCAATCGTCGGCCGCCCGGGAAATCGCTAATCTCCGCGCTGAGAGGTTGCTGCACCCTCCGCGTCTTCGGAGTGAGCCGGCGCCGCCGGCGCCGCAATGGGTATATGGAAGCGGAACACCGTTCCGGTGGTCTCCGACGACTCGAAATCCACCGTACCGTAATGCCACTGCAGAATTTGATAAGTCTGTGCCAGGCCGATGCCGCTGCCTTCTCGTTTGGTTGTGAAATACAGTTCGAAGACCTTATCGTGTAGATCCTTCGGGATCCCCTTGCCCTGGTCTTGCACTTCCGCCAATGCCACGCCGTTCTGGCGACTCGCCGAGATGGTGAGACGCCCTCCCTGAGGCATGGCCTGAACTCCGTTGATCACTACGTTGAGAATGGCCTGTTTCATCAGGTCGAGGTCGACTTTCACGGGCAGCCTCTGCTCAGGCATGTGAAGGTCGATGGCAACGCCGTGCTGCTCGGCGTCGGGAGCGGCAAGTTGCACGACGTCTTCCAGCATGCTGCGGAGATCGGTTTCTTCGAGGTGAAGATCGCGAGGCCGGGTGAAATCAACCAGCGTCTGGACGACCCGATCCAGACGCCGGATCTCGCTGTCGATGATGTCCATGTGGCGACGCGTGTCCGGTTCCTGCTGGGCCAGCTTGTTTTGCAGAAGCTGCAAGTGAAGCACGATAGCGTTGATCGGGTTCTTCACTTCATGGGCCACGCCACGTGTGACGCGGCTGCTGGCGGAAAGGCGCCGCGACATTTCAATTTCGTCGCCGATCCGCCGCACCGGTTCGGTGTCGCGCATGATGATCAGAGCGCCGATCTGCGAATTCTTCTCATGAACGAAATCGAGCGACACCTGCACGCGCTTTCCGCCGACTACGTCGAATTCGCGCTGCGACATGGTCCGCCGCCGCTCAAACGCGTCCAGCAGGGCCGCACCGAGCAAAGAATCACGGGCGAATACCTCTTGCACGCTACGTCCCAGCAGTTCTCCGCGCGGGCGACCAAGGAAGGATTCGACGGGAGCGCTGACGAGGACCACCCGCGAATCGCGGGAAAATAGCATCAGGCCGTCCTGCAGCTTGGACATCAGCTGGTCCACGTTATCTTTCAGGGCGGAGAATATCTCTTTACTGTCTCGAATCTGGCGTCCCAGGTTCGCGATCTTTAGGCTGACCAGGCCGTACTCGTCGTGCTGGGATTCGGGGCTCTGCAGGTCGGCCTCACCCGCGGTCACGCTGTCGAGGTTGCGGCTGATTTCTTTCAGCGGGCCGAGCGCAATGTTCGAGATCCCCGCGGCGAGAAGCAGCGACAGAATGATCAATGAACCTGAGACGTAAAGCGCCCGTATCAGTCGCGTCTGCACTTCGCTCTTGAGGAAGATAGTTTGCACTCCGATACGGATGGTGCCGAAGGGAGCGCTACTGGCGGCGGACATCGGTCGCGGCTCGAAATTCAATAACTGCAGAGGAAAGCTCACGTCGTACACGGCGGCCGGGCTGAAGACCAGGCGAATCTGCTCGCGAAAATTGGCGTGCACCACGTGTTCGAAATCAGGCCGAGGCTCGATGACCTTGCCCAGGAGGCTTGCGTTGGTGTGCAGCAGCGCCTTGCCGTTGACGTCAACGATGGCGACATCGTAGATGTACCTCCAGTCGCCGGGAACAGATTGCAGCAGGTTGTTGAGATCGACGTCGGTCTGTACGTACTCTGTGAGTGCCCGCTTCAGGGCTACGGGATCGCTGGTGTCGATGTTCGTGCTGCCGAAATCGGGGACAGCGTTATTGGCGGCATAGGCCAATTGATGCGTCAGGCTGTTGGCAGTATCGGAGGCGTTGACGATTCGCAGCCGCAGAATCTGAGATAGGTAAAGATAGGAAAACGCAGTCACCATCACCGTCACCATCAGCGTGATGGCCAGCACGATGATTGTTTTGCGTCGCAGCATGTTGAGAGATCAGAACCCTGACTACTTGACCCAGCCTAGTTGCTGGGCACCTCTTCTTTGCCGGGAGCGGCTTCCGCCGCCGTGCTCCCGTATTCTTTCAACTTATTGTGAAGGGTTTTTAAACTGATTCCCAGAATTTCGGCGGCACGCGTCTTATTGTTACTGGTGGCCTCGAGCGTTTTCAAGATCAGCATCTTCTCGGCTTCTTCGACCGTCGTGCCCACGCCTAGGCGAACGGCGTCGGGGTCGTTGGCGGCGGTACGCAGAGGGGCCTGACCGAAACCTGGAGGCAAGTGCTTGGTCTCCACCATGCCCGTGTCGCAGACGATCACCGCGCGCTCGAGCGTGTTGCGCAATTCGCGCACATTTCCTGGCCAGGAGTAGTTGTTGAACTGATTGAGAACGGCCTCGCTGACTGCCGTTACCTTGCGACCATGCTTCTGGCTCATCTCCGCGAGCAGAAGCTGAACCAGGGACGCGATGTCTTCCTTGTGTTCCCGCAGCGGCGGCATGTGAATATTGAAGACATTGAGGCGGTAATAGAGATCGCTCCGCAGTTCGCCTCGTGCCACGGCCTCGTCCGGAATCTTATTCGTGGCGGCGAGTACGCGGACATCGACCGAAGTCTCCACTTTGCTTCCCAGGCGGCGCAGTTTGCGATCCTCCAGAACGCGCAGCAGTTTGGCCTGCGTTCCGATGGGCATTTCGCCAATCTCATCGAGCAGCAGCGTTCCACCTTCGGCCAGTTCAAAGCAGCCTGTCCGCCGTTCCAGCGCGCCCGTGAATGAGCCTTTCTCGTGGCCGAAGATCTCGCTCTCCATCAGGGTTTCGGGAATCGCGGCGCAGTTGATGGCGACGAATGGGCGGTCTTTGCGCGAGCTGAGTTCATGGATGGTCCGCGCCACCAGTTCCTTGCCCGTCCCACTGGCGCCTGTGATGAGCACCGATGCGGTGCTGGGCGCGACCATCTCGATCAGCCGGAAGATCTCCTGCATTTTGCGGGAGGCGCCGCTGAGGCGGCCCAGTGATCCGGTGTCACGCAACCGCCGGCGGGTGGCCTCAAGTTCGGCGCGGGTTCCGAGCAGCGCAGTGGCGTTCGAAATAATCGTACGCAGCCGGTTCGTGTCGATGGGCTTGGTGATGTAGTCATAGGCGCCCATGCGCATCGCCTGCACGGCGCTGTCGATCGTTCCCTGAGCGGTGACGAGAATGACGGCGATGGTTTGCGCTTGTTCCGCCAACTGCCCGAGCAATTCGAGCCCGCCCATCCGGGGCATCTTAAGATCGGTGATCACGACCGAGGGAGACCACTGCGTGGCTTTCTCCAGTCCTTCCGCGCCATCGCGTGCCGTCTCGACGCGATAGCCCCACGAGGTGACCAATTCGGCGAGCCCGGAACGCTCGTTCTCCTCGTCTTCTACGATCAATAGCTTTTCGTGGCTCATTCGTTTGCTGTTGTCCTGTTCCTCCACGGCATCAATGCGCAAGCCCGGCGGCCAAAGGCCCACGGGCCAACCCCCAACGATACGCGGCCTGGTTCCCTCCGGGCAAGGTCCGCAGCGTACACGGGAGGCGGATTGGACTCTGTGTGCGGGGTGCCTGATTCGTCAATGGCGTATCGTTGCGCTTTTGCTTTTAATTGCTATGAGATAGAATTCTGGGTCCCGATACTTTAGAAGCACTCTTCCCGGTTGTTTTCCGCTGAAGGTCTTGCTGCATTGGCGTTCAGCCGTTGATTGAATTTCTGGAGGGAATCATGGAAATCACCAGCTTAAGCCGCGCGACGCGCGTTGCTTTGGCGTGCGCAGTTGCATTGTTAACCCTGCTAGTGACCGCCGGTCCCGTGGCGGCACAGACTGAGTCAACTCCCAAGTGGGATATCTTCGCCGGATATCAATGGTTACATCCCAACATAACAACACCACTTGCGTTTGGTGATCCCAGTAACCCAACCCCGTTTCTCGTGCCGGATATGGCGAAAGGCGTTGGCGGCGCTCTGACTTACAATGTCGACCCTCACTGGGGCTTGGAAGTCGACCTCGGATATAACACGAAGGCCGGCAATTATGACACCACCATCTCCGGTGGTCCGCGCTTCATGTGGCGCAACGAAGGTGTGAATTTCTTCCTACACGGCCTGGCGAGCTACAACCGCCTGGCGGTGCAGGATATTCCCAACCGTTCCAACGGCGTTGGCGTCCTTCTCGGGGGCGGTATGGATATTTCATTTACCAAGACGTTCGCGATTCGTCTGTTCCAGGTGGACTACATGTGGGCGAGTCATCACTTTCCCGAGTTAGCTGGGCCAGAGTTTCCAAACCTAAGGCGTCCGACGATGGAGGGTGTGAGACTACGGACAGGTGTTGTTTTCAGCTTCGGCGGACCGGAGGCACCGTCCCCCATCGCTGCCTGCTCGGTCCAGCCAACTGAGGTCATGGTTGGCGAACCGATTACAGCCACTGTGTCGGCGAGCAACTTCAATCCAAAGCACGCTGTGACTTATAGCTGGAGCGGCAATGGCGGCAAGGTAACCGGGAAAGACACCACGGCCAGTATCGACACCAACGATGTCGCGCCCGGCGCTTACATGATCACGGCGCACGTAACCGATCCGAAGGCCAAGAAGGGGAACGAGGCGAGTTGTTCGGCAAACTACACCATCAAACCGCTTCCGCCGAAGAATCCGCCGACAATGAGTCTCTCTGCAAGTCCGACGGAACTGACGCCGGGCGGCGCTGTGAATGTTTCCGCAAACTGCACCAGCCCCGACGGTGTGCCAGTATCGGTTGCTAACTGGACTTCCACTCTTGGGACGCTTTCCGGCAGTGGCAACTCTGCAACGCTCAATACGTCTGGACTTCAGCCAGGTCCGGTCACGATTACCGCAAACTGCACCGACTCGCGTGGATTGAACGCCCAGGCTTCAACGCAGGTTACGATTCAGAATCCTCCACCGCCACCGGTCGACAAAGCGCTCGAAGCCCGGCTGGCCCTGCACAGCGTTTACTTCGCGACAGCTCAGCCCACCGCGAAAGATCCGACGGGCGGACTGTTGCCGAGTCAGCAGCAAACGCTCAACGGTCTTGCCACGGACTTCAAGAAGTACCGTGAAGTCAAGCCCGATGCGCATCTGACGCTGGAAGGTCACGCCGACCATCGCGGAAGCGCTGCCTTCAACCAGGCTCTCACGGAGCGCCGTGTTGCCCGGGTAAAGAACTTCCTGGTCGAGCAGGGTGTTCCTGAGTCTGCGATTGACACTAAGGCGTTCGGCGCCGAACGCAATCTCACGACCGACCAGGTAAAAGAGTCTGTCGTTCAGAACACCGAGCTGACTACGGAAGAGAAGAGGCGAGCGCTGGCAAGAATTGAGGTCATCCGCATGGCGAGTAATCGCCGTGTGGACGTGACGCTGAATGCGGGCGGGACGACCGAGACCTCAGTGCGCCAGTTCCCGTTCAACGCCGCCGATGCCCTCACGCTGATTGGCGGGCGTGAAGGTCAAGTCAAAAAGCCGGCGGCAACGAAGCGCGCGCCCAAGAAACCGGTGAAGAAGCCGTAATCGAAGACTCCGGAAACCGAAACGATTGTCAGCGGAGGGATTCATTTCCCCCCGCTTTTTTATCTGCTGCCGTGGCTTTCGGGTGCCCGCCGAAGTTGCCAAAAGTAGGTTTCCCGCCGGGTACCGTCTTTTCGGTGTCTCGACGCGCCCGTTCGACGCTGAGTTCCGCAATACCCGTTGTTCGCCGGGGCGAAAAGAGGATGTTTGCGAAAAATGTACACAACCCCACGAAAGTGCCATCGCCAAGTCTCTGATTTGATGGCACGGTATCTGGTATTCGGGTTGCCATCTCTTCTGGATAGAAACGCGTCTGAATATGTCTCAGATGGGCAGGTCATCTCGCGCATTGGCACCGACGATCCTGCTGACATTACTTACTATCGGGTGCTCGCGTCGCTTCCCGAACTTACCTGGGGAAGCCGCAACCCCATCCAGCACAACGCCATTTCAGAGTCAAAAAGACAGCAGCGCTGATAGCGCTTTGCAAGGTTATTCCGACGATGTTCAGGGAACGGCCCCCCCGTTCGAGAACTCGCCGCTTCTCCCAGCTGGAGCACTTGTCACCGTTCGTCTGAAGGTTCCACTGGTAGCCGGGAGCGGATCCAGAGAGTCTTTCGCGGCGGTTCTGGATGAGCCTGTGGTGGTTGAGGGGAACACACTGATTCCCCGTGACGCAATCGTCTCCGGTCGTATCGAGACCGCGCACACGTCGAGAGTCACGCCCGATCGCGCCTATGTTCGCCTCACGCTCGATTCTGTGCGAGTGGACGGGTCCGATGTGCCGATCCAAACGGCCAGCCTTTTTGCGCGGCCGCTACCGACCACCAACACCGATTCGGGCACAATTCGACTAGAGAAGGGGCGCCGTATGACGTTTCGCCTGAAGGACCCAGTTTTTTTGCATCTCACATCATCAAGAACTAGCCAATAAGTCCTTTACTTCCCACATCAAAAAGTTTTCCACAGAAATTATTCCCGTTTTAGCGACATCTGCCCTTTCGCACACCGGTGTCGGTCTCCTTATAGTGAGCGGAAACGGGAGGAAGGCGTAAGGCGTCGACTTCCCGTTTTGGGAAAACGTAGGTATCCGGCCATCGCAATGGCGGTTCCTTTCGGAACAGTTCCCGCGCAGAGTGGTGATTATGAGTGCCGTAGCGGAAATCTTGCAACCGTCAGAAGAGATGCAGTTTTCGTCGCTCCTGAAACACGCGCCCGTCGGGCTCGCGTTGTGAGCAGCCGTAGAAATCAAAACAAAAGTGGCACTTCCACATCGAACGACCAAATAGTCGACCTGCGATTACCGGAACAAAGTTTCGCGCAGGTGCCTTCTTTTTGTTTAGGCAGGCGGTTAGGACACTCTTGTCCTAGATGACTCTAAAGTTTGGCAGCAGCGAGCACTTTTCCGGCCAGGTCCCGAGCAAGGTACTTTTGCAGGATAATCCGCGTTTCGGGATTGGCGGCGAGGTAGCGGTCGAACGGCACAACCTCCCAACGCATGCACCGGACAGGCTCTACTACCACTGCATCTACATCGGCTGTGACGCCACTCAAGAGAAGCGCTGAGCCAACGATGTGGCCCGCGACGAGTTCCCCGAGGACGCGATCATCTCTCATGACCCGTACTTTCCCGCGAACAATGATCGAGATTGCCTCAACACTTTTGCCAACCTCCAGCATTCGCTCGCCAATTCCCATAGTTGTCCACGCTCCGATACTCAGAATCTGCAGGACTTTCCGAGGCGGTAAATCCGGGAAGGCGAGCTGGCGAATTTCCTGCTCTTCGGGCGTCAATTTAACTGGACGTCGCTCGACAAAAAGACGCCAAGACTGGAACGAATTGATCGCAGCAAAGACGCTACTCCAAATGATTGGCTCCCACAGAGGTTCAGGCTGCAGGACGAAATACGGCAAGGCGATCAGCGAGGCCGCCACTGAAAACAACCTCAGCCAGAGAATGTCGCGAACGCTGTACGCTACCAACAACAGGATGTTTGCGGCGTGCAAGAAATAGCTTGGATTGAATTGCCCCATGTTTGTAATCTCCCTTGGTGGCTTGTCGGAACTTGCTCTGCTGGGACCTAGTGGAGAGAGCTGAAGCCGCAGCACACGCTCAAGCTGAACGCTTGTCAGAGACTATTCGTCGGCTGGAACCTAAAATACTGTCAACATAGACAGGGGCAGGAGTTGGTATCTCTCCGTCAAACAAGTTTGCTGTTACCTGGCGATTTCACCCAAAACCCCCCGGAAGGTGGTTAGACGATCTGGCGCTCGCGGATGAACGCACCGGCCACATCGAAAGGTCGATGAACAGACAGGTGAACGACTGCTCTCAGCGGGGTAAGCCGTTCGGTTTCGCACGACATTCGCCGCGGCTTCAGCCGCGCCCTTTCTGGATGTCACTCCGTTAGAACCCGCTCTAATGTTTTTTCGCTATTGTGCCGCTTTCCGCGATTCTTTACCTTTCGCGTGCTCATTCGTTCTTGTGGACCGTGGGGGTCCAAGAACTGCCTTCAGGGCGTCTGTACCTATATCAGCAGTTAACAGGCTAATTCCGATTTTGATCTCGGCGTGGATGAGCTGGTCCGCTTGGGGAGAAACCGTGAATCGACGTGTATATGTTTCGAAATGTCTCATGGGTGCCGTTCTGACTGTGCTCGTCAGCTTTCCCGTCGCCGCTCAACAAATCACTGGCAGCATTCGCGGGACCGTTGTGGATCCCGTTGGTGCCAGCGTGCAGGGAGCGTCGATCAGTGCCATCCAGGTGGAGACTGGATTAACTCGTAGCGCGGTGACAAATCGAAGCGGTGAGTACGTCCTCGTGGAGTTGCCGGTCGGGCACTATCGCTTGCAGGCCACGGCGAAAGGTTTTCAGTCCTACATTCAACAAGGCATTGGGTTGGACGTGAACGAGACCGCGACGATTCCTGTCCGTCTGGTGGTGGGTAGCGAGACGCAGAAGATTGAGGTGCAATCTGACGCTCAGCTGATTCAGGCGACGGTGACCAGTCTTGGCAAAACAGTCAGCGAGCGCGACGTTCTGGAGTTGCCGCTGAACGGCCGGAACTTCTCTCAATTGGGGCTGCTGCAACCCGGGGTCGTGCCTCTCACTCCGGGTCTAGCCGAAGCCGGGGGATCTCTTCGCGACGGTCAGGCATATGCGGTCAATGGCCAGAGGCCCGAGTCCAACAACTTCCTGATCGACGGCGCCAACAATTTCAATGGCGTCGATGGCGGATTCGTTCTCAAGCCCCCAGTCGATGCCATCACCGAATTCAAGATTCTGACGCACAACGCGAACGCGGAATTTGGAACCAGTCTAGGGTCGACCACCAACATCATTACGCGCTCGGGGACGAACACATTTCATGGAGCACTCTGGGAGTTCCTTCGAAATGACGTCTTTGACGCCACCAACTACTTCGCTCCCAGGACTGAACCGCTTAAGCAAAATCAATTCGGCGGGACGTTTGGCGGCCCCGTCATCAAGGACAAGACGTTCTTCTTCGGATACTACGAGGGCTTCCGCAACCGACAAGGGGAAACGGACTCGTCGACTGTCCCTTCGCTGGCAGAGCGGCAGGGAGATTTCTCGGTGGTGTGCCCGGAAGGGTTCTCGGGCGGTTTTTGCAACAATCCCAACCACCAGCTGTTTAATGTTTTTCTCAACCAGCCGTATCCGAACAATCAGTTCGACATGTCTTCGGTACCGACGATCACACAGAATCTGCTGAGTTACTTCCCGGCGCCTAACAACGGAACCAACGTCTACACCGCGACGCAAATCGTGCATCAGGACACGAATCAGTTCGGATTGCGTCTGGATCAGCACATGGGTGGTTCTGACATCCTGAATTTCCGCTATGCCTTCAGTGATGGCACCGAACTGCATCCCATCGCGACTTCGGGTGCGAGCGTGCCAGGGTTTCCCGTAGGGCAAGAGCAGCGGGCGCAGAATTTCGTCGCTCAGGAAACGCGCACGTTCTCTCCGTCGATGATCGGCGTGTTCCGCTTCTCATATTTGCGAAATAAATTTCTCTATGGAGAGAGGACCAACCACACAACGCCCCTCAGCCTGGGTTTTGGTTACCAACCAAGCCTCGACCTTGCGATTGGGCCGCCGTTCATACAGGTCAACGGCTACACCACGATCGGAGATCCGATCACCGGGCCCCGCAATACCTATGAGAATGCTTTTGACTATTCGGGCTCGTTGAGTTGGGTCCACGGGCGGCATGAAATCAAATTCGGAGGCGGGTACGAGCATTCGCAGTTCAACGTGCTGCAAGGCATTGCCACCAATGGTTTCTTTGTGTTCGCGCCGTTTCCCGTAGTACCCGACGCGTTTGCCAGCTTCCTCTTTGGACAGCCGGTATTCTTTCTCCAAGGCCGTGGCGATTTTTCGCGCGGCATCCGGGGTAATTCTCTGAACGGCTATGCACAGGACACGTATAAGGTCACACCGCGACTGACGATGAATTTTGGTCTGCGCTATGAACTCCCGTTCCCCTACACCGAGATCCATAACCGGCAGACACTCTGGATTCCGGGACGACAGTCGACGGTGATGCCCAATGCGCCCCCGGATCTACTCTATCCGGGAGATACGGGCGTGCCCGCAGGGTTGATACCGACATTCAAGAAGGGGTTTGCACCCCGTGTCGGTATCGCGTGGGATCCGACCGGGAGTTCGAATTGGTTGGTGACATCCGCCTATGGAATCTTCTATGAGCCGTACTATACGGGCCAGGGCGGACCGCTGCAGTCGCCGATCAGCGCTCCTCCGTATCTACAGACCCAGCAGATCAGCCTTACTCCCACTTCGTTTCTCAATTTTCCCGATCCTTACTTTGGCAACCCGCCGGCCGCAGGGACTTTCGCAAAGCCGCTGACCAACCTGACACTGGCCCCGAATCTCCCACTGCCCTACGCGCAGGACTGGGACTTGAACGTGCAACGATCCTTCGGAACAGATCTCCTGCTCGAGGTCGGCTACGTGGGAACCAAAGGCACGAAGCTGCCGCGCTTTGTCGAAGGCAATCCCGCGATCTACGTTCCGGGATTCGATACCAGCGGGAGCCCGATCTCTACTTCCAGCAATGCCGACAACCGACGAATTCATTCCGGATGCACGCTCGATCCTGCTTCTCCGCCGTGCACTTACTCGTCGACCGGCCTGATCGAGGGCATTGCTAATTCTTCTTACAATGCACTCGAGGCCAGCCTGAGGAAGCGCTTCAGTCACGGCATATCGTTTCTTGCGTCGTATACCTACTCCAAGTCCATCGATGATGCATCTTCCTTCAACATGACAGGTTCCGCGGCCAAGCCGGTGGCCGGAGAGAATGATTTGGCGCAGAATCCGTTTGATCTGGCCGCAGAACGCGGCCGCTCGCTGTTCGACTCGCGTCATCGTCTGGTGCTCAGCTATCAGTGGAGCTTGCCGTTGTGGCGACAGCCGCACGGATGGTATCAACAGGCGCTCGGTAACTGGCAGGTCAACGGTATCGTTACCCTGATGAGCGGTACTCCGTTCACCGTCTTCGACTCGACAGACTTTTCTGTGCAGGGATCCGCGCCCGAGATCAGCGGATTCTTCTCAAACCGGCCGAACTTAGTCCCTGGGCAAAATCCCAACTCCGGGCCACATACCCCCGGCGCATGGCTGAACGCGAACGCATTCCAACAGATCATCCAGGACCCTAATTCGCCGGTGCAGCAATTCGGGACCGCCGAGCGCAACGTCGCGCAGGGGCCGGGCTACGCCGACTGGGATTTTTCCGCATTCAAGAACATTACGGTGGGCGAAGGGAAAGAGTTTCAGTTCCGGGCGGAGTTCTTTAATCTGTTGAACCACACGAACTTCCGGTTGCCCGACAGTGACATCAGCTCGCCAACCTTTAACTCTATTCTCGAGGCACAGTCGCCACGGCTGATTCAGTTGGCGTTGAAATTCCACTTTTGAAGGCAGGCGAATCGTTTGTCCCTAATTCGCCCAGGTGCCCGGGTGCGGGTGCCCCACTCAATCAAAAGCGCAGTTGAGAACTCCATATTGGGTGCCCATGGAGTGCATTCCGTAGGGGCAGGGATCCTCGGTAGAGCGGGGTTTGGCCCGTTCCGGTGGTTGGAGCGATAACGTCTGTTCGTCGGGGGTTGCCTTGACCGGACGGACCAGAGTAGTTGTGGTGACAGCGCTGGGGATCTGCGCGGGCGCCGGTGTCTTCGACGGTTCGGGCTTCGGAGGCGCGGCGGGCGGCGTGACTGCCTTCTGTGGCGCGTTGCGGTTCGGAGAGTTTGGGGAGGCAGTCTGCTCCATGGTGTTCGGGGTACGAGCTGGAGCGGTCCTTCTTGGATCGGTGTGTCCCACGGTGACTGAGCTGCCACGGCCAAGGTCGACTAGGCGCAAATTGTCGTCAGTCACTTCCTGTGCACGGACGATGTGAGGAGTGATCGCGAAGACGATTTCGTTTTCCTGCCTCTGTCTGTCCTCTTGTCCGAAGAGGTATTTCAGGATGGGTATCTTCGTAAGCCACGGATATCCAGCGAGTGAATGAGTCTCCGTGTCTTCCAGGATGCCGCCAACCAGGTTGACTTCTCCATCGCGCAAGCGGGTTTCGTGCTCGATGCGCCGCTGTCCGATGATCGGCTGACTGATTCCGCCGATGTTCTGTGTTCCACTCACGGACGAGACTTCCAAAGTCATCTTCAGGGTAACTTCGTGTTCCGAGTGAATGTGCGGTGTAATGTCGATGTTCACGCCCACGTCGAGGTACTGGAACTGCGTGTTGACCAGTGCACTAACGCCGCCGCCGCCCGCGGCTGCACCGAAGGATCCGGTCGCGACCGGGACCCGGTCGCCAATCTTCAAAGTTGCTTTCTCGTTGTCGAGCGCGCGGATTTCCGGATTCTGAATCAGTTTCGTATCGCTGTCGCTCATCAAATACGACATCGACGCGCCAGGAATGCTCACCTGGAAATTCGTGGCATTCAACGCGCCTAGCGAGTTAAGGGTGAAACCTCCGCCCGATCCTCCGCCTCCGCCACCGAGCGTGCTGGGCACCATCACGATATTGGCCGAGGTTGGCGGATTGACCCCGAGAGTGCGAATGCGGCTGCGGCTGACCTGTAGCACGGCGATCTCGATGACCACTTCGGGTTTTGGCTTATCGAGATCAGTGAGCAGTTTCTGCGCGAGAACCATCTGGTCGGTTGTTCCACGCAAGATCAGGGCATTCTGATTGGGAACCAGCTGGATCCGGTTGAGATCAAGAATGCTCTTTAATGTAGCAGCGGCTTCCTGCAGTTCGGCGGGGGTGGAAACGTTCTTGAGGTAGAACGTTTTCATCACCGAATTTTCCATGTCCTTGCGTTTCGCAGTCGTATCTGCAGCGATCAGGATGGTATTGCTGGAAACGGGAGTCCAAAAAGTTTTCGTCTGCAGCGCAACGGTGTTCAGCGCTTCGCGCAGCGTGACGTCGTTCAGTTCGACAGTGATCTTCGGTGGTTTGTAATCCTGATCGAATAAAACGTTGATTCCGGCGAGGTGCGCGATGGTCTTATAAACCATGGTCGCGTTTTCCGTGAGACGCAGGCTTATGAGCGTGTTGGACAGCTGCTGCAACTCCACGGGACCAGCGGCTTCCTGCGCCATCTTATCGAGAGGCAATTCCTTCTTGGGCGTCTCTTCGCCGGTGTGTGCTTGCTTCTTGATGATCTCTTCGGTGCGGTGTGCCTCGCTTTTAGCAGCAAAGTTGGTGGGATCGATTTCGGCGGCGCGCTGGAACTCGGCAACTGCCTCCTGGAGCTTGCCACCCTCGCGCAGTGCCTGTGCCTTGCTGACGTGTTGCACAGCCGCATAAAAACGCATGCGGGTATAAGCCGTGAAGTATTTCGCATCTTTCGGCTTCAGCGAGTGCGCCTGGCTATAGGCCTGGAAGGCCACATCGTAGTCGTTCTTGCTTTCGGCCTGAACGCCTTTCTTAAACGCGGAACTGGCCTGATCCGCGTGAGCAGCCACAGAGAATAAAACCAGAAGAATGAGAGCTGCGAAAATTCGCGTTCGTTTCATAGTGTCCGTTTGCATACGTCCAATTTAGGAATCGGATGAGGTCTCGCCGTGCATGCCTGAAACTCTGGGGTTCATCGCTTGCCGTGCCGAGACAACCTGGGGGAGCAATTTGATAGCACCCAACGAACCGGTTCAGCCGTGGGTACAAACAACAGTCATTCAGTGATAAATCAGGGCGGGGTCGGGGTATTTGCGCTAGCGCAAAGAAGGGGCTCTTAATATTCGGGCCCCGCCAGGGGCGCCGGGAGACGGAATTCTGTGCACCGCTCGACTGATAGTAAACACATCGATCATACATCTACACGTATTTTACAAATTAGCTTGTAGTTTACAAAACTTTACATTTGTATTTGCCCAAACGCAAAGAGTTACAAATAACCCCCTAGTACTGTGACGCCACGGGTTTTGGGGAACGCAATCCGTCCGAGTCCCCCAGGTACGTGGAAGATTGGGTTCATCTTCCCGTCATCGGACGGCGCACAGACCCGCCCCCAATAACAGCGTAGGTGCACTGGAGCGGAGACAAGTTTCCGCCCACGAAGGAGGCTGCAAAAGCCATGAGGAATACGTGTCGGTTCTGGTTGCCCATTTTTCTCCTAGGTTTCGCGACGGTGACTGTGAGCGCGCAGTCGTTCCGTGTGCAATGCCCGACGACCACGATCACCCACCCAGTAGCTGCTAACAACAATTCGGAGCCGGCTTACACGGGTCCCGGGGTTAATGGCGCCATCAAGTGCCAACAGATATCAGGCGGTGATGGCTACTCCACGATGGGTGATGGCACCCAGACCTATATGTTCTCGTTTGGTCCGTTGTCGGGACTGGCGGACATTGCGGCCGGGAAGCCTGGAACACAGTTCCCGAGCGTGTTTAACACCACGTTTCCGGGGCCGTTCCAACCTGGCGATCCGGCAACCACGGACGTTCCAGCCGGTCTTCAGATACCAGTGGGCGGCGTAGGTTCGTACCTGGGCACGTTCAGCTACAACGGCGCGGTAGGGTTGGCCTTGGACGTCGCCAACACCGTCACGATTTATGATATCGCCTCATCGGGCAGCACGGTTTATGTGCAGACGAATGCGCCTCTCGGGCTGAACCCTGGAGACTCAGTAGTAATTGCCGGCACGGGCGCAACTCCCGGCATCGGTCCCTACGACGGCACCTGGACGGTCCTAGCTACGAATGTGACCAGCTTTGGGAGCGGGGTCACGAACTACGGCTTTGCGGCACCGAACAATTTTACCTTCACGGGACCCACGGGGCCAGATGTGAACACGTCATCGACCGCAACGGCGTCGATTCCCCGCGCTCTCGACGGTCACGTCGATCCGCGTCAGATCATGGATGTGGGCGTGATGAATGGGAACATTCCCGCGCCATTGATGGCAATCGATGAAGACGACGAATTCTTCCTCACCCTGACCAACGTGGGCATGATCATGCGCCCGGACCTGTTCGAACAGCACACGGTCCACTTCCACGGTTATCCCAATGCTTCCTCCTTCTATGACGGCGTGCCGGACGCTTCGGTCGCCATCAACATCGGCGCCAGCTTCACCTATTACTACCTGGCGCCGGATGCCGGCACTTACTTCTGGCACTGCCACATCACCCCGCCCGAGCACTTGCAGATGGGCATGGTGGGACAGCTTTATGTGCGTCCGCGGCAGAACCGGGTTGCGGCCGGCAGCAGTCTCTATGCGGGACTCCAGGCACAGCAGACCGATCTGCGCACGGCTTGCAATTCCACCGCCGATATCCTGTGCAGCAATCCCTTGCCGGCCGTAAATACGGGTGCAGTTGCAGTTCAGACCGTATCGACCAATCCCAGCGTCACCAGTGGGTATGCCTATAACGATGGCGACGGGTCAACTTATTACGACGTCGAGTATCCGATCCAGATCCACGGCTTCGATCCGAACTTCCACTTTGTGGGCATGACGTTCAACCCAGAAGGGTTCTCGGACATGAAGGACAAATTCTTCCTGCTGAATGGACGCAGCTATCCGGATACAGTGACACCGGGTCCGCTGTACACAATGTCTACGGACGGCAGCAATCATTTCTCGCAGCCGCTGTCGGCGATCATCAGCATTCCAGCCGGAAAGAAAGCACTCCTCCGCATTTCCGATCTTGACGTGACCGAGTATCAGACGCTGGCGTCGTTGGGAATTCCGATGCAGGTGATCGGCTACAACGCCAAGCTGCTGCGCGATCAGGCGGGAAATAACCTCTTCTACACGACTAATTCGATCACGCTGGCGGGCGGCGAGTCCCTCGACGTCATTCTGGATACATGTGCTGTGGCGCGTGATTCGAGCGGGAACTGCTCTACTCCGATCGCAACGGGGACCTATTACCTCTACACCCCCAATCTTGATCATCTTTCCAACGACGCGGAGAACTTCGGCGGACTCATGACCGAAGTCCGGGTTAATTAGGAGCGCAGCCATGAGGGCGACGAACATGAAAAACAAAATCTTTCAGACACAAATGCTTCTGGCGGCGATGGTGGCCGTGACCCTGTTGTTAACGGTATCTGCGTGGGCTGCGGCTCCTGGCATCAAGGGGACCACATTCAATCTGGTCGCGGCGCCAGCCTATCTCAACCAACCCGACGGACAGGCAGTGTATTCGTGGGGCTACGGTTGCGCAACGAACTTCACTCCGACGTTTGTGCCGGGCCTCTCGCGGTCGGGTTTCTGCAACGTCATGCAGGTACCTGGCCCGACGCTGATTGTCACGGAAGGGACGCCGGTCGTTGTGACGCTGACGAATAATCTGCCTCCCTCGGCGGGTAACACCTCCATCCTGTTCCCTGGCGTGACGCTGAGCGCATTCACGGATGGGACTCCCGGGTTGCTCACACAGGAGGCAGTTCCCGGTGCCACAGTGACCTATCGGTTCACTGCCCCTTCGCCGGGCACGCGCGCTTACTACAGCGGAACCCAAGGCGACCTGCAGGTGGAGATGGGACTGTATGGCGCGCTGATCGTGCTTCCCGCAAGTGTCCCAAGCAATTGCACCAGCGGGCTAGCTGCAAAGAACCTTGCAGCTGAAGCCGCTCATAGCGAGTCCGATTACCGGCTCTCGCAGGCTGCCTACGATCATCCAGATACCTGCTACGACCGCGAATACCTGTTCCAGTTCGCCGAGATGGATCCGAGAATTCACACGCAAGCAGAAGCTCAGGTGGCCGCAGCGAAAGCGTGCGCACCCGGAACTGCGGGATGCAGTCTTAATGTCCCCACTGAGCCTTATCACCCGGCGTACTTCCTGATCAATGGACGTTCGATGCCGGATGACATGGATCCGAACTACGCGACAGAGTATCCGCATCAGCCCTATAACGGCGATCCCCACATGCATCCCGGAGAATTGACGCTGATCCGCGTGATTGGCCAGGGTCGGTGGCAACATCCATTTCACGAGCACGGAAACCACGTGCGCATCCTGGGGCGTGATGGAAACTTGATTCTCAGCAGCTCGACCATCACCTATCCGGGCACAACCACTCCGGCGCAGGCGTTGGCGGGGCCTCTACAATTCACCACGACGACAACTCCGGGGCTGGCATTCGATGGGATCTTCTACTGGACAGCAAAAGGGCTGAACTGGGATGCGTACGGACACAATCCGACTTCCGGGGATCCCCTTGCGAAGCTGACTTGCACGCCGGATGCGAATGGCTACAACACCGGTGATCCCACCGCGATCAACTATTACGAGTGGTGCCAGGATCATTTCAAACCCGTGCAAAAGGCGCCTTTCGGCGATGTGGCGGGCGGCGGTCCGGTAACTCTGCCTGATGCGAATCTGTTTACGAACGGCGCCTGGTACGGCGGTAGCCCGTACCTCGGTCCGAATGCAACGACACGGGCTACGGGCTGCATCACGGCTGGGCAACCCAACGGCCCGAGTGGTTCTCAATGCGGCCAAACCGGCTCTACTCCTCCTTCGGGAACCATAGCCAACCCCCCGGGCTCCGAAGCCGGTTTTGCTTTCATGTGGCACTCGCATAACGAGCGCGAAATCACCACCAACAATATCTTCCCGGGCGGAATGCTGATGATGATGCTTGTCGATTCCCGGGAATACATCATCGACGAGACCAACTAAGTGAGGAGAAGAGCAATGCGATCCAACTATCCCAAAACTGTGAAGACAGCTGTAATCGCGGTGACATTTCTCCTCCTTGGAGCGTGTCTGGCGGTCGCCCAGCAGGTCAATCTGACCGCAGGGCCAGCCGCTCTGACGATGCCCGACGGCAATGCCGTCCAGATGTGGGGCTACACCTGCGACACCGGCGGCACGAGCGGCGGCGCGAGCTGCGCTGCGTTGAATCCCGGCGCGACCGCGGGAGTGTGGTCTCCTGTCGTGATCACGGTGCCGTATGCGTCGACCGGCACCAGCCTGACGATTCAGTTGACGAATAACTTGCCAGCTGCCGTGGCTGAGACCTCGCTGGTGATCGTCGGGCAATTAGGGGGCGGGTTAGGAACGACGGCTACGTCTCAGCCAAGTCCTGACCACTCCAACTCTCAGCAGATAACGTGGCCGATCGCTTCGCCGGGAGCTGCGAATACACCTCCAGCGCAGGGAAACCGCGTGCAGTCCTTCTCGACACCTGCGGTCCATGGGACCGCTGCTACGGTGACGTGGGGCAATCTCAGGCCGGGCACGTACCTCATTGAATCCGGCACATACCCATCCATCCAGGGACCGATGGGTTTGTACGGAATGCTGGTCGTCACAGCTGCGCCGACGACCGCTGGTGCAGGAACAGCATATCCAGCGGTGGGAACGACTCCCGCGGTTACCTACAACGCGGAAGTCCCGCTGCTCCTCAGCGAAATCGACCCGGTGCAAAACAATACCGTCAATGCGGCAGTCGGCACGACGGGTTTCACCGAGCAAGCGGTTTGGTCCGGTCAAATTGGCGGCTGCGGCAATCCGAAATCGTCGACTTACCTGACCTGCTACCCGCCAGCGGTGAACTATACGCCGCTGTATTACATGATCAACGGTGTGGCGTTTAGCCGGAACACTGCTGCGGCATCGCTGTTCAACGTTACCACCGGGACGGCGACGGGCACGGTGACGGGAAATGTGTTGGTGCGCTTGGTGAATGCTGGGCTGCGGATGCACGTGCCTTCGATCGTGGGATCGCAGACCGGGGCTGCCGTGGGTACTCCTCCTCAGTCACCGGCCGGTTTTTCGCTCATCGCCGAAGACGGCAATGTGTTGCCCGGAGTTCCGCGGGTGCAGAGCGAAGTGTTCATGGCCGCGGGCAAGACCTACGATGTGATGATCAATGTTCCTGCCGCGGGCGGAACAGCCATTCCAGTCTACGACCGAGAGTTGAGTTTGTCGGGCAACGCCACGGCACGCGATGCGGGCATGCTGGCCTACGTCGGTGTGAATGGGGCCTTGCTGCCTACGACGGGTGCATTTGCGCCTGCCGCTGCAACAGCGAACCCGGATACATACTCTCTGGTTAACGGCCAGACGCTGAATGTCTCCGACCTTTCGAAAGGCGTAATCGCGAACGACGTGAACGTCTATGGCGTTAAAGTCATGTCACCGCCAGGCGGTGGCACGCTGACTCTGAATGTCGACGGTACGTTTGTGTACGTGCCGAACTCTGGAACCACAAGCGACTCATTCAGCTACTGCGGAAACGGCGCTACCACGGGTGCGGCTTGCACCACGGTGACGCTGCAGAATTGCGCTAGCGTGGCGGGTTGCTTGGAAGCGAACAGTGGCATCACGATGGGCAACATCACCTACACCTCAAAGGTGGCGACCCACTTGAGCATCGCGCCTCCGGGCATCCTTTCTGTGGATCGCGATGCCGCAGGCCATCCGCTTACGGTGGCCGCGGGAACCGTGACGCCGGCAACCGGCTTGTCGGTTTCGGTTGATCCGAACGGCGGGTTTGTGGCTGACGTTACAGCTGCGGGCACCTATACGTTCACCTACAACGCGCAGAACTCACAGGGGACCCAGAGCGCGACACCCGCAACCGTGACCCTGATCTTCCCGACACCGAGCAACCTGGCAGTGACGGTCTATGACCCAGTCACCAAGGCTCCGATTACCGACTATCGCTGGGTAATTGAAGAAGACCGCACCTTCTACGTAGACCCAACCTGCACCACGAATCTTCCGGCGAGCACGTGTCCGGGCTCAGGTGGCGGTACCATCGTTCCCACGTTTGGGACGAACTTCCACACCAGCTACATGCCGCTGGTGGCCACGGGTTGCACGGGGCCGCTGTCTTGCGAATCGGGCCAGACGGTTCTCGGAGTGCCTGCGGTCTGCGACATCGGCAACGGTGTTTGCCGCACCACAGGCACACAGGAGACCCAGGTTAATCCTGGCCAGGTTGCTCTGGATCCCAAGAAGCGGTACTACATCTCGGTTCTGCCGGGCGACGCAGCCAATCCGTTTATTAACGCCTACGGCAGCGCTCCGGTTTGCACCAAGGACGCTTTGGGCAACATTGATACTACTAACGGCAATTGCGGCCACGGCATGGGCGGCGCTCCGATCGGAATTGATCCGAACACGCACGCGCAGCAGACGTCGGTGACGATTCTGACGCAGCCGAGCCCATTTCCACCGTCTAAACTCTCGGTGTTTGTGTTTGAAGACGACTTCCCACTCAATGGAGAGCAGGACGGCGGCGGTGGAATCGACGTTCTCTCGCCCAATGAGCCGGGACTAGGCGGATTCAACATCACCCTGTTCGACGACGCCGGCGGTTCGGGCGACGCCACGGGACAGATGACGTACGACATGTTCAACATGCCGTTGTCAAATAGCCTGGCGGGAACCATCGATCCGGCAACCGGACTCGATGCTTGTCCGATTGGTGCCAATGGAGTGGCTGCCGAGACGACGGGCACAAACGGACCCGGAGTGCTGGGTATCACCGGCACGATCGTGACTTGTCCGAAGTACGAAGCGGACGGCACGACCCTGTCTCCGCTGTCAGGACAAGTGGTCATTGCCAACCTGATGCCCGGACGGTACGGCGTAGTGGCGACGCCGGCGGCGGACCGGATTGGACGCGGCGAAGAGTGGTTGCAGACCAATACCCTGGACGGCCAGAAGGCGCATGATTCGTTCCTGCGAATCGGCGAGCCCAGCTTCTTCCAGGAATTTGGACCAGCCGGATACCACGTATCGATCGGCTTCGCCAACCCCGGAATCATCAACGCGCGCAAAACGTTCGTGTGCAACGGCACTGACCCGAACATTACCGGGCCGAACTGCGCCAATAGCATCACCGGGGTGGCGACGACGGAGCGCATGAGCCGGACGCCGGATGAGCGGCTGTTCAGCAGCGGTGACAACAGCAGCTTCGGCTTCACTCAGTGCTACGTGAGTTTCGGTGATCCAGATGGTGAGGACTTCGCATTCACGAAGTGCAACGGCGATGGCAGCTTCACTTTGACCGGCCTGCCTGATGGGGATTGGAGAGTCACCGTCTTCGACCAGTGGAACGACATGCTGGTGGATGGGCTTTCGACTCCGGTCCGCCTGGCTGGCGGGAAAGTGACGGATTTGGGCCAGATTGCCATGAACCAGTGGCAGTCGAATATCTACACCAAGACCTTCTTCGACCTGAACGGCAATGGCACTCAGGACAGTAACGAGGACGGACTTACGTTAGTAGCTACCAATAACCGCTTCCGCGACGGCAGCTACTCCAACTTCAACAACACAGACCTGGCCGGAAACGCGGGCTTTAATGAAATCTTCCCGCTGTTCAGCTGGTACGTAATCGAAACGGACACGACCCGATACAAGAGCACTGGGGCACACGTCGTTTACGACGCGGGTGGTCCAGCGGATGGTACACCGTGCGGAATCGCAACGAACCCGCCAACGGCGCCGTGCGGCAACTCAACCATCGCCGGCAACATGGCGAACTCCGCGGAAGTGATCTCTGTGCCCAGCGATCTGCGGGTGCCGGGCGCGTTCTACTGCGCCACGGCGGATTGCACCGACGCTGCAACTCCGTTTGCGCCTGGTGGAGCAGGTGGGTCTACGGGCCGCATCGATCCTCCGACTCCGTTTGGTTCGTATGGCTGGCAGGGATTCTCGGGGCAGAACAACTTTATCGAGTTCGGAAAGAAGCCCTATGCACCTACCGAGACCGGTGGCATCCACGGAGAAGTGATCTATGCTTCGACGCGGCCATTCGACGATCCGGGCCTGCTGATCCACACGAGCTGGACCCCGGACGTGCCGGGAGTCACCGTCAACCTGTACAAGGAAGGAACCGCTGCGGACGGCACCACCAGTCTGACGCTGATCGATACCACCAAGACCAGCAGCTGGGACGACTGGGCTCAGGGCTTCCGCACCGACGGCAGACCCAACATGAACTGCCCGGGCCAGGGAGCGGCGACTGGCACGAATGCGGATCTGTTCTTCTTCACGCTGTACAACCAGCCGATGTGGCTGGACGTGTACAACAACGGCGGTACACCGGTCAACACGGTGCCGTACAACTCGCAGTACAAGTGCTTTGACGGCATGCACAACTGGAACCAGGTTCAGCCGGCTCCGTACGACGGCTACTACACGTTCCCCAGCGTCACCCAGATCGATCCGGCGACTGGTAAGTGGACTGGCACGAACTGCACAGCGTGCGTGGCGAATCCCGACACCACGGACACGTTCCGTGCAGGAACCCCCATGCTGCCTCCGGGCAAGTATGTGGTGGAAATGATCGTTCCGCCGGGCTATGAACTGGTGAAGGAAGAAGACAAGAACATCCTGATTGGCGATAACTACATTGCGCCGGTCACGCAGCAGTTTGCCGGACTGGGCAACATATTCATCCTGCCCGACCAGGCAGAAGTTTCTGCCTCAACGTTCTCATCGGCTGCGGGTTGCACTGTGACCAGCACGTATGGGTGTAACCCACAGCAAGGCACCCAGAGTTTGGGCCGCACCACCCTCCCGAGCCACGAAGGTGATACGGGAAGTGTGGAGACGTTCTGGCCGTGCGTAGGCGCATCACGCGTTGTTCCTGATTTCATCAGCCTTTTCCCGCAATCCGGTGAAGTCTCGCCGTTCGCGGGAGCGACTCGCAATCTGTGCGACCGCAAAGAGGTAACTCTGACTGAGCAGTCGTCGTCCTTGGCGAAGTTCTGGATCTTCACCTCGGCCCACGTTGCCGCTCACTTCACCGGCGTCATCACCGACGACTTCACTTCGGAATTCGATCCGTTCTCGCCGCAATTTGGTGAGAAGTTCTCGCCGCCGAACCTACCGGTCTCGTTGAAGGATTGGTCCGGCACAGAAGTCTCGCGTGTCTATACCGACCAGTGGGGCACCTATAACGGCTTGACGTACTCGACGTGGGAAGTGAACCCACCGAACCCGACCGGATATGCGCCCACGATGATGGTAACGTGCATGAACGATCCGGGTCCGATCCTGGATACGCGGGTGGGCTCGCCGACCAACGGACGGATGATTACCGATCCGTTGTTCAACCCGCAGTACAGCCAGTTCTGCTATGAAATTCCGTTCATGCCTGGTCAAACCCAATACATGGACACGCCGGTTGTGCCGACGTCGGCATTCGCAGGCGCAGGCTACAACAACCCGGACTGTGCTTATCCGGATGCAACGCCGGCTGTCAGCGAAGTTGACGGCGATGGCGTTGGACCTTGGGTCAGCGCTGCGGGCCACACGCTCACGATTCATGCTCTGGGTGATCAGCAAGTACCGAACAATGCTTACGCCGGACCGAGCGCTACGGCGGCTCCATTCAACGCCAAGACCATAACGCGCCACTATGGCTTCGGGGCTACTCAAGGCACCGGCAGCGTGGGGATCGGAGGCGCAGCGGCAACGGTCACAAGCTGGAGCGACACGCAGATCACGGTCACGGTACCGTCGGTAGGCGGATCAAGCGGCATCCCCTTGTGCGCGGTCCAGCAACAACAGCAGTACAGCCACTTGGCTGGTCTTGCTGGCAATTCGTACTGCGGCGAACTGCTCATCACCGCGGGGAACGGAAAGCAGTCGATTGACGCGGTGACGGTGACGGTTCAAGCCGCTACCCCGAAATACGTAACCGGAACTACTCCGATGTCTCCGACTGGAGTGGGTTCGATCCAGCAGGCCATTGACGCGGCCAATCCTGGCGACCTGATCATTGTGCCTCCGGGTACCTACAATGAGCTGTTGCTGATGTGGAAGCCAGTCCGGCTGCAAGGTGTCGGAGCTGCCACCAGCATCATCAATGCCAACACTCAGCCCGCCGGCAAGCTGAATACGTGGCGCACGCGCGTAAACTGCCTGGTCGGTCTCGACGTAAACGGCTCGCCGAATACCTACAACCCGGCATGCGGATCTGGTTGGACTGCGTTCAAGCCGACCGCTATCAATCCGCAGGTCGATCGCCTGCCTCTCGAGGCTGCGGTCGGTTGGGACGCCTCGCTGAATGGCAACCTGGCCGAGTTGCTACAAGAGCCATCGCTGATGGGAGCACTAGAAGGCGCAGCCATCACGGTGTTGGCGAAAGGCGTGGACTTCCCGTCGAGCCCATGGTTGTCAAGCTTGGCAGCTGGCTTCCCCACTGGGACGACACTGCTAAAGAATAGTCCTCAGAACTGCGGCAGCGGAGATGGCACCACCAATCCGAATCCGTTCCCGAGCAACTTCTGGTGCAACCCGTCCAGCATCGACGGACTGGGAATCACTGACAGCTCTCAGGGCGGCGGCGGCATCTTCGTCCACGGCTGGGGTCATAACCTGCAGATTGCGAACGACCGGATCAACAGCAATTCCGGAACGATGTCCGGCGGCATCAACGTCGGCCAAGGTGAATTCCCCGGCGCATACGTAGGAGGTGCAGGTGCGGTGAATGCTGATCCTGGCTCTTGCCAAACCAGCAACGTAACCGGTCTGCAGCTTCCGTACTGCTTCGATATGAACGTCAACATTCACAACAACTACATCACCGACAATTCCTCGATCGGTGATGAGTTGTTCTCGGCGACTCCGGCAGGCGCAGGCGCTGTCAGCTTCTGCACCGGCAGCGACTACTACGCTTTCGACTACAACTGGGTCTGCGGAAACCTCAGCACCGGTGACGGAGGCGGAATTGGTCAGCTAGGGTTCGTCTATCACCACAATGACGCCGCGCACCCGACTGAGGGCATCCGGCACAACACCATCCTCTTCAACCAGAGCACCAATCCCACGATTCCGGCCAATGGCGGCGGCATCCTGGTCATGGGTGCGCCAGACGTGGATCCAACCTGCGGTGCTACCACAGACCAGGATTGCGTACCTGCAATCGGTTCAGTCGGGCCGAGCGACGGCGTTGGTCCGGGCCTGGTAATCGATGCGAACCTAATCATGGGCAACTCAGCCGATGCCGGCAGCGGTGGCGGTGTGCGGTTGCAGGCTCTCAACGGCACGGACGTGATCACGTTCCCGACCACCCCGACTCGTTGGTGGGACGTTACGCTGACCAACAACGTGATTGTCAACAACGTCGCAGGCTGGGACGGCGCTGGCATCTCGTTGCTCGATGCGTTGAAAGTGAACATCATCAACAACACGATCATGTCCAACGACACCACCGCCTCGGCGGGCGTGCTCTTCGACACCATCGGCGCTCCCTTAGCCAGCAGTTCAGGGACGAATTGCCATACCAACAACACCTCCTGTCCTCAGCCGGCTGGCCTGGTAGCCATCCAGAACAGCACGGTGCTGACGTCGAATCTGCCGGCGACCATTACCTGCCCTGCGGGACACTTCACTGGTAGCGCCTCGAACGGGACGTGCCGGACGGTGTCGTATCCGGAGTTGTATAACGATTTGTTCTATGACAACCGGTCGTTCTATATCGGTGTGGGTTCACTCGGCACCGGAAACCTCAACCAGCAGAACGTGGTCGCGCTGTACAACTCGTTCACTACGACCCAGGGCACAAGCCAGACAGTCACCGGTGGTTGCCCGACGGCCAGCTATTGGGATCTCGGCGTCCGCGGTGACACCGGTCCGGGGAATCACGGCTCCGGCGTGACTCTGTCACCCGAGGCGTCGCTGATCACCAGCACCGCGGGTTACGCTGGCGGAGGCACGGGCTTCCGGGCTAACACAGCTTCCAACCCGCAGGTGGTGAGCCAGTACTGCAACGGCTCGCGTTGGCCACCGGAGTTCTTGTCGGCGGGCTACCAGGTACCCCCGGGTATCTCGGACGCAACGGTGCCGAACCCGATCTTCAACCTGACGCCGGCTGCAACGGTGGACGAGGGCAACAACTGGATCAACATCAGTTGGGGTCCGCTAGCACTGACCAACCCGGTGACGAACGCGGTGCTTGGCAATTACGCGCCGGCATCGAGCGGTTCGCCGGTAGTGAATTACATCACGGCGGCCAACTCGGGTACGACGTACGCAGCGGCACCAGCAACGGACTTCTTCGGTCATGCCAGGAAGACCAACAATGCTGTTGATATCGGTGCAATCGAATTCACGGGTGCGGCCGCTGCTCTACCGACCCTGACTTCGATTAGCCCGGCGACTCACACGCGCGGTGGTGCGGGCTTCACCGTCACTCTCACTGGCACCGGCCTAACCGGCGCAAATGCAGTGACTCTGTCGCCAGCTGCCAACATCACGGTGAGCAACATCAACGTGCTGAGCGATACGACGGTTACGGCGACGTTCACGATCTCAGCCAGTGCGGCTCGAACGGCGAGGAACGTCACTGTGACCACGACGGGCGGGACCAGCAACGCCGTGACGTTCACGATCGTTGCACCGGTACTGACTAGCGTCACGCCCAACTCCGGATCTCGCGGTTCGGCAGTTCCGGTAACCCTCGCTGGCAGCGGCTTCACCGCGGCCACCGGGGTCACCGTAAGCGCCGGCATTACGGTCAGCGCATTCACCGTAGTTAGCGATACTCAGATCACGGCAACCTTCAACATTCCGACCGGGGCAGCACTCGGTAGTGGCCACAACGTCACCGTCGTAGTGCCCGGCGGAAATACCGGTACTCTGCCGTTCACGGTAACCGGAGCAATCGTCACCTTCACTGGACCTGCACCAGCCTTGACGACAACTCCGGCTAACACGACCACCAAGACCGGCACCGTCACAGTCAGCAATGGCGCGGCGGCAACCGGTCCACTCACCCTGACCGCAGCGCCGACAGTCGTTAAAGTGGGCGCGGCCGGAGGGACCTTCTCGGTCACCGGCGGAACCTGCGCATCGGGTTCCGTCATCGCTCCGGGCGGCAGTTGCACGGTAATCGTGCAATATGTGCCTGGTGCATCCACCGCGAATGCGGCGGCGCATGTGCAGATCACAGGGAGCGGAACAAGCTCGAGCCCGCTGAATGGTCCGAACTTCAACGGGAACTAAAAGTGAGCAGCACCAGGCCGGACATCCAGAAAACCAACTGGATGTCCGGCCTTTTTTCTCGTTTTACAATTGGCTTCAGTGTGGTAAGATTGGAGCTCCTCCCCGTAACAAAGAATAATCCCATGAATTGGCGCAGTGTTTTCACCAGCGTTCTGCTGTGCGGCGCTCTGTTTGCCCAGAGTGCAGCACCTTCCAATCAGCCAGGAAACAATCCTTCATCTGGCCCCACTCAAAATAAGAACGGCGCGGTTGCGCCATCTGCAAGCCCGGCAAAACCTGCTCCAGTGCAGCAGCACTATCGGCCACAGCGTTTTGCGGGACGGGCAGGTACGTATTACCGCCTGGTGTGGGGAATTGACGGTCTGTCGGTGAAGTCTGCAGAAGCCGGCGAAGTGATACGGTTCACTTATCAGATATTGGACGCAAACAAGGCGACGGCGCTCAATGACAAGAAAGTGGAACCCTCTCTAATCGATGAGCAAGCGCACGTGAAGCTCGTGGTGCCGCTGATGGATAAAGTAGGGAAGCTTCGGCAAAGCAGCCCGCCGGAAGCAGGAAGGACTTACTGGATGCTGTTCTCGAACAAGGGCGGACATGTCAAGCGCGGAGACAAGGTCAATATCGTGATCGGAAAATTTCGCGCTGACGGACTTGTAGTCGACTGATCGTAACTGGCAACTCCTCCATTCGAATCTCGTAAAAAGTGGTTCGAAGCCAAAAGCATTAATTGAAAAAAGGGGATTCTCAATGAGACGGAGAGCTTTGTCCTGCACAGCTGTTGTGCTTGCCTGTTTGCCGGTGGTAATGGCGGAGTCGGGAACCTCGACCCATGGGACCGCGCCGCGGCTCACGGCGACTGAAATCGTTGAAAAAAATGTAGCGGCGCGCGGTGGCCTGACGGCATGGCGCTCGCTGCACACGCTGGAGATGAAAGGCAAGATGGATGCCGGAGGGAATAACCGGCCGACCCTGCAGATTCCTGGACAGAAAAAACCCACGGTTGATCTGCCCAAAAGACCCGCCGAGCAGGCGCAGTTGCCGTTTGTGATGGAGCTGGAGCGCGGCCGCAAGATGAGGTTGGAAATTCAGTTCAACGGCCAGACTGCGATTCAGGTGTATAACGGCGCGCAGGGCTGGAAGCTACGTCCGTTTCTGAACCGGCACGAGGTCGAGAATTTCACTCCCGAGGAGCTGAAGACTGCTTCGACCCAGGCGGATCTCGATGGATTGTTGATCGATTACGCAGCCAAAGGATCGAAGGTTGAACTTGAGAGTGTCGACAAGGTTGACGGGCGCGACGCGTACAACCTGAAGGTCACCGACAAGAATGGTTTCGCCCGCCACGTGTGGGTGGATGCTGAGAGCTTTCTCGAAGTCAAGATCGAAGGGACGCCGCGACGCTTGGATGGCAAGTATCATCCGGTGGCCACCTACCTCCAGGACTACCGTCCGGTGAACGGGCTGATGATGCCCTATTTGATGGTGACGGCTGTCGATGGCGTGAAAGACAGAGAACGGATCGCCATCGAGGAGATCGTCTCAAACCCCAAGCTGGATGATTCGAAGTTTGCAATGCCGCGTTAATTGGCGGCCCCTCCCCCACCATCATTAGAAGATCACGCTGACGGTTGCCGGTTGCGGCGCCGTCGGGTGCAGTAGCTGGGAAGACCAAGATCATGGTGAGTTCGAGTCCAAGGAGAATCAGATGAAGCTTAGAAGTGCAGCCGTCCTTTTGATCATTGCGGCAACAGGCGTTTGGGCCCAAACAGCAGCACCGGTGAGATCCATGGCGGGACATCAGCGTTCGGTCATGGCCACAAGCACCGATGCTGACAGCAAGACGGCCGAGATGCGAGCCAAGGCAGCAGTGAACCAGCGCGTGCAGGAGATGGAAACCACGCTGACCAAAATGCATTTGCTGCTGAAACAGATGCAGGCCAGCCCTGCCGTGAAGAACTCCAAGGATCCGATGGCCAAGGCGAACCTTGAGATGTGGGGCCTGATGGTCCAGCAGCTGGATAAGCAGTTTGACCAGGTGAAGGTGGCCGCACGGGAACGCGAGGACCTCGAAGCGCGCCGGTCTGCAATGTACAAGCAGGCGCAGGAGAAAGCCGCACAGTCCGCCAGGAACGCGCAAGCGCAGGCGCAAGCCAATGCGGGGGCGGCGGGGCAAAGCGCCGGAGCAACCGCTACTCCGCAGAGCGGATCGCAGCCGGCAGCGGCAGAGGCTCCTCAAGCCGCTCAGACGCCCGCATCCTCGTCTCCAAACTAGCTTCAAAGAAGGGCAGAGCATTGCAGCTCTGTGGTAGGGGCACAAAGCGATGAAAAAAGTATTGAGTGCAATCCTGGTTGGAACATTGATGCTTGTATCGTACTTTGTGGGAAGGAAGCATTCCCAGCAATCGGGAACATCGGCGGCGGCCAACGGTGGCCGCCGCGTGTTGTATTGGGTTGATCCGATGCATCCCGATTACAAATCGGATCATGCTGGAGTAGCTCCGGATTGCGGCATGCAACTGGAGCCTGTGTACGCGCAATCGATCGCTGCCTCCAGCAGTTCCGCTTCTCCAATACCTCCGGGGATGGTGGGCATCGACGCCGAGAAACAGCAGCTTTTCGGGATTCGCGTTTCCGCCGTCGAAAAGTCAGCCGGGACTGAGAACGTACGTGTGCTTGGCCGCGTGCTTCCGGAAGACACGCGAGTCTACAGGCTCAACGCCGGCATGGAAGGCTTTATCCGGCAGACATTCAACGATTCTCCTGGAGAACTCGTTAAGAAGAATCAAAAACTGGCGACCTACTACGGTGGAGACATACTCGCCGTCGCTTCCGGATTCCTGGCAGCGACCGCGGGAGTACCCGGCGCAAACGGCAAAGATGGGTCGCGCACCATGCCGTTCCCCGGCGCGGTATCGAAGCAGGGGCAGAGCAGCGTGCAAGGTTACTCCGACCGCCTGCGCAATCTTGGGATGAGTGATGTGCAGATTCAGGAGATGGCCGAAACCCGGCTTCTTCCTGAGAACATCGACATCGTTTCGCCGGTCGACGGGTTCGTGCTCACGAGGAACATCAGTCCCGGTCAGCATTTCGAGCACTCCACGGAATTCTACCGGATTGCTGACTTGAGCCGAGTTTGGATCGTCGCCGATATCCTTGGAAACGAAGCCCAGCATTTTCTTCCTGGAACTGCAGTTCGCATTCTGTTGTCGGGGCAAGGGAAGGCTTTGACCGCGCGGGTGAGCAATGTGCTTCCCCAGGTGGATCCCGCTACGCGCACGCTGAAGCTTCGCCTGGAAGCTGAGAATCCCGGCTTCGTTTTGCGGCCGGACATGTTCGCGGATGTGGAGTTGCCTATTGCGAGACCGGCGGGTCTAACGGTTCCCGTCGACGCTGTCATTGATTCGGGTCGAGAGCAGCGAGTCTTCGTTGAGCGGTCCAATGGTGTGTTTGAACCGCGCAACGTGGAAGTGGGATGGCGCGTTGGTGATCGCGTACAGATCGTAAAGGGATTAAGCGAAGGGGAACGGGTTGTGAGCGCGGGAACCTTCCTGGTGGATTCCGAGAGCCGGCTGAAATCTCTGGAATCGGCGCCGAAGGAACAGCCGCAGCCAAAGCTTCCCCCAAAGGCGAACACGAACACTGCTGTCAGCGCAAACACAGTGAAAGATGCGGCCTGCGGCATGGCGATCGATCCAGCCAAAGCCGTTGCGGAAGGCCACACGATCAGCCGCGACGGAGTCACGTACTATTTCTGCTCGGATCGCTGTAAGCGGAAGTTCAGTGAACAGCCCGACCATTATCTTGCTGCAAATCCTTCTGGGCCCCATTCATGATTAACCGCATTATCGATTTCTCGGTGCAGCACAAGTTCCTTGTGCTGGTCTGCGCGGCATTGGCCTGCATCGGTGGCTGGTGGTCCATGCAGGCGTTGCCTCTTGACGCCATGCCGGACCTGAGCGAGACGCAGGTCATCATTTACTCGCGGTGGGATCGCAGCCCCGACATCATCGAGGATCAAGTGACTTATCCGATCGTCACGGCGATGACGGGTGCGCCCAAGGTCAAGACGGTACGCGGAGTTTCGGATTTCGGCTATTCCTACGTCTACGTAATCTTTGAGGATGGAACGGATCTCTATTGGGCCCGCTCGAGGGCGCTGGAGTACTTGTCAGGCGTGCAATCGCACTTGCCCGAGGGTGTGAAGGCTGAGCTTGGACCCGATGCGACTGCCCTCGGCTGGGTCTATCAATACGCGCTGGTCGATACTTCCGGGAAGCACAGCCTTGCGGACCTGCGCTCCTATCAAGATTGGTATCTACGGTATTACCTGCGCTCGGTGCCAGGCGTGGCTGAGGTTGCTCCGGTTGGCGGATATACGCGGCAGTTCCAGGTGAACGTAGATCCTAACCGGCTGCAGGCCTACGGCATACCGATTCGACGAGTGGTGGAGGCGGTGCGCAGCGGCAATGAAGAAGTTGGCGGACGCTTGCTCGAGTTCGGCGGAACCGAGTACATGGTTCGCGGCCGCGGCTATGCCACGACCCTCGAAGAGTTTGGCAACATTGTCCTTGACGCAAGCACCGACGGAACTCCGATTCGCATCAAGGATGTGGGCCAGGTGGTCGAAGGTCCGGAATTAAGGCGTGGTGTAACAGATCTGGATGGCAAGGGTGAAGTTGTTTCCGGGATCGTGATCATGCGGAGTGGTGAGAACGCTCTGGCCGTGATCGACCGGGTGAAACAAAAGATCGGCGATGTGACACCTTCTCTTCCTGAAGGCGTAAAGATCGTGCCAGTCTATGATCGCTCAGAGTTCATTCATCGCGCGATCAGCAACGTGAATTCGACGATCTTTCAGGTTATCGTCACCGTCGTCCTGATCATCCTGATCTTCCTCTGGCATTTTCCCAGTGCAGCGATTCCGATCGTCACCATGCCCGTGGTGGTGCTGGCGTCGTTTATTCCTTTCCATTATCTCGGCATCAGCGCCAACATCATGTCTCTCGCTGGTGTGGCGATCGCTTTCAGCGAGCTGGTGGATGCATCGATTGTGGTTGTGGAGCAGACGCACAAGAAACTCGAGCTCTGGGAAAAGGGAGGACGGCGCGGGGACTATCGTGCGGTCATACTCGCCGCAGTCAAAGAGGTTGCTGGTCCTACGTTTTTTGCATTGCTGGTCATCGCGATCAGTTTCCTGCCTGTGCTGACACTGGAGGCACAGGAAGGGCGCATGTTCAAGCCGCTTGCCTACACCAAGACTCTCGCGATGCTGATTGCGGCAGGTATGGCCATCACGCTCGACCCGGCTCTGCGTCTGCTGCTGGCACGCGTCGATCGTTTTGATTTTCGTCCGTCGTGGCTCTGCCGGGTTGCAAACGCGCTGCTCGTGGGAAAAATCCGACGGGAGGAGGACCACGCGATCAGTCGTTGGATGATCCGCATCTACGAACCGGTTGTGCGCTGGACACTGCGCCGGAAGTGGGCCGTGATTTCGGGCGCTGTGGCGCTGGTTGTGGTGGCCGTTCCGGTCTTCCTGCAACTGGGTTCAGAATTCATGCCGCCGCTCGACGAGGGCGTGATCCTGTACATGCCTTCCACCATGCCCGGTATTTCGATTACCCAGGCCCAGCAATTGTTGCAGACCACGGACGGCATACTTGCTCGCTTCCCTGAGGTGGATCGGGTGCTGGGGAAGGCGGGCCGCGCGGAAACGTCCACGGATCCAGCACCACTGTCAATGCTGGAGACAGTGATCGTACTCAAACCCCGGTCGGAGTGGCGGCACGTTGACACCTGGTACTCCTCGTGGTCACCCGATTTCGTAAAGCCACTGTTGCGCCACATCACGCCCGACACAATTTCATCCACGGAGCTTGTACATCTTCTGGATGAAAGCTTGAAGGTGCCGGGTGTCACAAATGCCTGGACGATGCCAGTACGGGGCCGCATCGACATGCTGACGACCGGGATGCGAACGCCCATCGGACTGAAGATCTCCGGCGCAGACTTGGGCACGGTCGAACAGATCGGGTCCCGCATCGAGTCGATACTCAGTCGCGTGAAGGGCACTCGATCGGTTTTTGCCGAGCGTACGGGCACCGGCTACTATTTGGATTTCGATTGGAATCGCGAGCGACTGGCACGCTATGGATTAAGCATCGAAGACGCGCAACTCGCTGTTGAGAACGCAATTGGTGGCGAGGATGTCACCACTGCCATCCGAGGGCGCGAGCGCTACCCAGTTAACGTGCGATACATGAGAGACTTCCGCAGCGATCTGGGGTCGCTTCAGCGACTACTGGTTCCTGCGGGACAGCGGCAGATCGCTTTGGGCGAATTGGCCGAGATTCATGCCAGTAGTGGTCCTGCGATGATTCGCGACGAGAATGGAATGCTGACAGGCTATGTGTACATCGACCTCGCAGACCGTGATCCCGCGGGCTATATCGCGGAAGCGGGAGGCTTGCTGCGCGAACAGCTGAAGCTTCAGCCGGGCTACTCTTTCGCATGGGCGGGTCAGTACGAAGCCATGACGCGGGTGAGGCAACGGCTGACGCGGATTATTCCCATCACTCTGGCGCTCGTAGTTTTTCTGTTGTACCTCAATACGCGTTCGACTGTGAAGACGATGATCATCCTGCTGGCGGTGCCGTTCTCCGCCGTGGGCGCGATCTTCTTCCTCTACATGGCCGGCTACAACATGAGTGTGGGCGTCTGGGTCGGGCTGATCGCCTTGCTGGGCATCGACGCCGAGACTGGCGTGTACATGCTTCTTTATCTTGACCTGGCATATGAAGAAGCGATCCAGCAGGGCCGCCTTCGTAACCTCGGGGATTTGACGGAAGCCATCGTGCAGGGAGCCGCCAAGCGGTTGCGGCCCAAGTTCATGACCTTCGCCACGATGTGCGTGGGGTTGTTGCCGATCCTCTGGAGCACTGGCACCGGTTCTGAAGTGATGAAGCGGATCGCGGCCCCGATGGTCGGCGGGATCTTCACTTCTTTCCTACTCGAATTGCTCGTCTATCCAGCCATCTATGCCGTCTGGCGGCAGCGGTCGATCAGAAATACGGCCGAGCCGGCGTTTATTGCTGCGCAAGAGGAGCCTGCCGAGCTGAGAGAAGGCAGCTTCGTTAGCCTGCAGCTGTAGCAACTTCTGGCCAAGGCGATCGACCCGGACTTGGTTTCGAAGAAGGATCCGCCAGCGTTCGCCTTCGGAATCTCGCGGACTTGACGGAAGTCATCGTGAGGCTGGAGCCACATTCATGCCCTCGCGATGGAGTACTTGCGGTTTCGCGCCCGTACTCGGTAGCCCGTGCTGGCTCTGAAGTTGTGAACGCGGGCCCGAGGGTCTGGGATGTTCACTTTGTTCTTACGTGAGGTGCCCGTCTACTTGGCGCCGTCTGGCGTTAGGTCGACCCGGAGCGCAGCCGAACCAGCGCGCGTTTGCCGCGCCAGAGGATGCGCTCAGCTGGACAGGCAGCTTCTTGGTGCGGTAAAAAAAAACCGGCTTCTCTTTGCGCTAGCGCAAAGAGAGGTCCCCGGGGATGAGGCATCGTAGAACGACTGTGGGATTGCCTTGGGTCTGAATTTACCCAGGCCTGCCATTATTTACGCGCGAGTTCCCCCTCCCCACTCGCGGTTCTAACAACAACAGCTCGGGCGACATGGAGTCTCAGGCTCTCTATTCTGCTGAGTATTTGGCAATCTTGACTGGATGTAGCCCGGATTGTCGCCACTCTTCCGGGCACAGGCGGTGGGTAGGATGACACACTTGAATTTTTCGCCGCGATTGATCGGCGTCGTTGTAAGGCAGTACCAGAAGGGTTCTGGCCGATCAGTTCGACGTAGCAGTGCTGAGTCTTTTTCTCCGCAAGCTCTTTCGTATCCGGTCCCCCAAAATTTTGCAGTTCCCAGGCGGCTTCGTACCCCAAGCGAAGCTATTGCAAGTAGGTTGGCGTAATACGAGACAGGGAACTACGGATTCCCTGCAAGTTCGACAGGGGGAGTAAAACATGGGTCAAGCGGCGCTGGTGGGAGTAGTATTCCCTTCCGCAGATCGAGTCGTCCGGCATGTCTCCGCCACTTCGGCAATTCAAGACCGTGCGGCAGTGCCGGGGTTCAACAGCATCCTGAAACGGCGACTGGACTCGGTACAACGCTTCGAGGCTTTCTCGGAGATTTCGGGTTCCGATTGTGCCGCCATCCTCGTGGACGCGCAGGAAATGCAGTTCCAGCGCCACTCTGCGATCTTTTCCGAAGGAACTCCCGCAACCCGGGTGGCTCTTTTGTTGTCCGGTTGCATGAAGATCACCCAGGGCAGAGCTCAGGGGCAGGAAGTCATCCTGCGGCTTAACGGGCCGGGAGATCTGCTCGGCAAGTTGGGAAGTCAAGCCCGGGCGAACCACTTATACACAACTTACGCGGTGCAGCCGTCTCTTGCTTTGGTCTGGGAAATGGATGCCTTCGAGAGATTGGTGGATCGTTTTCCGCTATTGCGGCGAAATATCGCGAGCATCCTTGAGCGGCATCTGAACGAATTGGAGATTCGGTATCGGGAAGTCTCTACGGAAAAGGTGTCGTCGCGGTTGAGCAATCTGCTGGTTCGGCTGGTGAGCCAGGTCGGACGGCGAATCGAGGATTGCGTCGAGATCGCTCTGTCACGGAGGGAATTAGCCCAATTGACAGGCACGACGCTGTTCACCGTCAGCCGCCTGCTTTGCCAATGGGAGGCACTAGGAATTGTAAGCGCTAGGCGCGAAGTAGTGCTTGTGCATGATGTGCCGGCTCTGCAAGAACTGTCCCGCGAAGAGTAAATTCGATTCCATACAGGAGTTGAGGAGAATGTTGGTTCAGAGAAATAGCTCGATTGCGCTGTTGTTCCTGGCGTTCGGATTACCCGTGTTTGCCCAATCGACCGAGCCTGCCCAGAATAGTCCCGCCGCGGACCAGCCGGTCCCTCATCGCGCGCGGGTTCAGCCCACGTGCTGGAGGCAGGCGGGAATGACACCCGATATGGTCAACCGTCGCTGGAAGCTCGAAGATCAGCAGAAGACGAGTATTGCCCAGGTCTGCACCGAGCCTTCAACATCAGCGCAGCAGAAGCACGACAAGATTGAGCAGATTCATGCCGACACGGATCGGGCCTTGGCGCAACTGATTCCTGTCAAGGAACTCAAAGCGTTTAACAAGTGCCAGGCAGAAGTGGATTCGCGTCGCCCGAAAGCGCCTGGCGAGAAAGAGCTCGGGCCATGTGGTGGCGTCATTCCGGCTTCCGCCGCGGACGGGACGCCTGCCCCCGCAGCCGATCATCGTCACACCAATACTCCGAACAGTCAGTAAGAGATCAGCCCCTTTCCCAATCATGTATGACTTCGGAGCAGTCGATGCGGCTGTCTGAAAAAAGATTTCTTGACAGACGGCATTTGATCTTCAGCAAACAGGGAGGCGGCATTCGCTGCTAAAAGTAAGTAGTTGTGGTGCAGAGACCATGCTAGACTAGCTTCCCAGCGCGGCTCCGGGGAGCGGGTGGTTCTTTCGGTTATGGCGCGTTTTTTAGCCGCGAGAGGGGTCAAAGGGGTGGCCGAAGTTCTTCGTTCCGGGTTCGGGAAGTGGCTTACTTGCCGTCGAGGGACTTTCCGGCCCAAGCCTGCAGCGCTTCTCCTCGTTCTGGGATCAAGCTTGTTCATCCAGGGCATGTCTGTGGCTGGACAATCCGCCCCGCCTCCTCAAGCCAAAAAAGCGTCCCCATCTGGCGCGAACCCACCTGCGGCCGAGCCCGCGGCGCCAGCACCGCCACCAGCACCTGTGGTGCTTCCCCCCGAACAGACTCCTGCCCATGCGCCGGTCATTGCCTGGGATGGGCAGCTCCTTACGGTCGATGCGGAGAATTCCTCGCTCTCCGATGTTCTGTTGGGAATTCGATCTCGAACCCGCGCTTCCATTGAAATGCCCTCGAGCACGAGTCGGGAGCGAATTGCCGTCCACCTCGGGCCCGCGCCGATTCGCGAGGTGCTCTCTTCACTGTTGTACGGAACCAATTTTAATTACGTAATCCAGTCCGCCGAAGACGATGGCGGCGCTGTAGGAAAAGTCATTCTGACGGCGCGAGATTCCGATCAGAGTGGTGACGCCGCAGGCAACGATACCGTTGCAGTCGACGGTCGCACCAATCCGAAGATACGGCTCATGCCTGGTTACGCCGCACCCGGCAAGCGCGATTTCGAGGTGGCTCACGCCAACGCTGCCGATGACAGTGCATCGACGGCAGCAGAAACCCCCGCCCCTCCCGATTCCTCTTCTCCAAGTCCCGACCAGACCGCCGCAGCGACGGACTCCAACGCGACAAATCAGGCCGACACTCCTCCCGCCACCGCCAAAGCTACAGAAAACCCCCCTTCCGCTGACGCGACTACCTTGACGGCCGCCGAGCAACCTATCTCTGGCAATGCTGCGGGAACAGTTGCCGGGAATGGCGCAGCCAGTGCGGGAGGCTCGTCGGCTCTCTCACAGATGGAGCAGAACCTGCAGCGGATGTATCAGCAGCGCCAACAATTGCAGGCTCAGCAAGGACACGCTGGCCAGACGCCAGCGCCATAAGAACCCCGCGGTTCGTCGCAGTTTCATCCTTTCCAGAAAGAAATGACCGCGCCGCCAGCCACAATCATGAAACCACCTACGAGCGTAGGGAGAGTGGTTGATTGATTGAACCTCAGCTTGGCTACGATCTGCGCGACGACGAAGAAGAAAACCACATACACGCCCAATAGCTTTCCAAAATCCCACTGCGGCAGGTTCACGACCAGCCCGTAGAGAGACAGCGTGCCTCCTCCTGCGACCAGGAAGATCCATCGCCACAATCCTGACGAGCGGTGGACCGCCGATTGGAAGAATGCGTCTCCCAAAACTTCCATGGTCGCTGCAACCAGTAAGAGAACGAACGTAGTTCCTGGCACAGCAACGATCTGTTCCAGAGATCGCATAGGCTCAAACCCTCGGTTAGTACGAAGTTGTAACGACCGCGTCCTCTGGATAGCCCGGCATGCCAAACTCGGGAACATCCAGGCCTTCTTCTTCCGATTCCGGCGCGACTCGCATGCTTTTGACTTTGTTCACCATCCCGAAGACTACGAATGTCAATCCGAACGCCCAAACTGCGTACAAGGTCGCGCCCATAAGCTGAACCCAGAACTGCCGCGTATCGCCGTGGATCAGACCGGTGACACCTTGGCCAGCTTGTCCCAGGTAACTGGTCGCTCCGACTCCGTTCCAACCGGAGCCGTATGTTCCGTCGGCGAAGATGCCCACACAAACTGCACCCAGCCAGCCACACAGACCGTGGACGGAGATTGCGCCGCATGGGTCGTCGATTCTAAGAACGCGCTCGTTGAAGAGAACCCCGCCGCACACCAGAGCGCCCGCAAGAATCCCGATGATTACTGACGATGTAGGAGACACGAACGCGCAAGGAGCAGTAATCGCGACTAGTCCGGCCAACATTCCATTACAAGCCATCGTAATGTCAGGCTTGCCGAAGAGGAAATACCAGATGAGCATCGCCATCGCCGAGCCGGCCACGGCGGCTAGATTTGTATTCACTGCGACGGCTGAGATCCGCAAGTCGGTCGCGCCCAGCGTGGAGCCCGGGTTGAACCCCATCCAACCAAACAGCAAAATGAATGTACCCGTCACCACATACACGACGTTGTGAGCGGGGAAGACCCGAATTTTGCCTCCAGGTCCAAACTTCCCCAGACGCGGCCCCAGGATTATCGCCAACGCCATCGCACAAAATCCGCCCACGGCATGCACCACGGTCGATCCTGCAAAATCAACGTATCCGTGGCCGAGATTCATCGTTGATCCGAGCTGCGAGAGCCAACCGCCACCCCATGTCCAGCAACCCGAGATTGGATAGAGGATTGCGCCGATGAAAAGTTCACAGAGCAGGAATGCCCAGAAGGTGATGCGCTCGCAGATTGCGCCGACAATGATGTATCCGGCGGTCTCCATGAACACGACTTCGAATAACGTCAGACAATTACTTCCCGCGTCATAAGCCGGACCGACGAGGAAAAAACCTTTGCCACCCACGAATCCCCACTGACCGTGGCCAATCAGGAAATGATTCAGGGTCGGTGTTCCGCCGAGATTGCTGGGTGCTGCGTTGATCGCAATCGCTCCGAACTGGAATGCATAGCCGACCGCATAGTAAGCGAGAAAGGCGAACACGTAGGCCGCGAAGTTCAGCATCATCAAATGCGCGGCATTTTTCTTGCGCACCAATCCACATGTGAGCAGGGCAAACCCTGCCTGCATGAACAGCACCAGGTATCCCGTGTTCAGCGTCCACGCGAAGTTGGTCGCGATCCGCACGTGGCCCACACCATCGGCGAGTTTTGTCGCCAGAGGCTCTTTGGCGGCCTGAGACTGGTAGTCGTCGAATTCCTTCTTCTTCTGGGCATAGTCTGGAGCCGTCTTGTCGGTGGGTTCCGGAGGAACGAAGGGATTGCCGGCAGCATCGACTACTGAAGTCTTGTCTCCAGTGGCTGTGCCTGCGGGATCGGGTTTGGAACCATCATCAGCAAGGCAAACTGCCCCCAGCCCGACGACCACCGCAAGAACTAGAAGGATGCTGATGCCAGCTGACCTGAACGGCTGGTGCAGAGAGCGTCTCTCTGCTTGCATAGTCATTGTTGAATGCTCCTTTTGCATGTCCCTCTTACTACTTTCTTCGTGGATACGCTCCGCACAATCCGGCCGTACCGTAAAGTAGCAACGCCATCCCGCCAATTGTGAGCAACACTCCGCCGAGTGGATAAGCCGCCAGCGCGAACAAGCCACACACCAGAGCGGCGAATGCGCACAATGACGACCCCACATAAACTGCCAGCCAAGTTGCAGCCAATTCCGTTCACTCCTCGCATAAGAGGTTCACTGGAACGCGCCAAGTACTGGTATTGAAAGGCTTCCGCAATGCCACGTATGGTGACTCAAGTCGACGACCGGCGAATATCAGCCGGTATTCAGCGGCCCAGTCTTCTCCGTGCTCCTCAAGTACATCAATCGACTTCAGCTAATGCGCGAAAGTAAATCGAGGCTCTCTTCTCGTCCAATAGATATTTCTTATCGCCACAATTGAAAAAGTAGGAGATAGAAGCCACTCAACTGGAGGGGACAGACTGCGGACGGGAAGTGGAGGCGACGGCGCCCGCCGGAAGATCCAAGGGGGAAATACTTTCTAACGCTTGGTTACTGTACACAAAATTTCGCCCGGCCAAGTGTTGGGACCGAGACCGAGGACAATTCCATGCGCAAGTAGGTTGTTCTGCGTTAGCGCAGGCACTCCATACGGCATATTCTCCAGCACAGCATTGGACAGGAAACCATCCTGGGCGTTTAGTGAATACGGGCCCGCTTATTTGCAGGAAATTGTTGGTCGAGTTCCAAGTTCAGCTCAAGCACATTGACTCTCGCTTCGCCAAGAATTCCTAATTGCCGGCCCTCGGTGTGCTTGGCCACCAGGGCGCGTAACCGATCGACCGTGGCGCCGCGCTCTTTAGCGACGCGCGACAATTGAAACTCGGCCGCCGCCGGAGTGATATGCGGATCGACGCCGGATGCCGAAGTGGTCACGAGATCGATCGGCACGGCAGTGCCCGGGTGGTCGGATTGAGCACCTGCAACGTCGCCTTTTACCCGATCAATGAGCTTCTGATTGGTCGGCCCTAATTGGGAGCCATTTGTATTTGCGGCGTCATAACCGTTGCCCGCACTGGACGGCCTGGAGTGAAAATAGCCGGGACCAGAAAAGCCCTGGCCGATGATCCTGGATCCAACCGTCTTAGCATCGACGCGGATCAGCTGACCATTTGCCTTCCCGGGAAACAGGACTTGAGCGATTCCCGTTACCAGTAGAGGATAGATAATCCCAAGCAGAATGGTGGTTGCGATTGTCATGAGTACAGCAGTAACCAGATTCTTTTTCATACCCATCCTCTAGGCCAGTCCCACACGCGTAATGATGACGTCGATGATCTTGATCCCGATGAACGGCACGATGATTCCTCCGACACCATAAATCCAAAGATTTTTTCGCAGCATTACAGCAGCAGCCATCGGCCTGTACTTCACGCCGCGCAAGGCTAAAGGGATGAGCGCGATGATGATCAGCGCATTGAAGATGACCGCGGACAATATTGCGGACTCAGGCGTTCTCAAATGCATGATGTTTAACGTGTTCAGAACGGGGAAGGTTCCGGCAAACATCGCAGGAATGATTGCAAAGTATTTCGCGACGTCGTTCGCGATTGAAAACGTGGTGAGGGCGCCACGCGTCATCAGTAGTTGTTTGCCGATTTCGACGATCTCAATGAGCTTCGTCGGATTCGAGTCCAGATCGACCATGTTCCCGGCTTCTTTAGCCGCTTGAGTGCCGGTATTCATCGCGACGCCTACATCAGCTTGCGCAAGAGCGGGAGCGTCGTTGGTGCCATCACCTGTCATGGCAACGAGCTTGCCGTCCGCCTGCTCCTTCTTGATCAGATCCATTTTGTCTTGCGGAGTCGCTTGAGCGAGAAAGTCATCCACCCCGGCTTCCTGGGCGATTGCGGCGGCCGTCAGCGGGTTGTCACCCGTAATCATGACGGTCCGAATTCCGATTGCCCGTAACTGGTCGAATCTCTCTCTCATCCCTCCCTTGACGATGTCTTTCAGTTCAATCACGCCGAGAGCACGGCTTCTCCCAGCCACGACCAGAGGAGTGCCTCCCGACCGTGCAATGTCTTCCACGGTGGATTTCACCTCGCTCGGCAGCTTGCTTCCGCTCTGAGTCAAATACTTGGTGATCGCATCGGTCGAGCCCTTGCGGATCTCAAAACCGTTGAGATCCACCCCAGACATCCGTGTCTGGGCGCTGAAGGGGACGAAGTGCGCGTCGTGAGATCCCAATTCGCGTCCTCGCAAGCCATATTTTTCTTTAGCCAGGACCACGATTGACCGGCCTTCCGGAGTCTCATCGGCAAGTGACGAGAGTTGTGCGGCGTCGGCCAGTTCCTGCTCGGTCACACCGGGTGCGGGCACAAAACGCGATGCCTGCCGGTTTCCAAGGGTGATGGTTCCTGTCTTGTCCAGCAAAAGAGTGTTGACGTCGCCCGCCGCTTCCACGGCGCGGCCCGACATGGCGAGGACGTTGTGTTGCACCAACCGGTCCATGCCCGCGATCCCGATCGCGGAAAGCAATCCGCCAATCGTTGTGGGGATCAGGCAGACCAGCAGCGACACGAGGACGAACACCGTTTGCGGCGAACCTGAGTAGATTGCGAATGGCTGAAGTGTCACAACCGCAAGAAGAAAGATAATCGTCAAACCGGCTAGCAGAATGTTCAGCGCGATCTCGTTGGGAGTCTTTTGCCGCTCGGCTCCCTCAACCAGGGCGATCATCCGGTCTAGGAATGTCTCTCCGGGATTGGAAGTAATTTTCACCTTGATCCGGTCGGATAAAACGCGAGTCCCGCCAGTGACCGCGGATCGATCACCTCCTGCCTCGCGAATCACCGGAGCCGACTCGCCCGTTATGGCTGACTCATCTACCGACGCCACGCCCTCTACGATCTCGCCGTCCGATGGAATAAACTCCCCTGCCGAGACAAACACCAGGTCGCAAGTGCGAAGCTTAGAACTCGGCACTTGTTCGATGCGGCCGTCCATACCCAGTATGCGGTTCGCCATGGTCTCCGACCGTGCTCTTCGCAGCGTATCCGCCTGTGCTTTGCCCCGGCCTTCGGCCATGGCCTCTGCGAAGTTCGCGAATAGGACTGTGAACCACAACCATAGAGTGATCTGGAGATTAAATTTGAAAGCAGAGCCGCCCTTGAACAACAGTGCGGTCGTAATAACACTTCCAATTTCCACCACAAACATGACGGGATTGCCCATCATCTTGCGTGGGTTCAGTTTGAGCAGTGCATCTTTAATCGCATTGAGAACAATCTTCCACTCCCAGACTGCTTTCTTTCTGGGCTTCATTGGAGAGTGTCCGAGCCGCAGTGTTTGAGCCGGGGGAAGCGTTGCTGTTTGTGTTGTCGAAGGCATTGCGAATCCTTTAGAAAGTCTTTCCCGCGGCCATGAGCAAATGCTCAAGGATTGGTCCAAGGCTTAGTGCCGGGAAAAATGTAAGCGCGCCCACAATGATGATCACCCCGATCAGAAGCACCGTGAACAGCGGAGTTGTCACCGGAAAAGTGCCTAACGAGGGTGGGACATATTTCTTCTGGGCAAGGTTGCCGGCAATCGCCAGCATGGGGATAATCATGAAGAACCGCCCGATCAGCATGGTGATCCCGATTGTTGTGTCGTACCACGCGGTGTTTACCGTTAATCCGGCGAAGGCGGATCCGTTGTTGCCCGCGCCCGAGGTGAATGCGTAGAGAACTTGGCTGAGCCCGTGAGGTCCGGGATTTGAAATACCTGCGGTGCCCAGTGGATGAACCACCGAAATCGCAGTGAAGATCAGAATTACCATCGGAAATACCAGGACGAATAACATTGCCATCTTGACGTCATAGGCCTCGATTTTCTTGCCCAGATATTCGGGTGTGCGTCCTACCATCAGCCCGGCGATGAACACGGCGAGCACAACGTCAATGAGCATTCCATACAGCCCCGAACCTACTCCGCCGAAGATCACCTCGCTCATCATGATGTTGGCGAGGGGAACCATTCCGCCGAGTGGCGTGAAGGAATCGTGCCAGCCATTGATCGCGCCGCAGCTTGCATCTGTGGTTACGGTTGCGAACAGCGCGCTGTTGGCAATTCCGAAACGTACTTCTTTGCCCTCCATGTTACCGCCTGGCTGTAGAGCGCCAACTTTCTGATCGGTCCCCGTAAGCAACGGGTTTCCGCGGGCTTCTGCCCAATAAGCTACTGTGACGCCTGCTAGAAACAGAATTGCCATGGCGGCCCACACAGCCCAGCCGTGACGTTGCGAGTTCGTCATCCGGCCTAGGGTGTAAGTGAGACCGCTGCCAATAGCGAAAATTGCGAAGAGCTCAATGATGTTAGTGAGGGGTGTCGGATTCTCAAACGGATGCGCGCTATTCGCATTGAAAAAGCCACCCCCGTTTGTGCCGAATTCCTTGATGATCTCCTGCGAAGCGACCGGGCCCTGAGCAATTGTTTGGTCGGTTACCGTGTCCCTGACCGGCTTGCCCTGGCTATCGACGACGGGTTTGCCATCCGCAGCGATCTTCTGCACTTGCATGGGTTCGACCAGCTTCGCTGTGTCATACGGCTTCAGGTTCTGAACGACTCCTTGCGACACCAGAACCAGCGCCCCTATCAGGCAAAATGGCAGCAGCACCCAGAGGGAACAGCGGACCAAGTCAACCCAAAAATTGCCAATAGTCTGCATCTGTCGCCGCGCGATGCCCCGAATCAGCGCGATCGCCAAAGCAATACCCGTCGCAGCCGAAATGAAGTTGTGGAAGGCCAGCCCGGCCATCTGGGTGAAGTAACTCATTGTGGTCTCACCCGAATAAGCCTGCCAATTCGTGTTCGTCGTGAACGACGCCGCCGTGTTGAAAGCCAAGTGAGTGGGAGCCACCGCACCGAACTTCTGCGGATTGAATGGCAGATATCCCTGCACGCGTTCCATCAAATAGAGCACCACCATGGAAACCATGCTGAACAGAAGCATTGCAATTGCGTACTCAGTCCAGCGCATCTCGTGGTTTTCGTCGACACGCGTAACGCGGTATAGAAGCCGTTCGACCGGCCGCAAGACGGGATCCATGAATGTCTTTTCGCGGTTGAACACACGCGTCATGAAGATGCCCAGAGGTTTGGTCACCAGGAATACGAGCAGGAGAAACAGCAGTATCTGAAACCACCCATTCGCGGTCATATCAGAACTTCTCCGGACACAGCAGTGCGTAAATCAAATACACGGTCGTCAGCGCGCTGACGGCAAGCATGATGATCGATTCAAGGCTCATGATTCGTCCTTCACTTCACCCGTTCACAAAAATGAACGTAAGCAATTGCGACAGCAAAAAATGCGACGGTAACTGTTATCCAAAGAACGTCTTCCATAAAACTCCTCAAGGCAGATTTCGATTATCACCACAGCATCATCTTTGCCTTAATGCAGGAGTGCGCACGCGCAGTAACACACCCGCCGCCCTTTATTGAAAATGAGCGGGCGTAAAACTGGTCTAAAAAGTTCGTAAAGAAGTCATAAAGACATACGGGGAACCCACAAGAAAAAAGTGCGCGTCAGCAACTCCCATGTGGGGATAGCCTTCTTGATGTCGCAAATGTCGTAGACTCAGCAGCCCCACTCAGCATTGCCGGGCTTCGCAAAATAGCGCCGCGAATCCTCGTGCTGCTGTGCGGTCGCTGTCAGTTCCAGGAGTGCCAGCCGTGCCGCTGCGACAAGTCGGCTCTTTTCCTGCGTCGGTACCTGGTCCCACGTTTCGGAGGGCTTACTTGCGCATTGGAAATCTGGGGCAAGTGCCTGGTGATAGTGGTGAAACAATTCTGCCAACTGTTCGGGCGCTACTTCTTGGATTGACATTAGGTGTGGTCCCTTCTCAACTCACGAAAAGTCGTGTTCAACGGTATTTCGGTGATTTGCAATGCTGCGCGCGAGTGACGGGGTCTGGACGGCAACCGTTTACGGGTCCCCTTCTTCTCCAACCGCAGCCGAAAAGGCTTGCGGTGGTTATTCCAACGAGGAGAGAGCTCTTTGCAAAGGGCAAACAGGAACCGCGCGTAGAACGCGATACTCGCCGTACACAACGTCGTGATTACTGAAATCACCGGCATCACAATCTTCCGGCTCGATCCCGAGCGATAGGACGCTTTGAAATCGGCCTAATGATTGGATATACGAAGCCGCGTAAATTACGAATAAAAGGTTCATAAAGAGTTTGTAAAAGCGACCGATTCAACCGCATCAGGATGAAAAGAACTGGAACCAGGTTAAACGTAATTCTGTCGAGCTCACTCGCCGGGCTGAAACCGGTATCCAACCCAAGGTTCCGTGACAATGTAGCGCGGGACGGCCTCATCCCTCTCGAGTTTCTTTCGTAGATGTCCGACGCACACACGTAAGTATTCCGTCTGCTCCAGGCTGTTCGGTCCCCAAACTGCCGCGAGGAGAGCGCGGTGGGTGACGACTCTGTCTGGGTGCCTCGCGAGGTATACGAGAACATCGAACTCTTTCGGAGTAAGACGTACTTCTTGATGTCGCACTTCCACCCTCCGACCGGGAATGTCGATGTGGAAATCGCCGACATCAATGACCGGAGGCTCCGACTGTTCGTCAGTATGATTTCTACGAAGGGCTGCTCGCACTCGGGCCAACAATTCATTCATGCTGAAGGGCTTTGTTACATAGTCATCTGCGCCGGCATCGAGTGCTTCCACCTTAATCGCTTCTTCCCCCTTTACTGACAGGACGATAATCGGAATACGAGATTCGCCTCGGACCTGCCTGCAAAGCTCCAGTCCATCCATGTTGGGCATTCGCAAATCGGTAATGATTAGATCCGGAGTCCATGTTTTCATTTCTA
>Ga0210408_10000493_pt1 | contig 50378 bp, 44 predicted proteins | sample IncBWH4MmetaG_FD_155471 | JGI IMG/M metagenome (GOLD analysis project Ga0210408, IMG submission 155471) | Forest soil microbial communities from Barre Woods Harvard Forest LTER site, Petersham, Massachusetts, United States - Inc-BW-H-4-M | ecosystem: Environmental > Terrestrial > Soil >...
TCCGACGAATTTCTTCCAAGGTCTTGTGATCTAATTTTCGTCCGTCCCGCTTCATGAACGAATCATATCGAAATCGACAACTTGTCGCAAGAGAGTTGTCGTCTAAATTAGTGACCTGTTAGTAATTGCTGGAACGGCTCCTCCGAACCGCGCGTTGTCATGGCAATACAGGAGGATGCCATGTTGATGTTCTATTTGCCCTTGATCATATTGGAGGCGTCGCTGGCGATGTCGCCATGGAGCGCTCCCACACGCAAGGCAGCCGAGGTCAAGGTCATTAGCTAAGCTAGTGCCGCGAATTTGAAGTTCCGGTCAGTTTGTGTCGCACGCGCGTCGTCGGAACTTCAAACTCGAAGCCATACCAGAATCAACAGCCCGCCAGTGCACCTTTGATTTCCGAAGTTCGCAAACGAGGTTGCTGCGATATGAGGCGAACTTCGAAACCCCGTGCACTAGAGCCGGGTGAGATCGAAACTGCGCGGCGGATGGGCGAGCTGCTCGGCGCTTTCGACGATGCGCATTTCCTCAGTGCGGCGTGCCGCGGTGCGCTCCAGCACGGCGAAAATGGCTGACGCGGCATGCGCCAGCGCATCCGGCGTATCCTTGTCCAGAACGCAGGCCGCCGTGTAGAGCGCGGCGAACAGGTCGCCAGTCCCGTTCGGGCTGATCGGCAGTCTTGGCGTGCGCACCCGAAACGCTCGGGATCGTTCAACGGCAAGGGTGTCGATCCGGCCGTCAGGCGTGTCGGCGAGCTCGGCGGAGGTGACGATGACGGTCGTTGGCCCGCGACCGAGAAGCACTTGCGCCTGGGTGATGACCTGATCAGTTGTCGCGGCCTTTGCGCCGCTGAGCCATTCGAACTCGAAGTGATTGGGTGTGATGATTTCGGCCAACGGGCACAGCCGGTCGCGCACCAGCGGCGGGATGTCGACTTGCACGAACAGGCCGCGGTCGCGATCCCCGAGCACGGGATCGCAGGCATAGCGCAGCGCGGGATTGCGCAGCCTCGCGCGGGCGACGAAGTCTGCGACGACGGTCGCGATCTCGGGCGAGCCGAGATAGCCCGACAGGATCATGCAGGCATGGTCGACCGCGCCGCGCTCCTCGACCCCGCGCAGGAGATCGGCCACCAGCTCAGCGTCAAGCACGCGGCCGCGCAGGGTCGCATAGCCCGGCCGGTTGCTCAGCAAGGTGGTGGGCACCGCGATCACATCGATGCCGTGCATCTGCATGGGAAAAACGGCGGCGCTGTTGCCGACATGGCCGTAAGCCACCTGCGACTGGATTGAAATCACGCTCATGCCGTGCGCCTGGTGGACTCGGGTTCCCGATGTGGGCATCGTCTTGAGTCCGTCCTGGGTTAACACATTGGTCATCTGTTTGCGGTCATTTTCAAGTTTCTCTTCAACAATGAGGCACCATGTCTGACATCAGCATTCCCGGCGGGCGGATCCGTTCCTTCGTTGAGCGGATCGAGAATCTGGACACCGAATTGCAGGAGTTGAGCGAGCAGAAAAAGGAAGTGTTTTCCGAGGCCAAGGCCGAGGGGTTCGATGTAAAAATCCTCAAGGAGATCATCAAGCTGAGGAAAGAGGACAAGGACGAGCGCGACGAGCGCGAAAGCCTGCTCGATCTCTATATGAGAGCCATGGACGCGGAGGCGCCGGAAAAGGTCGCCAAGGCGGCCTAGTGCCGCCGATCTGAAGTCCCTGACTTAACGCGCGGCAAAAACGAACTCAGGGACTTCGGATCGAACGCGGCAGAAGGCGGACATGCTCGTATGCGCAATAACATGAGTTAAGGCCGCGCGGGATTGTTGGCCACACCACGCCAACATGCCGACACTTTTGCTGGCTTGTTTCGCGGCGGCAGGGGATTCATCAGGAGTCCTCAATGTGGAAAGCTGTTGCTGTTGCGTCCTTGCTGTTTCTTCCCGTTCAAGCCTTGGCTCATCCCCATCACCATCATTATCGCACAGTCTATATTTCAGGGGCCATGGCCTCGCTCGCCAGTAACGACAAGGTCCTCAACGGTCGCCCTTCGGGATGTCCGCACGCGTTCTGCGGATGCGAGGCATCGCTGTATCGGTTTGGCCGCATCATTCCGCAACTGAACCTCGCGGCCAATTGGCGCCGGTTTCCCCGTGCCGTGCCTGCTGCGGGAATGGCGGCGGTTCGGGGCTCGGTGAGGGCGGCCAGGTAGCAGCACCTCGACGGTAACGTCTGGTATGTGCATGACGGCAACGCTGGCGGCCACGTCACGCGCGAACACGCGATATCGATCGCCGGTTATGCGATCGTGGATCCGAGCTCCGCCTCGACATCCGGCCTCATCAACGCGGGACAGGCGCCCTATGAGGCAGGCCCGCGGATGGTCCGCGGGTTGATGCCAAGGTCCGCCGCCCGCCGGCTTGCGCGGGCCTCCCTCTGATATCGGTCGATCGATGTCCGCCCCGCGACGGGCAGCAAGCGCAGGGTGGGCAAAGGCGCGCAAGCGCCGTGCCCACCGTCTCTCCGCCAATGCGATCATCGGTGGCACGCTTTTCGTGCTAGTTGTTGATCTCGGGCTCGGTGAGGGCGGCCAGGTTGTTCAGTGACTGCTGCCAGCCGAGATAGCAGGCCTCCAGCGGGATGACGGTCGGCAAGCCCTCCTGCACGATGTCGATCTCGGTGCCGACGGAAACCTGCCGCAGCGTCACGGTTACATGGATGAGGCCGGGAAGACCGGGATCATCGAAACGATCCGTGTAGCGGATGCGCTGATGCGGGACCAGCTCGAGGTACTCGCCGCCGAAATGATGGCTGTTTCCGTTGGTGAAGTTCGTGAACGACATCTTGAACGTGCCGCCCACCTTGGCGTCCATGTGGTGGATCTTGGCCGTGAAGCCGTTGGGCGGCAGCCATTTCGCCAGCGCGTCGGCGTCGAGGAAGGCCCGATAGACCTTCTCGGGCTTGGTGGCCATCACGCGGTGCAGGCGAACGGTGTTGGTCGCGGCGACGGGCTCCGCTTGCGCATTTTTGGACATGTGGTTTCTCTCTGCTGCTTGGGACGCCGTGGGCTCCCGGCTTTGACATTTTGTCTATGCCACGAAGACGCATGATGGGCGCCGATGCCGACAACGCCTGAAAGATTCTGCAAAAGCCCCGCCCGAATGTTCTATCGCGTGTAGTTCAGCGCTTGCGTGAGCAACTGTGCGGGCGACGTGCGCGACGTATCCAGCACCAGCCGGGGGTCGGTCCATGGTTCGTATTCGGCGCGCCGCTTCAGCAGGCTCGCCCAGGTGATCTCGTGCGTGCCGGCGACGCTGCGCACCCGCCCTTCGATCCGCTGGCGGTGCATCGTTTCATCGGAGCAGACGCATTCGATGATTTTCAGGTTGACGCGATGTTTCGCTGCAAGGTTGCGCCAGACGGTCCGCGGCGCCTCGACCGGATTGACGGCATCGACGATGACGGAATGCCGAAGACCGAGATGTTCGTCTGCCAACGCTTGCGCCACCTCATAGGCCGCGACGCCGGTCTGGGTTTTGGGGAGGCCGGCGCGCCACATTGCCGCCTCGATCGGGTCGATCGAGAAAATCGGGATCGACAGCGCGCGGGAGAGGCTTTCAGCCAGCACGGTCTTTCCCGAGCCCGGCAGCCCTGACAAGAGGATCAGCGTCGGCGGTATCCTGGGTTCCGTCATGACGGCTTTCGAACACTGCGGCAGGTCGCCCGCCTGCGCGCCGCGGATGCGGAGAGCGAGCCGGTTGTCCCGTCATATTCCACCGCGAAAGACAGCCGCGCAAGCGGCAACAGCATGACGCTAATTGCGGCTGTCGGCGGCAAGGCGCGCGAACTGCCGCTTCATCGCATTGACTTTCGTCAGATAGGCGGCGACGAGGTGATCGCCGCAGCGCTCGCCGGCCATGAGCTGAAAACCGCGGCGTGCGAAGGCTGTCGCCGGACCTGCGCCGCAGAGATGGATGAAGGCGGCGAGATCCTGCGTCTGCTGCGCACTTGCCGTCACGTCGCCCGCGCGGGCGAGAACGGCGGCGACATTGCGGTCCAGATACACGGAAGCGAGCTCGATGGCATGGCTCGGGATCACGCGGATATGGAGGCCGGTGAAGCCGCAATCGGCATCGACGACGGCGTTGTCGCGGACGCACGACCGCGCGGCCTCGGCATAGGCGGCATCGGTCATCTGAAAAAGGCCGACCGCGCTGGAGGCGGGCTGGTAGACCGCGAGCGGATTGAGGCTGAGCCGCCAGCGCCAGTAGGTGCGCGCGACTGGATTGCCGCTGCTCTCGACCTGCGCCAGCGCGGCCAACAGTTCCGGCGTGATCGTGCCGGTCGCATCGGCGCGGAACAGCGCACCGTAACTGCGCCAGGTCTCGGCCGGCTCCTTGTCGAGCGCGTGGCCGGCGAACACGAACAGCTCTGTCGGCTTGCGGACCACGTGATAGACGAGGTTCGTCAGCGCGAATGCCGCGAACAGGATCGCCACGACGACCACGATCCGAATCGCACGCGGCGCTCGTGCGAGCGTCCGCCGCGCCCATCGCGCCCGTCGCCTGAGGCGAAGGCCGGGGAGGTAGCTCTTGCTTTTTCTGGACATGCGTCGTGCGAGACTCGGCGGACAAGCCGTTCCATCCATCCTACCGACTGTTCATGATTTCAGACAGCACGACATGGCTCCGCTCTCTCGGCGCGCGGTTCGCGCCCGAGTTTTGCGTGAAGGCGTGTCCCTCTGGGAACAGAGGGGCGCAGGGAAGGCCGGGTGCCCGCCGGCACCCATGGCCCCCGTGCATGAAAAAGCACGGGGAAGGAACAACAGGTGTAGGCGGAGTCATCCGGCCCTCCCTGCGCAATGGTTTTACGGCTTATACGCGCTCTCCCCGGGGACCGACCGGGGACCGGGCTGGTTTGCCCCGTCACACGCAAGCGCTCAATGAGCCTCTCGCGCGTTTAGCGCCAGCGTCGGGGCGCCAGGACCACACGATTTCGCCGTCCGCGACACGCACTTCGCAAGAAGCCACTCGGCGGTTCAGGTATCCATCCGCCGACACTCCTTACGAAGGCGCCTTCAGCACGCCCGTTGCGCACTGCCCGCGTCCATCGCATCCCGCTTCCAACGTTCGTGACGATCGCGAAGCGCCCCTCGTTATCGAGGCGGGACAGCGATAAGGGATCACAATTTCCGTTTTTCGTAAAGAGGAATTTTAGGCCGCCTCGCGAGATCGTGCTTTCGCGGTTGAAACGCTTCACTAAATTTGGATTTTTGCGCTTGCGATTTTGGGTCTCGAAAGGTGGACGAGGGGCACACCGACCGCATCAAAACCCGCTCGACGGGCGAATCAGCATCGAAATGGCGGAGCATTCCGGGGCGGGCGCATGCGCGCTCACGTTTCCCTTGACATGTGACCATATGGTCACCTATTAAGGGGGCCATGGATGATGTCTTCAAAGCGCTTGCCGATCCGACGCGTCGACGTCTGCTGGACCTCTTGTTCAAGAAGGACGGTCAGACCCTGAGCGCGATCGAAGAGCGGGTCGCCGACATGACGCGCTTCGGCGTCATGAAGCACCTCCGGGTTTTGGAGGAGGCGGGCCTCGTCGCGACCAGGCGCCGAGGGCGCGAAAAGTTGCACTACCTGAACGTCGTTCCAATCCGGCTTATCCATGATCGATGGGTCAACAAATTTGCCGAACGCTGGGCCGCGACGCTGAACGACTTGAAGCGCAAATTGGAGGACAGGAGCATGGAGAAGGTCTTCGAGATCTACATCAAGACGACGCCCGAGCTGCTTTGGAAGGCGATCACCGACACCGAGATGCGGAAGAAGTATAATTTCGGCGCTACGGTCACGTCGGATTGGACGAAGGGCGCCCGCTATCAGGGGATGGGCGGCGAGGCGACCATCTTCGATGGTCAAATCCTCGAGATCGATCCGCCGCGCCGGCTGGTGCAGAGTTTCAGGGCGTTGTGGAGCGAGGATGTCGAGAACGAGGGGACCTCGCGTGTCACCTGGGAAATCGAGCCTGTCGGCGATTCCTGCCTGCTCAAAGTGACGCACGATCAGCTGCGCGAACATGCCAACACGCAAATCTATGGCGGCTGGCCCATGGTGCTGTCCGGGCTGAAGACCCTGCTGGAGACCGGGGACATGCTGACGACGCCCGGATCGCTGCGCTGGCTGCAGGGCGATCGGGGACAGGAGGACGCCGGCAAGCGCACGGCGAATGACGGCACCGACAGCCGTCAGTCGACCTCGCGTTTGTCCCGGAAGAGCTAGGTGGGAGGACCACATGACCGAGGTCGAGCGGTCGAACATCGGGATCAGCCTTGCCGCGATCGTCGTTTCGGCGCTGGTCGCGTTCGCGCTCAGCCTCGCATGGTACAGCCCGCTGATGTTCGGCGACATCTGGATGAGATACAGGGATGCGTCGCTCGCGGCTGCTCCCCTATGGAAGTTCTTTCTCGCGCCGCTTCGCGAGATCGTCACGGCCAGCGTCCTTGCCTTTCTCATTGTGCGGGTCAGGCCCGCAACCTTCACGAGCGCGCTTGCGCTCGGACTTGTCCTATGGGCAGGCTTCTACGCCGTGCAGCTCTCGGGCGCCGTGATCTGGGACAACAGACCATGGCAGCTCAGCGCCGTGCATGCCGGTGATTGGCTGATGAAGACCGTTTTCATGACGATCGTGCTGGCCTGGTGGAGCGGGAGCTTGCGGACACCCACGCGCGGGAAGTAATCGCGATCCTCTCCACCTGATATTCGTTGCACGACAATGCGGGCTAGCCGCCTCGTCCGGCGACCTGTCCGCCATCAATGGTTGCTTCGATCTGCCCTGGTTCGGCGCCGGCCGATAACTTTCAGGAGGAGTGTCGGCTACATCACAGATGCATCGGGACGAGGTCGGCTAGGCTTGCGGCCGATCCGCCGGCGACCAGATGCAGTCGTCCGTGCGGCGACTCCGGCGGGATCCCCGGCTCATCGCCGCGCGTAAGATTGGGCGCGCGGTGCAGAGCTGCGCGGTCGGCAGCGATGATGCGGTCAAAAGCCTCGTGCGACGGCGCAGTTGCGTTGGAGGTGGTCATGTTCAGGAACCATCGCATCCCTTCGAAGGTCGTTTTGGCAGTCCTTGTGATGATTGGAGCCGACATCGGGAGCGCCCATGCGCAAGGTGCTCGTCCCCTGAAGGTTGCCAAGGAGAGGTTCGCTCCAGGGCTGGGGAAGTTGGGTCCCGGGCTGCAATGGCTTGGCTCCGAGGCGAGTGAATTTGCAGCCTGGCTCCGACCGAAATGGCGTCTCGCGGGCGAGAAGCTCGAAGAGCGAGCAACTTTGCAAAAAGAGCTCAGCGAAACGACCGCTGCGGCGGAGGCCGAACTTGCGCCAAATGCCGGAGCGTTTGCGAATGCGCGGCAGCTGGCGGCGATTGATGCGCAGGCGAAGATCATGCAGTCATGGATCGACGATGCGCGGGCGCAAATCGTGGCGGACTTGCAGAAGCGCGCCGATGCGTCCGAAGGCGAGGTGGCGGCGATCTTTGAGAGCCGCATCAGGGCTGCCGCGCAGAAATCGGCTTTGCCTCCGGTCGAGATCGTCCTTGCCAAGCTGACGATCAAATTCGTGTATTCGATCGATTTTGGCCCCGTCAGGATCACGCCGGGTGAAATCGACCTCAGGCCGATCGTGAAGGGCGCCCTGAAGACAGCCGTGCCTGCCTATATCGCCTGCCGGGCGGGACAAAACGTCAATGACAGACTGAAATCGGCAGCGTCAAGTGACGCTGCTGCCACGGCAGATTCGGAAAAAGCGGAGGACTGCGCCAGTGCGACGCTGGATCTCGTGGAGAAGACGGTCCGCCGCGCATTGACGATCGAGACCGATCGCGAGGTGATGGCGCGCGCCGCTGAACGAGGCGATTGAGTAAGCCCGCGGACCCAGGCAGCAGGCTCGCCTGCGATGGCGCTCGCGGAAAGGCCGCGGAGAACGCGCAAGGCGGGTGCGCACGGCGTCACCCGCTCGACGCGCGCAAACACCGACGACTGGCGGCGACGGCCACCGCTGCGCTCGCGCAGATGCGCTCAGGACAAACGCAGCGATCGCTGCGAAGCCCGCTCCGCATGGTCGAGGCTGTCGGAATTGATGACGGATTCGACACCTTTGGCAAAAGCGACGCATTCAGCGTGCGTTTCAAAGCATCCGCGATGCCTGCCTCCGAAAAGGGAGATGGTGCGACCGGGCTGCCGCATGTTCGGAAGCCTCGTTCCGTATCCACATTCCAGCGTACCGACCCGCTGACCGCTGTCGCGGTCAATCACGTCATGGACCAAGCTCTTTCGCGCGCGCCCATCAACTCTGGGTACCTGGATGTCCATCGGGTTGGCCCTCATCGTCTGGGGATGATGGCAATCGAGCGATGATCCCGAAGTCTTCCTGCGTTGCCAACGATACGGCCACGCCCATCGGCTTCATGTGAACTGCTTCACGCCGAGCTGCGGTGCGTTGCCGCAGCTTGTTGCGCGTATAGGTCAACAGGCAATCTCGTGGAGAGGGCCGACGCAGCATCGTCCTCTTTCGCGACGAAACGTCGTGCAAACTCGCAATTCGCTGCACACGATTGAAGCGCGCGTAGACGAGGTCGAGAGCCTTGAGACTGACAACGCTGCCGGCGCATTGGCGTGCCGGCAGTTGTGTTAAACCTGAGCGCGTTGATAAATCGTGATTTGGATTTCCCGTTGATCGTACCAAAGTTTACTCATCAGCGAGACCAATTGACGTATGCTGCTTGTGATTTTGGGAGCGGCATGGTTGCTCCGATATAGGCGACATTTGAACCGAGCTGATACGGTTTCAAGTTATTAGTCCGCCTCTTACTCAATCAGCCCTCACCTCGATTTTTATGACACGTCAGGTGTCGCTCGCTGAAACGTCTCCTACTGCCATGCTCGGTGTGTTCCTCGCCGGGGATCGCGCAAGATTGCGGGCGCAGCACATTGCGGAGTGGAAAACTGATTTTCGCGATGGACTTCAACTCCTGGAATTTTCCGCGGCCGCCGCAACGCGCGGAGGCACCCTCGTCTCGAACTCGGGGAGGGATATCGTGAGGTTACCTGTCCTTTTCGCCATCGCTGTCGCGAGCTTGTCGGTTGCCTGGCTTTCGCTGCAGGCTGATTGGAATTTTCAAAAGGTGGATGACACCGCGCCAGCCGTCGGAGGCTCCGAAGCTCCAAGGCATTTCGACGTGGCCCGTGCGGCCAACCAGACCACGGCAAAAATACTTGCGCTGGATGAGACGAGGCGTCTCGCATTCTGGACGCTCGTGCTGAAGAACAGAAGACAGACCTGCGACATCGTCGTTCGGGCCTCGTACACAGGTGCCAATGGGTCCGGGATCGATCAATGGGCCGTGGTTTGTCGGGACGGCAACGAATATTCGATCAGCGTCGAGCCGAACGCAAAGGACTCGGTCTGCGTCGGAAACGCGTTCGACCGAAGTGCGCTGGGGCGGTCCATGTGAGGAGAACGCAGCAAGTAGGATGGGTTGAGCTCTTCGCGAAACCCATCATCTTCACAAAGTCCGATGGGTATCGCTTCGCTCCACCCGTCCTACGCTTGCTGGGCAGGAGCCCTTCAACAGCTTTTTCGATTTCTTCGGCGGTAGTCACTGTACCAATATAGCATCGAAGTCCTTACCGTAGTCTCGCGCAAAGCCGTGCCCACCGATCCAATTTCATCAGCAGCGGTGGGCACGCTTGCGCTTTGCCCGCCCTGCGCTTGCGGCGGGCTACGATTGAAAAAGTGCGATATAGACGACGTAGATCCAGCCCAGAATGCCGTGAATGATCGCCCAGAGGATGGAATGGTTGTTGGTGTAGGAGATCGCCATCGCCAGCGCCGAGCCGAAGCCCACGCCGTACTTCGCGCCTTCAACCCGGACTGCGTAGAAACGATTGCCGTTCATGTGTTCACCTCGTCGTGCAGTAAGTAGGATGGGTTGAGTTCTTCGCGAAACCCATCATCTTTGCAAATATCGCCGTGCGACGGGACGAACGCACCGATTATCTCACCATCCAAGAGGTCGGAGGGGTATCGCTCGCCTCGTATTTGTGACAAATTCCCGCTCAAATTGTAGTGCGTAGGATGGGTTGAACGAAGTGAAACCCATCGTCTGAGGATGCCAGCGTGATGGGTTCGCTTCGTTCAACCCATCCTAGGCCCGCTTAGGATGCAGGGGCAGTTTTATTCAAAGATTTTTTGAGGAGTTAGCCTATGCCAAGACCTCCTTCGCAAACGGGGATGCCGAAGGACCTTGAGAAAGTGTAACCATCTCATCATGGCGGACCCAGGTTTTATCGTCTATCTCACCGATGAACTGGATATCTGTTGGCAGACGACTGCCGAGTGGGATGAAAAAAATCCACTTGACCCAACCCGCCACCGGTCTCTCGTCAACAAAGTGGCCGAACTCGAATCCGCAGAGTGGGACTATTCTGATGAAAGGCGTACCCAGAATTACAAAAGACAGTTAGCAGAGGTGTTGTCTAATAGCTTCGAGAACGATTACGAAAATGCCGAGAAAATGCTGACACAAGTCATGAGTTACCGCGAGTCCATACTGAAATCTCGCGAAATGGCTATCGTGGAGCAAATCACCACCGCGGACAGTTGGAATAAAAACTCCAACAGATGGAGTCTTGTTCACTATGCAATTGGGGTGGCTGCTCTGCTCCTATCAACCTTTTCGGCCGCAAGACTCCAGATTCTTGGACTAAATGAAGCAGGCATACAGACGGTCGCGTGGCTAGTTGCTTTTTTTCACGGGTCTCCTTACGTTCCTGAATCCTGAAAAAAGGGCGAGCAGATACCGTCGGGCTTGGGTAACGCTCACCAATCAGATCTCGCGGTACAAGTCTGATATGAGTTATCGGCTCGATGCGGTGTTGAATGCTCACGTTGAAGGCCAGAATCTCATAGCCGAGACCACGGATCATCTAGGATTGACACCTCCAGACGGCAGCGTCGCAAAGTGAGCAAGTAGGGCGGATTAGGTTAGTAAGTAGGATGGGTTGAGCGTTTAGCGAAACCGATCATCTTCAAGCCTCGCTGGAAGGAGGGCCCGATGAAATCGAAGGAACAGCGCGGCATGGTGCCGGACTTGCCCTTCTCCGGGGAGCGCTCGAATCTCGCGAAGTCCATCGTGCTTCATGCCTTTCGTAATACACTTCTCGAAGACATTCATGCTGGACGCGAGGTAAGGTCGAAGACGGGTAGGTTCGATGATGTAAAGGTCGTTACGCCTTATGGCGAGATCCCGTGGAATGAGGTCTCGCACATTTCCGACGAACAAATGCGGACTCTGATGATCGGAGCAGTCAATACAGTCTACACTATATTGGCTTTTCCGCACCTGAAGTTCAGAAGTCCCACTGGATGGAACGAAGCTGAACCTGACGAAGGTATGCTCACTATGATCGCCTTGTCGGGCGCGCTAGGTGAGGCGGCGCGAGCCGAGGCGGAGGCCAAGCTCAAGGCGAGAGTGTGAGCCAAGCCAAGTAGCAAGTAAGTAGGATGGGTTAAGCTGTTCGCGAACCCATCATCTTCAGAGTTCGATGGGTATCGCTTTCGCTCCACCCATCCTACGCTTGCCAGTCACAGAATCGTCCTTGGGGCGAATAGGCCGTTATATCTAAGCTCGAATATGTAGGGCTTCTTTGTCTTCGCTATGCGGTTCTTGATGCCTTCGTAGGATCGCATGAAATAGTGCGCCTTGTCCCAAATGGGAGAACTGGCTCCCAGAAGATAAAAACAACCTGCGTTGTATTGTTTGATCGCAGCCTGCTTCAGGCAGAAGTGTGTGAAACTTCCGATCGTGGCTACGCAGTCAATTGCAACCCGTTGCGTCAAGTTCGCGTCAAATGTCACTGGAACATATAGTGAACTAAATGTCAATTGGTGGCCCTAAATTGCTGTTTCGCAAGACAAAAAGGCAGCCTCTCGGCCGCCATCCGTTCGTGGATGCCCGGGTCAGCCCGCGCATGACGATCTTCGCTGCTGCTGCTGCCGTTTGCCTTCCTAAAGTTGATTCACGATTCGTTCGAAGCGCCGTTACGCGGCGATTGAACGCCGCCGCACATCGTCAGATTTCTATTCCGCCAAGTCGCCGTCCTGGAAACGATCGTAGATCGTGTCGCAGGTCCGACACATGAACTTGTGGCCTACGGGAAAGACCGTCTGCTGGCCGCAGACCGAGCAACAGTCGCTCATGAAGGTCAGCGGCGACTGCTTCGGCGACATCGAGCTGATGACCTCGTCGGCAACTCGGCGAACGTAGTCGGCCGATGCGGCGCGATCTTTCTCGGACTGAATTTGGTCGAAGTAGATCTCGGCCGACTGTCGGCTCACGCCGAAGCGTACGGAAATCTCGTCGACGGAACTCAGTGTGCGTGCGACAGCATCGTTGATCAGAAAGGCGGGCGCGAAGACGCGGGCATGATGCTCGGCCGACTCATACGCCGATATCCACTTGGGCGTGACGTTACGGCTGGTCCTTCGGGCCATGACCGCGCCGGCGGACAGCTTCTCGAAGTGCATCACCGCGTGACCGAGTTCGTGCGCTGTGGTGTTGCGAGCATATCCATCGCCGAGAAACGCGTCGTGACGGATGCGCCTTGATATCTGAATGACGATGGTTCGCCCGTCGTAGCTCGTCAGACCGGCATTACCGGCCATCTTGTCGTCCGACACGGTATCGAGCCGGAGTGGTTTGACGCCTTTGACCGTCCAGATCTCGCTGCGGCTGGCACAGTCGAGGACGTCCACGTGCTCGGCGTCTGCGACACCGAAGAAGGAGCGGACGCGCGCCGCGAGGGCACGGACTTCCGAGTTCTTGCGCGGTACGTCCCTATAATCCTCGTCAGACATCTTTCAGCCCCGTCCGGCTATTCCCCCAGATAGCCCGTTGATCAACAAAGTTCGCTTGACCCTGTGCGCTCGACGCTACGGCTTCCGCCATTTGTCGGGCGAACCGCCGGTGGTGTTCCGAACCCGCTCGACATGGGGCGAAACTCCTGGACTCAATTCCCGCACCCGCTCGATGGCTTCCGCTTGCGTCGGCAGGACCGCGCTGGCGCGCTCCGAGTTTGCTCTCCGAACCGCGTAGTCGCCTTGCGGTCTCCGTTCGACGTAGGTCCTCTTGTCAGCCATTTCGGCCTCCATGCTCGCCGGCCGGGCGGGGGCGGTTGGCCCGATCTGTCGGACCAGATATTCCAAAACCCCGGCAAAACATGGGGTTTTTGTAGAGCCGGGGGCGAGAAATGCCCCCGGAATTTTCGTCGCGGCGCGGTTCCGATCGTCGAAATCAGCGGGCGTGTGGATGGAAATCGCGGGCTTTCTTTGGTGAAAACTTCAGCTGCGAGCGTTCAGGTCGTTCTCACGAACATCCCGTCGTACTTCCTCGGGTTCGCCTTCGGCGAACCCGAGGATCGCTAACTTCGAACTATTTTGCAGCCCGATGCACTCGCCGCTGATGTGCCGCGAACGTCAACTCCGAACTACTAACTGCAGCCCGATGTCCCACCGCACGTATCGCACTTCATGCACGTACCGTTCCGCACCAGGGTAAAGTTGCCGCACTCGGAGCACATCTCGCCCTCGTAGCCTTTGGCCTTGGCTTCGGCGCGGCGCTCGGCCTTGGTGGTGACTTGGGTGCTGCCGGCCTTGCTCCATTGCAGCGCGTGGAGCTTTTCGGTCGGCGAGAGGTCGTGGCTCGTCTCCTGCTTCAGCGCGACTGCGCCTTCGATGGTGTCAGAGACGCGCGCGTGGGTGCCGCCGTGAGCGGAGAGGGAGGTGATTTTGGACCCCCCACCCTGGCCTTCACCAGGGGAGGGGAAGGAGCCGCCGGGGCCGCCCCGCATCACCACGAGATTGTCGGTGCGTGAGCGGGTCAGGCCGCGCGACAGGTACTTCGTCGCCTGCTGCCCCGGTCCGTCCTCCGGCGACTTGCCTTCCTCGACGCCCTTGCCGAGCGCGTCAAAGCTCGACTCGGTCGGATCGACATGGGCGAGATCGAAGCGGCTCATGTAGCTCACCGCGAGCTCGCGGAACACGTAGTCGAGGATCGAGGTCGCATACTTGATCGAGTCGTTGCCCTGCACCGGGCCCGCCGGCTCGAAGCGGGTGAAGGTGAAGGCGTCGACATATTCGTCGAGCGGCACGCCGTACTGAAGACCAAGAGAAACCGCGATCGCAAAATTGTTGATGAACGACCGGAGCGCCGCGCCCTCCTTGTGCATGTCGATGAAGATCTCGCCGAGGCGGCCGTCGTCATACTCGCCGGTGCGCAAATACACCTTGTGGCCGCCGACCACGGCCTTCTGGGTGTAGCCCTTGCGGCGGTCCGGCATCTTCTCGCGCTCGCGCATCACGATGATGCGCTCGACCAGTTTCTCGACGATCTTCTCCGACACCTGCGCGGTTCGAGCCGCCATCGGCTTTTCATAGAGCTGCTCGACCGCGTCGTCCTCGTCCTCATCGTCCGAGATGAGCTGCGAGTTCAGCGGCTGCGACAGTTTTGAGCCGTCGCGGTAGAGCGCGTTGGCCTTCAGCGCGAGCTTCCAGGACAAGAGATAGGCCGACTTGCAGTCCTCGACCGTGGCGTCGTTCGGCATGTTGATGGTTTTGCTGATCGCACCCGAGATGAACGGCTGCGCCGCCGCCATCATGCGGATGTGGCTCTCGACCGAGAGGTAGCGCTTGCCGATCTTGCCGCAGGGATTGGCACAGTCGAACACCGCATAATGCTCTGCCTTGAGGTGGGGAGCCGATTCCACCGTCATCGCGCCGCAGATGTGCACGTTGGCGGCCTCGATCTCGCGCCTGGTGAAGCCGACCGCAGCGAGCAGGTCGAAGTTCGGCGCAGCGAGCGCCTCAGCTCCGACGCCGAGCTGGTCGCGGATGAAGTCTTCGCCCAGGGTCCATTTGTTGAAGACGAATTTGATGTCGAAGGCGGTCGGCAGCGCCTTCTCGATCTTCGCAATCGCCTCGTCGGTAAAGCCCTTGGTCTTCAGGGTCGAGACGTTGACACCGGGCGCGTTGGCGAGCGAGCCGTGGCCGACCGCATAGGCCTCGATCTCGGCGATCTCGCTCTCGCGATAGCCGAGCGCGCGCAGCGCCTCGGGCACGGCGCGGTTGATGATCTTGAAATAGCCGCCGCCCGCGAGCTTCTTGAACTTCACCAGCGCGAAATCGGGCTCGATGCCGGTGGTGTCGCAATCCATCACCAGGCCGATGGTGCCGGTCGGCGCCACCACGGTCACTTGCGCATTGCGATAGCCGTTCTTTTCACCCAATTCGAGCGCGTCGTCCCAGGCCGCCTTGGCATGTGTGACGAGATCGGCTTGCGGGCAGGAGGCATGGTCGAGCGGCACCGGGTGGACCGAGAGCGCCTCGTACCCACTGGCCTGGCCATGCGCGGCGCGGCGGTGATTGCGGATCACGCGGAGCATGTGCGCGGTGTTCTTCTTGTAGCCTGCGAAGCTGCCGAGCTCGCCCGCCATCTCCGCCGAGGTCTTGTAGGCGACGCCGGTCATGATGGCCGAGAGCGCGCCGCACAGCGCACGGCCTTCCTTCGAATCGTAAGAAAGTCCCATGGTCATCAGGAGACCGCCGATATTGGCGTAGCCGAGGCCCAGCGTGCGGAACTCGTAGGAGAGCTCGGCGATCGCCTTCGAGGGAAATTGTGCCATCAGCACGGAGATTTCCAGCACCAGGGTCCAGAGCCGGCAGAGATGCTCATAGGCGCCGACGTCGAAATGGCGCGTGCCCGTGTTGTAGAACGACAGCAGGTTGGCGGAGGCGAGGTTGCAGGCCGTGTCGTCCAGGAACATGTATTCCGAGCAGGGATTGGAGGCGCGGATGTCGCCCGAGGCCTTGCAGGTGTGCCAGTCGTTCATCGTGGTGTTGAAGTGCAGGCCCGGATCGGCCGAGGCCCAGGCGGCGTAGCCGATCTTCTCCCAGAGATCCCGGGCCTTCAGCGTCTTCATCACCTTCTTCGTGGTGCGGCCAATGAGATTCCAGTCGCCATCGGTCTCCACCGCGCGCAGAAAATCGTCCTTCAGCGAGACCGAATTGTTGGAGTTCTGGCCGGAGACCGTGAGATAGGCTTCCGAATCCCAGTCGGTGTCGTAGATCGGGAAATCGATCTCCTTGTAGCCCTGCCTGGCGAACTGGATCACCCGCTTGATGTAGTTGTCGGGCACCTGATTGCGGCGCGCGAGTTTTATTTCGCGGCGGAGCGCTGGGTTCTTTTCCGGGTCGAAACAATCGTCGCCGGAACCTTCGCAATTGACGCAGGCCTTCAGCACCGCCTTCAGATGCTTCTGGTTGATCTTCGAGCCGGTGACGAGGGCGGCGACCTTCTGCTCCTCCTTCACCTTCCAGTCGATATAGGTCTCGATGTCGGGATGATCGACGTCGACCACGACCATTTTCGCCGCGCGGCGCGTGGTGCCGCCCGACTTGATCGCGCCCGCGGCGCGATCGCCGATCTTCAAGAAGCTCATCAGGCCGGACGAGCGGCCGCCGCCGGACAGCCGCTCACCCTCGCCGCGCAGGCGGGAAAAATTCGAGCCGGTGCCGGAGCCATATTTGAACAGGCGCGCCTCGCGCACCCAGAGATCCATGATGCCGCCGTCGTTGACGAGGTCGTCCTCGATGCCCTGGATGAAGCAGGCATGCGGCTGCGGATGCTCGTAGGACGATTTGGATTTGGTCAGTTTGCCGGTCTTGTAGTCGACGTAATAGTGGCCCTGGCCGGGGCCGTCGACGCCGTAGGCCCAATGCAGCCCGGTGTTGAACCATTGCGGCGAGTTCGGTGCCACCATCTGCATCGCGAGCATGTAGCGCAGCTCGTCATAGAACGCCTGCGCGTCGTCCTCGCTCGTAAAGTAGCCGCCCTTGAAACCCCAATAGGTCCAGCAGCCGGCCAGGCGATCGAACACCTGCTTGGCGGAGCGCTCGCTGACATAGCGCTCGGTCTCGGGGAGGCCACCCAGCGCCTCGGTGTCCGGCACCGAGCGCCACAGCCAGGACGGCACGGTCTCTTCCTCGACCTGCTTCAGGCGCGCGGCGACGCCCGCCTTGCGGAAGTATTTTTGGGCCAGCACGTCGGAGGCGACCTGCGACCAGAATTTGGGGACCTCGACATTCTCCAGCCGGAAAACCACCGAACCGTCGGGATTCTTGATCTCAGACGTCGTCAATCTGAAATCAATCCCTGCGTAGGGTGACTGACCCTGGGTCGTGTTACGCCGTTCGATTCGCATTCGTCGTGCCCCATTCTTCTTGAGTCCGGACCACGCAATCTGCGGCCCGGGAGTTTTTCCTTGAGCGAATCCTCATGCGCCGCGGCTGGCCGCAGGAGGTTTCGCAGTGAAAAGCCGGTGGTCCGGCCCAGTTTCTCTTCAGGGGCAGCGATCCGACGACAACCGCCGATCGCGACCCCCGGCACGATTCAAAAACCCAAACGGCGGGTTTTCGGATCCTGCATCCAACGCCCCCACATCTTTCAACGCATCACTGGAGCCATTATTCCGGCTCGTTTTGGCGCACCCAGGCCTCCGAATTGAGGGCAGAAAATCCCTCGACCGTTTGCCTCCTTTGGCGGACGGGTGGTTGTCCTCGGACCCTTCTGGGAGCTGTCGGCGGGAACCAAAAACCAAGTCAGCGCCGAACAAGGGAAAGCTAGGACATCTCCGTTGCGCCCGTCAAGGACTAGTACGACTTTCTGAATCAAACACTAAATATGGTGGAAAGCTGGGCAAAACAGGGGCCGGTGCCGCGCCTGTGATGGGGTCAAGTATCGGTGAGTCCTGAGGGATTCCCAAGCTCAAAAAATCTTGTTCGAAAGTGCCATCAACATTCAGCCCCGCTCTTCACAGGCAGCCCCAGTATTCACCCTCGAGGGCTTGCCTTGCGGAGACTCACGCGCGCTTACGGAACTGTCCGGTCTGACATGCCCGGGCGCGCCTGGTGCAACGCCGGCTCCCGTCACTAGGCTAGTGACCGATTCTGCCGGGTCCTCCTTCATGCCAGACCGACCATCGACCGGCGCGCGATCGAAAATCGCGCCCGCAGGGCTGTTGTTCCTCGCCGTCACCTCGATCGGCTGGGGTTTCAACTGGCCCGTGACCAAATTCCTGCTGTCCGAACTGCCGCCGCTGACGTTGCGCGGCCTGACCGGCGTGATCGGGGCAGGGCTTTTGGCCTTGCTTGCGTTGCTCCGCGGCCAGAGTCTCGCCGTCGACCGCAAGATGTGGCCGCGCCTCGTGATGGCCGGCGTGCTCAACGTCTCCGCCTGGATGGTGCTGATGGGGCTCGCGCTGCTCTGGCTGCCGGCCAGCGAAACCGCGCTGATCGCCTACACCATGCCGGTCTGGGCCTCGCTCATGGCCTGGCCGGTGCTCGGCGAGCGGCCGACCGTGCTGCGCACGCTGGCGCTGGTGATGGCGTTCGCCGGCCTTGCCGCCATCATGGGCGGCAACGGGTCGAGTGCCAGCATGGCCAAGCTGCCGGGAATCCTGATGGCGCTCGGCGGAGCCTTCGCGTTCGCGGTCGGAACGGTGCTCGCCAAGAAGCTGCCGATCCGGCTGCCGCCGGTCACGGCGGCGGCCTGGCAGATCGGCATCGGCTGCCTGCCGATCACCATTGTCGGTCTTGCGATCGAGACAACGGACTGGCACCGGGTCACGCCCGTCGGCTGGTGGCTCCTGGTCTACTCCACCGTGGTGCAGTTCTGCATCGCCTATGTCGCCTGGTTTGCCGCGCTGTCGCGGCTTCCGGCCTCGGTCGCTGCGATCGGCACCATGGCGGTGCCGGTCATCGGCGTGGTGGCCTCGGCGCTTGCACTGCACGAACCGCTCGGCGCGGGGCAACTGGCGGCGCTCGCCTTCACGCTGGCGGCCGTGGTGCTGGCGACGCGGTCTTAGGCCGCGCCGCCGCTTCTCTCGACGCAGTCGGCGCTACGGGCAGGGATGCCGCAGGCCATCATAGCCGAGATAGGTGCCGGACGCCGGATCGTAGGAGCGGTAGCGCTGCGCGCAATAGCTCGGGTCGACGCCGGTATCGGATTCAACCGCAACGGTGCCGGTGTCATAGCCGTAGTCCTGGTCGGCGTAGTACCCGTTGTCGTAATAGTCCGAACCATAATACCCGCCGCCCAGGGCGACGCCGGCGGCGAACGCGGCGCCGGGGAAGAAACGGCCATGATGGAAGCGACCGTCATGCCGGTCGCCGCCTCGCCATCCGCCGTTCCAGCCGGGGTTGCCCGCCGCAGCGACTGCACCGGTGCCCGGTACGAAGGCGCCGCGGTTCGCCGCGAAGGCTCCGCGATTAGCTGTGGTGGCTGCGAAGTTGCCGCCCGCCGGGACGGCCGCGAAACCGGCACCGCGGCCAAAGTTGCCGCCGCCTGCCATGGCGTGGCCGCCGAAGCCTCCACCGCCCATGTGGCCGGCGAATCCGCCACCACCCATGTGGCCGCCCATTCCACCGCCACCCATGGCGTGAGCACCGCCGCCGCCGCCGCCACCGCCGCCTCCGCGGCCAAAGGCGAAGCTTGCCGTCGGTGTCATCGTCATCAACGGCAACGCTAACGCGAGTGCCGCAGCGGCACCCAAAACTCTCGAACTGATCATTGTCGGCTCCATTTCTCGGAATACCGTCTCAACCTGCGGCGCGAGCGAAAGGTTCCTCCTGTCGCGTCGAAGTGAAGCTTGAGATGTGCCCGCTGTACGCGGGATGAACAGGTTGCGCGGCAATCGGTCACGGTCATGCGACCGGTGGTCACGGTCATGCGACTTCGGCGTGTGGTTGCCGCGTCGGAGAAAAATGCGACGCGGCCGTCAGCCGCATCGCATTGCTGGAGGGTCTTAGTAGTTCTGGTAGTAGCGCGGGCTGTCATAGCCCGTGTAGGCGTCGGGGCCGTAATAGCCATATCCGCCATAATAGGGATGACCAACCGCAAGACCCGTGACGGCTCCCGTCACGCCTGCGGCGGTCCCCAGCGCCCAGCCGACCGGCCCGCCATCCCAGCCGTACGGACGGTAACCGTTGACGTAGCCGTAGTGGCGGTAACCGCGATAACCCGGATAACGGTTATAGGAATGATCCCACTCGCCGATGCGCCGGCACTGACCGACGCCGGCCATCAACTGGCCGCTGCTCATCGCCGGGCCCGCCGCGCCGACGGCGGAACTACCAGCAGGGGTGCACGGACCCGGGCCCCCGGCGAGGCTCGGACTTGCTGTTGCGAGCGGCAGAGTGAGCGCCAACGCAGCAGCGGCGCCCAGAGTTTTCAGTCGGTTCATGTTGTTCAATTGCGTGCTCCATCTCTTTCGGTCTTATCGCCGACCAATCCCGGCCGCCGCTGGTCGTTCCAACCGCCAAAATCGCGATCGCGAGACCAAAAGTCGCGGCGGTGCCCGCGTGAGAACGATTTCGCGTCCGGGTTTCCTGGGCGAAAGCAGTCGATCCCGTGGCGTCGTCAGGAGATCGCGGTGCGCTGCGTGATCACGTCCGTTGTGACAAGGGGCGCAGCGGCATCCACGCTGCAAATGACATTCGCATCGCCTCACGCTGGCTGACGCGCGGCGCGGCCCTAGGCCACCGCGCCGCGCGTCAGATTTGCAAAGCCAGTGTCGTCACCAATAACCCGGCCCGCCGTAATAATAGGGTTGGCCAGTCGCGTAACCGGTTGCATTGTAGCCGTTCCAGTTGTTCCCGTTGCCAATGGGCCGGGCTTGGCCGACGCCGGCCAACCACTGGCCGCTGCTCATTGCGGGCCCGGCCGGGCCAACGGCGCTCCCTGAAAGCGGCGTATACGGGCCGGGGCCTTGGCCGCCCCAACCGCCGCCGTACCAGCCGCCGCCGCCCCAGTAGGCGTTGTTCCCGCTGCCAATGGGCCGGGCTTGGCCGACGCCGGCCAACCACTGGCCGCTGCTCATCGCGGGCCCAGCCGGGCCAACGGCCCTCCCAAAAAGCGGGGTATACGGGCCGGGGCCTTGGCCACCCCAACCGCCGCCGTACCAGCCGCCGCCGTCGTTGTAAGCGCTATTCCAGCCTGCAACTGCGACAGGGCGACGGTAGTGATGACCGCGGTGCCAGCTTGCAATACTCTGACATTGGCCGACACCGGCCATCAACTGGCCGCCGCTCATCGCCGGCCCGGCCGCGCCGACGGCCATGCCAGCGGGAGGGGTGCAGGGACCATAGCCTTGGGCGAAGCCGGGGCTTGCGGCCGCGAGCGGCAAGACTGCTGCGAGAGCAGCCGTCGCGCCCCATGTTTTCAGGGTATTCGTTCCGTTCATTGGATGCCTCCATCTTCCTCGCGATTCTGCCCACTGACCAATCCCTCTTCCTCGCGAATTTACCCGATGATGAATCCTCCGCTTCGGTTTGTTCGTTCCATCACTTCATCTTGTGGTTGCCATGATAGAAGCCGTCGCTGTGTCGCACCGCGGGTGAGAACGATTTCACAGCGCGATTTCGTGGGTGAAAGCAGCCGATTCCGTCGCGGCGTCGGCAGATGCGGGTGCGCCGCCGCCATCACATCTGCTTGTGAGAAGGGGAATGGCCTGCTGGACATTTTGCGCTGCGAATGGCATCAGAGCCTAAACATCGCTCACTCATCCTTGGCGCGCGCATGAAGCAGTTCTTCCTCAAAATGTTCACCTGGTGGAACAGCGAGACTTTCGGCACCCAGCTGTGGACCTGGCGATTCGGCGAACTGGTCGGTCAGGACGAGCAGGGCAATCGTTATTACCGCACGCGCGGCGGCCAGATCGATCCGACGCTGCATTTCGAGCGGCGCTGGGTGGTCTATAACGGCGTCGCCGAGGCGAGCCGCATTCCATCGGACTGGTACGGTTGGATGCATCACCATGTCGATGTGCCGCCGACCGAAGAGAAGTACGCTCCGCGCGAGTGGGAAAAGCCGCATCAGCCGAACCTCACCGGAACGCCTGCGGCCTATCGTCCCGCGGGTTCGACGCTGGCCAGCGGCCGCCGACCAAAGGCGACCGGTGACTACCAGCCCTGGACTCCGGGGAATTAAGCGCACGGCCTGTGGACAACGGGAACAGCGGGGACAGTGCGCGCGACCCTCCTTGCGCGTTACGCGTCCATGCGGCTCAATAGGGTCATCTTACGGAGATGGGAAACCATCGCGTCGGGTTCGGGCTCCAGGATCGCGACTGCCCCGATATGCAGCGGCTGCCGAGTAGGACACGGCCGGGAGATAGGCCCCTGGTGCGGTTGTTCTGAAATCGCCCCGTCGAATGTGCAGCTGTCGTGAGACAGGAAAGGTCGCTTGGGACGCCAGGCGGCCTTTTTCTGTGCCGAGGACCGGCTAGCCGCCAGCCGGTTCGTTCAGCCGCGCGGCGGCGCGGACGACAGCCTCGGCGCGGCGCTGCCGGAATGGTGCCATGCGGCTCTCGATCAGGGCCAGCACCTCCGGCGGCGCTCGGTCGGGCGAGCCGGACTGGAACGGTGGCTCGGGATTGTATTCGATCCCGAGCTGGATCGCTTCGGCAGTCTTACGATCGACCAGCATCGCAACCAGCGTCAGCGCGAAATCGATGCCGGCGGTGACGCCGCCGCCGGTGATGCGGTTGCGGTCGACGCAGACACGGGTCTTGGTTGGAATAGCCCCGAACGCGGCGAGATAATCCATCGCCGACCAATGCGTCACGGCGCGATAACCCTCCAAGAGGCCGGCCGCGCCGAGCACCAGGGACCCGGTGCAGACCGAGGTGACGAATTGCGCGGCCCCCGCCTGCGCGCGCAGGAAATCCAGCGTCTCCTCGTCATTGACGAGATCATTGGTGCCGAAGCCGCCGGGCACGCAGATCACGTCGAGCTGCGGGCAGTCGGCGAACGAGATCGTCGGCGTCAGCATCATCACGGTGTCCGTCGGCACGGGCTCGATCCGCTTCCAGACCAGATGAATCTTGGCGACCGCCGCCGGCAGACTGGAGAACACCTGCAAGGGGCCGGTGAAATCGAGCTGCGTCACCTTCGGGAAGATCAATAGTCCGATCTGAAGGGGATGCGACATGGGAGCTCCGGAAAATCCTTGACGTCGTGATCCTGGCATGATCGCCTCTCGTCCGGAATGGCATAATTCCCTCATTTCAGGCCATAGCGAAAAGGCGCGAGGATCATGATCGGCGTCCTCATCTATCCCGATTTTCAGCTGCTCGATGCCGCGGGCCCGATCTCGGTGTTCGAGATCGCCGGCCGCTATGCCGAGAGCTGCGGCAGGGGCGCAGCCCCGATCAAGGTGATCGCCGCCACATCAGGTCCGGTGCGTTCGTCCTCCGGCGTCGAAATGCTGGCGCGGAAGTTCGGCTCCCCAAGCGCATTCACGACGCTGATCATTGTCGGCGGTCAGGGTGTTTCGCTGCCTGCAAAATGCCAGACCACGCTGAATTTCGTGCGCGGAGTAGCCAAGCGCGGCGCGCGCGTCGCCAGCGTCTGCTCCGGCGCCTACGTGCTCGCCGAAGCCGGCCTGCTGAGCGGCCGCCCGGCGACCACGCATTGGGAGCGGACCCGGGACTTCCTGAAGCGCTATCCCGACGTCAAGCTCGAGCCCGACCGCATCTTCGTGCGCGACGGCAATATCTGGAGCTCGGCCGGCATCACCGCCGGCATCGACCTGGCGCTCGCCATGGTCGCGGAAGACCATGGCGACGAGATCGTGCAGAAGACCGCGCGCCAACTCGTGCTCTATCATCGCCGGAGCGGCGGCCAGTCGCAGTTCTCGCAGCTGCTGGAATTGAAGGCGCCCACGGGCCGCTTCGGCCCGCTCTTGACCTGGGCGCGCGAGCATCTCGAGGCGCGGCTCACGGTCGATGATCTCGCCGAGCGCGCCGGCATGAGTGCGCGGCATTTTACCCGCGCTTTCATCGCCGAGACCGGAACGACGCCGTCGAAAGCGATCGAGCGGCTGCGCATCGAGGAAGCCCGCGCGCGCGTCCAGTCGTCATCGGAGGCGATCGAACGCGTGGCGGAGACCACCGGCTTCCGCGATCCGGAGCGGATGCGACGCGCCTTCATCCGCGCCTTCGGCCAGCCGCCGCAATCGCTGCGCCGGGCGGCGCGAATTGGGTAGCGCAGGCCGGCTCCACGCGATACCGCAGTTGATCGGCGCCATGTGTCGTTGTTGCGTGTCGTTGTTTGACGGCAGCCTGCGAACCGGATCCCACTTCGCCGCGACATGCGCGTGGGATCGTCACCGTACCATCCCGGCCAGCGGCTGATCCGGTCTTTCAGGCACGGCGCGACTCACGTAAGGGCGGCTAGCTCCATCAGGACGGGCCGCCGTTCGTTTCGCCATGCTCAGACATCTCGTACCCAATCCTGAAGAGCTGCGCCGATTTCTGGTCAAGAGCGAGAACCTGGTCGTCGCGCATTGCCGCACGCTGCTGCAGCAGCAAGGCCTTTCCTTTACGGAGCGCCGCCGGTTGATCCGCCTGCTCGGCGAGGCCGAGACGGCTTTGCAGTCGCTCGATCCGCGCCTGAAGGTCGATGCGGCCTCGAGGGCCGTGGACGGTGCCGGCTTATGCGCCTGAATTTTTTCCGGATGACGCAGGGAACGAGGGTCGGTGCGCGCCCGGACCCTCGTTCAATCTCACACCGCAGCCGTCAGTCATACTCCGCGGAGATGTCCCGGCCGGTGTAGTCGGGCATGAACGCGGCCGACACCAAGCTGACCACAGCGCAGGCGGCGATGTAGATGGCGATCGCGTTGCTCGACTGGTAGTGCGCGAACAGGGCGGTGGCGATCAGCGGCGCCGGACCGCCGGCAATGATTGATGCAAGCTGGTAGCCGAGCGAGGCGCCGCTGTAGCGTAGCCGCGGGGTGAACGCCTCGGCGATCAGCGCGGCCTGCGGTCCATACATCATGTCATGCGGGATCAGCGACAGCACGATGGCTATGAACACGGCCGACGGATAAGCGGTGTCCACCATCGCGAAATACAGGAAGCCGAACAGGCCGGTGACTGCGGCCCCGATCAGATACATCTTCCTGCGCCCGATGCGATCGGAGATGTGGCCCGACAGCGGGATCGTGATGAAGGACACGCAGGCCGCCACCAGCACCGCGGTCAGGATCAGGTTGCGCGACATGTGCAGCGTGCCGGTCGCGTAGGCGAAGATGAAGGCGGTGAAGATATAGAACGGCGCCTGCTCGGCCATCCGCAGCAGCGCCGACAGCAGGATCTCCTTCGGATGCTTTTTGAACACCTCGGCGATCGGCGCCTTCTCGACCTTGTTGTCCTTCACGACCTGCCGGAACACGGGAGTTTCGAGAATGCCGAGGCGGATCCACAGGCCGACGCCGACGAGGATGATCGACAGTGCAAATGGGATGCGCCAGCCCCAGGTATAGAACTGATCGCCCGACAGGCTAGAGAAAGCGAGCACGGCAAGGTTGGCCAGGAACAGGCCGCAGGGCACGCCGAATTGCGGCCACGCGGCCACCAGCCCGCGTTCGCCATGGGTGCGCGACCATTCCATCGCGAGCAGCACCGATCCGCCCCACTCGCCGCCGACACCGATGCCCTGGATCATCCGCAGCACGGTGAGGATGACCGCGCCCCAGATGCCGATTTCCGCATAGGTCGGCACGAAGGCGATCAGGAAGGTGGCAATGCCCATGAAGAGCAGCGTCGCGATCAGGGTCGCCTTGCGGCCGATGCGGTCGCCGTAGTGGCCGAAAATCGCCGCCCCGATCGGTCGGCCGACGAAGCCGATGAAATAGGTGCCGAAGGCGGCCAGCGTCGCCGTCAGCGCGTCTTCGTTGGGAAAATAGAGCTTGCCGAACACCAGCCCGGCCGCGGTGCCGTAGAGAAAGAAGTCGTACCACTCGATCGCGGTGCCGATGGTTGACGCGACGATCGCCTTGCGCAACTGCGCAGTGTGATCCGATTCCGATAAGTCTGCATGTGTGACAAGTGTGGCCATGGCGTAGTTGCCCCTTGTTGCTTGGTTTCCATCCCCAACGCCGTTGTCCGGCGCTCCATTGTCGCAGCCGATCGTACAACCCGCGCGGTGTGCCCGAAAGACGCATTTCGTCGAACCCACCGAAAGCAACGATGCTGCGTCGCAGGAGACAGTGCGTGTGTTCCGGGATCGCGGAGAGTTCCCGCCTCGTTCGAGCGAGGCGACGGACGGTGATTGACGCTGAGCTAATCCTCGTCCAGCAATCCGAGTTTCCGCCCGAGCCATTCGGTGGTGGGCGCCTGGATCAGGATGGTCATCAGGATCGCGACGAAGGTCACGGAAGCGATGATCTCGGCGCCGGGTGCCTTCACCCCGAGCAGGAGGCCGGCGAGCGCCGCCGGGATCACGCCGGTTTCGCGCGTCCAGCACATGAACAGGAGCTCGGCCAGGTTCCATCGCGCCCGGCGGTCGGGCCCGGCGCAAACAAAGACCGTCACCGGCCGCGCAATCAGCATCAGCACCGCGACGACGGTCACGCCGCCCAGCCAATAGCGACCCATCAGGCCGAAATCGACCTGGGTGCCCAGCAGCATGAAGATGAACAGGCGCATGATGAAAGCCGTCGTGAAGACGAACTCGGCGAGTTTTTGCGCTTCGCCGGACTGCATCTTGAAGCCGAGACTTTCCTGGTTGCCGAGCACGACGCCGAACACGAACACCGCCATGAAGCCGGAGGCGTGCAGGCCGCTGGCGGCGAAATAGGCGCCGATCACGGCGACCAGCGTCACGACCGGCGCGTATTCGGCGAGAAACGCCCAGCGCTCATGGGCGATCAGGAGCGCCGCGAAACAGCCGAGCGCTGCACCGGCCACGATGCCGGCGGCCGACTGCCACAACAGTGCCAGCAGCGCGTGCGCCGGCGAGAAGCCGCCGCTGCCGCTCACCAGCGCAAGCACCGTGAAGGTGAGGATCGCGGCCATCGCGTCATTGAAGGCGGATTCGCTCATCACGGTCTGTGCCACGCGCTCGCGAATCCGAACCTGCCGGAACACCGGCATCAATGTCGCGGGATCGGTGGAGGAGAGCGTCGATCCCAACAGCAGCGCCACCAGCAGCGGCAGCTTGAAGACGGCGGCGGCGGCGATTGCGACGATGACGGCGGTGACCACGACGCCGAGGGTTGCGATCACGACGAGTGTGACCCAGACCTGCCGCAGGATGGCCAGCCGCACCGAGGCGCCGCCGTCGAACAGGATGTAGCTCGCGCCAAACAGCAAGATGACCTGGTTGAGCGCGGAGTCCGCCCTGACATCAACGAGCCCCAGGCCATGCGGACCGATCGCGATCCCGGCGAGCAGGAAGATCGCGACATCGGGGATCCTGATCCGCTGCGCGATGAAGGCGGCCAGCGTGCCGATCGCCAGCACCAGCCCGCACAGCGCCAGCGTATTGCGGGCGATTTCAATCGAGGAGGAGGTGTCCATTCGCAAACGAGAAGCTCGGGCTGCAGACCTGCGGTGAGGGTCGCGCCATCATGTTCGCTCAATCTTCGCGATGCAACGCCCGTCAGGCGTCGGCAGATGCGGCCGCGGTCACTGCCGGCGGCGCCAGCAGGCGCCGCAGCAACGGCTGCAGCAGCTGTGGCGCCAGATAGATCGGGAATTGGCTGAGCGCGAAATAGAGCCAGGTGGTGCCGGGCAAGGCTCCCTCGGTGGCCGCCAGCATCAGCCCCATGTTGCGCTGGGAGACCATCAGGCCGAGCGACAGCGCGCGTTCGCGGCCGGCCCTGAAGAAGATCAGGACAGTCACTCCGAGCAGGCTGAGGCAGACCGCGAACGCGAGCGCGGCAAGGCCGATCATGCGCCAGGGGTCGGCGAGCAGGCCGCCGGCGACGTTGCCCATCACGGCCGCGACGAACACCAGGAGGACCAGGATGTTGAACCCGTCGATCGCGGTCTTCTGCCTGCTGATTGCGGCAGCGCCGAAGCAAATGCGGATTGCGATCGCGACCAGCAGCGCGCCGGCCAGGATCGCAACCAGCTTCAATCCCAGGGCGAGCGGCGACAGCGACAAGGCGTCGCCGAAGAACGCATAGGCGAACAAGGGCGCCGTGAACGGAACGAGCGCCGTCGAGGTCACGAGCGTGATCAGGACCAGCGTCGCATCGAGGCCCATCAGGGCGGCCAGCGCGGGGGAGGCCATCATCGGCGAGGCGGCGGCCTGCAGCATCAAGGCGAGGTGCAGGTCCGGCGCGTGCATATCGAAGCCGCTGATACGGAAGACGAGGCCCGTCATGAGCGGCACACCGATCGTGGTCCATGCGGTGGCCGACAGCACGATGGCAGGCCGGCGCAGATAGTTACGCAGCGCGGCAAGATCGACCCGCATGAAGGAGATGCAGAGCAGGACGAAGACCGCATGCGTCACATAAGGTTTGAGCAGCGCGCCGAGCGGGGGCACGGCGATGCCGATGAACACCAGCGCCGCGATCGCGCGCGTGCCCTGACTGCCGATCCAGCGCAGCACGCGGATGGGCAGCATGAGGGTTGTTCGCAGAGCAGGGGACATCCGGCTTCCGAACAGGAAGCCACTTCATGGCGTGAAAATATCGAAGTGGCACTATGCGCTTCGACCATGCGACACCGGTGGCAGTCCGCAAAGTCACATCTCATTACGGTGTGTTGCCCCTCGCTTGGTATGCGATGCTCGCAATGTTCACCCCGCCGTGCGCCCGCCATCGACGGTATAGGCCGAGCCCGAGACATAGCTCGCATCGTCAGAGGCGAGGAACGCCACGATCGAGGCGACTTCGTCGGCCTGGCCAAGCCTGCGCGCCGGGACGCGTTCGATCGCCCTGGGCGGCGTCGCCGTGCTGCCGTAGCGGCCTTCGAAGATCGCCCCGAGCATGCGGCTTTCGATCAGGCCGGGACAGACGCAATTCACCCTCACGCCCGTGCCGGTGCATTCGATCGCCACGCTCCTGGTGAGCCCGATCACCGCATGCTTGCTCGCGCTGTAGACGGCCGTGGGCGGCGAGCCGAGCAGACCAGCGATCGAGGCGGTGTTGATGATGCTGCCCGCGTTCTGCTTCAGCATCACGGCGAGCACATGCTTCAGGCCCAGGAAAACGCCGATCACGTTGACGTCGATGACGCGGCGGAAGGCTTCCAGCGCGTAGTCGGTGATCGGTTTGACCTCGCCCTCGATGCCGGCGTTGTTGTAGAAAATCTCGATGCGGCCGAAGCGGTCGGTCGCGGCGCTGACATAACGCGCGACGTCGTCCTCGACGGTGACGTCGGCTGCGACCGCAAGCGCTTCGCTCGAGGCCGGAAGCTCACGGATCACCGCCTCGAGATCCTGGAGCCGGCGATCGACGGCGACGATTCGCGCGCCCCGTTCCGCGAGCAGGCGCACGGTCGCAGCCCCAATGACGCCGGCAGCCCCGGTGACGACGGCCGTCTTGCCATCCAATCGGATTCGGTCTGGCATGTGATTTCCTCTCGACTGGTCCGGTTTGTTCCGGATGCTGTTCGGCGCGGGGGCGCCGGCTTTCTTTGGGATTCTTGGACTATCCCATTGATGGAACTGGCTGAACAGTCCCGGGTCGGGGCAATGTGCCCTTTCCCCGCCGCATTCGGCGTGTTAACGGAGTGCGACAAGTCACCAGGCGGCGAACGGCACCGTACGGGGTACGATATTCCAAAGTCCGATTCGCCTGTAAAAGCCGTGCGAGATGTTCCGAATCATCGCTTTGACCGGTTTTGCGGCCCTGATGGCCGCCGCCACCGTCTCGCTCGCGCCTGAGGCGCGGGCGCAGATCGGCAATATCTTTTCTGATCAGCCGCCGCGGCCGCCCGGCAATGTTCCGCGTGGCGGCCAGCCGCAACCACAGATCGAGGACGACGAGGAAGTGCCGGCCTTGCCGCAGGGCCGGGTGCTCCCCGCGCCGACCCGTCCGTATCAAGGGTCGGCCTTGCCGGGGTCGGTGCAGTCCCAGCCGCTGCCGCCACCGCCGGGAACGACCGTCGTTCCGCAGAACGCTCCACCGGCCGTAGCCGTTGCCCCACCTGATGCCAGGCCAGGGACCGCACAGCCGCCGGCTGCGGCGTTGCCGAAGAACGTGCCGCAGACGCCCGCGTCGTTGCAGCCCGGCGACGAGGTGGTGACCGAACCGCCGGCGCAGAAGATCGTCAACAAGAAGGCGAGCTTTTCGGGGCTCGACAAGATCACCGGCCGCATCATCAATTTCGACGAGGATATCGGCGAGACGGTGCAGTTCGGCGCGTTGCGCGTGAAGACCGACGCCTGCTACACGCGCCCGGCGACGGAAGCCGCCAATACCGACGCCTTTGTCGAGGTCGACGAGATCACGCTCCAGGGCGAGGTGAAGCGGATTTTTTCAGGCTGGATGTTTGCGGCGAGCCCGGGGCTCCATGCCGTCGAGCACCCGATCTACGATATCTGGCTGACCGACTGCAAAGGTCCGGACACCACGATCGTCAGCGCCCAGCCTGATCCGCCGAAGCCGGCAGCGCCGACTGCGCCGCAGAAGCGCCCGCCCCAGCAGAAGCAAGCCGCGCCGCGCCCGCCGCCGCCACCACAAGCTCAGGGGCAGCAATATCAGCAGACGCAGCAGCAGCCTCCGCCGCCACCCCCGCAACAGCAGCCGGGCGGCCTGTTCTCGATCTTCAGATAGCGGCCGGGACGTTATTTGCCGGCGATGATCGCGAGCGCGTCCGCGCCCGCGACCGGCCGGTCGACCGGCAGCCTGGAAAAATCCGCCGCCTGTCCCCGGATCGCCCTGTCGAGCAGCGCCGTGTAGCGGCGGCGCGGAATTTCGATCGCGCCAAAGGTCTTCAGGTGCTCGGTCACATATTGCGTGTCGAGCAGTTCGAAGCCACCGGCGATCAGGCGCGCGATCAGATGCACCAGCGCCACCTTGGAGGCGTCGCGGACGCGGTGGAACATGCTCTCGCCGAAGAACGCTCGCCCCAGGCTCACGCCATAGAGCCCGCCCACGAGATCGCCTTCCCGCCAGACTTCCACGCTGTGGCAATGCCCGAGCCCGTGCAATCCGGTGTAGAGGTCGCGAATGCGCCGGTTGATCCAGGTCTCCTCGCGCCCCTCCTGCGGGGCGGCACAGCCGGCGATCACGCCGGCGAAGGCCTGGTTGACGGTGACCGTGAAGGCGTCCGAGCGCACGGTGCGTGCCAGGCGCGAGGCGACGCGAAAGCCCTGCAGCGGAATGACGCCGCGGATTTCCGGCTCGACCCAAAACAGGCTCGGATCGTCGGCGCTTTCGGCCATCGGGAAAATGCCGCAGGCATAGGCGCGCAGCAGCACTTCCGGCGTGATTTCAGATGCGGCTGTCTCGCGTGAGGTCATCGCATCCCGAGCATAGCAGGGTCTGGGGAGCGGCGCGAAGGGGGGCCGATCAAGCTCATGTCAAGCGCCCATGTGCCGGCGGCCGGCACCTCAATTCGCCGATGCGGCCACGGGCTTGCCCGCCGGCGCCTTGCTGCGGCGAAACCGCAGCACCATCCGCGTCCCCGGATGGTCGGGATCGCGATCGACACTGGCCTCGAGCTTCGCCGCCATGGCGCTCACGATGCGTTGGCCCATGCCGGTGGAGCGCGGATCGGACCTCGCGTTGAGGCCGACGCCATCGTCAGCGATCGACAGCAGAATGTGGTCGTCGTCGGCGACGACGTCGACGTGGATGGGTCCGGCGCCGTCGGGATAGGCGTATTTCACCGCATTCATCACCAGCTCGTTGACGATGATGCCGATGGCGACCGCACGGTCGGGATCGACCTCGATCGGCTCGGCCTTCACGGTCAGTCGCGACATCTTGTTGCCTTCAGCCGATCTCCTGAGATCGTCCAGCAGGGACTCCAGATACTGGTTGAGCAGGACGCTCTTGAAGTCGTGCGACGTATAGAGCCTGCGGTGCACCTGCGCGACCGCGGCGACCCGCCCCATGGCATTTGTCAATGCCGCCTTGACGTCGTCCTGGGTCGTCGAGGCGGCCTGCAGATGCAGCAGGGAGGCGATGATCTGCAAGGAGTTGCCGACGCGATGGTTGACCTCGCGCAGCAGCACCTCCTGCTCGGCGGCGAGCGCGGCATAACGATCACGCGAGGCGTGCACCTCGGCTTCGGCCTCGTCGCGGGCCTTCTGCAGCCGCGCCTGCCGCAAGGCGCCGTCGGCCGCCACATGCAGGAGCGGGATGAACTCGCCCTGAATGTCCTTGACGAGATAGTCGGCCGCGCCGGCCTTCAGGGCGGTGACCGCGACGGAGGAATCCTGCGAGGCGGTGACGAACACGACCGGCGGCGCCCCCGGGATCGCGAGGATCTGCGCCAGCGTATCGAGGCCGTCGAGACCCGGCATGACCTGATCGAGCGCGACGACGTCGATGCCGCCGGCGCGCAAGCGCTCCAGCCCTGCTTCGCCGCTCGCCGCATGGACGACCTTGAAGCCGAGCCGCGCCAAGCCGCGATCGACCAGGCGGGCCAGCGCCGCGTCATCGTCGATGTAGAGCAGGGTGGGCGGGGCTTGGTTCATTGGGCGGCCGGCGGAACCTGAATGACGGAGAAAAACAGTCCGAGCTGGCGGATCGCGTTGGCGAAGCTCTCGCAGTTGACCGGTTTGGTGATATAGACATTACACCCCAGCTCGTAGCAGCGCTTGATCTCATGGGAATCGTCCGTGGTGGTGAGGACCACGACGGGCGCGCTCTTCAAACTCATGTTTTCCTTGACCTGGCGCAGGATCTCGATGCCGGTCATATCCGGCAGGTTGAGATCGAGCAGGATCAGCAGCGCCCGTCCGCTATGTTCGTCCCCCTCGCCGTCGCTGCCGAACAGGTAGTTTAGCGCGTCTGTACCCGTCGTGAACGGGATGATCTCATTGTTGATCCCGGAACGGCGAATATTGCGCTCGATCAGGCGCGCGTGCCCCTCGTCGTCCTCGATCATGATGATGGTCACGGGCCTGGTCATGCTGCGTTCCGGTTGACGCTCCATCGGATCGGCAGCGTGATCGTGAACGTGCTGCCGCTGCCAAGCTCGGAGGCGACCGACAGGGTACCGCCGAGCCGGCGCACCAAGGTCCGGACATGCGCCAGGCCGATGCCTTGTCCAGGCCTATCCTGGATCCCGGCGCGCCGGAACAGATCGAAGATGCGCTGGTGGTCCTTCGGATCGATGCCGCGGCCGTTGTCGGCGATCTCGAAGATCGCAAAGCCGAGCTTGGTGCGGCCGCGCACGATGATCTCGCCGGGAACACCGGGCTTGAGATATTTGATCGCATTGTCGATCAGGTTCGCGAAGATCTGCTCCAGCGCCAGCCGGTCGCTGACGATGCGCGGCAGCGTGCCGACCGCGATCCGCGCCTCGGCCTGCGCGGCCTGATGCGCAAGCGTCGACACGATGCCTTCGATCAGCGCGCGCATCTCGACTGGAACGGGCGCGAACTCGCGGCGGCCTTCGCGGGTCAGGCTGAGGATGGCGCTGATCAGGCGATCCATCTTGCCGATCGAGGATTTGATGAAAGAGAGCGCCTCGACGAAATCATCCGAGAGCAGCTTGTCGGCGCGCGCGAGCCCGAGCGCCGTGCCGCCGGCCGTGACCGGCGTCGGCCCGGCCGCGGCGTCCGCATGGGTGAGCGAGGCGATGCGGTGGAAGATGCCGTTGTGCAATTCCTCCAACTCACTGGTAAATCCCATGATATTCACCAAAGGCGCGCGCAAATCGTGGCTGACGATGTAGGCGAAGCGCTGGATCTCCTCGCTGGCCTCGCGCAGGTCGGCGGTGCGCGCATCGACGGTTGCCTCAAGATTGAGGTTATTTTCGCGCAATTGTGTCTCCGCCTCGTCGCGCGCGCGGGCGGAGCGCCGGACCAGGAACATCGAAATACCTGCCAGCAGGACGACGAGCGCCGAGCCGGCGATGGTCACCATTGAGGCGAGCTGCTGGCTGCGATCGGCGTTCATGGTCCGCACCGCAAACAGCCGGTCTTCCTCCTCGCGCATGGCGTCCGTGAGATCGTGGATCCTCGTGGTGGTGTCGCCGGCGGCCGCATCACGGACCAGGTTAGCCGCGCTCGGCAGGTCGCCCTGTTTGAAGAATCCGACCTCGTGCTCGAACTGGTCGAGCCTCGTCTCGATCGCTGCGCGAAGCTGGCCGACATTCCCGGCCTGGAGCGGATTGTCGGTCGTCAAGCGATCGAGCTTTTCCAGCTCGGGCGTGATCGCGGCCAGCGCCTGCTCGTAGTCGTTGAGGAAATCCGGGCCGACCGTCAGCAGATAGCCACGCACGCTGCTCTCGGCGCGACGCATCTCGAGGAGCAGCGCATTGATCTGGTTCTCCACCTCGATCGTATGCAGGACAGCGGCGTTGTCGTTGCGCGCCTTGTTGACCAGGAGCACGGACGCGCTCGAAACCGCAACCAGCACCAGAAACCCCGCGGTCAACAGCAGGATCTGGCCGACCGTGCGCTCGTGACGAGTGTCAGACGTCACTGCCATCTCGTGTCGTGAACCTGGGAATGCTCCACCCCGCGCGGAAAATTGCCCATAGTCTAAAAGAACAAGCGTTTCGGAGAAAGGTTCCCATGCGGGAACCTGTGCGCAAGCTGCAGCGATGCGTTTTCGACCGAAACGGTGCCGATCTCGCGCGAGGAAACGCGTCGGACTAACAGGCGAGAGCCTCGGTTCCAATGCGGTCGGGCGGAAAGGCTCCTCGTGGGTCTAACCGGGCTGCTGGCCGGCCAGATATTGCTCGAGCCAGTGGATATGATAGTCGCCGTCGATGATGGCGGGTTCCCGGACCAGCGCGCGGAACAGCGGCAAGGTGGTCTCGATGCCGTCCACCACCATCTCGTCGAGCGCGCGGCGGAGCCGCATCAGGCATTCGGTGCGGGTCTTGCCATGGACGATCAGCTTGCCGACCAGCGAGTCGTAATAGGGCGGGATGACGTAGCCCTGATAGACAGCGGAATCGATCCGCACGCCGAGGCCGCCCGGCGGGTGATATTGCAGGATTTTTCCGGGCGAGGGACGGAAGGTCACGGGGTTCTCGGCATTGATCCGGCATTCGATGGCATGGCCGGTGACGGCCACTTCGTCCTGGGTCAGCGGCAGGTCGCCGCCGGCGGCGATGCGGATCTGCTCGAGGACGAGATCGATGCCGGTGATCATCTCGGTGACGGGATGCTCGACCTGGATGCGGGTGTTCATTTCGATGAAGTAGAACTCGCCGTCCTCGAACAGGAACTCCACGGTGCCGACACCGAGATATTTCAGGTCCTGCATCGCTTTCGCGACCGTGCCGCCGATCTTCTTGCGCTCGGCCGGATCGAGCGCGGGCGAGGGGCCTTCCTCCCAGACCTTCTGATGCCGGCGCTGCAGCGAGCAGTCGCGCTCGCCGAGATGGATGGCGCCGCCGCGTCCGTCGCCGAGCACCTGGATCTCGATGTGGCGCGGCTTCTGCAAATATTTCTCCAGATAGACGGAGGCATCGCCGAAGGCCGCCTTGGCTTCATTCGCCGCGGTCGTGATTGCCAGGGCCAGATCGGCCTCGGTGTGCGCGACCTTCATGCCGCGTCCACCGCCGCCTGCGGCGGCCTTCACCAGCACCGGAAAGCCGATCGCTTTCGCGATCCCCATGGCATCGTCGGAGGCCGCAATCGCGCCCTCCGAGCCCGGCACCACGGGAATGCCGAGCCGCTTGGCCGTCTTCTTGGCCTCGATCTTGTCGCCCATCAGGCGGATATGCTCGGCCTTCGGGCCAATGAAATGCAGATTGTGATCGGCGAGAATTTCCGCGAAGCGGGCATTCTCCGACAGGAAGCCGTAACCCGGATGCACCGCATCGACGCCCGTGATCTCGCAGGCGGCGAGCAGAGCGGGGACGTTGAGATAGGAGTCCTTCGACGGCGGCGGACCGATGCAGACGCTCTCGTCGGCGAGCCGCACATGCATGGCGTCGGCGTCGGCGGTGGAGTGCACGGCGACCGTGCTGATGCCCAGTTCCTTGCAGGCCCTGAGAATGCGCAGTGCGATCTCGCCGCGGTTGGCTATGAGGATCTTGTCGAACATGCTGTTGCAGCGAGCAGGGAGTAGAATGGCGAATAGAAATGTCGGACCTATTCGCTGCTCCCCGTTTGCTATTCGCTCCTATTCAATAATCACCAGCGGTTCGCCGAATTCGACCGGCTGGCCGTCTTCGATGAGGATCTGCGTTACCGTGCCGGCGCGTGGCGACGGAATCTGGTTCATCGTCTTCATCGCTTCGATGATCAGGAGCGTCTGGCCGACCGACACTTTGCTGCCGACCTCGATGAACGGCTTGGCGCCGGGCTCCGGCGCCCAATAAGCGGTGCCGACCATCGGCGAGGGCACGACGCCGGGGTGCTTTGAAAGGTCGGCCGTGGCCGCAGGCGCGCCCGCTGCCGGCGCGGCGGCCGCCACGAGCGGGGCCGGCTGGAAGCTTGCCGGCAGCGCGGCTGCGACGCTGATGTTGCGCGCGACCCGAACCCTCAAGCCCGCCCGCTCGATCTCGATCTCGCTGAGGCTCGTCTCGTCGAGCAGCAGCGCCAGCTCGCGGATCAGCGCGCTGTCGTCGGAGGAAAATTTTGCATTTGTGCTGTCGTCAGGCTGGCGCGCCATGGTGTTGATCCGAAAACTCTCTGCTTGGATGGCTTGGCAAGCCTCACGCGCTTGCCTTCTCTTTGGTCTTGTCTTTTGCTTTGGCGCCGATCCGGGCGGCAAGGCCGTTGACGGCGAGGCGGTAGCCATCGAGGCCGAAACCGCAAATGCTGGCGAAGGCGGCGCGGGCGGTGAAGGAGTGATGACGGAAGTCCTCACGCGTGTGGATATTGCTGATGTGAACCTCGACGGTCGGGATTTTCACGCCCAGCAGCGCGTCGTGCAGCGCGATCGAGGTGTGCGAATAGCCGCCCGCATTGATGACGATGCCGACGGCCCGCCTGGCCCGGGCCTCGTGGATGAGGTCGATCAGCTCGCCCTCGTGATTGGACTGCTTGCAGTGGGCGGAAAGGCCGAACTCGGCCGCGGTCTTCGCGCACAGCGCCTCGACATCAGACAGCGTGGCGTGGCCATAGGTCTCAGGCTCGCGGGTCCCCAGCAGATTGAGGTTCGGGCCATTGAGAACATAGATGGTCTGGGCAGCGGTCAGGTCTGGGGTGTCGGCCATCGGATCCCGGCAATAGGGGCGGAGGTGGGCGCGGTTATAGGTAACATCGGCGCGGAGGGGAAGCCTTTCCGCCGCCCGGCCCGCGGCCCAAATACCCTCATCCGGCTTGGAAAAAGTACGCAAAAGCCGTGGAAAGAGCGGTCTTAACCAAGCTTGGCGGGCGGGTTTGGTCCTGCGCAAAAAGAAAGAGCGGGCATTTCTGCCCGCCCTCAAAGACGCCGGTTAAGCCCAGGGGTTTAGGCCTTGGGGATTTTAGGCCGGCAGGATTGCCACGATCTCGAGCGACCTCGGATCCACCACGATGATCTCGTCGCGGACCAGGAAGAACTCATAGCCGCGCCATTCCGGATAGATCGTGACCACTTCGCTCGGAAGCGCGCGCAGGCTGACGCGCTCGCGCGGAACCCTCGTGCCGACCGAGACCGAGAAGTCAATATTAGTGACGGGCGCAACGTGCTCGTTGCGGATCACCGTCGTGATCTTGGTCCGCTGCTCCGTCGACAGTTTCGCGCCGGCGCCGGCTTGGCCTGTCGTGACATTCGCGTTCGGGTTGGTCTTCTGGCCTTCGGCCTTCATGTTGCTGTCACGGCCCTCGCGACCCTCGGCCTTCATGTTCTTGTCCTGGCCTTCGCGGCCCTCGGCCTTCATGTTCTTGTCCTGGCCTTCGCGGCCTTCGGCCTTCATGTTCTTGTCCTGGCCTTCGCGGCCTTCGGCCTTCATGTTCTTTTCCTGGCCTTCGCGGCCTTCGGCCTTCATGTTCTTGTCCTGGCCTTCGCGGCCCTCGGCCTTCATGTTCTTGTCGCGATCTTCGCGGCCCTCAGTCTTCATGTTGCCGGCGCCGCCCTTGGTCTCGTTCTCAGAGCTGATGCTCTTCGACTTCTGACCGGGGGCGTTCTCTTCCGCGCGCTGGCCCTTGGCCGCGCCAGGCGACTTTTGCTCGGACTGAGTCGACTTCATGCCGCCCGATGGCTGGTTCTTTTCGGCCGCGGCACCCCCGGAACTTCCCGCGCCAGTCGGCGCGCTCTGCTGCACCGCCGCACCGCCCTCACGGTTCGTGTTGCCCTGCGCATACACCGCCGGAGCACCCGCGATCAGTGCAACAGCCGCCGCCGAAATCAAGAAACGATTCATCATATTTCCTCTCCTCACATTGTCGGTCTTGCCCGCGCCAACAACGTGATGCGAGGTTGCAGCGTTCCTCGCGCGATGATCGGTCGCAGCGTAAGTTTTTTTTCGCTGTTCCGGAACAAAGCCCCGCAGCGTGGGGACGTCTTCGTTCCCTTTCTTTCGGCCGCGGCCGCGCGGGCAAAAAAATCCGGCTGCGCCGCAGCCGGATTCTGGAATCTTGATGCGGTGGAGAGATCTGCGTTAGCAGGTTGCCTTGCCACAGCGTGCCATTCCGATCTTTTCCTTCAGGCCGTCGAGCCCGACGGCGCCCACCACGATCTGCTTGCCGATCACATAGCTCGGCGTGCCGTTCATGCCCATATCCTCGGCGAGCTTGAAATTCTCTTCGATGGTGGCCTTGGCTTCGGGGCTCGCCATGTCCTTCTCGAGCTTCGCCATGTCGAGGCCGACGTCCTTGGCGACCGCGAGCGCGCGCGCCTTGTCGGCCGGACCGCGGCCGCCGAGCAGCTTCTGGTGGAAGTCGAGATATTTCTTGCCGTTGGGATCCTGCATGCGGACGGCGACCGCAACCTGCGCGGCCTCGACCGAGCCCTGGCTCAGGACCGGAAACTCCTTCAGCACGACCTTCAGCTTCTGGTCGCTCTTCATCAGGTCCAGCATGTCGGCCATGGCGCGCTTGCAGTAGCCGCAATTGTAGTCGAAGAACTCGACAAAGGTGACGTCGCCGTCCTTGTTGCCGAGCACGACGCCGCGCGGCGAGTTGAAGATGGCATCGGCGTTCTGCGAGATCGTGGCCTCATGCTTGACCGCATCGGCGGCGGCCTGGCGCTTGTTCAACTCGGACATCGCCTCTTCGAGCACCTCGGGATGCGCCAGCAGGTAGTTATGGACGATCGTCTCGATGTCGCCGCGCTGGGTGTCGGTAAAACTCTGTGCCGAGGCGCGGAGCGGCGCGCCGCAAAGGGCAAGGGCGGCAAGCACGGGAACGATCAGTCGGAACGAAGGCATTGATGCTTCCTTTTCGGTAATGGCGGGGCGGGCGTGTCGGGGATGATCCTGGTGTGATGAGTTGGTCCTGGCTTTCATCTCTTGTTGGTCTTCTAATTGCTGCTCTGGCCCGGAAGCGGCTTTGCCGAGACGATGTCGTCGGCCTTCACCCATCCGGGCGTCCCGACGGCGAAGCGCGTCTTGGCACGCGAGGCAAGCTCGCGTGCGGTCTTGTTGTCGCCGCGGAGGAAGGCAGCTTGCGCCGAGGCGAGGTCAGCCTCGGCGTAATCTCCCTTTCGGCCAAAGGCCATCGCGAGCTGCGCAAAGCCCAGGGGCGCCTCGGATTCGCGACCCACTGCCGCGCGCAGGATCGTGATCGCCTCGTCAGTATAGGCCTTGTTTTCGGTCGCCACGAGCGCCTGTCCAAGTAACATCTCGATGAGCGGTGCGTTATTGGAGAGCTGCACTGCCTTGCGCAGGGGGGCGATGGCGTCCGTCGGCCGGCCGCCTTCCAGCAGGGCCTGGCCGCGCAATTCGTAGAAATACGCGTTGTTCGGCTGCACCTGAAGCAGCGCATCGATCTGCGTCAGCGCGCTGTGCAGGTCGCCGTGCAGATAGGTCGTGATCGCCCGCGCGTAGCGTGCCGGCAGGCTGTCATTGGACAGCGGATAGCGCCGGTAGACCGTATCGGGCCGCTCCATGAACGCCGAGACTTTGGCGCGGATCATGTCGTTGCGCAGCTGCAGGGCGGGATCGTCCTTCTTGTCCCAATAGGGGCTCGCACGCGCGATGCCTTCGAGCGCGGCGACACGTTCGGCCGGCATCGGATGCGATTGCAAATAGGGGTCGGCGCCTTGCGCGGCGAACAGGCTCTCGTTGGTGAAGCGCTTGAAGGTTTCGTACATGCCCTTCGGCGACTGCTGCGTCATGGTCAGAAACTTGACGCCGGCGCGGTCGGCGTTCTCTTCCTGCTGGCGCTGATAGGACAGCAGCGAGCGGCGGATCATCTCCTGCGGGCCTGCCAGAGCGGCGGCGCCGGCATTGGCAAGGCCGTTGTTGCCGCCGCCACGCGCGCCGGCCACGACGGCACCCGCGCCCAGCAGCATGGCGATGATCATCTGGGTCTGCGCCTGCGCCAGTTGCTCCCTGAGTTTCGCCAGGTGTCCGCCGGCCAAATGGCCGGTTTCGTGGGCAAGGACACCGATCAGCTGGTTGGGCGTTTCCGACTGCATGATGGCGCCGTAATTCACGAAAATCCGGTGGCCGTCGGCGACGAAGGCGTTGAACGAGCTGTCGTTGATGATGACGACCTGGATGTTCTGCTTCTCCAGGCCCGCTACGCGCAAGATCGGCCGCGTATAGTCGCGCAAGAGCTGCTCGGCCTCGGTGTCGCGCAGGACCGGGGGGCCCTTGCCCTCCTGCGCCCGTATCGGAGGCGGCGGTGCAAGAGTGAGCGCGGCAGCAACAGTCGCCGCGATCAGGCCGGTGGTTTTTTTGCGAAACGGGAAGCTTACGAGCATCTGGCAGTCTTTGGCGATTGGCGGCGGATCGGATACCGGTTATGCCGTTACAAGGTCGAAATAGGACCGGTCTGGGGCATATCTCGGCGCAACAGGAGATAGCAGAAATCGATGCTTGACGCGACACTGAGAAACCGCGTGCAGGGTTTGCTGTTGCCATCCGGCCGCAGCGAAGTTCCGCCTTTCATGGTGATGGACGTGATGGCGGCGGCCGAGCGCATCGAAGCGGCCGGTGGCCATGTCATCCACATGGAGGTCGGACAGCCCGCGGCGCCGGCCCCAAGGACCGCGATCGCGGCCGCAGCGGCCGCGCTTCAGGGCGGGCGGATCGATTATACCTCAGCCCTCGGCATACTCTCGCTGCGCCAGCGGATCGTGCGGCATTATCGCGACGCCTATGGCTGCGATGTCGACGCCGGCCGCATCGTGGTGACGACGGGATCCTCGGGCGCGTTCATCCTGGCCTTTCTTGCCATGTTCGAGCCCGGCGATCGGGTCGCGGTGACCGTGCCCGGCTATCCGCCGTACCGGCATATTCTCACCGCGCTTGGTTGCGAGCCGGTGTTGATCGAGACCACGAGCGAGACCCGTCACGCATTGACCGGCGAGGCGCTGCTCGCGGCCCATCGCAAGGCGCCGCTGAAGGGGGTGCTGGTCGGCAGCCCTGCCAACCCGACCGGCACGATGATGTCGCAAGACGCGCTCACGAGCCTGATCGCGGCGGCGGAGGAGGGCGGCATCCGCTTTATCTCGGACGAGATCTATCACGGACTTGACTACGCCTTCCCCGCGGTGACGGCCGCCGCGCTGTCGCCGCGCGCCCTCGTCATCAACTCGTTCTCGAAATATTTCTGCATGACCGGCTGGCGGGTCGGCTGGATGGTGGTGCCGGAGCCGCTGGTTCGCCCGATCGAACGGCTGCAGCAGAATCTCGCGATCTCGGTGCCGACATTGTCGCAGGTCGCAGCCGAAGCCGCCTTCGAGGGGCGGGCGGAGATGGAGGCGATCAAGCGCGGCTATCTGGAAAACCGCCGCATCCTGATCGAAGGCCTGCCGCAGGCGGGCCTGACGACATTTTTGCCCGCGGACGGCGCGTTTTACCTTTATGCCGACGTCTCTGCCTTCACCTCGGACAGTTTCGAATTCGCCAAGACGATGCTCGAACAGGCGCATGTCGCGGCGACCCCCGGCGTCGACTTCGATCCATTTCACGGCCGCAACTTCGTCCGCTTCTCCTATGCCCGGTCGGCGGAGGACATGCGTGTGGCGGTCGAGCGGATCGCACGATGGTTGCGCTGAACTCCGTCGCGCTTCGACGAACGGGACCCGCCGGCGCGTGGTGCCGCAACATCACGCGCGCTTGATGCCGGTGCGTGAATACGCCCGGCTGGTGTGGTGGTTCAGACATCCGCCAGAAGGCCGCCAAAATGCTCGCGGCAAAATGAAGCGGACTTCGGGTTCGGGACATTCACCGGAGCGCCATTGACTCGGCTTGCCAATTGATCTCAGTGATTTCCGGGACAAACCGCCACGCGGAATGCGCGGCGCGTGCAAAACAAAGATCGATTGGGGGAAACAAAGTTCATGGCGACAGCGATCACCGGCGAGGCGCGGGCGGCGCCGACGGCGAAGAAGCCCTGGTATGCAATCCTCTATGTCCAGGTGTTGATCGCCATTCTGATCGGCATCTTTGTCGGCTGGCTATCGCCCGATTTCGCGACCAATGACTGGATCAAGGCGCTCGGCGACGGCTTCATCAAGCTGATCAGGATGGTGATCGCGCCGATCATCTTCTGCACGGTCGTTTCGGGCATCGCCCATATCCAGGATGCCAGCAAGGTCGGCCGTGTCGGCATCAAGGCGCTGGTCTATTTCGAGGTCGTGTCGTCCTTCGCGCTCATGATCGGCCTCGTCATGGGCAATCTCCTGCCGATCGGCCATGGGCTGGCCGCCAAGCCGGACGCGGCTGCGGTTGCAAACTATGTCAAGCAGGCGGAAGCGCAGAAGACCGTCGATTTCGTCCTCAACATCATTCCCGACAGCGTGGTCGGCGCGCTGGCGCGCGGCGACATCCTGCAGGTCTTGCTGTTCGCAATCCTGCTCGGCTTTTCCCTGATGGCGATGGGTGAACGCGCCGACCGGTTGCGCGGCATCATCGACGATACCACGCATGCCGTGTTCGGCGTCATCGCCATCGTGATGAAGGCCGCACCACTCGGCGCGTTCGGCGCCATGGCCTATACGATCGGCAAGTTCGGCCCAGCGGCGCTCGGCAATCTCATCGGCCTGATCGCTCTGTTCTATGCGACCGCGGCGCTGTTCGTGGTGGTCGTGCTCGGCCTGATCGCTCGCTTCGTCGGTTTCAGCATCTTCAAGTTCATCGCCTATATCAAGGACGAGCTCTTGATCGTGCTCGGCACCTCATCGTCAGAGAGCGCGTTGCCGCAGCTGATGGAGAAGCTCGAGCGGCTCGGCTGCTCCAAGCCGGTGGTCGGGTTGGTGGTGCCGACGGGTTATTCGTTCAACCTCGATGGCACCAACATCTACATGACGCTTGCGACCCTGTTCATCGCACAGGCGCTCGGCGTCGATCTCAGCTTCAGCCAGCAACTGACCATTCTCGTGGTCGCGATGCTGACGTCGAAGGGCGCGAGCGGAGTGACCGGTGCTGGCTTCATCACGCTCGCAGCCACGCTCACGGTGGTCAATCCGGCGCTGGTTCCGGGCATGGCGGTGGTGTTCTCGATCGACAAGTTCATGAGCGAGGTGCGCGCGCTCACCAACATCACCGGCAACGGGATTGCCGCGGTGTTCGTCTCGTGGTGGGAGGGCGAGCTCGATCATGAACGTCTGCATGCGCGGCTGAACCAACGGGTCGATCCCTCCGACATCGAGACCGCGATCACCACGGGGTAGAAATCGCTGCGGTCGTCCGAGATGAAAAACCGCCCGGGATCGCCGGGCGGTTTTTTTGTTGCTTGCGAGTGGAGACCTATTGGCCGTTGCCGAACCGTCGCGACCACCATCCGGCGCGGCGCGGCGCGGCCTCGGCGGCCGGCTCGGTCGCGGGCTGCGGTTCCGGGGCAGAGGCCGGCTGCGGCGCAGGCGATGTGACGGGGATCGTGACATCGGCCGTCGGATTTGGTGAAAAGCTCACCTTCTCCCGGACGGTCGAACGTCGCGGCGCGTGCTTGTCCGACTCGGGCGTCGTCGTGATCTGTTCCGCCCCTAGATCCTCCTGCTGCGCGACGGGCTGCGGTTCCGCTGGTACCGCAACGGGCTCCGCTTCCGGCTGAGAGGCCGGCGCAATCCCGTCGAAATCAGCGACCGCAGTCACGGCCTCGGATTGCGGGGGCGGCGCGAGCTCGTCCGATATCGAGCCGGCAAGCCCGTCATCGCCACCGCGCCTGCGGCGGCCGCCGCGCCGGCCGCGCCGACGCGGGCGCCGCTCGCCTGCCTGTTCCTGGCGCGCCTGGCCGGCCTGCTCGTCGGCTTCATCCTCGACGTTCTCGCCCTCGTCCGCATCGGCGACCTCTTCGAGAGCGGTCTCCGGGGCGGCTTCCTGCAACAGCGCTGGACTCTCGCTGTCCTCACGTGGCGGGCCGGCCTCGCGTGCTTCGCCGCGGCCGCGACGGCGCCTGCGGCGCCGGCGACGATGACCGCCTTCGGCCGTATCGCTGCCCGCTTCGCCGTCGGACAGTCCTTCAGTTTCCTCGGTTTCCACGTCCGATTCGAGCTCGACGTCGAACGGCTCGTCGTCGTCATAGGCCTCATCGAGCTGCGGCGGGCTGGCGGCAGCCTGCGCCACAAGCAGGGCCTTGGCGGCTTCGAGCGTATGCACCTGCTCGCCGCGGTCGATGATGAAGGATTGCGGTCCGTTCACCGTCGGGTCGGCGATCACCGACAGCGTCACCTTGAAGCTTGATTCGAGGTCGCGCAGATGGCCGCGCTTGTGATTGAGCACGTAGAGCGCGACGTCGGTGCGGGTGCGCGCCACCAGATTATGGGTGGCGCCCTTCATCAAGATCTCTTCCAGGCCGCGCAGCAATTGCAGTGCGACCGACGAGACCGAGCGCACATGCCCGGTGCCGCCGCAATGCGCGCAGGGCTCGGTCGAGCTTTCGAGCACGCTGGCGCGGATGCGCTGGCGCGACATTTCCAGGAGGCCGAAATGCGAGATGCGCCCGACCTGGATCCGTGCGCGGTCCTGTCTCAGGCAATCCGAGAGCTTGCGCTCGACCGCGCGATTGTTGCGCTTCTCGTCCATGTCGATGAAGTCGATGACGATGAGGCCGGCGAGATCGCGCAGCCGCAGCTGGCGGGCAACTTCCTCGGCCGCCTCCAGATTGGTCTTGAGCGCCGTATCCTCGATGTGATGCTCGCGCGTCGCCCGACCGGAGTTGACGTCGATCGACACCAGCGCCTCGGTCTGGTTGATCACGATGTAGCCGCCGGAGCGCAACTGCACCGTCGGCGAGAACATCGCATCGAGCTGGCTCTCCACGCCCATGCGCGAGAACAAGGGCTGGCCCTCGCGATACTGCTTCACCGCGCGCACGTTGGAGGGCATCAGCATCTTCATGAAATCGTGCGCTTCGCGGTAGCCGGCTTCGCCCGCGACCATGATCTCGTCGATTTCCTTGTTGTAGAGGTCGCGCAGCGAGCGCTTGATCAGGGACCCTTCCTCGTAGACCAGGGTCGGCGCCTGGCTGTTCAGGGTAAGATCGCGCACCGTTTCCCACATCCGGATCAGGTATTCGAAGTCGCGCTTGATCTCCGGCTTGGTGCGCGAGGCGCCCGCGGTGCGCAGGATAATGCCCATGCCCTCGGGCACGTCGAGATCCTGCACCACTTCCTTGAGCCGCGAGCGGTCCTGCGCGGAGGTGATTTTGCGGCTGATGCCGCCGCCCCGCGCCGTGTTCGGCATCAGCACGGCATAGCGGCCGGCGAGCGACAGATAGGTCGTCAGTGCGGCGCCCTTGTTGCCGCGCTCCTCCTTGACCACCTGGACCAGCATTACCTGGCGCCGCTTGATGACCTCCTGGATCTTGTACTGCCGGCGTGGCCGGAAGGCGCGCTCCGGAACCTCCTCCAGCGCGTCGTCGCCGCCGACCGACTCGACGACGTCCTCTTCCGATTCCTCGTCCTCATCCTCGTCGTCGGCGGCTTCATCGCCTTCCGGAACGAGGGCATGGGCTTCGTCGGCAGGGATCGTGGCTTCGTCGCCCTCATGCCCTTCATGGGGCGCATCGCCGGCCGTCACGCCATCTTCAGGCGCATCCGCATGCGCCGCGTGATCATGATGGATCTCGGCCGGCTCCTGCTCGGACTGGACCGCGGCGGTGGCACCGAGGGCGTCGGCCGGCGGAACGGCCGCCTGCGGGACAAATTCGGGCACGTGGCCGGCCTCGCGCGCCGGCTCGTCGACCTCGTGCTCCGGCTCGTCGTGATCATGGTCCTCATGAGCATGCTCATGCTCATCGTGAGCGTGGTCATGCTCATCGTCACCATCATCGTCGTGGTCGAACGCTTCCGGTCCGACCGGATACAACGCCGCCCCGGGATCAGAGAAAACATGCTCTGACTGGGCTTCGCTGCCGGGCTCGCCATCGAGCGGCGTCGCGGCATGGCGGACCTCGGTCTCGGCGCCTTCGACGATCGCGCTCTGGACGCGCTCGCCGCTGCCGCGCCGGCGCAGGTTGCGATGGCGCGAGCGCCTGCGGGTGGAGCGGTTCTCGCTCTCCTCTTCGGCCTCGCGATGGGCGCGCTCCTCTGCCTCGATCAGCGCCTGACGGTCGGCGACCGGAATCTGGTAGTAGTCCGGATGGATTTCGCTGAAGGCGAGGAAGCCATGACGGTTGCCGCCATATTCGATGAAGGCGGCCTGCAGTGACGGCTCTACCCGCGTGACCTTGGCGAGGTAGATATTACCGCGCAGCTGCTTGCGCTGCGCGGTTTCAAAGTCAAATTCTTCGACGCGATTGCCGCGGACCACGACGACCCGGGTCTCTTCCGGGTGCGTGGCATCGATCAACATTTTGTTGGGCATTTTTAAACTCTTGGCGGTGGCGGGCGCGCGAATGCGTCTGCACGCATCGCGCCGCCGGATGGGGCGACGGTCCGCCTGATTCGGGGGTGAGGGGAAGGCCGAAATGCAATTCGGTACGCCGCGCCGAACGGGAACCCGGCGGGGATCGGCGGCGGACGGAGCTTACGCTCCGCATCGACACGGATCTTCCGCTGGTTTTCGTCGGCAACACAGTCTGGCGCATCAAGCGTCGGCCCGTCTGGAACAGGTTGGCGGCTTCAGGGGCCGCCGTGGTCGAACAGCTGAAGACCAGGTGTGACGCCGAAGCGTTGTCCTGTGATCGCATGGGCCCGAAGTGAAGGGCCGGATCACAGAGTTGCCGCCTCTTTGGAGCCGTCCCCGGAACAAGTGTGACCCTGGGATCGGACGCCACCCGGACTCGAAACCGCCCTCTGGTCGGCCGCGCGGCTCGCGCTGGCTGGGGAGCGGATCGTGGAACGCTGGGATCTCCGATAGGATTCGAAGATTCCGGCGCTGCACCGGGAGGCTGAACGCGACACAACCGGAAAATTCTGGCAATCAGCTAACCGCTACATACGTGGATTGGGCTGTCCGTGCAAGGGACCGTCGCCGGTCGGCAACACCCCCGCCTTATTCACCCCTTATCACTTAAGTTGCCGTTAACCCTGTGCTCCTATTGGGGTAAGAGGCTCCGCGGGTGTGGTGGCTCAGAAGTCCTCTTCAATTTTCGTGGCGCGCAGTTTAAGACGACTTTTGAACCAAACCACACCAGAATCTTGGGTTTTCTAGTGTCGTTCGAACCTGCAGTCCGCAAAAGTCCTGGCGGCAGAATGGAGCGGCCTTCGGGGGGCTGGACACTAGCGAGGCATCGGAATTCGTTGGCGAGCCGCGGAAATCACATCGTTTCAGCCCGATGGGCGCTCTTGTGCGTCGCAGCATTGGCGTGCTCGGCCGCTTCGGGCGCGCCAGCCCGGGCCGCCGACGGGGTCGCATCGGCTCCGACCTCGGGCATTCCGCTGGCCCTGGATGCGCGGCTGGCCGGCGACGCCAAGCAGACCCGCTTCGTCCTCGATCTCGATCGGTCGATCTCGTTCCGCGCCTTCACGCTGTCGGATCCCTATCGTGTCGTGATCGACATTCCCCAGGTCAGCTTCCATCTCCCGGAGGGGACCGGCGCCCAGGGGCGCGGGCTGGTCAAGGCGTTCCGCTATGGCCTGGTCATGCCGGGCGGCTCGCGAATCGTGATCGACCTGGCCGGCCCCGCCCGCATCGCCAATTCCTACGTGCTTGATCAGGCCAACGGCCAGCCCCCGCGGCTGGTGCTCGAGCTGGAGGAGGTCGATCCGGCGGCCTTTGTTCAATCGCTGGAGCCGGTGGAGAGCCGTCCGGCCCCAAAGCCCGTGCTCGCGCCGAGCGTGCTCGCCGCGACGATGCCCGCCCCGGTTGCGGCACCGGAAACCAAACCCGCCGCCGTTCCCGCGCCGGAAACCAGGTCGGTGACGGCTGCCGCGCCGGTCGCTGCCGCCGCACCGGACACCAAGCCGCCTGTGCCTAACGATACAAGGCCCATCGTCGTCATCGATCCCGGCCATGGCGGCATCGACAACGGCACGCAAACCGATGCTGAGACCGAAAAGAACCTGGTGCTGGAATTCGGTCTGGCACTGCGTGACCGTCTCGACAAGGCCGGCAAATACCACATTGTCATGACCCGCACCGATGACACCTTCATTCCACTGGGCGAGCGCGTGCGCATCGCACGGACGCAAGGCGCGGCGCTGTTCGTGTCGATCCATGCCGACGCGCTGCCAAAGGGCGAGGGCGACGCGCAGGGGGCCACCATCTACACGCTGTCCGACAAGGCCTCCGACGCCGAGGCGCAACGGCTGGCGGATGCGGAAAACCGCGCGGACGCGATCGCAGGCGTCAATCTGACTGAGGAGCCGACCGACGTCGCCGACATCCTCATCGACCTGGCGCAACGGGAAACGCGAAATTTTTCCAACAAGTTCGCACATGTGCTGATGAGCGAGATGAAGACCACGATGCGGATGCACAAGCATCCGCTGAAGTCGGCCGGCTTCAAGGTGTTGAAAAACCCCGACGTGCCTTCGGTCCTGGTCGAAATCGGCTATGTCTCGAACAAGGCCGACCTGGAGCACCTGGTCTCGGAAAGCTGGCGCTCCAAGGCCGTGGGGTCGATCGCCCAGGCGATCGACGTCTTCATGGGCAAGCGGCTGGCCAACGCCGCGTCAACGCGATGAATTGATGGCCGAGTGTGGGCAAAAGCCCTAGTTTGGCCACAGCAACGGCCGTATAAGAATGCAAGCTGAGGATATTGGAATCGATCAGGATTTTTTGTGTCAATCTTTGGTGGGATTTGATCCGCACCGCCTGAATTTGAGCGTTTGTGCATAATGGTCGCGCCGGCGTCCGGCGCCCAAGGGGTTGGAACGGATAACTGACAATGCGCTTACTGGTGCGGTTCCTGGGTTTCCTGTTCGCCGCCGGAACGGTGTTGTTCCTGGTGGGCGTGGCCGCGACGGCCGGCATGATCTGGCATTTCTCCAAGGATCTGCCGGACTATTCACAGCTTCAGGACTACGAGCCGCCGGTCATGACGCGCGTTCATGCCGCCGACGGCTCGCTGCTTGCTGAATACTCCAAGGAGCGCCGGCTTTATCTGCCGATCCAGGCGGTGCCGAAGCTTGTCATCAACGCCTTCCTCGCCGCCGAGGACAAGAACTTCTACGATCACGGCGGCATCGACTTCAGCGGCATGGCGCGCGCAGCGATCGTCTACGCGCAGAATTATGGTTCGAACAAGCGTCCGCAGGGTGCCTCCACGATCACCCAGCAGGTTGCGAAGAATTTTCTGTTGACCAACGAGGTGTCGTTCGCCCGCAAGATCAAGGAAGCGCTGCTCGCGATGCGGATCGAGCGCACCTATTCGAAGGACAAGATCCTCGAACTGTATCTGAACGAAATCTATCTCGGGCTTGGCGCCTATGGCGTCGCGGCGGCCTCGCTGGTCTATTTCGACAAATCGGTCAACGAGCTGACGATTGCGGAAGCGGCCTATCTTGCCGCCTTGCCGAAGATGCCGGCGACCCTGCACCCCGTGCGCAACCGTGACCGCGCCATCGAGCGGCGCAATTATGTGATCGACCGCCTGCTCGAGAATGGCTGGATCAAGCAGGCCGACGCCGACACCGCGCGCAAGGCGCCGCTGGTCGTCGCCAACCGGGCCAATGGTGCAAAGACCTTTGCCGGCGAATATTTTGCCGAGGAAGTGCGCCGCGACATCTTCGAGCGCTATGGCGAGAAGAAGCTCTACGAGGGCGGGCTGTCGGTGCGCACGACGCTTGATCCGAAGATCCAGGTGATGGCGCGCAAGACCATGGCCGCCGGCCTCGTCAACTACGACGAAGCCCAGGGCTATCGCGGCGCGGTCAGCAAGCTCGACATATCCGGCGACTGGGGCGTCA